>Ga0316231_1001608_pt1 | contig 24210 bp, 18 predicted proteins | sample TBH18027metaG_FD_206002 | JGI IMG/M metagenome (GOLD analysis project Ga0316231, IMG submission 206002) | Freshwater microbial communities from Trout Bog Lake, Wisconsin, USA - TBH18027 | ecosystem: Environmental > Aquatic > Freshwater > Lake > Hypolimnion/Profundal zone | place: USA: Wisconsin... | reverse complement strand
CATACACCACATACCATATCACCATACACCACATACCATATCACCATACACCACATACCATATCACCATACACCACATACCATATCACCATACACCACATACCATATCACCATACACCACATACCATATCACCATACACCACATACCACATTACTCACCACATATCATATCACCATGCCACTCATCAAACCATCTATGGGTTAAGTCTCATACAAGCCTCTCCATCACAATAATTACTTTTTATATTTGGATACATTTTTCTATCAACACTTGTATCAACACATGATTGTGTTTTATTGATTAGTTCAGTGTATTGTTCTTCTGTGATTTCCTCATAAGGTTGTTGAGGAAAATTAGTAGTAATCTCAGGAGAAAACGTAATCCCTTTTAGTTTATAACGATTGTCTTTAATGTGTTTCTCCAATTCATCGATTTCAATATCTGCTTTGACAATACATGTGAATGACACATTATTATCTGCCCAATGATGTTGAAGAAGTGCTGCCATTTCTATTTGTGTTGCCGCATCAGGATTTGTTGGAATGTTATCAGGTAGTTTCACAGGAAATTCTATGATGTATTGAGATGGGACAACAACATCTTCCACAACACTAAAACCCTTTGCTGCATATTTCTCTACAAGGATATCGTCTTTGTTGATACGCACTCTTCTGATGTAACATTTGTATATTGGATAGTGACATCCTGGAAATGCTCCAGTGAGAAGAGAGATGGTACCACTTGGTTTAATAGTTGTTCTCTTAATACTTTTTGGAATTCCAAGATGCTTAGATAGACATTCATCATAATCATCCAAAAATTTATATCCTCCCTCACAAAAGTTTATTAGTTTTTCCTTTGAATGTTTGTAGGTGAAATTTACAACACCACCAAGTGACAACCCAATTCGTCTGTTCCTTGCAATGATTTTATCTGTTTCCTCCCATCGTGTTTTAACAAGTGTGATACATTTTGCATAGAAGAATGCATAACGTAGAATTTGGATGTATTCCTCATATGTGTCGATACGATTGAGGAATACCTCAACAAGATTACACAGTTCATAACTTTCCAATGGGATTTCACCACATGGATTGCATGCCTGAATGTTAATATCTTTATAATCAGGAGGATCCATCATTCTGGAATATTTTTTCATGTTGTCGAGGAAGATAATACCAGGTTCTGAATATTTCTTAAAACTTTTACACAAATCTGTGTAATCATCTTTTTCATCATCAATAATTACACTGTTGTTAGCAATGTATCCAAATGATGCTCTTTCTGGGTTCATATCATAATTTTTTAGATTAACAAATGATTCATCCGTGATTTTCCCAATAGCAATTGTTGCTCCTCTCCTACAATTACCACTTACAACGCATACACCAACAAGACACATAATATCTGTAATTCCTCGTGAATCGAGACATCTTCCAACATATTTTTCCAATATGTTTTTAACCTGGATGTGCATATTTCTAAGTGGATCACTTCCAGAAGATTTACCTCCAAATGTTTTTAGACGTTCTCCTGCTGGTCTGATTTTATGATACTCAAATTTAATAGCATTTTTGTTTTCATGCAGATAACTCTGAAGTAACATCCTCAAACTCATGACAAACCCTTCTCGGGTATCATCAATTGTATATGTAATCTCATTCTCCAATGGTTTATACACATGGATATCTTCTGCATATGTATCATATCCAACACCAACACCAAGACACAAAGCATCCATGAAAAATATGAATGGTTTTTCAGGTTCATCTTTTGTATTGTTGAGGGATACGAATGCACAGTTATTCAATGCCATGGAACCCTTCTGTTTAATGATATCAGTTCCACATGCCCACAAACCTCTTCCAGGTGGTAAGAATTTCATATCAAACATCATTTTAAACATTGTGTTTGGATCAATGTTGAGTTTCTCTGAAATTCCTTGTTCCGTTGCATAGGTGTTGTATATTGTGAAAATTCCATTAACAACTCGTTTGATTGTATCAAACCAGGTCTCTTTTTCACCATTTGCCATAATTCTCGAATATGTCCTATCATATACCAATTCACCCAACCCATTAAACCCAAAATCAGGCTTTTTATTGATATAGTCTTGGATTTGGGTGGGGTTGATGTAGTCCTCAGTATCTTGCAGATTGGCAATAAAGTGGCACATATTGGTAGAGCTGTTCATGTTATTCATCTGCATTAGCAATAAGTATATAATTCAATTTTTATCTATATGTTTTAGCGAACAATAATACTCCATGGGGGTATCCTAACACATCACCAAAAAATGAAATAGTAATTATTTATCCCATTTTACTATAGTAAGCCTACATATATACCATGAATCAGCCATATGTTTCATATCGTTGTCCAATGTGTTCTGAATACTTCTTTGGGAGTATACATAAGTACAAGGTAAGGAATTCTGAGGAGGAATGGGTAATTTGTCCAATATGTGGGAATGATGCACCTTTTTGCACATTTGTAAGGAAAACCATGTCAGATGAGTTTAATGATGATAGCTATGTATGTGTTACATCAATCGATTTGACATTACCTGATGTATCCCCAGTGGGAACACCCACCATATCATCCAACATATCACCCATGGTATCCCCATTTGCATCATATGCCCCAACAATAGTCCATAATGTATCACCTATCATGTCACCACGTGAAGCAGTTGTTAATATATCTAATGGAATGTCTCCAAGGTCATTACTTGACATATCAGACATGTCAGGTAATATAAATGTAAATTATGATGAATTCACTGATGAAGATATTAATGGAAAACTATTTAATGGATGTGTTGTTATGTGATTAGTGGATATTGAACCACATTACAATAATCTATGTGTTAGTCTATATTTTGTGGTCTAATGATAGAGGAGTTGTATATTTCAAATGTAACCAATGAGGGGATAGCAAATATGATTTTTTTAAACAGATGTCCATATTTCAATAGGCAATAGTTATATATTTTAATCACATCATCAATGGGGTAATTATGATGTTCTCCATATGATGATAAAATTAGCGTGGTATGTTTTTTATCAATAGCTGTTTGGAATATCGTTTCCATTGTCGAACAGGTTGATATGAAACTATCTGATGACATTATTTTATTGTTGAGTTGTTGTTCAGATGTTGAGATTGTAAGTAATGCTATTTTTGTTCCATTGATGAATGTAAGTAAATCATTTGATTTTATTATTGATACTATTGTGTATATGCACTCATCATTTTTAACAGGATATGGGTTGTTGGTTATGTTATTAAATGTTGTTCTTATATTTATTAAATAATCAGGTGCTTTATCAATTTCTGAAAACAGATTTCCACTAAAATCAAAATCAACAACATTTAACACTGCTGTATTGACAGATGATTCTGCAACCTCTAATGCATGCTTATTAATAACCTCAACAATACATATTTTGTTGATTTCACCAACATTAAACTGAGTATTAAATGTATGTTTCAATGATGGTATTTTTTGATAATTTTTAAACATTCCATGACATGTTTCATAGATTGTATCCATAATCATGCCTTTTCTTATTTGTTTATCATTTTGAATAAGGGAATGTGCCAATGTATCCATATATGTTTTGATACATAAAAATACATCTATATATCACACATGATGTATATATACTATTACACACAATCACCATGAAAGAATATGAATTTCTTATCTACATTTGCACCAGTGTGAATAAATTTTGGTATAACTTTTTTTAATGTATTGAGTTGATCCATTAGGGTAAATTTATCTGGTTCCCTAATAAATCTGATTGCCTTTAATGTTTTTGGTGATTTAATAAATGTGTTAAGACCAACTAATGCATTGTATTCATAAATGGAATCACCAATTGATATCACATTTATGTAACCAATATTATTTTTTCTGTAAAATTCCGATCTGATTATTTCTTTGAATGCAAATTTTTTCCAGTCATATGGATCTGGAGAAATATGTTCATACGCAGTTTTTGCATATATGAATGTAAAGTGTCTTAGGAAATCATTTGTTTTTGGTAAAACATTTTTTGTTGTGTCTATCCAATCTGAACAGGCGTTTGTTACAATTATAACTCTCCCATATTGAGAAATATATGATATGGTTGTAGATAATATCATATCCAAATCCTTAAACATATATGCTTTGGTGTTTAAATCTATACCATTTTTTATCATCCACGTTGTCGGAAATAATGTATCATCCCAATCTAATATTATTAAAGTATTACTCCTATCTATCATTAAAATTATAATATTGTTATGCAAAATAAAATAATCATTTATCTTTGAATTATGATATCATATTTTGTAGAATGGATAAATTAATAGGGTTGTTACTTTTTAGTGTGGTATTATTTATTTTTAGCTCATCAGGGTATTTATCAATGATGTGTCTTAAAATGTGAATATATGGTTGTTGAATAATGGAGTGTATTAGTGTATTATTGTTTTTATCACGACGAGTTATATCAATTGGATAATTTAAAAATGTAGACAGTAATATTGGATTGTGTATTGCATGATACATGGGAGGTGTTAAATCATTATTATCTGGTTTATCTAACAATGATTGATTTAGATGAACAAACAAATAGATCATCTTTTTATACTCTGCAGTTGGTGTAATTAGATGCAGTAGGTTCATACCATTGTCAAATGTCATGTTGATAATTGTTGGATCATGTTTGTAAAGAAAATAAAATGAACGTATTAAAGATTTTTTAACAATTTCTTTTATGTAGTTCATGGCTATGTCGACATCGAATATAGTATTTTTAAATAAATCTACGTCTTGTGACATTAATATGCTGTGATATTTATTGTGGATATCAAATGATAAATTATTGGTAGGTGATACATTATTATCGACATTTTCAGTGTTATTAGAATTATTGCACAACATTAATATATAAATTAGTTAAAATAATTCCTGGGTATAGTTTGTATGTGTTCATGTACATCAACCCAAGTTTAGATAGATACTATTTGTAGTGACTATATCACGAAGTAGCAGTTGTGGTATCAACTCGAGTTTAGGAAGTAATTCAACCTTTAATATAAAGCTACAAATGTATGTTACGTTATCACAAATATTTTTGATACGCAACATATTTTTAATAAAGTTTCCAACATGTTCTCCGCACTGATCGAGAAGATGAGTAATGTCAGCAACACTTACACCACTTGCCCACATGTATGTGAGTTCAACATAGTCGCATGAAATGTTCCACATATCTGTTTCTATTGCAGAATTTGAACGGGAATACATATCCTCGACTTTTCTACATTTATTAATAAATATGTTTAGTTTTTCGATTTGTGGCGACACTGGTGATAATTCTGTTAGTTCTTTCTTAAATTCTTTGTTAATTGGTTCAATAAAGATAGACATCAATGCTATTATTTGAGGAGTACTTAGGTTATTCAGGTAATCACCAACAATAATTTCAGTGAGAATGATTGGATTACATTCATTAATAAGGGATGCAACGACACCCTTTATTGTATCAATGTATCCCCACACAGTCAAGATAGATTTTAAAGTATTGTAGTTGTTACTGGACATTGTGGTGTTCGCATAAATTTCTCTATTTGTTGCATCTAATAATTTTTTGAATTCATTGAGTTCATTAATGTGTTTGAGAGTGCTTTGTGCATCCTTATTTTGTGTGATAAAGGTTTTAAGTTCTTTTTGTTTTTTGAGTTGATCTTTTGTTTTTTTTATGAATACGTTATCTCCAACATCTTCATTAGTTGAAATGTATAGTTCAACCTTTTCTATAAATTTGAGATGTTTTAGAGTTTCAGTGTATTCTGTTATTTTAGGTATGAGTTCATTACGTTTGTCCTCAAGGAATTTAATATGTTGATTGTTATCACTGTACATCAACGTATTATTCATAAATGTTGTGACATCTTTCATATTTTGTATTTTTAGGAAGAGTTGATAATCCCATTTAAATTTGGAGACAATGTGTGGAGGTTTTCCAGTCATCATTTGTAATATTATATGTTCTTCAGGAAAATCATGGAGTGGAAGAATGATTACCGTCCCTTTTGTATCAATTCCTCTTCTTCCTGCTCTACCCGCCATTTGTTTAAACTCTGCAGTTGTAAGGTATTTTTTCCCTCCAGTTGTTGGTTTTTTTAGAGATGTGAATACAACAGTTCTTGCTGGAATATTCACCCCAACAGATAATGTTTCAGTTGCAAATAAGATTTTGATAAGTCTTTCTTTGAATAATATTTCTACAACTTCTTTCAATACTGGTATCATACCTGAATGATGATATCCAACACCTTTTACAAGATTTTTCTTTAGTTCTTTGTATTGTTCTACACATTCATACAATTTCACATATGGTTTCATATGGTTATCAAATGACTGTGAAATTTGATTTGCCTCATCGGTAGTCACAACACTATTAATCATCAATGCATATGTTTCACACTTTGCTTTAGAAAATGTAAATACAATACATTGAAATAGATTGTGTTCAATTAAATGATCTACAAGATGATGGAACAAAAATGCTTCCGTAATAACTTTCCTTTCCTTCGTGACACGGTTGTATTCTTTACGGGCATTGCTAAAATTGTTGCTTTTAAATGTATCATCCATTAGAAGATGTGATGTCTCTGTAAAAATGTGATATTCCAAGGGAACAACACGAATGGATGATGGAATTAAGGCAATTTCTTTTTGTTTTGTTTTTTCAATCCAACTTGCTATTTGTATGGCATTTCCTATTGTTGCAGACAATAGAATTAACTGTATGTCTCTGTTGAGTAGGATTAATGTTTCTTCCCATACTCTTCCTCGATCGACATCATTAATGTAATGCACTTCATCCATTATAACACATCCAACATTGTCAATTACACTGGGTTGAGTTGGTGGTGATGTTGATGATGTTGATGATGATACAGCATGTTCCTTGTAAAGTGCATTACACAATATTTCAGCAGTCATGATTAGAAAATCACTATCGACATCAATTTTGTTATCTCCAGTGACAAGCCCAACACTATAACTCTTGCCAGCACTGTAACTCTTACCATCACTGTAACTCTTGCCATCACTGTTTAGTTTTTGTTTAAATTCATTATATTTTTCATTTGATAATGTCTTAATTGGAGATGTGTAAATAATTCTCTTTTTCTGTTGGATTGTGTTATATATTGCATACTCTGCTATTGCTGTCTTTCCTGATGATGTGTTTGCAGTAACAATTACATTTAAACCTTCATCAATACTTTTAATTCCATGTTTTTGGAAATCATCAAGGTTGAATGGGAAATTGACATTCAACTTTGGGATATAATCAATGGAACCTTCGAGAATCTTCATAATATATAAAGAATAGTAAATAAAGAAATCAATTTTTGCAGTATGGTTATTGCAGTAAATAAATTAAAATTGCTGATGTTATCGTGGTTTAGATGTTATCGTAGTTTAAATATTATCAATGTCAATATCGCTGTCGCTCTCATCACTATCGATCGTGTCACCCTTATCAACCTTATCATTAGTGTCACCCCTGTTATCATCGTTGTTATCATCAGTGTCATCTCCATCACTGCGTCCTTCTTCATCACTGTCAAACTCAAGTTCATCATCACTTGCATGTTTATCATAGAATACGTTTCCCTTATTCATGGTGGTTGTCACGGTGTTTGTATCTTCTGCCAGACGAAGTATTTCAAATCCATTTGTTTGAACCACATCACCAGGTTTAAACCACACTTTTTTATGGAATTTACCAGGAATGATTACCCTCATATTTCTATTGTCATGTGTTTTTATGTCAGCATGACCATTACCCAATATTTTGAGAACAGTAGCATAGAATGTTAGTTCATCAGTTGTGATGTTATACTTTGGGGTTGGTCTTGGCTTACCTCGTTTCTTATGGTTCTTTCCTCCTTTAAGGTTCTTCATTGTTGATATATATACTAATTAGTATTTAATAAATCAATTTTTTACATAGAAAAAATGAAAATGTAATTGTTGTTTATTGAGATTATCATGGACTTACCTGTGGAATTACCCAAGGCTACTCATATGGAACCATCTAATGTTATACATATGTTGTGCTCTATGGATGACAATGACCACCCCATATATAGCCAATGCATACTACTAAGGAAATGCAACATGGAGTTTATACTTGCATGCAATGCATCGGTATTCAATGATACATTTGTTATCATAAATGAACAGCACCTTCACACTGTTGTATTTAGATGTATCCCAGAATTGGATATCATATTACTTAAAATAAGTGATGAGATATATGGGGATGACTGCAAGGGTGATGCATTTGATATTGACTATTTAGACATTGATAGTTTAAAATTTCAGGAATTCCCTCAAATGGCTAATGTGTTATTTGTTGATAACACATCCATTCTATCAATCCAGGTTCAATGTGTAACACACAACGAACATCTCAAAAGTCTTATGACACCCAAAATTCCATATATTATATATACATCACCCATTACAATTGCAGGAAGTCCATTAGTTCAGGATAATCAAATAATTGCAATTACAATTGCAGAGAAAAATGATAGTATCTATGCATTACCAATTTGCATTGTAAATTACTTCCTATTTTGTGATTCAATGTACAGTTGTGGATTTGATACAAATGTCATCGAAGTTGATGATGACGGACAGAAATACACTGCATTACTGGTTAATAATGATGTTGGTGGGCTACGTAGTGGAAGTGTCATAACACATGTTAATGGTCATTCATTTGATGAAAATGGATGTATTTACATGAATGATATTAATTTTGGTGTTACATTTGAACTCTATTGTGCAATTTGTTGTGCACATGATTACAAGATTGAATATAAAACATGTTGTGATGATGATAACAAATCACAACAGTTAGCACAACAGGTAGCATCACACATAACACATATACGCCCACAATTACTGAAAAACACATATGCAATCGACATACATTTTGATAATAAATATTATCAATACTGTGGAGTTACATTTTGTAAATTATCAGAAGAGTTACTTGTTGAGTTACATAATTGTGGTGTAAACCTTGTTGGAAATCTATATGAGAAATATTACAAAAAAAATAAATCATCCAATCCTTTAATAGTTGTGTGTAGTATTGAACCATGTGTAACGATTAACAGTGATGTTTTTACAATTGCAAACACAACATTTGTCAGATATGATGACACCTACAGCTTATTGTTGTTGCATAGGATAGGAAATAAAATGGGCGACATTGAAATGATTACATCATGCTATACACATGATGCAATTACACTTGTCGATTTTAAAGGACGTGTTTATAATGTGTCAATTAATCATGGAGAAACACTTGTTAAATGTCATTAGAAGAATTACAATATTGTTCATATGTGTTTATTTTACAACATTCCCACATTGTCATTTTACGTAACACCATCCTAAATGAATGAAACAAATCACTCAACTCGTCTATTAAATCACACACATGTTCAAACTCAAGTTTTGCATCATATAGATAATCAATGAGTGACAGTAATTCATCACATGTTTTCATATCATTTAATGAGATACCATGATGTGATGCAATTACCATATTTAATACATGTTTTTCATATGAACATATATTATTAGTTATGAATGGATATTTTCGTAATGATTTCAAAATAGAAATTCCATCATAATTAATTGCATATCCCATGTTAATATCTACAAATAATGTCGTATCAGGTGCATGCAATGGGCAATCATCAATGTTTGATATGTCATTCAATATATCAACACATTTATAACAAAATGGATGCAAATCACAGTCGAATGCATCATATGAACCAGTGTTATCACACAATATGCAAGTTGTCATGATTAATAGTATCCCGTGAATTATAAGAACAATTATAGATGATAACCAAAATTCAATTTTTATCTATGGAACCATCATGCAGATGAATATCATAACTTTTTATCATCATACATAATATGGGTGACATACGTAAAGGTTCGATGATAAGTGAATTAATAGGAGATCCAATTTTATATAAACACCTATTTGATTGTTATGGTGTAAATAGATTTAGTGATTGTTGGACGCAAGTGTTTATGAGTTTGATGAATACGTTTGATAAGGAGATTGCATTAGAGTTGTACAGTGATTTTTGCAAAAGGGGGAGTAACAACACATGTCGAATTCCAGAATGCAACATGGATAAATTAGATGAACACATGGGCATATATTTATTATTTGAGTATGCAATCAAAGATAACAAAGAAAAGATGATAGATTTAATGAGTAAGATTGCTTTTGAATTAGAACCATATGATGTATGTAAAATAATACATGCATTGGCAGGGAAACGTTTTATTTATGTGGCAGAAGGGAACACATATAAATTGTATTGTTACAATGGGAAAATATGGAGAGTTGACGATGTTATTATGAGACAATTTATTTCAACAGAATTGTATAATTTTGTTAAGATGATAATAAATGAATTGTATTTTGAACATCATGGTTTTACTAAAATGAGAAAACAAATACAACGTCTTAGAGGAGCTGCATTCAAAGAAGATATTATAAAGACATACAAGGAAGTGGGATTGAATAGAACATTATGTATGGACGACAAATGGTATTTACTTGGATTTAATAATATATTGTATGACCTCAAACAAGAACGTTTCCGTGATTATATATATGATGATTACATATCAAAAACAACTGGATATGATTGGAGAGATCCCACAGCAGAGGAGATTAATTTGATTGAAACATTGATTAAACAAATAATGCCAGATGATGAGGAACGTAGGTTATATTTACAAATCCTATGTTCTGCATTGGAAGGAAGATGTCTCGAAAAATTCATTGTGTTTAATGGTAGGGGAGGAAATGGTAAGGGAATGATTGATGATTTATTACTGTTAGCACTTGGAGAATATGGAATGATAGGAAATAATGCATTGTTATTTGAAATAAATCGTACAGGAGGAAATCCAGAAAAAGCAAATATGCATAAAAAACGATTAGTCATATTCCGCGAACCACCAGAACGTAACAAATTTGAAAACAGTATTGTTAAGGAATTAACAGGTGGTGGGACATACTGTTCTCGAGGATTGTATGAAACATCAACAAAAAAAGAGTTACATCTTACCATGGTTGTTGAATGTAACAAAAAACCACAATTTAGTGAGGAACCCACTACTGCAGATAAACGACGTATTATAGATGTACAATTTCGCACAACATATACACATGATGATAGGACAATAGATGAAAAAAATCATATCTATCCAGCAAACACATATTACAAAGAACCAGAATTCCAACATGCACACGTGTTTGCATTACTTTATATACTTATGAATGCACATAAAGTTTATAAACAATGTGGGTATAAATGGGTATTACCTGAACAAGTTGATGATGCGACAAAAACATATGTCGAAGAATCATGTGATGTTATTGTATGGTTTAAGGATAACTACACATTTACAGGAGTTAGGACTGATGTATGTAGAATTGTTGATTTGTATAAGGATTTCTTGGATAGTTCAATTTATACATATCTACCTAAAAATAGTAAAAAAAAATATACTCATTCATATTTCAGAGTATATTTTGAAAATCATGACTACTTTAAAAAATATTTTGTAGAGAGAGATGCAAATGTGAGAAGATACATACATTCATGGAGGAAAAATATAAATAATGAGGAAGATGACTAACACCAAGGATATACCACAATGCTACTTTTCTATCTTAAATTCAATCGACACATTACTATTACCATGTCGACCACATTTTTTAATAACATATTTCTCATCAAGTTTGATTTCATTATTACATGTTATATATTCGAGACAAGGATTATATGACAATGTCATCACTTTTGTATTTACAATCTCAATCAGTTGAATACATGGAAGTATGACATCAATGACTGATGTATGATTACACACTAACTTTTGGAGGAGGGGAAAATCTGTAATGATACCATGTAATTTTGTATTAGAGCAATTAGCAAAGATTAAATTGGGTTGTTTATTGATTTGAATAATAGGATTGTTGTCACAACATAGATATTGTAAATTTGAAAATGTATTTATTTTACATATACCATTGTTACTACAAATGATTTTTACAATATTTGGGAATGATGGTATATGTTTAATCAAATTATCACTACAATCTAATCTCTCCAATGCATCAATTGTGGTTAAACATTTTATTTTGTTGTTTCTACATACCAATTCTTTTAATGTTTTTGGATAATTGGCAATTGTGGTTATCTCATTATCACTAACATCTATAACTTCCAAGTGAGTGAATAATGATAAATCAATCGATGTTAATGAATTATTGTTGATAAACAAAAATCTAATGTTGTATTTACATTGGGGTATTGTATATAGTTGTTTGTAACTTAGGTCTACTTCGTATTCATTGAACCTACTCATTTATTATATGTATTAGACAAAGTTATGCAATAAATTACGTGTGGATATTATGTTAGTTTTACAAAGTATCTCTAATCCATTCAATAAGTTTATCTGACATTTTGAATATTCCCTTTTGAGTTTGTGTATCAATTAATGGGAAATATGAATGTCCTTCTCTCATTAGAATGATAGCATTTTTTGATGAGGTACTATGTTGTTGTGCAATATAATCGTTGTTGCAATCTCTTTCAACAATGAACACGTTTAGTCCATCAATAATATTTTTAATTTTTCCATCAATACTGTTATCAACAACAATACTTTTATTTATATTGATGATATCGACTTTACTTATATCAATGTCTGGAAGCATCTTAATTTTTAAGTCCCTGTAAAAATCATATGGTGTTGATGAATGGGGGATGATGTCATGCATCATTAATAGTTTATGAATGGAACACATATATGAGAAATCTGGGTCATAATTTTTAAGATTTATTACTTTGAATTGAGATGGGTTATCAAAATCATACAATGGTTTTTCTTTACCACCACCACTCTGAATGTTTTCATTTTTTCTGAATATGTAGTATCTCATAAGATTATTGTAAATGTAGCTTGCTTTATTTTCATCATTGGGAACATAAAAGTTCTTCACGTTTGACATATATTTAACATTTTCCTTATTTTCATCCATGGGAGAGAAATTAACAATAAAGTCACGATGTATGTTAAATTGATTTTCAAATGTATCTGTATCAACCAATGTGAGACCAACTTTTGCAAACTCTGATGTTATAAAGTTTTTATCGACGAGGTATTCAGTTTTAAAACTACCTTCCATTGAATTCCAAGACATATACACATCAACTGGATTACCCGTTCCCAATACTTCGAATTCTTTGGGTTCCTTGTATTTCTTACGAAGTGTAAATAATACTTCTTTGTCCTTGTTTTGATTGATGTAGTATGCTGAAAATTCATCAGTGTCTTTTAGTAGTTTAATAACACTGTGGGCATCAAATGTGGTTATGATGATATAGCCACCTGAACGAAGATTTGTAACAATATTATTTTTAAGATTATCTAATGTTGATTGATCATTAAACATGTAGTGAATAGCAAACTGACAATTGATAACATCAAACATTGAGCGTCTATTAGACCCAAAGAATGTTTCTAATAGTTTTTTATCATCATCCTTCATGCCACCACATGCGCGGGTTTGGTCTTCATATTTTAAGGGTACTCCTCCAAATCCTTGGAGGAAATACATTTTGGGTGGATCTGGATATTTATGACGATTACGTAGGAGACCTGCATATCTATCCTTCGGACCTTTTGGTGCATCCAATCCTGCCCTGTCTGGATCTATACCAACAAGTGTTGCAATGTTACCACGATAATATTTCATAATATCACCTCCTCGACCCACACCAATATCAAACACTGATAATTTCCTATTACCTTGGTATGAGTTATGACAGTATGTAAAGATGAGAGCTGATTTAATAAAATTGTGAAATTGTCTCATAACATAAATGATGTTTGATTGTTTTTGATAGTAAGCCTCCTCAGTGCTTGCTGCTGCGGCAAGATCTTGTGATATTCTCGATTTGAGTTCATTAATTTTCTTATCATATGTATCTCCACCTATTGCAAGTTCTTCTATGTCAGTCATGAGAATTGGATTACTTATACTCCTCCAAATTCTATCTGCAACTCCTGTATTGTTTCCATACTTTCTTTTAAAGCGAAGAACAGATTCGGTCTTATCAAAACGAGTACGTATAGGTCTCCAACGGAATTGTATTGGGATAGTGTTATCATTGAGATAGTAGAACTCAACAACAGTTTTGTCATTAATTATATTACCATCACCATCTCTAACTTCTCCATTTTCAACAAATAGATATGCCTGATTGAGTTTCATATCACTTTTAAATGGGACTGGTTGTTCTTCCTTTTGCACAACTGTTCCAACAAACAAGTTACAGATTTTATATAATTTATTGCGCACATAACTATTGACGGAGTTATCATAAATTTTTAAAACATTGTTGGTGTTATCCTTTACAAATTCTACATAAAAATCAATAGAATTTTGCGTTGGTGGTTTCCACTTATAATCAGCTCTAAGGCTTTCCTTTGGATTTGTAATGTATGCTTGTTCAAGTGGTTGGAAGATAATACCATCGTTATTATATGGGCATTTTATTGTAGCATCAAATGTGTATGCATTATACAATAATTTAGAATATGCGTGTATTTCCCATTCCTTTGCTCCTAAACATCCAATAAAATATTTACGACGAATAAGTGGGAATTGTTTTTTAATGGGTATATCCGCATTGAGAGTTGATATGTACATACTTATGTCTTTGTAGTATGCATTGATGTAATTATCCATGTTAAATGGGATATCATCAAAATTTATTTTGGATGAAAAACCCTTTTGTCCATCGAGTATAAAACAGTTTGACACTATATCATCAATGTGTGCAAGCCTATCAAATAATTTTTGTTTTGTTTTAACACTGACTGAACCATGTTGGATACAATCAAATGCTAAAAAGAGATATCTGTTGTGTTTCTCAAGAAATACATATTCACCATCTAATATTGTACCATTGTATCTGTACAGTGCTTCATCAATAACAATTCCAGTATCCTTCACATCCAAGTTGTTCGTAATGATGAAAACCTTGTTATCAAAAATCATAAGAAATGATCTCTCACCATCAGCCTTATCAGTTACTGCATAACGATTTGCAATAGAACTAATAATATGTTGTATTTCAAGAGTTGTTGTTTGTCTTGCATCAAGTGATGGAGAACTATATTTTTCTGAATGTTTCATGAGTGCATGATATTGTTTGACAACGATATCTTTTGTTGAGTTGATTGTGATGTAGTTGTTTTGTTGAATGAATTTTATCAACATGAGTAATTCTGAATACATTTTGTTTAATAACTCTGGAGTACCTTTTGTATCTGTTCCAAATTCAATCTCAAGTTCATAATTTGGAATTGATGAACTGATATGTTTGAATGACTTGTTTGTGAGTGTATATGTTAAATCTATTCGTATGAAATCCTTGGACACCCCCTTAGGGGTTGAACCCTTAGTTGTCTTTGCTCCCCCTGATTGTGGGGTGTTACCATAAACCATTAAAGTTGTCCGTTTCTTATATCTGTATGTTATCTTGTCTCTTTGTGTTTCATCAAGTTTGATATCTACATCAACGAGGTTATCTTCTTTTGATAGTCTCACACGAAGATCCAATTCATCAACATTTACAATATTATCCTTTTCTTTAGTTTTTCTCATAAAACTCATGAGTGATTTATCTTTTTTCCACATGTTGATTAGAACATTAAAAATGACATGATTTTTGTATTCACTTATTTTTTTCATAATGTTATTTATCTTAGTGGCATCATTAATGGTACACCGTATAACAGTTTCCTTATCCTGATTGTAGCTTATATCCAATGATTCATGTGGGGGTATAAGAGTACATCCAGTCTTGCTGTTAAAGTATTTTAGGAGGTTTGAGTACTTTTCTTGTGTCAAAAAGTTCTTCTTGCTGAACATTATGAACTCAAACTCATCACCCTTGGATGTGTTATCATACATAGATTTGATTTGGTTGTGCATATCCTCTCCTACCAACCTGATAAAAGCGTTCGTCGCCATATATATTAATACATATAATCTTTATACTAATTTTTTTCAATTTTTTATGTTCATGTAATGTATGGAAGATTTGAACTACTATCCGATTATCGTTGAGGTTCCAGAGGTAGATATGAAATTAGATGCAGATATGGTGTTTTCCGCTAACATTGACTATCCCATGTTTGAATATGGGTTTCATCATCTTGTTCATCAAAACAGAAATGAATTCGGAAAACTTCCAAAAGATGGTCGAAAAAAAGTATATCTTGTAATGAATGAATTTGAAACACATATTGATGAACATAAAGATAGTATCGGTGACATCGCAACTGATTATTTAAACATATCTGGGAAGCCTGATATTATTGACGATTCATTTTACAAACTATGGGAGATACTGATGATGTATGATGTTATAAATGATGATAAAGGAATTACCACTGCACATTTTGCGAATGGTTCTGTTGGTTCTGTTGGTTCAGATGCCTTCACACAATCTACAATGTTATACAGAAATATGTTCTATCCAAAACAAAAAGATAAACACCATACACTTGTATCACATGAAAAATCAAAATTTATTGAGTATTATGAAAAGAACAAACAATTGCATTTATATAAAGGTGATATAACTGAACCAAAAATAATAAAACAATTTTGTGATGATGTGAATGAGAAGGTAGATTTTATTACAGCAATATGTGATGTCTCTCCTGAAAATGAAAATCTCCAGGAACAATTCGCATGGAAGACTATATTTGCACAAATAGTTACAGCCACTAAATTAATGAAAAAAAATGGTTGCTTTGTATGTAAATACTATGAGACATTTTCAAAAACATCAATAAAAACCATTGCATTATTAAAAACACTATATAAAAATGTTACTATCATTAAACCATTTACCAGCAAACCATCTGATTCTGAAAAGATTGTATTGTGTGTGGATTTCAAATATTCACCTGGAAAAGAACTCGACAACATAATTAAAAAACTCGATAATATGATAGTAGCAATGTATGATAAAAAAAAATATAATGTTGTTGATATATTTGGTGGTTTTGATGTTATGGCATCAACAATACCAGAGTTTAGGGAAGCAATTACAAAGATGAATAACATGAACTCAAATAAACAATTTAAATACATTAATATTTTCATTAAATACTTCAATCTTCAAAATTTTCATGGTGAGCAATATCAAGTGGCAAGAGAGAAACAAATTGTTGCAAATAAATTCTGGATTGATTTATTTTTTCCAGAAAAGGATAATGTTAAAGAATTGGATAAACTAAAAAAATATGCATTGGAACAAAATATATAAAAATTTACACATCTTAGATTTGAGATTTCTTTAGTTTCATGAGTTCATTATACATATGTTCATGATGTGATTTATTATATTGACTCAAAACATTCACAAGGTTTTTCTTGTTATTGAATGTTTTGAATACACCATTAAGCTTATCAACGGTTTGGTGAATTGTCAGAAGTGTTTCAACCAATTTTCCCTTATCACATTGTTTCTTTAGTTGATGTACAACATGGTTCATAAGAAATTCATAACCCTTATACAGATTACTACATTCAATTTCTGTTCTGGAACAAATTTGTTTATTGTCTGTTGATGGAGTAAACATTGAACGTATGATTGAGTGAGCACATTTAACAACAATGTCATCGGTAATGATTTTTCTTGCATACAACAATCCCATCATTGTCATGAACCCTTTGTAGTTGTCAGCATTATACATATTGTTTTCATCCATGTGTTTATCCTTGTTGATAAAATCAACAAAGTATGTTTGACAGATTGAAAGGATTTCACTGTAAAACTTTACTTCCTTTTCATTAATGGTTACCTTTAAATCACATAGGTTACGCAATACATCTGCACAAATTTCTGGAATTGAGTTTGAATTATCTTCCTCAACATTCATGCCCTTATATGAAATTGGAACTGAGATGATGCACTTTATAAGTTCTTTGATTACAAAGTGTACATTCTCAACTGTTGTGTATGGAGTAGTCATTATTTTTTGGTTATATTGTGGGAAGGTTGCCTTATTGATAGTATTAACATAACACTTAATCCTTCCAACAAATTCAACAGTATTAGGGTTATCACCCTTGGTGATGGTGTTGATAATCTCATTTAGCTGTTTTTCATACTTAAATATGTTTGGAGCTATATACTTTGTCACTGTGCAGTAGGGTTTAAGTGCAGCAGGGATTTCACTGTTGGGAGCCCTATATTGCATAATATCGGAGCACTTGTAGTGTATTTTACTGCTTGCCATATTATAAAATGTAGTAAATAAATTATTTTTCAATTTTTTCGCTGCGAAATTATGACGATAGAGATATATTGATGGATACTGTGTCCAAATCACCATATGATAAGAGAGAATTTGATGTATTTTCAATGAGTAATGGTATGTCTGTCTTCCTCATAAATGATGTAAAAGCAGTAACAAACAGCTGTGCAATGCTGGTTAATGTTGGTTATATGAGTGATACATGTGAAGGAATGGCACATTTGACAGAACATACCCTATTCCTTGGAACACACAAATACCCAGGAGAGAACTACTTCCAACAGTTCATCCTCAAACATGGAGGAGAGACCAATGCCTATACCTCACACAGTAACACTTGTTACTACTATACAATAAATCATAACTATATTGAGGAAAGCTTAGATATGTTTGCAAGTATGTTTGATTCTCCCCTATTTAATGAAAAATCAATACAAAATGAATTAAATGTGATTAATGCTGAACATGAAAAAAATAAAAATAATGATGATTGGAGACATAGTGAAATAATTAAACTTGCATGCAAACATCATGCATACTCCAAATTTAGTACGGGTAATGATGATACTTTACGTGTGGATGGGATTGACAAATGCTTAAAGAATTTTTTTAATGAATACTATGTTCCTCAAAATATGATATTGTTTATCATGACAAACAAAAATATAAAACACATCATAATTGATAAGTTTGAGAAAATAACACATAAGGAAACATTTCATGGTGTCTCAACACAATCACATCACATCAACCACTTGCTAAATGTACCATGTGTAATAAAGATACATCCAGTAATGAATATTGATTCAATGTCAATATATTGGGAATTAGAGTTGGATAATGAAATGATAAAATTTGTAAGTTATTTGTTATTTATGTCATTTCCAGGTTCATTAAGAAATATTTTAAGTTCTCATGGATATGTTACATATATGAGAAAAGGGAGTATGGTAATAAAGGGTGATAATAAAATGATTTTGGAACTCAGACTTATTTTAACACCAGCAGGAATAAATCATAAGATTTACATTATGACGCTTGTGTATGAATACATTGATGAGTTACGCAATATTTCTAAATCACATATGGAGACATTATTTAATGACATGATACAGATACGAACAATTGATTTCTTGTATAATTTTAAGACGTCATTGATCGACATAATTGAAACATATTTATCAAATAATATCCCACTCAATAAAATATCAGTATCGGAAATAATAAATAAAACATACATCCATGAAAAAACACTTGATGTTTTGGATCGACTAAAACCACACAATGCAGTCACAATATTAAGTTCTCAAAAATATTTAGAATTGCCCAATACATATTCTAATTATGGAATTAAATACAAATTAACTAATGGATATTTTGAACTGATTGATGCAACTAATATTTCTAATACCTTTAAAATACCACCAAAAAATAATTACATACCAACATCTCTAAATTTAATTGATATGCCATCAACTACATCATCAAATCAACCAATAAAAATATCTAAAAAAATTAATGCATATTGGAAGCCAGATATATCATTTGGTGTTCCTCATGCATGTATTGTTTTAGGTGTGTGTTTTCCTGACATGATGAAAAGTGTTGAGATATACACATGTTCGATGCTATATATAAAGAGTGTTCTACAGGACATACAAAGCAATTTGTTACAATATATGAATGCAGGACATTTTTGTGATATGGAATTAGATGGGAAACATCTAAATATCAAAATAATAAGTTATGAATCAAATGTAATGGAACTATGCAAATATATTGTTGAGACATTTCTTGCAAAAAATACTACCAGGAAATCATTAAATAAAACATTGCATTCTCTAATTAGATATCACACAAATTTAGATTATGAAAGTCCATATGTTCAATTGGGTCATATATTTGAAGAATATATTTGTAATGAACATTACAGTAATGAGGATATCCTTCGTGTTTTAAATAACATTGATAAGCTTGACATTATTGAAAACTTTAATAGTGTGTTGCATAGATACAACATAAACTTATTAATGTATGGTAATGTAGGAAGGGATGTGGCTGATGAAATTACATCATTTTTTGAGGAAATATGTAGTGATAGATGTAATAAAATTGAATGTACAGATGAATGTAAAGGTGTTGTAAAGAGTATTGGTAATGATGATATTATCGATGATATCATCGATGTGTTAAAACATTACGTTGTTCGTGAATCAAAAATATCAAATGAAAAAAATAATGCAGTTGGTTACTATGTGTATATTACAACATTTAACCCAGAAAAAATTAAGTTTTGGAAAGATTACTGTATTATGAACATATTAGAACCCATATTGTATGAACACTTTTTTAATGTATTGAGAATTCAGGAATCATTCGGATATATTGTGAATTTTAAAATCATACGTGCGTGTTGTATTCATAAACCATCATGGTTTTGTAATTTTGTTGTTCAATCAACAAGAAAGCCTAAACAAATTATTAAAAGAATAAACACTTTTTTATCAGAATTTTTACAATATTTTTCTTCTATGGATGAAAACGAATTAGTGAGTTACATAGAAAGTCGCATTGATGATGTGATGTCTCCATTTATTGATATTAATGAGATTGCAACATATTGCTATGACAGTATTGAATTAAACTATCATAAACATGATATAAATGAACTAAAAGCATTTGTGTATAAAAATATAAACAAAAATGATATAATTGAAATGTATAATAGAATTTTCCTTAATACTGAAAACCATTACATTGTATTATGTAGGGGAGAACATGTTAAAATTTGATATCCATATTATTATATGGAACAATCAACTGGATTGACAAGAAATGAAAAGGATAAATTTTACACTAAACGGGAATGTAGTTGAGTTATGTATCAATGCAATTAAATCATACATATCTATCTCACGTAATGATTTGATTATAGAACCAAGTGCAGGCAATGGTTCATTCATCCATGACATAAAAACATTATCAAACAATTGCATATTTTATGACCTGGAACCAGAGAATGGTGAAATAATCAAACAGGATTTTTTAGAATTGGATTATTCATCATTACAACAAAAATACAATAAAATTCATATTATAGGCAATCCACCATTTGGTAGACAGTCATCACTTGCTATAAAATTCATTAAAAAATGTTGTAGGTTTTCTGAGAGTATCTCATTTATTCTTCCCAAAAGTTTTAAGAAGGATAGTATGCGAAGATACTTCTCACGTCATTTTCATCTTATTCATGAGATGGATTTACCAGAAAATTCATTTATTATAAATGAGGTTGAACATGATACTCCATGTGTATTCCAAATATGGAAATATCAAAGTAACCTAAGAGAAAAGATAAGTAAAGTACTTCCACAACATTTTGAATTTGTAAGAAAAGAAGATATGCCAGATATATCATTTCGTAGAGTTGGTGTTAATGCTGGGATGATTTCAGTGGATACCATTAACAGTAGCGATCAATCACATTACTTTATTAAATTCTTAAATGATAAAACAGTTGATGAAAATGTTGAGCAATTAAAATCAATAAGATTTGATTTTAACAATACAGTGGGTCCCAAATCAATATCAAAATCTGAACTAATAAAGGAATTTAATAGATTAATCTAAAATAGGTGGATACATATGGATACAGGTGGATACACAAATACATAAATATATAACTACACACCTACACCTTACTGTACAACAGTTGTGAGTAATCATACTTAAGAATATGTATTTTTCTATCTACAAATTCATTGTCACACATACAATAATACTTCTCATATTCAACATTATGTTTATCTGCATGATGCTTACAACAAAATGCATCATGTTTTTTATTTTGTTCAACAAATAATTTGTTACCATCCCATTTTTTACATAATTTTTTACCACATGAAAAACACCAATCATGACCACATCCTTCCCAGTCATATCCAATGTGAATGTCTGCATACCCACAAATGATATATGTTGTATTCTTATTTGCTTCACATTCATGATTACAATGAGGACAATTCTTTTTAACCATGTGATATTTATTGTTATATTGTGACATACTCTTAATGGGGAGGTTAAGTAAGTTATGTGTGTTAGATGTGATTACTGAATGAGGTTTGGATGAGAGTAACCTTGCAAGTGTTTTATTTTGTATGATGTCATCTGTTTTCTTAATTGCATTGTTATATTTATCAATTGCTTCCTCATATGTATTACATCTGTTAATATCGTTTAGTAAGTCTATCATTGATTTAAAATCAAAAATTTTATGATAACGTTTTCCATTGGTCATACTGTAGTAGATATCCTTCATATTTGGATATATATTTGAATACAACTCTGTAAAGTGATATGCATCAGGAATTGTACGACATCCAGATAATATATTTTTGAATTGGTTGTATTTAATCTCATTGGATGGCTCCATACACTTTGATGTTATAAATTACACATTCATATTCACTCACATGTGACTAATACATGGATTGTTAAATATTACACTTATTTGTGATGATTTAAATTGTGGATATTTATAATTAAAGAAATACAACATCAATTTGTTTTTTTTAAATATTTTGTAGTCATACATTGCATCATATTCATTGGCATCCGATTCATATCCAATTTCATTTGATGTTGCCAGTACATTACATGTTGTCATTGTGTCTGGAAGGTATACTATATCAATGTCATCATTCTTTGCTATTTTGATTATGGTATCAATAACATTTGTCACCAAAATAGTATTTGATGTATATGTTAGAACAAATGATGTATTAATACCCTTGTTGTGTTTTAGGATAGAGTAACTAAAAAAATCAACCACATTGTCTCCATCACACATCATATATGTTTTTACATTATCACCAAAAAATGTATTTTCAATTTCATCAGTCGTCATTGTGTTATGAACATTAAATCGAGTATTCCATTTGTTATGCAGTTTTTGAATATATTGTAGGTGTTCCATTGTAGCAGGAATACAACTAATTGATGGTGTATTTGGAATATCAAATAGGTTGATAAACTTATCTATCTTGTTTTGTTTTTCTACATCAGTATCATTTTCACTACGCTGCAACACCATATATCCAGTGTCATGTAGTTTTTTGTAATTTATTGGTCTTTGGTAATAACGTATTGCTGCACTTGGATACATATTTGGCAGTCGTCTATTTGTTAGGAACATTCCCACATTATATCCCTTTTTAACACATCTTCTGATTGTTTCTTCAATGAGAACATGAAAGATGTTTTTATTTCTAAATGTTGGATGAGCACATAGAATACATAAATTAACCATTTGTTGATCCTCTTTACTGAAAATTGTTATATGTTTGATGTTGTACCCAACAACTCCACAAACGGTATCACCATCCATAATTGCAATTAGTTCACCATTATTAATAATCCATTTGAGTAGGGATGTACTATATGTGATACCGCTGTCATCATGTTCATTAAGAAAACTGATTACATCATCATAATTATCGATTTGTTTCCATGTCATTGATGGCGGAAGTTTCATGGGAACATCTGATGTGTAGATTGGTTTATTTTTCAAATCAACTATATGTTCGCAATTTGGATACATGGAGGATGTCTTCATCATGGGCTTATTAATCCAAAATGTAGATGTTTCGGCTTGCTTCATTATAATATTTGTGAGATGTTAAGTGAGATTGATATAACGCAAAAAAATGATTTTTTAATATAATGTA
>Ga0316231_1001606_pt1 | contig 24232 bp, 32 predicted proteins | sample TBH18027metaG_FD_206002 | JGI IMG/M metagenome (GOLD analysis project Ga0316231, IMG submission 206002) | Freshwater microbial communities from Trout Bog Lake, Wisconsin, USA - TBH18027 | ecosystem: Environmental > Aquatic > Freshwater > Lake > Hypolimnion/Profundal zone | place: USA: Wisconsin... | reverse complement strand
CTGTAATTCGCTCCCGTTCGTATCTACTGGATAGGCGAGGTTTCCAAGGGGAATCCAGACTGTATCCAATAACCAGAAAGACTGGCCGTGCTCATCGAACTAGGCATCATTGGACTAATCAGTCTGGCAGCTTGGCAAGCTACTAAGCCGGGCCCTGGTATCATGACTCCACAGCGAAGGCTCATATTCCGGCATGCGCTCAACAAGATCGATCCGCCGCTTTCGCCGGAAGCCTTGAACGAATTGGCTGATATCTTCGATAAGGAAGGGCTTACAGCCTATTCCGAGATTCTGCGAATGCGTGCGCGACTTCGCGCTCGCCCACCCGAATTGAAACAGGTTTATAGATCCGCCTTCACTAAGGCGATGAATAGTAAGGATCCGTTGGCGGTCCGTGCGCTAGCTACCGCATTTGAGTCGCAAGGTATGGTGGCGAATGCGGCCACATTGCGCAATTACGCTATCGGTTTGGACGCCGCCGCGCTTGCACCAGGTTCGGCGGACGCCGAAGGTCCTGCCCCGCCTTCGCCGCCCGCCGTGGCCCCGTCCGGTGTAGAGTCGACCGCCGTCACGGGTGACACTCCCCCCACTTCTCCGCCCGTGAGCCCTCCCCCACCTCCCACGCCCCCTACCCCGTCGGCCGACGACGTCTTGGCCGCGATGCTGGCTCTTCAGGCGGGCGCAGATCCGACCGAGGCGGGGGCCGCAGGTGTGGCGGACGCGTTCCCCCTCGACAACGAGCTAGATGCCGAATTTGCGGGCGTCGAAAACTGGGAAATTGCCCAGCCAGGAATCAAGGGGGTAAAGGCGCCGGATGGTAACTGGCAGTTCTCAGACAGTGACGGCATTTGGATGCAAACGGACAAGCCGCATATTCACGAGGGCGCACTAGTCGCCAACTTTGCGAGTGACAAGGGCGGTACAAAGCTCGTAGCAATGGCACCACGTAACTGACAACCAAGGGAAAGACAATGGCACTCACCACGACCGAATTGAAGCAGACAGAGGAATACGCGCAGAAAGCTCGACAGGGCGATATGATGGCGGTCAACTTCTTCGCCACATTGAAGAGTCAGGGGACCTCGCGGTCAAAGGAGTTTCTTGACGCTAAGTCGGCCTTCGACGCGGAGGCTAATAGCGGCCTTTCCGTAGATCCGCAGATGGGAGAATCGCTCGGTCTCAATTCGACGCAAGTCAAAGACTGTAAAGAGGCTACCATTCGATACTTCAAGAAGGATCGGCAAGCGGTCGCATTCTTTGCCGCTTGTGAGCATGGCGCCGCGGCGGGTTCTACGGCAAGCGCTGGCATGCTGACGTTGCGGGATGAGATCCTGAAAACCCTGAACGGTCTGCCAAAGGAGAAGCGCGAGGCACTTCTCACGGATACCTCAAAAGAGGAGACTAAGGATACGACTTCTCTTGACAGCGAGACCGCTGTCGCCGTTCAGAGCGGAACGAACGCGCCGCCCGTTTCCACTCTCACCGTTGCGGGTGTAGTCACTACAATGCCGGCGACACTGGACGAGGCCCATCTAACCGTTATTCGCAGCGCTATCGATGCGAATTACCTTTTCACCGCTGCCGCGGTTCGACCGCTTGTTGACGCCCTTGAAGACGCTGTCAAGTTCATTGACAGTACGCATAAGGCGCCAACGCAAACTGAACTTCCCCTCGATATCACACCCACTAAACCGTAACCGATTCACCCTCAAAGGAGCACGGGTTTTCCCACCGTGAAATGACAGATGGCATACTCGCGAGAAACCTACAAAAACGTTCTCAAGTGGGCGCTTTCCTGTGAAAGGCTGGTCAGTCAGAGCCCTTCGGCATTTGCTACCGCCGCCATGACCGCCGTATGGAATCGAGGGAGGCTGTATCCCAAGTTCTATATCCCGACTATGGTACCTGGCGAGTCTTTCCCCGCGCAGGATGCCATCTGTGACAACCTTACTCACGCTGTATTCCTCGCTAAGAGCGTGCAGAAGAATTCGGGTAGTAACATCAATGTTACCGGATTCGCAACTTTCGAGCTTGCGGCGAACCACTATCTCAGTGCGCTGGTAACGCTGTGCTATAGAGTCTTGCGCACCACGCCGAAGCGTGTCGCGAACCGCGTTCACCACGTTTTCCCGCCGCCCCCTCCCGCCGGGATGCGCCACTACCGCACGGCGACGGGCCACATTCACTACGTGACGCCCGCCGGCAAGGTCCGCTTTGTCGTGCCGCCGCCCCCGCCCGGCGCCACCTTCATCGCGCCCCGAGCCCCCTCCGCGACGCACGCGGCTTTCATTGCGCCGCCCCTGCCTCCGCCTCCGGGGCATGTCGTGGTAAGCCGCTACGTGGCGCCTCCGCCTCCGCCTCCGGGGCTCGTCCACTACGTGACGACCTCGGGCGCCGTGCATTACGTGTCTCCGGCGACGGGCGTGGTCGTTCACGTCCAGCCGCCGCCTCCACCAGGCGTCGCGTTCGTGGCGCCTCCCCCTCCCACGCCGCAGGCGGCGGTTGCTGTCGCGCCTGCCTTGCCGCCTCCGCCTCGGGTCGCGCCTGCGATGCCCATCGCGCCAGCCGTTCCCGTCCGACCGATTAGCCCTCCCGCGTCGACTATCGACCAAGGCGACTCTGTCATCAAACAGAAGGCGCTTGAATTGGCCAACGGACTGATTTTGGGCTCGCAGGACGCGTTTGCCAAGGCTCAGGCCGTTAGCTCGCAGGCGCAGGGCGGCGATTGGATGAGCTGTCAGATCCTCGATAACGCCATGTCGATTCTCAAGAATGATGGCGCGCCGGACGATTTGACGCATGCCGTTGACTGGCGTAACAACGGCGACCCCAATGATCTTGATTCCACCGATATCGCCACGGCCGCCGCGGTCGATTCGGGCGCTGCGAATCCCGATCTCGGTTATGGCAATGCGGATATCATGGATGACAGCGGGGCTGGCGGTAACCAGACAATTGATCCGGCGACGGGCGGAACTATCGACCCGAATGCCGTCATGTATGGGGAGACGCGCCGCCCTTTCGTGCAGGGTGTGACGAGAGTAACTGGCGAACCTCCCGTCAACGTCCGTCGTGAACTAGAGTCGTGCATTCGTAGCGCCAACCTGGGAGACCAGAATGCCGCTGCGATGCTCCGCGCTCTCCGTAGCGCCGCGATGGGCAATAACCCTCGGGCCCGTTCGAATTTCGAGTATGCGATGCGCTATGCGCAGAGCTTGCCTGAAGAGAACGCGGGTACGAATGTTGGCGCCTGTTTTGGCGCCGACAACTACGATCGCGATGATGGCGCGATGAGTCGATTCGACGGTTCAGGCGAAATGGAATTCGGCGTGGGCCGACCTCGAATCGGCGTCCACGTCACTCCCGTTCACGCGCATCACCATCCTACCGCGCAGCATAGGGGCGGACCTCACCGCTTCGTGCCAAAGGGTAGTATCCGTGCGCAGCAGCGCGCCGCTGAAAACGTCGTGCTCTATGAGGCGGCGCAGCGTCGTCACCCTGCGTTCAATCCACAGCCTATGCCTGGCAATGGCGGCGGAGGGGACTGGACCATGGGCCCGGGGGATGGCGGATTGAGTGTCGCCCCGGGGGCGGGCGGTAGAGTACCGCCGCTAAAGCAGCTTTTCCTTGCTGCGGAAGCGGGCAATCCGCAGGCCATCGCGCGGATTCGGGCTATTCAAGAGAAAGCGGCGCAAGGCGACTTGAGAGCGCAATCTCTCTTGCGCGCCTTGCACGCCTTTCGAGGCGCCACGGGCCCGCACGCGCTGAAGCTCGGTCGTGCGGTCAAGTTGTCCCACGGCGTGCCGCTCACGACAGCGCGCGTGCATGGAATTGCGGCGGAATTCGGCGGAGACAGCATCCACGTTTTGCGCGGTGTACGCCATCCGCATGTCCTACTTCCCCGTACATTGGCTCCGAACGTCCGAACGGCGATCGCTGCCGGTCAGGTCGTAGGCCAAGCGCAGGAGCTCCAAGCCCTGCGATTTGGGGGGGCGCCGATTCCCGCGGCGGTAGCGTGGGAACATCGCTAACCGTCAAGAGGAGGTAAATGGTCATAAGGGCTCGTAACTCATAGGGTTACGGGCCCTTTGTTCTAGATGTTGCACGAGGCGAATTCCGATGGTACTATCCTAGGCGCGGATGCAACCTATCCCGCATGGAGGAGTGCCATGAAAACGACCCTAGCAATTTGGTTGATTGGTTGTCTGACCCTTACCCTTGGATGCTCGGCCCATTACGACTATGATTACACGACGATCGTAGCGGCTTCAGACGGCGGCTCGGATCCTGTAGACGGCGGAGATAGCGAGGATACGGATATGAAGGGTACTAGCGCAAGCAAAACAATGGTGCGGGGCAACCATAGCCCTACGAACGTTCTGAACGCGTCATTTGCCGATGACAAGGGGAATCCGCAAGCGGGGGTTTACACGGTCCAGTTTACCCTACAGCCGTCCGGTAGTACGGCGACAGAACCCGCAACCCAATGCGCAGCGACAATTACGTGGACGATTGACGGTGTGCAGGTGGTCCGCGCCATTACCGTGTCGAACGGCGCCGCAATCACTGGCGTCGGAACGGGTTGTGTCGTCCAATTGGTAGACCAGACAAACGGAATTACGCCGCCGGATCCCAATCCGACCTATGACGTTGGCGTGACCCTGACCCCTGGTACGCGAGGAACGGGTTCACAACCGCCAACCTATTATCCACCTCAAGAATCCTACGGAGGGCTCCACGGTTCAGGCGGAGGTCCGGCGAATAGTCAGAAAATCACGATTCCTAAAGGAATTGGAATTATTAGCGCAAACATCTTTGTGTATAGCATCAACCTAACGTCGCAAGCCCCGCTAACCCCCAATGCAGAAGTAGACCAGTTAGCTCCCGACGGTAGCGTCGTAGCCTCATACAATCCACTCGATTATACAGGATTTGTACCGATCAATCCTGCTGCCAATGCTATCCAGATTGTGAACCGCGAAACGAACAACCTTACTACGATGACCTGGTCACTGGTTTTCGGGATTGACGGGTGAGGCTATGACAGATCAACCTACAGGTCACACGAGTGTCATCGACTCTTCCGGTCAAGAGTACACGGTGGAAACACCCGCCGAAGCTGTACCCATCGAGGCTAAGCCTAAGAGTTTGACCCAATCGCTAATCCTGGAAACCGTAACAGATGGCATCGACCTGTATAACGACGCTGCTGATTACGTCGGGCGTGTCGGGGCAATCTGCAAATTGCTCTTCGGTAAGTGACAGAAAGCGCTACATCTAAATTCGAAAGGTCCTACCAATGGCCTCCGTTCCTCGTAATGAAGACCACCCCTCTATCAAGGCTCGATTCGGTGCTGACAATCTTGGATTGGCCAGCACAAATATCGACGATAGCAACGGGATTACTACTCTACAGCAAGGCGGCTCTCCGCAGGTCCCTCCCGCTGCTATCGCGTTGCAGACCGCGTTGACTACCAATGCGGTCAACAAGTCTGCCTCCGATCCGACGGTCCTGGCTTTTCAGCAGACGTACAATGCTTTGAACCTCGGGCCAGCCCTTGCGACGGACGGCCTTTGGGGGCCTAAAACGCAAGCTGCGCTTGGCCAAGCGCTCGCTATCTCGGACGACGGTACGGCCCCCGCTCCCGCTCCCGCCCCCGGCCCTGCAACCCTTCCGACGTCACAGGGGCCCCTCCAGAGCCTCGCGAGCGCTGTCTCTCCGTCCGCCACCCCTGCGGCGATTCTCGCGTTTCAACAAGCCTGGAATAGCCAGGGTCGCACGCCTCACCTCGACGAAGATTCGACGTTCGGACCTCACACGCGCGCCGCTGCTGCAGCCGCTCTAGGCCAAGCTCCCGCGGCCCCCGCAAGCCCCGCGTTCCCCGCGCGCCCAACGAGCTCCGCGAACCGCACCACCCCCGCGAGCCCTACGAACCGCACCACCCCCGCCACCCCCGGGGCCCCTAGCGCTCCTAGCGCCGGGCTTAGTACGCCGGTCAAGGTGGCGATTGGGGTCGGCGTCGCGGCGGGCGTGACGGGCCTGGCAGCATGGCTGCTGTCGACCAAGGGTGGAAAGGCGAGGCGCTAAACGCCAACGGAATGATCCTCCGAATTTTCGGCGGATACCCCTACGAGTGGATTCGCGGTGAAGACGCGCCAAACCCGCTAAGCGTTGAATGCATATGGGCAGGTATCGGCAAACCGATAAAAGTAATACCCTGCGAAACCATGATGTAAACGGCCGTCCAGTGACGGCCGTTTTACCATTTGCATACTGCCAACTAGCTGAAAAGCGCGCTACTTAGCCTTACGTTGTGCTACATTCACGGCGGAGGTTCGTACTATGAGTCTACTTGATGAAGCCTTACGCCAGCCCCGTATCACGGCCGGCTTCGGCCTGGACCCCCAAAGCGACGTGCAGAATGCGGCGAGCGCGCTTCTCGCAGCACTGCCCGGCAAGCCTGACGCGACGCTCGTCCGCACGTTTCAGGCGGCCTTCAATGCGGCGGGCGGCTCGCCCAGTTTGGCGGTCGACGGGATTTGGGGGCCAAAGACCCTGGCGGCATTGGCGGGGTACGGCACGGTGCCGCAACCGGCGCCGTTTGGGTCGAAGGGCCCGGCAGACTCGGGACAATTCTTGCCTAGCGTGCTCGCGGCATTCAACCCGTTCACGGTGCCGCTAGAGGGTCGTACGAACTACATGTATCAGGATTCCCGAGAGCTCGTGACGACGGGCACGGGGAACCTGATAGACCCGATCGGCATGGCGATGAACCTGCCGTGGCAAGTGGGGGGCCGGCCGGCGACCGCAGATGAAATCACTTCGTCATGGAACGCAGTGAAGAATAACACCGACCCGTCGTTGATGTCGACAGGGGCCCGCGGGATTGCGGCGAACGCGGTTCGATTGAGCGACGATGCGCTTGACCACTTGCGCGACGCGAAGCTCGCGGAAATGATCGCCACTGTCGTGTCGAATTTCCCTAACGTTCTGACATGGCCCGCCGACGCGCAGCTAGGGCTTCTCGGTGTGATTTGGGCGACGGGACCGAATCTACAGAATTGCTCGTATATGAGCGACTTCGTCTCGTGCATGAGAAACAACGACTTCGCTGGGATGGCCCAAACCGCGCATTGGGGTAACATCGCAGGTGACCGCAAGGTCGCGCTCAATCTACTCTTCAACAACGCGGCGGACGTAGCGCAGAAGGGGCTTGACTACACATTCCTCAATTGGCCTGCACAAGTCACGGTAGGCGAGGCGTTGAAGGGCGGCGCGGAAGTGGCTGCTGTAGGAGTGGGAGCGTACGTCCTAGGCGGCGTGCTCTTCCTCGTTGGATACGGGCTTTATCACACGTTCCGAAGGTGACCCATGAGAAGCGATGTCAAGGTTGTGAATGGTAATTCGCTATGCGGATTTACGGTGTGCGACTCGTAACCGCGCCGTATCGCGATAACGAAATCATCAAACTTTGGGACTATTGAGGAGAAACCACCAATGAGAAACAATATCGAGATTACCAAGGGTAACGGATTGTGGAAAGTATCCGTCAAGCCTGGCGCGTATACCGCTGATACACCTTTGAGCGAAAAATGGCCGAAAAGCCTGTGCGTGGTCGGTACCATCAACGCCCGTGGGACATTGGATCCGTGGTCTTACGGTGGAGCTGCTCCGCGCGGTTTTACCGCGTGGTCAAAGCTGATTTTGGAAGATGCTAAGCGCGAGCTGATTCGCACAGGCAAGCTGTCAACAAAAGAATCGCGTAAGGCTGCTGACTATGAGCATACGTCCGGCGCCTTCCTCGTCAGTCTTTCAAACGGAAAAAGCGAGCGATTTCACGAGTCGCGTAAGGCGCATGATTGGGCCGAAGCGGAAATCAAACGATTGCCGCAAGGCTCTACCGCTACAGTCACGCGGGGCGAAAACCCTGCTGCCATTCTGTCTATATTCACCCTAGACCAGTACGGCCACGTCCAAAGGGCGACATCCACTACAGAAATGGAGCTGTATACCTCTAGTTATGGGGTAGACCAGCGAATCGGCCGATACGGTACACAGGAATTGGCTAAGGAAGCGGCCGATCGGACTTGGGATATACACCGCAAGCTATACCCCAACATGCCGATCGTGATTCATGGTGAGTACCTCCTAACCAAGCCAGGCCAGCGGAAAACCGTCGTGTTTCATCGGCAGTAATGCTACTTACCAATCACTAAGGAATCATCCCCATGGGTTTTTGGCCTTCCGCTATCGCCGCCGTTTCCGCGAGCCTCGTGCATGAGGGGCTCACACCGTATATGTACCTTGATAAGGACGGTAGTGTGACGACCGGACGCGGTAAACTCCTAGCCTCGCCCGCGAACGCCATAGCTCTCAAGGATCCCAATGGCAATTCCTACTGGACGGATCCGTCCACAGGCACCGCGGCGACCGACGCCGCGGTGTCCGCCGAATGGCAGCGCATCAAAGCGATGGCCTACCCCCAATCGGCCGGCGCCTATAACACGCCAGGCACTAGCCTGACACTCTCTACAGACGGTATTTCTGCAATCACCCAAGCGGATACCAATAGCTTTATTAGCCAGCTAGAGAATGTCATCCCCAATATCGATAGCTTCCCCGCAGACGCGCAAATCGGTGTACTACGATGGGCATGGGCAAACGGGGTTGCCACGTCAAAGTATCCACACTTCATATCTCTCCTCAATCAAACCCCGCCTGATTTCGCTGCCATCGCGAAGAATAAGGAGTATCACTGGACGAACATTCTTCCTGCTACAGACCAGGAAATCCTCACAATGTTCCAGAACGCTGCCAACGTTCAGGCGCAAGGCGGCGACGTTACGGCTATGAATTGGCCGAACACTGTCCCTTCAGTTTCGGGAGATCCGTTGCCTATGGGTTGGAACCATCGACGCACCGTAGCCGATTGCATCAAACTAGACAGCGCCTTGCGCCCGAGGATCCGAGCACTCCGCGCCGCCTACAGCCAAGCCCGCCCGCAGTGGGAGGCGCAGGACATTTTCGGATCCGAGCGGTTCGGCGTGGACCTCGCGAAGCTGGAATCGCGCTATCAAGCCGCCGTGACGCACGCGCAGAAGACGCCCGTTCATCGGCGCCGCGGCGTGTTCGGTAGTCCTGCGCAATCGGGCTACGATAGGCTCGTGTCGGCCGTGCGACAGGCGGGCGCCGGGGGGCCGTCACGGCCCGGAGACTTGCAAGAATTGACGAGACGACTGCGGCCCGTGCTCAGGCGCCACGCGCCGGGGTTCGGTCTGGATTTGCTCAATACGGCCAAGACCGTCGGTGAAACCGTCTTGGAGGGGCCGCTCGCCCCCGCCATCGCAGCGGCGACCCTCGCAGAGAAGATCCCCATATGGGCCGGCTATAACAAGTCCCTGAAGGATTGTAACGACCTCATGGTCAACTATTCCAAGTGGATTCCACAGTTGGCCAGTCAATTCGATGCGTTCCAACCCACATGGCGCGCGAAGGACAGCGCGGCTGTCGATTCGTTCTATCAGCAGCTTTACGATCTGCAAACCAGTTGGCAATCCGCAGTCAATGCAGTGCAACCCATGTTGAATGACAGTGGCCCGAGTGATTCTGTCAATGCCCAATCGCAATTCGATGCGTTGAACGCGGCGGCAATGAAGATGGGCCCCCTTGCCCAAACGCTACAGGATGCAAAGGCTAGCGTATCCTCTACTACTCCGCCTGTAACGTTCAGTCCTGCCGTCCAGCCTACGCCAAGCGGAAGCGACAGTTTCTATGCTAATACGTCGAAGTTAGACGTAATCTCAAGTCTGACTGGCGGTCAGAATCTAGGCGGTAGAAACGTGAATAATGTCGACTGGACCGCCTGGCTACTCGGGGGAGCGGCCGTTGCAGTCGTCGGTTACATTGGGTATCTTGGAGTGACCGCATACGGCGCTTCCAAGATTACGAAAGCGTACATAATGAAATGAAAGACACCGGCCAAAGTAAACTCCGATCCAATTGGGCCTATACCATACGGTCAAAGCCGGCAACCGCTAAGGTCCGTATCAGCGGAATGGGTAAGGCGGTCGGACTTGCGGTCTACCGCGTTGACGCTGAAAAGGTTAGAGACGAAGTCGATATCGACTTCACGCAAGGCGGGCACCCTGCCGTCTATGGGTATATTCCGCGCGGTGAAGTTTGGATCGAAAGCACGCTTAGCAATCGCGAAGCGGCAATCGTTCTGCTGCATGAGCTAGTCGAATACGAGCTTATGCGCGAAGGGTTGAGCTACAGCAAGGCGCATGATAAAGCATGCGCCGTCGAGCATCGCCTACGCCAGACGCTAGGCCACGAATCGCTGACCGCCAATGACATTGTCAAGGTGGCAGCGCTCGCGTACAGTTGTTGGGCCAGCACTCACACGAAGCGCTAGCCTACGTACTACAAGGGAAAAACCATGTACCGCGCATCTAGGCAACAAAGTACCGTTGAATGGCTAAACGAGGCTATCAACGACAAACAGAAGGGCGAACAATGCACTGTCGTTGCGGTCATCCACTATACTGGTACCGAACAAGCGGAAGTTGATAGGGTCTCGCTACCATGCCCAAGTATGACCCTGCACGACATCGCCGAACGATTCGAGCGGCGTCTACAGGCATACGTTCATGATATGCCGGGACTACAGAATTGCGCGCATATCGCATTCTACGACGGTAGCAACGAACCCGGATATGTACATCCGTTCACGAAGTCTGGCGCACTAGAATATCCAGGGTTGGCATCGGAGCCGCCAACTAACTCGGGTATTACCCAACAATTGATGCGCCATAACGAGGCGCTTGTGCAAGCGTTCACAACGGGTCAACGGGTTCTCCTGGAAGGGTTCGGTCAGCTCCTCAAAAACGCGTTTGACCAGAATGAGTCTCTGGCTCGCGAGACGGAGCGGCTACGCCGCGAAAATACAGACGCGTGGATTATCGTCCGCAACGCTGGGATGCAATTGCAAGCGCAGCAGACGGAAGACGACAAGGCCCGTTTGAAGGAAGAGCGCAATAACATCATGATTGAGCGTCTCCTCAAGTGGGCGCCCAGTCTCATCAATACGATTCTTAGTCGCAAGGTGTTCCCGGAAGCCGCAGAAGATTCGGCTATTGTCGAAGGGCTGCTTAGCGAATTGAGTGAAGAGCATATTCAGCTTCTTTGTGCCGCCGCTCCGCCCGCTGTCTCTGGTCTACTCGCTACCAGGGCCAAGCAAATCATCGAAACACGCCAATCTAAGTCGAACCAAACGAATGAGGCTACCGGACTACTGGTAGCGGATCCGAATACGCCAGAGGGTGAATTGTCATGAATCTACTCGACGAAGCTCTAGCCCCCAATTACGACTATGAGGTTGAATTCGGCCTGGAAACGTTCGCGATTCCGACCGACGTCATGGCCGAGCTTGAACCGGGGCCGGGTTTCGGCGTAGACGGTATCATCGCGCGTCAAGCGGCATTCGATAGGGATTTCGATATCATCGTTCCATCCGTCCTAGTGGGGCTCGTTGGAGGCGGTTATATCGGCGCTACAATATTCAATGGTTCTGTCTTGGGAACCCTTGTCGGAGCAACTATTGGCCTTCCGCTTGGGCTCCTAGGCGGCATCGCACTCCTCTACGTCTTTCGTAATCACTAATCATCCAAACAAGGGAACCTACCATGACGGAGCAAATCCTAGATCGGCAGACAAGCCAGGCGGCAGACACTCCCCTCGAAACGGGCCCCGAAACGGCGGCGCCCGCCAAAGCGGAGCACCGCACGCGGTGCATCTACAGTCTCGTACAGCAGGCCGGCAAATTCCTCGCGGTCGCCAGGCGCGGGCCCCACGGCGAGTCGCATTGGGAGCTTCCGGCGGCGCTCACGGTGGAAGGGGAGGAGGAAGAGGCGGCGCAGACGCGGGGCTTGATGGAGTGCGCGGGCCTCGAAACGGGGGCACGCACGCGGATCTACGAGGGGCCGAATAGCACGGTGTACGCCGTGGCAGCAGTCGAGCCAGGGGTCGCCCGCAAGCGGCTGACATGCGCATGGCTCACGGCGGAGCAGATCGTCGCTAACAGTGCGCGGGGGCCACTCATGACCGCGGTCTTTGGGGCCCTCGAAACGGCTGGCGTGAATCAGTCGAACGTCATCAGCAAGACGAAAGACGGTCGAACGCTGTATAGCGTCGTCTACGATGCGAACGACGGGCCCGGAACGCCACTACGGCGGCGTGAGCCTCACTATCTACACGCACTGAACGGGGAAGACGCGGCCAAGCAATTCAGCGAAATGATCCCAAGGGGTCACGGACTCACAGTCAACGTGATTGGAGTAGCACCGGCTATCGGATTCTATCAAGAGAAAGACGGGAGCCTTAGAGGGTAATCATGAATATCCAGAATGCTAAAGCTCAAGCAAATACGGCCGTACAGAACGTCAGTGCGGATGTAGCGCAAGGGCAAAGCATTCTGTCAACCCTAGGCGGCGCAGCAGTAGGCGATTACTCGGGGCTTGCTGCCGCCGCCGAAGGTCTAGTCAGTTTCCTGCCGCAGGGCACCGTCCGCAAGCTGGCCGACGATCTAGCCGGCATCGGTGCAGCAGCACTAAAGGGAGCGGCTATCGGTGCTGCTGTGGGGACCGCGCTAGATTGGATCCCAATCCCAGGAATCGGAAACGCGATTGGCGCAGACGTTGGGGCTGTAGTGGCGGGCGGTATCGAAGCTGTCAAAGACATACTCCCAGCCATAGAGGCGGAACACTTCAATCCAGTTACTATTATGCTGGACCTTACGAAGGATATGGTGGGGGTGGTAACAGGGGTGATAGGCGATATCACAGGTCTGTTAGGCGGTTCTACTCCGTATCCGCCGCAACCTGATTATCGCTATCTGTCTGAGAAGATGCTATTCCCCAAAGTGGCTAATAGCGATAAGGCTATTCCAGCCGCTACATTCACGGTCAACCCTGGAGCGCTAAACTTCAATCCGCGATCCGCAAAAACGTCGCTGTATTACGAGCTGCCTTTCGACCCCAATGCTAAGCGGTACACGTTTATGGTAACGTGGCGTAAGGTCCCCGGCTCTACAGCGAAATCGAGGAATCAGGCTTATCAACTGACTCGGTTCTATCTGAACGCTGTAAACCGATGGTTCGGTCATATCAATACTGAATACGTAACCGCTACTTGGGCAGACGTTATCCAAGCGTTCGATGGTAACGAGACTGCTGCTAGAAGAACGCTAACCAAAGTCATCGAATGGTACGGCACGCCCACCGCGTTCAATAGGCAGATTCCATTTAGCGACAATGCTAATAACCCTGGCCACTCATCGGCCTATCCATTCAGTCATTACCCGGCCATCGCTACCACTCTACGCCAAGCGTGCGCCAGAATATTCGGTATAGAGAGGCCGCTCGATTACCTGTATTACCCGATCTTCTCCGCTTGGGATAATGACTCACAAATCTTGAAGCCGTGTGCGTTAGCGGACGCTTCCGACGTTTTCTTGACGCCGGATACCACGCTCCTATCCATCTGCGAACAAGCCGCTTTAGGCTACTCGAATCGCGCCGCCTATCATCGCGCTATCCAAGACGCACACTTGTTTGCGACCTGCCGTCTCAAAGACAGCGCTGTCTACCCCGGAATCGATACGGCGGTCACCCCTAACCTCGCCAGAATTGTAGCGCTAACGTTCAAGGCGGTCAGGCGCGAAGATGGCGCAAAGCGCGCCCTACGCGGAAACGCAAGCGCGCGGAACATGCCTGTTGAGTCCCATAGCCTAGCAGTCTATCTCGGGGTTGGAATCCTCGGGGCAAGCGCAATCGCGGGCCTTATGCTACTCTCACGCCGCTAAGTCGCGTAAAATCAATCATCCTCGAAAGGCTCCATCATGCCGCGTACCCACGTTGACTACTTGAATTCCGTCGTCCGTGTCATCGCACGACACAAAGCGCATGCCCATAAGGCGAGGCAAGCGGCAATCCGCCAGGCCAGCGGTCGCCTCGCCGTTGGGGCAGACCCTTCGACGCCTACGGCGCCTGCGGTCCTCCCGTCTCCCGATCCGCTCGCGGCCCTCACGAATTCCGTGATTCAGGCGGCGACAAGCGCGGTCACGCCCGCCGTCAACGCGGCCTCGGGCACTGCCGGTGCGATTGCCAGCGCTACGGGCCTTCCCACAGGTTCCGTGCAGCAGGGTATCAACGCCGCTGCAAGCGCCGCAAGCGGCGCGACACTTGACGCGGCTCGTGCGGCGCAGAGCGCGGCCAACCTTCCCGGTTTCGACGCAGGTGTTGCGCTCGCGGCGGGCGCTGCCAAATTCGCCGCTGCGATTCCCAAGGGGGCAAACGCCGGGGAAACGGCAGGGTTCCTACTCGGGCACGGTCTCAATGGCGCCGATCCTGCCGTAAAGACTGCGGTCGTTCAGGCCGTCAAGGGCAGCGGTAGTGTGGAGGAGGGCGTCACGCTAGCGGTCGGCCAAATCATTCAAGGCATCGATCCGCACACGCAAGCACAAACCGTGGAAACGGGAGCCCTCATCGGCGGAAGCATCGGCGCCGTAGGCGCTGGGATCCTCGGTTTCTTCATCGGAGGCCCCGTGGGCGCCGCAATCGGTGCGGCCCTCGGTGCGGGCGGAGGCGCACTCACGGGAGGGATCGTCAATTCGGTGCGTGCCGACGCGGCGGCGGTTGAGGCGGCTACCAAGACAAATAACATGCACGACGCGGTCAATTCGATCGCGGAGGCGTGGAAGTCAAATCAGACGAGCATCGCTGGCGCTACAGGCGCAACGGGAAACACGCCCCCTCCCGTGACAACAGGCGCTACAGGCGCAACGGGAAACACGCCCCCTCCCGTGACGACAGGCGCCGCAGGGGCAACCGGAACCGCAATTAGCGGAGAGAGGCGCGAAGAGCGCGGCGACGGGCGTCCGCGAAACTGATACGGTCAATCATTCAACACAAAGGAGTTTGAACATGGCAACCGAGAGTAGTACTGCAAATGCAGAAGCGCGAGTGAAGGAAACTGCGGAGATGTATAACATGAGCGCGGAGAAGGTCCGCGAAATCGATGCTATGGCTAAGGCCGCTGGCCGGCGCCCGCTTTCCTTCCTGGCGCCAATGCTGAAAAAGATGAGAAAGCACCTTCCAGAGCTTAGCAAGTCTGTCAATACGCTGATTCAGGAAGGATCCCCTGGTCACGCCCCAAGCAATACGAATGGCAGTAAGAAGGGGACTTCGAAGAAGTCGGCAGAAAAGAAGTCCGCTGCTAAGAAGCCGGCGGAAAAGAAGCCCGCTGCTAAGAAGACGGCAGAAAAGAAGCCCGCTGCGAAGAAGGGGAAGTGAAATGCTTCGACGCTATATCCTAACGCTAATCCTGTTCGGATGCAGCGTCGTTCTGTTTGGGGCCAACTGTAATAGGACCGTACACACGGCAAATCGCGGGCAGGGATTCAATCCCGCGCCCGCGATTTCGTGTAATGACGCTGGTCTGTCGACCGACCCCAATAACTGCGGTTCATGCGGAACCAAGTGCGGGACCTACGGTCGCAATCCCGGTACCGGGGGAGTCAGCTATCAACTGGGAACATGCACTTACAGTACATGCTCACCATACACGATCAATCTAGCGGTTGACGGGGGTGTCTTCGACTGTTTCGACGACTTGAACGGTAGCGTGTATGCGTGCGGCCTATGTATCAGTATCTTGCGCGACGCCAACAATTGCGGTTGTCTAGGCTGTCAATGTAAGGGTACATGCCTAAGCGGTCAGTGTAATGGCGCCTATACAATCCCAGTCGCATTGACTTATAGCGCACCCGCTATAGCCCTAGCAGGGTCGACGCATAGCACGACTGGAAGTGGTGGCAAGGCGCCGTATACATACAAGTTTGCGAATAACGGCAATCTGTCAGGCGGAACGATTGACGCTACGTCGGGCATGTATACGGCTGGCGCGTCGTCACCTGTAACGGACGTTTTAGAAGTTGTGGACGCTAACTGTAATGTCACACTTAGTACAGTAGCGGTAATCCACTTCACCTGACGACTGCTAGGGAGGCGCCATGCTTCAAAAGGTATTCAGTAGCTACCATCAAGATACCGTTATAGTCGGCGGTCGGAACGTGCCGCAAAAGCGCAGTATCGTCCAGCTAGGAGACTATCTCAACCAAGGGGACGGTAGTGCAGCAGTGGCAAGTCTGCCAGTGGCGCCTCCGACCCTTTCGGGGCTCGACGTCAAGGCAACCCCGATCCTCCGTAACATCCTCCTGAATAACTTGTATGGTTGTTGCGTTCCTGCGGGTTGTCTACACGTCCAGGCCGTTACAAGCGCGAATGGCAGCGGAATCATCGAAGCGACTGACGCGGATGTCATCGCGCTATACAAACAGATGAACCCGGGATTTGACCCGAAGGATCCGTCCACCGATACAGGGTGCGACGAACAAAGCGCGTTCCGAACGTTGATGACGGTCGGTTTCCCGAACGGCGAAAAGCTCGTCGGGTTTGCCGGGGTTGACGGTACGAATCCGACCCTAGTACGGCAAGTTATGTACACATTCGAAAACGTCATTTTCGGCGTTTCGATGCCTACATCATGGGTCAATCCGTTGCCAGAGCAAGATGGTTACCTCTGGAGGTCAGACGCCCCTAATCAGAGAAACGGCCATTGTTTCATCGGTTTCGGATATGCACCCGGTGTAATCAATATCGATTCATGGGGTATCTATGGGGCTATCGATGATATGGCGGTAGCGAGCCTAACTACGAAAGCGGCTGGCGGCGAGCTTTATGTACTATTCCTTAGTGACACAATCGATAAGGCCAGTCAAAAGAGCCCTGACGGGTTTGCCTATGACGACTTGCAAAACGCGTTACAGAGGTTGCAAGCTGTATAACCAATGGGAGACTCATCATGGGCACCGGCGCGAAGGATAGCGAAAGGGAGGGGTTGAATGGCGAGGCAAGGTGTTATGCCCCTTGTGACGAATTGCTGAAATTGCAGGGCGAACATGACGTGCTCGTCGAGCGCGTCAACCATGTAGGCGAATTAGCGAAGAATACGGCTAATAACGTATTCATCGTGGCTATGAAGCTAGGGGCCCGCAATGCGACTCCCCCACCACGGAGCAACCTACCATCTGCTCATGACCTTGCGCCGATTCTGGATGAAGTCCACCAAATACGGGTTGGAAAGGTCGTTATCAGTCAAGGGAAGAAGCTCGCGATAAAGACTGTCGGATACATTCTGACAGTACTGCTAACGGCTACAAGCGCCTATTTCACGGCCGATCACTGGCATTCGCGCTCGCAATCTGTAGAGCAGACTAGAAAAGGAACGCCATGAAACGCGTACTGTTAGCTTCAAGTCTATTCACGGTGATGCTATTCTGCGGCACAGCCTATGCGCAGGGTAGTATCGTCGAACCTGTTAGTAAAGCGCTCACATGGCCAACGGCCGTCATGTTGATCTTATCTCTGATTCTAGGCATTGCGACGCAATGTCAGCAGTCAGGCAAACTGTTGGGGCAATGGTCCATTTCACACACTACGATGATCGGCCTTACCATGCTCATTCCGTTTCTAGGCGGAACGATTACGAGCTTCGGTCAGACGGGAATCAATGCGGCGGGCTTGTTTTTTGCCATGATCGCTGGTATCACCAATCTCCTCACGGCAAGCGCTCCGGGCATCGCCGTGGGTGCTCACTTCGTGGTGCCCGGTCACATGGAGGCTTTGAAGAAACGATGAAGCTCAAGGGAATCATATCGTGCGTTTGCGCTGCGGCTCTAGGCTTCTGCGCGATGGCCTGTAACGCGGCGCAGATGACCGCCTTCGATAAGGCGCTGGCGGACGGCGAGTCTCTTCTCGCCCCGTCAGAACAATTTAGCTGTAGCGTGGCCACAGCGCTCGATCCGAGCGGTGCAACGGCCATTTGCGGCGAAATCGATGCGGTCGGTAACATCATCGGGACCGTTTTCACGGTCACACAGGATGCCGCCTCAATTCAGGCGCTTTGCAAGCGGGCCCCAAGCGCCGCGGCTAGCACCACGCTCAATGCAGCATTGACGAATAGGACATTCTTCGCCAAGCGTGGAATCCTCAAGCGGTGAGTGCGGGGGAGCTACTGCCCCCCGACATTGGTACGGCCGGCGCCATTCAGCATGGATGGTTTCGCCGGCCGTGTCATGTCGTACAGGTCAGTCGCGACGGAGTGTATGTGAAGGTGCGCGAAGACGGTACAGACATATATAGGGTATTCACGCGCAACAATTCGGGTAGATACCTTCGTCGACATGGCAGCGCTGGGATTTGGCAACTAATCGTAGAAGCCGGAACCATTATGGGGGAGAAGCTCTGGCTTACAGACGAACAATTGCGCGATAGGAGCAGAACAAGGGACAAAGCTAATGTGGAGTGATATTCCGGGATGGTTCAACTTTGAAGATATCTACCGCGAAGTTGTGAGACGAGCGCCTAAAGACGCGATCCTTGTGGAGGTAGGGGTAGCGCTTGGTAGGTCGCTCGGATTCCTGGCTAACGAGTGTGACGTGCAGGGGAGGAAAGACCTGGTCATTATCGCCGTAGACCCGTGGGAACGGGCCGAAACGGCTGAAGAGCCGTATGCAAGTGAATACGCAAAGGATAGGGGAGACTCGTTCAAGACATTTCAACGTATGGTTACAACGCACATGGGGAGTAGCGCCTGTCGTTTCCAAGCGTGGCGCATCACAAGTAAAACGGCGGCCGAGATCATCGGTAAGAAGAATTCGAATTTGCGACCGTGGTTCGTATTCGTTGATGCGGATCACTCGTATGAAGGGGTCAAGGCGGATATCGAGGCATGGCGCCCACTTATCGTCCCGGGCGGCATCCTGGCAGGCCACGACTATGACTCAAACGACTTCCCCGGAGTCGTGCGGGCAGTAATCGAGGCGTTCGGACCGAATTGCCGACGGCCGCCGTCAAGCTGGCTCGTGGAAGACCCTAACAGGACAGCCGCCATGAAAAACACAGCGCTTGCAATCCCCCACGCGCCATGGGCACCAAATCGTATCAACCTTATGTCGAATCTCCGTAATGCACTAGAGCAAGCGTCTGACGGTACCTTCAAGACGACTTACGGGGCTAAGTACTATAAGGAATTTGCGGATAAGGAACCGTGGATGGCATGGTTTACCAAGATCATCCGATGGTTCACCTACGACACCGATTGTGATCATCTTCTCGTATTGCAAGACGATGTTGAGATAGCGCCGAATTTCTGGCCAGCGCTACGGGCGATGCAGCAAGCGTGGCCGTCGGACCCTATCTGCCTCGCCGCGACTCATTCGGCCGGGCCCGAGGTCGCGCGACAGGGTCGGCATAGCTACCTCTGTCCTAACGTCGTGGGGTGGGGATGGCTCATTCCGAGGGCTATCGTGGAATTGCTCTGCAAAGATATCAGTGCTGTGGGCCTGTTCCACGAACAGAGACCGAACGATGGCGAAGATACGTTCCTCGCACAATGGCTCACGGCGAAGGGGCACGCAATCCGTCATCCGGTACCCACTATCGTTGACCACCTGCACGTCCAGAGCACAAATGAGGGGTTCGACAATCACACGCATCGCCGCTCAACAGTGACATGGCGTGAATACTCGCCATCTGACATGGCCGACCCCAATTGGTGGAAAACTACGGCGACCGTCCTTCCGCTCGATCTCTGGCGTCGCTGTCATTGGTGCGGAGAAAAGGAAGTGGACGCCGTGAGCGTTGCAACGGGCATCGGACTATGCGCTAAGTGCGCCTTGACTCCGTATCGAGTACGGATTGAGTCGAGTAATGCGGCGCTACTTGAAAAATGGTCCGAATTACACATAAAAATGCTCCAAGGTGAAGCCTTCAAGGTGAAGGTAGACAAGGCTATTAGTAAATTGATAGCTATGCCTTTGGTTACGAAAGTTACGGTGCTGCGATCGCTTGGGATCGAATTTGCGATACCAGTTAGCGAGGCCGACACAAAAGAGGCCCGCGAAGAAACGGCGCTCACCATATTCCGATTGGCGGAGAGCTATGGTAAAGTACTTTTACTACTGTATAAGCTCGACTCCACGGAGTGGTGATGCTCTCTACAGATACACTCGTCATCCCGATCTATCTAGCCGGATACGATCCTGATTGGGTGTATCGAGAATCGACGCCGTCAGCCAGGGTTGTGATGCCGCCCCCGAAACCGGAAGTGAAGGGGCGGTATCACAATAGAATAAGGGCGGGCGACACGTTCAACGAGACCCGCCTAAGCATGACCGATCAATGGTCAGCTCTAAGGTATGACCGTAAACAGGGGCGCTGGCTCTGCAAAAACCATTACGGTGGAACGCACTATTACTCAAGCGCAGAACTACATGAAATGACACGTAACCAGGAGACCGCCAATGCTAAGTGACGCTGCCAAATACGAATTGCTGGTACTCTCTAGCCGTGAAATGGATACGGCTATGACAATGGTGAATAGTATGTCAGGCGCAGTCAGGGCCGACAGTCCGATTCATATTGCCGCTAGTCACGCTTATCGAAAAATGGCCGAGGGCATGCCATTCGCAGAAGCGATAACCAAAGAGGATATCAGTTTCCGACAATATGCCCTAGAAAACCATAGGAAGATCGAAGCGGCGCCGAAGCTCAAACGCGGCGGCTATGCAGGTCAGTCAAGTCTGCATTACAAGTGGGTGGCAGAAGACGGGTTTGAGCGGTATGCGCTACCTCACATGAAATTCATGGCAGAACGGGCGTTTGCGCTAGATGGACTGAGCCCCGTGCCGCTGCCAGGGTTCATCACTGGCATAAGGGAACCGGCAAGAGTCGACGCGTCGGAAGGCATGCCAAACATGGGGGCCAAACCGACCCCCAAAGAATCGGAACCTATAATCAATAGCAGAGAATTCGATGCTATCAGCATGAATCGGCATAGGGCAAGTGCAAAAGAAAAACGAATGTATGGCGGTTCGACTGTCACAACGTTTTCAATCTGCCGTAAGTCGAACCCGGGAAAGCGTGTCGACGTAGATGGGTATGGCGCTACTCCAGGAGAACGCAAGACAGACGCAATTCGTAGGGCCGCAAAGAGCGGAATGATATGATGCAGCCATCGAAACATAGCGTGAGGTGGGAGGTACCCCTCTTCATCCAATGGTCAATTTTGGGCGTGGTCACTACTGGAATCTTCCTCGCGATTGACGCGGGATGTAAACCGGCCTATTCGGCAGAAGACCTGGCGGGCGACCTGGCAAGTGAGGCAGACTGCGCCCATATCTACGCGCATAACGACAATGACGCGGGCGACGGCTTTGACAGGTCGATGGCTCGTGCATGCCTGTGCGCGGTCGGGAAGAATCTCCGCCGACACGACGCGGGTCAAATCCAAAGCACCGCAGGTTGCTACGAAAACCGACAGAAGTAATGAAACGGAGTTACGTGGATGGCTATTGAGACCTTCGACGATGTCTGTCAAGTCATCGTACCGCTAACCGTGAATATTAGCGAGCGCGACTTACGCGATATCATTCTGACGATTCACAACGACCCGAGTACGGCAAGCGCGCTAGAGGCGAGCTATCGAGCTGCAAACGCGGACACACCGGAAGGCACCGTGTCAAAGGCGTGGGAGGTCATCACAGCAGCCGCAAGCACGGCGAGTGTCATCACAAGCCTGATAGGGTTAGGAACCGCTGTAGCAAGCCTATAAGCGGAAGGAAGGGGATGAGGAACATCAACAATGAAATCCGTCAGCACGCAACATGTCATCCTGACCGACGAAGGTACATTCTGGAATCGTTGCGTGTTTGATCGTGAATATAACCGTCGATTGTACGCCGCTCTTAGGTTCCCAACCTACGTTATTGAGCGTAGCTATGACGATGGAATTAGGATCTATTGGATGGCAAGGGTCACCCCAAAGGCGCCTGACATCCCGTTCGGTTTGGGGACAGTGATAGGTGACAATCTCAGTTATGTCGAACGTGGGGTGTTCGACAAAACCAGAAACCTATATACTTTCGAGGTTCTCACGGCGAACCTAACTGACAAGGTAAAAATAGACGGTAAAATGTGGAGTGTGGGGGTGGCTGGGAAACGTGAATGTATTCGTAAGGCCGTAATATCGATCAATGTCGATATGCCGATACTCGGTGGAACGATAGAAGAGTACATCTTAGCGTCGTTGGCGGGTAGTTATGACACTGCGGCCGAATACGCTAATAGGTACATCCAGGCTAACGGGTTGAGCGCCTAGGTTTCACAGTCTCCCTGATATCCCGCAAAAGACGGCGGTACCATGCTGGCAAGGGTTGGCCCGGCCAACATGCCCGCCACTCGCGGACCTTGACAACTAAAATCAAGGCGTTGCGCCGGCACATTCTACGGCCTAGGCCGTCGACGAAATTCGAGGGCTCGCCCCTAGCCTTCGGCCTGCGGTCCGCGCGAGCTAGGGTGAGGGGCGGAGGCGGCATGGGCCTAGGCGCGAGGAATTCGGCCCGATGCATTTTCTGATAGGCCATAGGCTTTCGGACAAACCCAATTTCCTTTGCCCAAGCTTTGACCGTGCGAATGGATACCCTAAGATTGATAGACGCTTGCCAATAGGACGAATACCATAGCGATTCTCGTACAAGTAGCTCCCACTTGTAGGGATCGCTATAATGCAACGTCTTTATGGGCGTGGTATCTCCGGCCGTTCGGCCTAGGCCGCGTGTCTCAAGCATCGCCCGCTCCGCTACCATCGCATTCAAGGGTATCGCGGATATCGGTCAGTAGCTCTAAGGAGGGCTTGACCCCCTTGGGAACCGCTAGGTCTTGAGCGTCGAACGGTCTGCCAGACCACGAGATATACCAATAAAGCATTGCAACGAGATATGTGCTAACGTCTACATGCAATCTAGCGGCGCAGGCCCGCATAAGGTGGTTCTGTCTACGTGATAGATAGGTAGTATAGACCTTCATCTTAGAGATTGCGTTCGGCTCGCCAGTCGGATAGCGAGCCGTATTGAAGATGCTTTCAGGCTTATCCAATATATCCAAGACGCGTGGTCTACAGCCGCAATACCATATCAACATGATTACGACGCGACGTATGCTGATAGTCATTTCCTCGGAAATCGTGACCAACCATTGATAGTCGTGCGGCGTCAGTCGAAATATCACCTTCTGTTTCTCATTCATGTGTCACCTTCCATCGGTCGTGACCTGGAAATATAGGGCTGCCAGTCTTGCTACAGGCTTCTAGGTAATCGAGTAGCCGGTCGGTTGCGGTATACCAATAGGGGATAGGCATGTGATACCGCCTACAGTATCGTTTGAATGCCTTGCGGCCTAATGCTGTCATCCGATACCCCAAGTATATCGGGTCTTGAGTACAGCAGGCCGGTTTGAGATACCCCCTGCGAATCAACTGCAATACAAAGGCTTTGTAGGTCCGCCAGCCGTCCCCGTCGAGCGTCCTTAGTGGGAATAGGGTACGCGTAGACCAGTAGACATCACCTATCCAAATAAGGTGATGTTTCTTGCATACCCATACCTGATACAATACCTCATATTGTCGATGGGTCAGCATACCATGACCCTCCACAGGCACGCTCATGGGGCAACTGTATCACGGCGAGTCGGGGGTGACCACCCATCGGGCATGATGACCTGTAACGCCTACATCTACGTACATGAGGCTCCAACCGTCGCCCTGCTAGCCCCGGGCCCGGCGCGACGGGCCTGAGGCCTCGGGCGTAGGGGCTAGGATATGTAAGATGAGGTAGGAGAAAAATGTAACCGGCGATATCATTTTTGTAGCGCGTGGGGCCTGCACGCCATATACATAGGATCGCAGGGCGCGATGCCACCTAAATACAGGAGATCATACCATGACCACGACGATCCATCTGACTCCCGCTGCCATCGACCTCGTGGACGAGACCGGATGTGACCCCGAGGGCGACGTGCGCGATCTGCTAGACGGCAGCCAAACCCGCGAGACCCTCATCGCCTACTGCCTCGACGGCGCCGCCGAGGACCGGGTCGAGGGCTGGCGCGAATACGTGGCCGCCGTCGTCGAGGAGGCGGACCGCCGCAGGGCGGCGCGCGCCGCCGCCGCCTCCGCCGCCGACGCCGCCCGCGCCGCCGCCTACGCCGCCGACGCCGCCCGCGCCGCCGCCACCGACGCCGACGCCGCCGCCGCCGCCCTCTCCTCCCACGACGC
>Ga0316231_1001604_pt1 | contig 24264 bp, 19 predicted proteins | sample TBH18027metaG_FD_206002 | JGI IMG/M metagenome (GOLD analysis project Ga0316231, IMG submission 206002) | Freshwater microbial communities from Trout Bog Lake, Wisconsin, USA - TBH18027 | ecosystem: Environmental > Aquatic > Freshwater > Lake > Hypolimnion/Profundal zone | place: USA: Wisconsin... | reverse complement strand
TTCGCGCCGCGCATTTTTGAGATGACCGGCCTGGGGGCGAAGGCGGCGCTGCTCCAATCGGTCGGCATCGGCGTCACCAATTTGATCTTCACCTTTGTCGGCCTGTCGCTGATTGACCGGCTGGGCCGGCGCACGCTGCTCTACATCGGTTCGTTCGGCTACATTGCCTCGCTCGGCCTGACCGCGTGGGCCTTTTTCACGCAGCACTACAGCATTGTGCCGGCCTGCATCTTTGCGTTCATCGCGGCGCACGCCATCGGCCAGGGCGCGGTGATCTGGGTGTTCATCTCCGAAATTTTCCCGAACCGCCACCGGGCCGAGGGCCAGACGCTGGGGAGTTCGACCCATTGGGTTTTTGCCGCGTTGCTGACCACGTTTTTCCCCATGATGGTTTCGGCTTTCCCGCCCGGCTATGTGTTTTCATTTTTCGCCTTCATGATGGTGCTGCAATTGATCTGGGTGAAGACCATGGTGCCCGAAACCAAAGGGGTGCCGTTGGAGCAGATGCAGAAACGATTGGGAATTATATGAGGTAGATATTTGTGATTGTTTGTTAAAGATGACGAAGCCCGACCAACGTGTCCGTAGAAAGTGGCAGCCGCTGCGGTGGTTTGCGACCGGGGCGGACATTCCGCCGTTGGAAAACCGGCAGCACATTGACCGGGAATACCGCCGGAGCCGGATTTCCATTTTGCTGTCGGTCGCCCTGGGCTACGGTTTTCTCTACACCTGCCGGCTGCCGCTATCGGTGATCAAGCAGCCGCTGATTGACGCGGGCATCTTCGACGCGGAGACGCTGGGCCGCATCGGCTCGGCCTTTGCGCTGGGCTATGCGTTCGGCAAGCTGGCCGGCGGCGTGCTGGCCGACTACGCGAACGTGCGGAAACTGTTTTCGCTGTGCGTGCTGTTGTCGGCGGTGACCAACCTGCTAATGCTCGGCTCACATTCCGCGTGGGCGTGGGCCGCGCTCTGGTTTCTCAACGGCTGGTTCCAAGGCTCCGGCGCGCCGAGCTGCGGCGTCTCGATTTCAAACTGGTTCAGCATCAAGGAACGTGGGCGCTGCTACGGCATCTGGAGCAGTTCCCACTCCATCGGCGAAGGGCTGACGTTCATGGCGACCTCTGTGCTGGTGGCGCACTTCGGCTGGGAAGCGGGCTTCATCGGTCCGGGAATCTTTTGCGTTTTCGTGGCGATGGGATTGTTCTTAACCATGCGCGACCGGCCGGAAACCATGGGTTTGCCGGCCATCGCGGACTGGAAGAACGACCACGGCAACGGCAACGTCCAGCCACCGAAGCTCGGAACCGCCGGCATAGTGAATCAATTTGATTTCCTCAAACATCCGGCCATCTGGATTCTCGCGCTGGCCAGCGCCGCGATGTATGTCAGCCGCTACGCCATCAACAGCTGGGCGATGCTTTATCTCCAGGAAGGACGCGGCTATTCGCTGTCGGAGGCGGGTATGATGCTCGGCTTGAACACCACCGCCGGGCTGCTCGGCTGCATCGCCTATGGCTTTCTCACGGACAATGTGTTCAATGCGCGCCGGCCGCCGGCCACGCTGATTTTTGGGCTGGTGGAAATTTTCGCGCTGTTGGTCATTTTTTATCTGCCGCCGGGTCATACTTATCTGCTGGGCGGCGCGTTCATCCTGTTTGGATTCACCTTGAGCGGCCTGCTGGCCGTGTTGGGCGGGCTTTTTGCCATCGACATCGCCGGGCGAAAATCCACCGGTGCGGCGATGGGTTTCATCGGCACCGTCAGCTATCTCGGCACCGGCATTCAGGAATGGGTCAGCGGATACATGATCAAGTCCGGCACGACCACCATCGCCGGCGTGAGACATTACGATTTCAACAAGGTCATCCTTTTCTGGATTGGCGCCTCGGTCATCTCGATGCTGCTCGCGGCGTCGCTCTGGCGGATCCGGGCAAAGGAATAGGGCGCGGCAACCAGTCATGTTTATGCAAGAATTAATTGCCGAAGTGTAAAAATATAATTGTCACTTGTAGCCACAACGAAACCTAAACTCATCAAAGCCATGCAAAATACATTCAAATTCCACAATCGTTTCATCATGCGGAAGCTGCCCGTTGGTTTGTTCTGCTTGTCCGCGCTCTGCGGCAGCCTCTTTCTGGCCACCGGGGCAAGGGCTGATAATGCCGCCAAGCAAGACACCTTGGCCACCATTGCCGAAGCCAAAGGTTATCAACTCGTCTATGACCTGGATATTGGCAAGGCGGCCAAGCCGATTGCCTACGACGTGGACAACCGCGCGCAAATCACCGGCCCCTTTGACCGGGTTGCCTACCTGCTGGAGCTTTCCAAGTCGGGTCAGGCCCAATGGGTCTATGTTTCAATGGATGCGTTCACCGACAGCCTTGGAAAAATCGGTGTCCCCACCTTCGAATCGAAGGCTGTGTTCCAGCAGTATGTGGCCAACCTGACCGTGCTCTCGAACGTGAAGGCGATGGCGACAGGATCAGGACTCCGGGGGAATATTGAGTTCTGGCCTTATAATTATAAGCCGAACAACGCGTTGAATGTCACCAACGCCTCTTCGTCGGATTTTGATTTTGGCGATCAGATGCTGGCAAACGGCGACTATGGCTCGATGCAGGTGCATAACTTTGAGGCGAAGCAGACCATTTTCGCGTTTAATCATTGGGTTGTGGGCGCCGGTTGCGATCTCGGCATCGGCAATGCCCCGGGAAATAATACCGACTGGACCTTTGCCAAGAACGGTGCCGACTACGAAACGAAACGTCTGCGCGTGCTGGTAAGGATGGCGCCCGGCTTCCAGTTCAAACCGCTCCCGCCGACCGGCGGACCATCGGTCACCACACCGGACGCCACACCCGCCGCCAGCGCCCCGGCGGCCCACCTCAACACCTCCATCGTGCCGGCCAGGCACAACATCGGGCGCACGGACGTAGTGATGCAACGTGCCAAGGACGCGCCCGGCGACTATGACATCGAATTCATCGGTGATTCCATCACGGAGTTCTGGGAAAAGTTCGGCGCCAACGTCTGGCAAGAATATTACGGCCAGCGCAAGGCCATCAACCTGGGCGTCGCCGGCGACCACACCGAACATGTCCTCTGGCGCTTTGAGCAGGGTCAGCTTGACGGCATCAGGGCCAGGGTCGCCGTCGTGATGATTGGCACCAACAATTCCAACAAGAACAAGGATGGCACGGACGCCTACACCGACTCCGACATTCTTGAAGGCGTCACCGCCGTCGTGAACGAAATCCGCCGCCGCCAGCCGGACACGAAAATCATCCTGCTCGGCATTTTCCCGCGCGGCAAAGCCTTCAACCCGCAGCGCGGCCGGCTTTTGGAAATCAACCAGGTCCTCGCCAAGCTCGATGATGGGAAAAACATCTTCTATCTCGACTTCGGCTCGCAGCTGATCGAGAAGGACGGCAGCATCGCCCCCGACATGATGAAGGACGCCCTGCATCCGGGCGAGGCCGGCTACAAAATCTGGGCCGCCGCCATCGAGCCGAAGCTGAAGGAACTGCTCGCCGGGCATTAACAACAGTTTCACTCCCGACCTTGAATGGTTTTTTGCAACATGACTTGTGGCGGTGGGTGTCCTTCGTTAATTATTAAACTATGAAGAAAAACCTTTGCCTGATGCTGCTGGCGCTCGGCGGCTCCGTTATTAACCTGTTCGCCGACGACTATCCGGAAACGCTGGCGCACGTCGGGCGCGACGGCAGTTCGCTCATCACGCCGGCGAACCAGCTCGTCACGCCGGCCGGCATCCTGATCAACCTGCCGGGCATGAGGCCGCAGGCGCTGGCGTTAAGCCCCAATGGGAAAATCCTCGTCACCGCCGGAATTACGCATGAACTGGTGGTGGTAAATCCGGCGACCGGACAGATTGCGCAGCGCGCGGCCTTCCCGTCCGACAAGGTGAAGGAACCAGCGGCGATCACCGACGTAATCCTGGCGCCGGATAGCGAGGCGCAGTTGAGCTTCACCGGTCTGACGTTCTCGCCCGACGGCTCGCGGATTTACCTGGCGAACGTCAACGGCGACCTCAAGGTGTTCGGCGTCGGCCAGGATCAAAAAGTTTCGCCGCTGTTTTCCATCGCGTTGCCGCCGGCCAACGCGCCGGCTCGCGCGGAGGAAATTCCCGCCGGCATCGCGGTTTCGGCGGACGGCAGCAAAATTTATGTGGCCGGCAATCTTTCCAACCGGCTCATTGAACTGGACGCAGTCACCGGAAAAGTTTTGCGGACGTGGAACGCGGGCGTCGCGCCGTTCGATGTCGTGCTTTGCCGGAACAAGGCTTACGTCAGCAACTGGGGTGGGCGCCGGCCCGAGGCCGGCAGCGTGGTGGGTCCGGCCGGCGAAGGCACGCGCGTGCGCGTGGACGCGCGGAGCATCGCCAGCGAAGGCTCGGTGACGGTGATTGATCTTGCTGACACGGCTCCGCTCCCGCCGCGCGAGATCGTGACCGGCCTGCACACGTGCGCCTTGGCGTTGTCGCCCAACGGGAATTTCCTCGTCGCCGCCAACGCGGGCAGCGATTCGTTGAGCGTGCTGGACACGCGCACCGACGCGGTGGCCGAGACGGTTTGCGCGCGGCAGAATCCGGGTGATCTGTTCGGCGCGCAGCCGGACGCGCTGGCCTTTGACCGGTCGGGGAAAACACTGTTTGTCGGCAACGGCACGCAGAATGCCGTGGCGGTCTTTCAATTCGACCCGGGCGAAACCAAGCTGCTCGGCCTGATTCCCGTCGGCTGGTTTCCTGCCGCGATTGTGTTTGATGCGAAGCGCGGCCAGATTTGCGTGGCAAATCTCAAGGACATCACCACGCAACCGCAGAAGGCCAAGCAGGGCGCGACCGGCTTCGGCTTCAACACCCATCAATATTGCGGCACGCTTTCGCTGGTTTCCGTCCCATCGAAAACCCAGCTTGCGGCCTTCACGCAGACGGCGCTGGCCGATTTGCGGTATCCGCTGCTCGCCCAGGCAAAATTGCCGCCGCGTCCCGACCGGACGCCGGTGCCTGTGCCGGAACGCGTCGGCGAACCCAGCGTGTTCAAGCATGTGATTTATATCATTAAGGAAAACCGCAGTTACGACCAGGTGCTCGGCGACGTGAAAGCAGGCAACGGCGCGGCCGACCTGTGTATCTTTGGCGAACGCGTGACGCCGAACCAGCACCAGCTCGTGCGCGAATTTGCCCTGCTCGACAACACCTATTGTTGCGGCATCTTGAGCGCGGACGGCCACAATTGGATCGACAGCGGCATCGCCACGGATTACGTGGAGCGGGAATTCGCCGGCTGGCCGCGCAGCTATCCGGCCGGCAGCGACGGGGAGCACGGCTGCGATGCGCTGGCGTATTCGCCGGCGGGGTTCATCTGGGACGACGCGCTGAGGCACGGCCAGACGGTTGTCAACTTCGGCGAGTTCGTTACCGCGCACAAGCATTGGAAAAATCCGACGGGCAAGAAGAAGAAAATCGGTTTCGCGGAGTGCTGGCATGATTTCATCACCGGCGCGAACGAGATTGAAAACACCTGCGAACCCGACATCGAGGCGGTGCGGCCGTTCATGGTGACGAACTTTAACGGCTGGGATCTGTCCGTGCCGGACGTGTGGCGCGCCGCGTTTTTCAATCGCGCGCTCAAAGCCTATGCCGAGAACGACAATCTGCCCGCACTCACGATTTTCAGATTGCCCAACGACCACACCAGCGGCACCAAATTCGGTTCGCCCACGCCTGCCGCGCAGGTGGCCGACAATGATCTCGCGCTGGGGCAGATGGTCGAGGCCGTGAGCCGCAGCAAATTTTGGAAGGACACCTGCATCGTCGCCGTCGAGGACGACCCGCAGAACGGCTGGGATCACGTGAGCGGCTACCGCACCACGGCCTACATCATCAGCGCCTACACGAGACGTCACGCTGTCATCAGCTCGCAATACAACCAGACCAGCCTGCTGCGCACGATGGAATTGATGCTCGGCCTGCCGCCAATGAACCAGATGGACGCGACGGCCACGCCGATCTTCAACTGTTTCACCAACGTGCCGGACTTCACGGCGTTCACCGCCGTGCCGAACACCGTGCCGTTGGACGAGATGAATCCCGAACCGAAGAAGATTGCCGACGCGCAACTGCGCAAGGACGCCTATGTTTCCGCACGGCTGCCGCTGGACAAGCCAGACCAATGCCCGGAGGACGTGCTCAACCAGATTCTCTGGCGCGCGACGATGGGCGCCAAACCGTATCCCCAATGGGCGGTGTCAAAGGTGGATGATGATTAACAGAGATAGTTCAACATGAAAAATCGCCCATCCAATTTATATTTGCCGCCTGGCCCCACAAGCATGAAATCCCATTTTTGCCCCGCCTTTGGGAGGTTGAAGCCGGGATTTTTGGCTGCCGCCATGTTCCACTTCGGCCTGATTCAAACTTCAAGCCAGACGGCCGGCAACACTTTTGTTGAAGGCCCGCTTCGCGCCGCGATTGTCGCCCGTGGAGAAGGTGGTCTCCGAACCTACGAGTTGACCAGCAATGCCGAGCTGCGAAACAGCTCTCCGCCAGCAAAGCACGTCGTGTTTGTCGAAGTGCCGGATCATGCCAGAATTCGCACCGGCAATGTGTTGTTTGACGGGCTTTACGCGCTGGCGGTTTCCGAGGCGTTTCAAAATTCAGTTGCCCAAATCAAGGATCACGCCTATGGCAAGGGCAAGCCAATTCAGCTCAATGCCTTCCAGACCGGCGAATTCTGGACTTACGTTTGGACGCGCGATTTGTCCTATTCGGTTTATCTCGCGTTGGCGGGTTTTGATCCCGAACGCGCCGTCAGTTCACTCCTCTTCAAAACATCGGCGCTCAAACCAACCGTGGGCGGCGGGTTCACGAATCAAATCGTGCAGGACACCGGTTCGGGCGGCAGCTATCCGGTTTCCAGCGACCGCATCGTATGGATTTTGGGTGCCGACGCGACCTTGAAATTTCTGCCGGATCCGGAACAAAAAAATCTCCTATCAAGAATTTATCCGATTCTCCACGACACGCTCGAACAGGATCGAAAGCTGATTTTTGACCCGCAGGACGGATTGTATCGCGGCGAGCAATCGTTTCTCGACTGGCGTGAGCAGACGTATCCCGGCTGGACGAAGGACAACGTTATCGCCATCGCGATGTCAAAATCGCTCTCGGTGAACGCGGCGGATTATTTCGCGCTGCGAACCGCTTCGGGATATGCGGGTCAACTCGGCCTGCGCAATGAACAAAATCGTTATGCGAATTGGGCGAAGGAATTAAAAACTGCCATCAACCGCAGTTTTTACGATCCGACGGCCGGACTTTACGCCACTTATCTTCTGGCAGATTCCGCGCAAGGCGTCCGCGTGCATCGCTACGACCTGCTTGGCGAGTCGCTGGCGATTTTGTCCGGGGTGGCCGACGCCGCGACGGCCCAATCCATCATTCGGCACTATCCAACCGGCCCGTTTGGGCCGCCGGTCGTCTGGCCGCAGGAACGCACCGTGCCGATTTATCACAACCAGGCCATCTGGCCGTTTGTCACGGCGTTTTGGATTGAAGCCGCTCGTAAAACTGGCAATGCCGCCGCTGTTGACGAAGGCGTTTACTCGCTGATGCGCGGTGCGGCATTCAACCTCTCGAACATGGAAAACCTCGACTTCGTCACCGGCAACGCGCAGGTGAAAAACGGATTATTGAGCGGTCCGGTCATCAATTCACGCCGGCAACTTTGGTCGGTGGCCGGCTATCTGGCGATGGTGCAGGATGTAATTTTCGGCCTCGAAACTTCCCATGCCGGCATCCGCTTCCGGCCGTTTGTGACCGGTCGGCTTCGCAACGGAACCTTTGGCGCAACTGATGTTCTCGAACTTCGGAATTTTAGTTATCGTGGCAAGCTGATTCGGGTGCGTGTCCATTTGCCACCGGTTGGAAATATAAACCGCAGCGCTTGTGCAATTGACAAGATTGAGTTGAACGGAAAACCAATCAGCGATGAATTTATTGCCGCCACCGTGCTGCAAAACCAAAACCTGTGGGAGATTTATCTGCAGAATCCGGCGGACACGGCGGAAGACGACGGTTTGAATTTGATCACCAATGTTTCGGACGAACGGACATTGTTTGGGCCGTTGCCGCCGCGCTGGGAACACATCGGGCACGGCGGCATCACCGTTGAAAACAGCCTGTTGACCCTTCATTTTCAACCAGCCGACGCTTCAGCCGTGGCTTATAATATTTATCGCGACGGCCAACTTTGTGCGAAAGGCATCAAGGGAACAAACTGGGTTGATCCTCAATCGGCCGATTACGCCGACGTGATTCACTTCTACGCGGTCGAAACCATGGATGTGAAAAGCGGCAATGTGTCGCACTTGACGCCATCGCATTTTTATCCGACCGCGAACAGCCAGTGGTCAATCCCGGCCACCGCCATGGAAAATCGCGGCGGCAAACTGGCCGACGGCCGTTACTTCATGGATTGGGGAAAAACTGCCGATGAACTTAGCGTAACAAATGTTACCGCCAAAATGGGCGGTCATTTCGCCGTTCGCGTGGATTTTTCAAACGGTGCCGGCCCGGTCAATACCGGCATCACCTGTGCGGTGAAGAAACTGGAGATTCGCAGCACGGTTTCCGGTAAACTGGTCGCCGAAGGTTATCTGGTCATGCCGCAATCGGGCGACTGGCAGCGGTCTGATTGGTCGTCCATTGTGCGCGCAGATTTGAAAGCCGGCGAAAATTATTCGCTGCGGATATTCGAGGATGAGTATTCGCGCAACATGAGCTATCTGGCGGCCAATGGGCGTTACACCGCGCTGCCCGGTGGTGGGGATAATGATTACAACTTTGTGAATATCGCTTCGGTTCAATTCCAGCGTATCCCCAACTGACCGGCGATATTTGAAATTCTCATTGTAAAAATGAAATATAATTCCTTTGGGCGGTAGTTGCCCGCCATCTTGTCAAAAAAATCTGACCAATGGCTTTTCCTTGGCTCGGCTCACCGGCGTTGAAAGGAATCCTTTTGCGCAAGGTGCTACCAGTCCTGCGGAATCGAGAGAGGTCTTCAAAGATGCCGGCTAAATCGTTGTTTCCAAAGAGGAATTTGGGATTGAATATTTGAAGGTTCATTCGGTTGGTTTTTTTCATTCGCACGCACATTCCGCCAATCGAGGAATGCCATGCCGAGCGCGGCGCGCAGGCGCGGCCAGCCTTGTTTCAATTCATCCTCATCAATGGTTTTGACTTTCTTAAACTCGGTCTGCGCGATGCATAGCAGTTCGTGCAGGTTGACTTCCTGTGGGGATTCGCCGAGCAGATGGCCGTCGAGCACCAGTTCGGCGGCATCCTTTTTCTCGTGGATGCCGGCCTCCAGCTTGCGGTCAATGGAGCCTTCGCAGACGACCGACCAGACGTTCACCGGCCACGGTGAGTTGAGCCGGTGCGCCCGGTTGATGCCCTGCTCGAACTTGTCGAACGCCCATGAATAGGCGGTGAGGATGACATTGTTGCACAGATGGAAACTGTGCAGTTCCGCCATGCACTCCGCGCCGCACAAGGCAACTGGGAAAGAAGATTGAGAATGGAAGTTGGAAGATGGAAACAAGCCTTCCGCGACAGCACGCGGGTTGCCGCGTTTGAACAACTTCGCCAGTTCACCGCGACGTTTTTGCGGCAGGCGACCATCGAGAACCAGATGCTTGACGCCCGCCTCATTGAGCCGGGCGCTGAAGACGTCGAGGCCGTTCTGGAACGCGCTGAACACGAGCACCTGTTCGCCGCGCTCCATCACCTGCCGGATGAGTTCCAAGGTCGAGGCGACCTTGGGAATGTAGGTGTCCAAACTGCGCGGATTGCCCGGCGTGACATCATGTTCGGGACGGATGAGCAGATCACTGGCCGGGTTCGCGGCGGCGATGCGCAACGCCTGCAACTTAGCGCCGACGGCCGGCCGGCCATTGATATCCAGATAGCGCGCCTTCAAATGAAACTGATACGCGGCGGCCTGACCCAACCCCATTGGCACGCGCACGACATGACGGATCTTCGGAACGATGTCTTCGCCGCAATCGTCCTTGCGCCGGCGAAGGATGATCGGCGCGAGCAGTTTCCAGGCGCGATGCACATTGCACACCTGCGGCGTGAACTTGATGAACCGGCGCTTCTCTTCGGAGTTTTCTTCCTTGGTTAAATTGCGTTCACTGACCAGAAATTCCTCGGCGAAATCCTGCTTGTCCACCTTGCCGTAGGGGAAGCGGGCGGTGGGCTCGTCATGGCCGCCGGTGACGTAGTGCGCCAGATGGAACACGTCGGGGAACCGGTTCTTGATGGGCGTGGCGGTCAGCACCAAACGAAATGGGGCGTTGATGGAACGGACGCCGGTGCCGACGATGGTCTCGTCGCCCTTGATCTTGGTGCCCTCGTCAATGACGCACGCGGCGAAGGAATCGGCGCACAGGTCGGCGAGCGACGGAGAATAGACACATTTGACCCGAACCTCGGGCTGGCCGTCTTTGGCCGGCAGCGTCCGGGATTCACCAATGGCTTGGGAAAACTCCCGGTGCCGGGTGATGGCGAGTTCCGAGCGGACGAACTGCTGCTGTTCGGCGGACAACAATTCCCAGGAGCAGGAGCAAGGAGCAAGTAGCAGGGAGGAAGTCTGGGCGGCGGCGTTGAAGCGCTTGGTTTCATCATTCTGCATTCTTGCTTCTTCATTTGTTCGCCGCCCGGCGGGCTTGGCATCGGGCAAGGGCGTCAACAGCTTGAGGACTTCCAATGATTCCTGCGCCAGTTCCGTGACCACCTTGTCGCTGGCGTGGCGGACGGACTTGAACGCATTTTCGATTTCCTGCCACGTCGAATCCGGCGTCACCTTCAATCGTTCGTAGTGCTTCTGATAAATCCGGCCGCGATGGTTCCACCATTCCACGGCGTCGGCTTCGTTCAGGTTGAGCTGCGACAGGGTGCGTTCCGGGTTGGCGCGATCCAGCGGCGGGAAGTTAGCAACGCCATTGCCGGTGAGTTGCGTGTAGCTCGTGAGGTAGTAGTTTGGTTCCAGTGTAAATCGTCCCGTGCGCGGGTCAGGCTTGGCGAGTTTTAGAAACGTCGCCTGACTATCGAGCCGCACAGACTTGGTCTTAAAATGTCTTAACGATTCGTCGTCGGTCTGGTCGTGGCCATCGCCGGGCACGACGAGCAGCACCGGCTTGGTCGGCCGCAGTCTGTATGGTGGCCCTGACGCAGTCAGACCGCATTTCAAAAGCGGCCAGATGAACATGGCGATGGTCTTGCCCAGCCCGGTGTCATGGCCGAGGATGATGCCGTCGTGCAGCGCCGCGCGGGCGTAATCATCAACCTGAAACTGCTTGAAACGGAAACCTTCCGCCGGGCAATTTCCGCCCAAAAACTTCACGATGTCCAGCATCGTCTGGCGGTGGGCGGCATATTGTTCCGGCAGCCGCGTGGCGACATCGGGGACTTCGGGGATGACAAAATGCTCCACCAATTGTTGCAGGGTGAAATCAATCGCGCATTCGTCCTCTAGGTCGCGGTCTTTGCGTCCCTTCGAACCCGGCCGGATGAGATTGATTTTCACGTTTTCCTCGCGCAGGCGGCCTTCCATGAAGCAGCGTTCGGTGCCGGACTGGTCGGTGATGAAGAAGGCGAGTTCCTGCCCGTTCCATTCCACGTCATCAAGCAGGCCGAGGTTGTTGACCTTCGTGCCGGAACGCCGGGTGGCGACGGTGGTTGAGCGCAGGAAGTAACGCTGGCCGGCGACAAAGTGCGTGCCGCACTGGCCACCAGCGCCGGCCGGGTTGCCAAAAGATTTGCAGCACAGAATGTCGTCCTGCTCATCGAGGTAGCCGAGCCGCTGGATTTTCGGCAGGGGATATAGCGGCGCGCGGACACGGTTGTATTCCGTGATGGCGGCTGCAACGGCGAGTTCCAATGCGGGATCAACCCGCCATGGCGAGCCACATTTGACGGCATCCAGCAACGCCTGACGCTGTGACCGCTGGACGACCAACTGGATGGGCTGGCGACCATTGAGCGCGTGCAGCGCCGCCGCCGCCGTTTTGTCCACGCGGACGGAGTCGAACAGGTTCAGGTGGGTGCGAATTGCCGGCGTGCCGCCGGGGGCATCGTGATCCAGCCATATATTGTATGGGGGCAGCTTGGAAAAGCCCTGTTCGCGCTCATGTTCCTCCTTCGCGGCCTGCCATAGTTCCTGACAGTTCTGGGTGCGCAGATAGCTGGCGGCTTCGGGGCCGTCGCGTTGCAGCAGCCGGTCGCTTTTAAGCTGGGTGCAAACCCGCCTGACCAGCCCCGGCAAATCCTTGTCGTCGGGTCTTAGGTTGGAATTAGCAAAAGCCCGGTTCAAAGTCGGGCCGCGCGAATGACCACGCGCAAACCAAATGACGCCGGTTTGGAAGTCCGTGCCGGACGGGCCGGCTTTGTTGCAACAAATGTTGCCTTCGATGGCGATGTGCGCCCAGATGTGTTGCACCAGTGCCGCGTGCGGTGCGCCCTTGGCGAACAGCAGACGCTGCAAGGTGGCCTCGTTGCCGATGAGAAAGCCTTCGCCAACCGTGCTGGAGCGATCCAAGGCGATGCAGAGCGTGGCGATGGTGGAATCAATCGTGTCGCGCGATGTGCGGCCGTCATGCGCGGCAAACGCCTCGCGGACGGCGGGACATTCCGAATCCGCGAGCCGGGACAGCGGCTCCCGATACCAGTGCAAGTCCCACGGCGGGTTCAGGACGAACGCGTCGCATTTCCAGTCCACGGCGCAGAGCAGGGGATAGAAGCGGGTGATGTCCGCCGACACAAAATTGGCGGCGAGCGGGTGCGGCATCGGCGACGGGGTTTCGAGGTCGCAGCCGAGCTGGGTGACGTCGTCACGGCGAACAATGGATTTGGCACCGGCGAACAGCCGGCCGTTGCCGCAGGTGAGGTCGGCGATGACGGGACGATAATCATTGAGCGGCAGGGACAATGTGCGCGCCCATTCAACGGGCGTGAACCACTGTGCCTGACCCTTGCTGGCCGCGTTGGCGGCGGAGTCGAACAGTGTCTGGATGGCGGATGGGGCGATGGAGGATTTGCGCATAATGGAAAGCGATGGGGTCAGAACGCCCAGCGATGTTTCATCCAGAAAGGAAATTCCACTTCGGGCGACCGCCGCTGGCGGGGATAGATGCTGTCATTGCGCTTGGCCACGACGCCCTCCCAGAAGGGAACGCAGTTCCCTCCACCGCCGAGCGCGGCGTTGCATTGTTGCAAGATGTCCCACAGTTGAAGTGAGGATTCCGGCAAGCACCGCCACATCATTGGCAGATACACGCGGTCATTGGCGATTGGCCGGTTCAATTCCTTGTGCACCTCGATGCCGCCGACCACGCTGCAGCACAGGTGGATGAAAGTTTTGCGTGCGGTATAAATCTCCAGCGAATCGGGCGGCAGATAATCCAAGAGGATGAGCGAGCCGCGCCCAATCTGGTGCCGGCGTTCCAGCGCCTCGACATCCGACCATTCCCACGGCAACGCGTGCAACTTTTCTAGGGCGGGCGCAAACTCGTGGCTGATGCTCAAGGGTTCGAGCTTGCGATTGAACATCGCGCCGGTGGGGTTGTGCACCCACGCGCGCCAGCCGTTATATTTGCCTTCGAGCGACCAGTCGCCGGACTTCGCCAATGCCTTTGGCAGCGGCCCGCCGTTGACCGGGCGGGCAGGGTAGCAGGGCGGTGGTGACTGCGTCACGGCCACCATCGGATCGGGGATGGTGTTCATGCTTTGATGGCTTCGTTGTGATTGGACGCCATTGCCAGCGGGATTGGCCGAAGAATTTCCTCCATCAGGCCGCTGGCGTGGTAGAGTTGAACCAGCGCGTCGCCGTGTTCCTGGCACTGGCGGCGGTAGGCCTCGATGATGCGGTCGTAGTTCGTCTCGCCCGCCGGCCTGTCTGACATGGTGGCAGTGACGCAGTCACCACCCATGATTGTTTTCAGGTCGGTTTCTAGGTTGTAAGTGAGGGTGACGCGGCCGGTGACGATGGCCCATTCGACGGCCTCCTGCCCGAACTTTTCGTCGGAACAGTTTTCGAGGACGGTCAGCAGATAATTTTTCATGCAGCCCATAGGATTTTGTGATTTACGAATTGCGATTTACGAATTGGGGAAAAAGGCCGGCGCGTGACGGGCTTTGCCAGGGGGTTATTACATTAGCTCGGTGACGCTCCTGTGGAGAGCCACCGGGGTTGATTCTTGCCCGACTATCCTGGTCTGGAGGTCTCGCGACCCACGCGCCGGGTGGCTGCGTCCCGGCCACCATTGGCCGCAACGCAGTTGCCTTACCGCCGACCCTTGGTCTTGACCATGGCGACGATGGGGCAGACTTGTTCGAGGGCGAGGTTTTGTTCCGGCGTCAGGTCAAGGTGGCGCGCGGCGTGGAACTGTTCGACCGGCTTGATGCCCTCCTTGACTTCGAGCGCGTCCGCCGCGCCGAACTCGGCGAACAGCGATTGCAGGCGATCCATCAGCTCCTGCGTCTTGTCGGCCGGCAGCTTGTCGCCCTTGATCTTCAGCTCGAACGACTGGCGATAAAATTCGCCGGTGCGTTCGCCCAAGACCGGCAGCAGGCCGGTTTCGTCGGGCAACATGGAATAGCGGTTCTGGAACGTGACCAGCACTTCACCCTGCGGGGATGACACGCTGATGCTCGACGGCACTTCATGGCGACCATGGTTCACGGCGAAGTAATGCGGCGTGACCATGAACTTGAGTTCGGCCTTGTCGGTTTCGAGCGCGCCCTTCAGCGCCTCGAACTGTTCGGTGCGTTCGAGGATGCGGGCGGCGATTTCAGATGCCTTGCCCTGTTCGTCGGGGAACACGGGATAGGCGGTCTTGGCGGTTTCGTCCTTCTTGGCAATCTTGCCAAAGGACACTTTTTTAAGACCCGAGGCTTGAGGCTTCGGGCTTGAGGCCGGAGTTGACGACGCAGCCGGGGCTGCGGGCGGCGCATCAAGCACCATTGTGCCGCCATTGCTGGCGGCGGCATTGTGTCGGGGCATAGTTTTATTTTGCGGTTTGGTTGACTGTCGGGAAAAGGCATCCACGGGAAAAGAAACACGCCGCCCCTTTTCAGGGGCGGCGCGCACCAACACCCATAACAACATGGGTGGAAACCCCGTCAGAGCGACGGGAAAGCGACTGCAAAAATCAGTTCAGCCCCTGCTGCTGGGTCTGGTATTCATGGAGCCGGTCTTGGGCTTCGGTCAGGTCACGGTTGAGATCCGTCAGCACCGACCCGGCAAATGCCTGAAACTTTTCATCCGCCTTTTTGAGTTTGATCTGCTCCTTGACCTGCTGGATTTGGGTGACTATGAGGGTGATCCGTGACTCCATGTCCGCGATGCCTTGTGCCGGGGTGCGGGCGAGCGGGTGGCCTTTCGCCACGATGTTGGTCGCATCGAGGATCATTTCCAGTTCCGTCGGCGTCGGGTCGGAGAATGGTGATTGATGATCAGGCTGGCTCACGGTTTTACTTTTAACGCAGAGTCGCAGAGCCGCAAGGAGATTTTTCAACATTTGAGTCCAGCGTCACGCTAGGGCGAGTTGTTGGAGTGCACCTTGGGCGTCCAGCAACGCCTGCCGGACATTGCCGCAGGCGAAATTGGCGATCTGGCCGGCGTCGCGCGGCGAGAGTTCCGGGGCGATCCGCACGAGCAGGTTCTGGATGTCTAAAGGCGGCGGCGGGGCGATCTCAAACGCCTGAAAGCGGGTCTGAAAACGGTTTTCAAAATCCGAAAGTGCGCAGTTGCTGGTGCAGGCCACGATGACGCCGGACGGCAGATCGTCCAGCAACGTGAGGAAGCGCACCTGTGCCAGACGCGGGATTTCATCGGCCTCATCAATCCAAAGCATCCGCCAGTCACCGAACAGATTTCGGTAGTGCAGATTGCCGGCGATTTCCTCAATGCGTTCCATCTTGCACTCGGTGCCGTTGAGCTTGGTGGTGCTCCATTTGGTGCAGCCGGTAAGATGCTGGAGGTATTGGACGAGGGCGGACTTGCCCAGTCCCGGCTTGCCGTTGAACAGGAATTTCAGCGGGGTCTGGCCGTTGGCGTTGGCCATTCTGACCGCCTTGGCGACCTGTTGCGCGACGAGGCGGGCGCCGGTCTGGTCGCCGGACTGGCGGGCGACGATGTTGTCGCCGACAAAGTCATCCGCCGATTTTGGGATGAACTGGCCGGCACAGCGTGCGATGAGTTCGTTCATGGTGTAAGCGGGGTTGCGTGAATCTCCAAGATGCCGGTTGCGCGGATAATCACGCGGACGCGTGAGTCCGGCGGAAACCCGGCGCGTTCGAGCCAGCGGCCTTTGAGCCGGATGGCGGGCTTGACCTTGCGGCTGAAAAAGTCACCGGTCATTTCAACTTTGAGGGTGCGTGCGTTCATTGGATTGTTTTTAGCCATCTCTGGACAGACTGGTTGGCGAGGACTTTGGCGACATTGCCAGCCTGCCAGCGGCCGAGGGTTTCCCGCCGGGAAGTCGTTTCATCCGGGCTGCGCAGCTTGAGCGTTTCACCGGCGCGCTTGGTGGGCACACCATTCCGATTAAGTTCATTGGCAATGGCCTGATAACTCCAGCCGGACTGGCGGCGGGCGACCATCTGCAAAATCCAGCCTTGCTCGCAGGCGTTGTCCACCAGCTTGCGCACCTTGACGCCCTTGCCGGTCACGTCGCCGGTTTCGACGGCATCCCAGCCGAAGGGCACGGTGCCGGTGAGCAGGCCGTTGGCGCGTTTCTGGTCGAGGGCGGACTGGATGCGCTCGCGGATGCGGGCGAGCTCCAGTTCGGCGAACACGGCGGCGATCTGCATGAACGCGCGTCCCATCGGCGTGCGGGTGTCCACGTTGATGTCGAGAAAGAGGATGCGGACGCCGAGCAGTTCAAAGCGCCGGACGGTCTGGTTGATGTCGATGACATCCCGGCCAAGCCGGTCAACCTTGGGGACGATGATGGTCACCGAATGACCCGACTGGATCGCCTCACGGGTTCGCGCCAGCAGGGCGGCGCCCTGTTCGCGCTTGGCGAACTCGATGCTGCCACTCGTATCTGGTTCGGCGAACAGTTCGGGTTCCGTGCCGCCATGATAGGCGGCGGCGCGTTTGACTTGTCCGGTCTGGGCTTCAATGGACAAGTCCTGCCGGTTGGTGGAGACGCGGAGATAGCCGAAGGTCAGGGGTGAAATGATAAGAGGTTTTCAGCGAAAGCATTGCCGCCAGTCGTCCTTGCGGACGGCCACCATGGGGACAGCCGGAGTTATATCAACCATTGGCAAACCCAAGAGGTCGGGTTGGGTGATTGTTTCAACTAACTCCGCCGGTTTTCGGTTCTTGTCGAAATCGGGCTTGGCCAGTTCAAGCCGGATGGCGGCGACGACATTCCCTGTCAGCTTGGCGTAGGAGCGTGTGGGCATATCCCAAACTTCACGTTCCAAGTCCGACCGCAGCAGGTTGTGATAGGTTTTGCCGCTGGTAAAGTAGCCGCCGCGTTCGTAGGTCTGGCGCAGGTGGACGCACCATTCGGCCACCGTGCGGTCGGCGGCGACAAACTCGGTTTTCTGGCCGAGCCGATACTTGCGGCTCTTGTAAGTGACAGGTCGGCCTTCGTAGCTGTAAGGCGCGCTGTCCGCGCCGGCATAATCTTCGGCGGGGATCAGTTCATAGGCGTCGGCGGTTTGGGACAGCCATGAGCCGCAGCGTCCGCCCACCGTCCACAGTCTGCCGTCGTGCCGGAACGTGCTGATGCCCTTGCCCTCGCCGCACCCGGCGAGCGTCGGGGCGGAATAGGCGGCGGCAATGTCGCCTTCGCGCCCGCTGAACACGCCCCAATCGAGCCGTGACACATGGACGATGATTTTCATGGTTCAATTACGAAAGAAATGCTTCCTCCAGTCGTCCTTGCGGACGGCCACCGGGGGAGGACTGACAGGTGCAGGTTGCGCTGGTGGGACATTCACCGGTGCCGGCTCTGGTTGGGGAGTTTCCGCCGGTGGATCACCGAGTGTGACCCGCACCGTTTCTGCAAATTTCTCCGCCGGTTCGCGGGTCTTGAAGATGAAGCCGGGAACGGCCCCGTCGCGGCGGTAACTCGAATAGTAACCGCCCAGCGTCCGTGCCTCCCGGTTCAACTGCTCATACACGGAGCGGTCAACCCGCGTGCCCAACTGCACCACAAACAGTGGAACCTTCGTTTTCGTATGCGCCGTTTCGAGCAACTGCGTTGCGGCCACCGAACTGACGGCTTTGGCCGGCGGGGGAGGTGGCAGATCAAAGACGATGCGGCACCAGTTGTTGCCGCTGCGTTCCGAGTCGGGCGTGTATTCGACGCCCTTGAACTTCGCGCCGACGGGAAAATGGGTGCGGCCCAGCAGCTCGTTGACGTATTGTGACAGGTCGCGGTCGCAGTTTTTGCCCAGCCGATGCCGGGTGAACTGGCCTTCATACGCGATGCGTTGCAGCGCGCACAACGCGCGGCCAACCTGTTCATGTAAATCTTCACCGAAGCACCTCGATTCAGTTACATATTTCGCGCCGCCGAAGACATCCGGCCAGACGTTGTCATGGTTGTAGTCGTAGCTGTCGGTCATGCCGTCAAAGTCGCCCTCGCGGTATTTGCCCGTGAACTTGGCGACCTCATCGGTGGTCGGGCCGAAGTCCCAGCGGACGCGGATGGCGTCGCCGCCGGAATAGGACTCGGACTTGACGGAAAACTTCACGCCGGAGAACTCACGCTGGAGTTCGGTTTTGAGATTGGCCGCGCCGAGCGCGTGCGTTGAGACCTTGCGGTCGGCCACCTTCAACCACGGGTAGAGCTTGGGCAAAGCGGCGCGTTTCTCCGCCCGGTCGTTGGTCTTGCGTAATTGTTCCGCTTCGTCGGCCTTTTTCCTGGCCTCGGCGGCAGCCAGCGCGGCCTTGATTTCATCGGCATCAGCAATGCCGTCCTCGATGCTCCACTGGCAACTGCCGAGGACGATGGCCTCCGGCACGGTGGACAGGTGGGCGCGTTCGCCGGTGAACACGATGTGGAAATCCGCGTTGCCGCCCATGACCCCGACGCCGCCCAGCTTGGCGATGGTTTCGGGGCGCTGTTCGCCCGTGATTTCATAGACGATGCCGTCCATGCCGCCATACAGGATGCAATGGACGCGTTGACCAATCACCAACTTGCGGTCAGATACCATACTGGTCGCTGGCTCCGGCGGTGAAATGGACACGGCTGCGGGATTGAATCGTTTCATAATAGTAGTTAAAGAGGATGACCGGCGGCACACAGCGGCGTCGTGGGGGCAGATGAATCTGCTCACCCCGTCAGGCCCGTGCATTCACCCGCCGGTCAAAAGGGGTTGCGGTGAATAAATATCCGATTCACCGCAGATTGTGCGGTGAATAATTCTTGCCTTCGCCGCAAGGCGGGCGGAGAATAAAACCGTGAGCTACATCCATGAAAAGCCCGACTGGCCGAAACTGCGGTGGGACAACGCCCGGCTGCTGCCGTTGCTGGCGGATGTCCGGCATCGCCAGGGGCTTTTGCTGGGGCGGATGGAAGGACTCGGTTTTCGGCTGCGCGCCGAGGCCAGCCTGACCACGCTGACGTCCGATGTCCTCAAGTCGAGCGCCATCGAGGGTTCGCTGCTGGACGCCCAACAGGTGCGGTCGTCCATCGCGCGCCGGCTGGGGCTTGATTTCGGCGGGGATGTCCCGGCCAGCCGCGACGTGGAAGGCGTGGTGGAGATGATGCTTGACGCCACCCAAAAATACGCCGAGCCGTTGACGGCAGAACGGTTGTTTGGCTGGCACGCGGCCCTGTTTCCAACGGGACGCAGCGGCATGCGCCGGATTACCGTCGGCGCGTGGCGTCCGGCATCCGTCGGTCCGATGCAGGTGGTGTCCGGCCCGATGGGACGGGAGCGGGTTCATTTTGAAGCCCCGGCGGCGAAACGGCTCCGGCCGGAAGTGTCGGCCTTTCTCAACTGGTTTGAGGCGGCGGACGAAATTGACCCGGTGCTGAAGGCGGGCATCGCCCATTTCTGGTTTGTGACCATCCATCCGTTTGAGGACGGCAATGGCCGCATCAGCCGCGCGATTGCCGACATGGCCTTGGCGCGGGCGGAAGGCACGCCGGAACGGTTTTACAGCATGTCCACGCAGATTGAAGCCGAGAAGAAACAGTATTACCTGAATTTGGAACAAAGCCAGAAAGGCGGGACGGACATCACTTCCTGGCTGGAATGGTTTCTGGGTTGCTTGGGGCGTGCCGTCGCCGGCGCGGAAGCCGGTCTGGCGAGCGTCTTGCGCAAAGCAAAAACGTGGGAACGGATCAACAGCCGGTCGCCGGTCAATGAACGGCAGCGCAAGGTGATCAACCGGCTGCTGGACGGTTTTGAGGGGAGACTTTCCACTTCAAAATACGCCAAGCTGGTCAAATGCTCGGAGGACACGGCCTTGCGGGATATAAAAATCCTGCTCGACCAAGGCATCCTGATCCAAGACGAGGGTGGGGGGCGGAATACGAGTTATCGTTTGGTTGAACCGGAAGCTCAAACCACCAGACCGGCGGGAACAGCCAGGCCGAGTTCCTGACGGGCTTGGTCGTCCCACGATTCAAGTCCCTTGTGACCTTCACAGTTGAGGGCGTAATCCTGCGCGGCATCATTTTCATCCGAGTAGCGGCAGCAGACTTCGCGGTAGCTGCCAAAATCGTGCGGGAAGGATTTGATGACCAGCGCCGCGCCGGGCGGTTCGGTTCCGGCGACGCGGCGGATCTGGTTCAGAAACGCCACGCACTCGCGGCGCGAGCGCTGGTCGTAATCTTCGGAGCCGACTTGGGCGCAATCTTCGCCCCACGGCACCGGGCCGATGTTCAGGTGATCAATCATAAATAAGTTAGTTAGGCCGTTTCAGGGATTCGAGACGCGTCCATTCAATCGCGTTGCGGCCGTCATCGGTGATGGCTCCGGCGCGGTTGAGCAGACCCTTGGTGATGCACGCCGCCTTGGCCGAATCCCATTCGGTTTCGGTGATGCCGGTGCGTTCGTGCGCCTCGTGGAAGCGGTAATTTTTGATGCCGGCGTAGCTGGATTTAAGGCTGCGCGTCGCCGCGAGGACGACCGACTGCGCCCATTCCAAGGCCGGTTTCGGTGGGATCATGTCCGCCCGGATGTTGGCCGGGTTCAAGTAAATCGTGACGCTTTCAAACCGTCCGAGATAGTGCCGCACCAGCGCGACGTTTTTCGGCAGCCGGCCAATCTTGAAAGTTTTGCCGTGGTTCACAAACGGCGTGCCGTTCTCCGGCACCATCCAAGTTCGGTGGGTGGCGAGATTGACCAGACACCAGTAATCGCGGCAACCGCCGTCCCAATAGCTGGTGGCGGTGAGCGGGTGCGTGAACGGTTCGACGACGAACCGGCGGCCGGTATAAGCTGGAAACGCCCGCCGGGCGAGTTCCTGCACTTCGGGAAGTTTCGTGTTCATGGAAAAAATGTTAATTGCGGGAAATGGGCGCGCCATTCACCGCCGCGCGCATCTGCCGGAAATAATCCGCCGCCGTTTCGACCGGGATTTTTTCAATCGGGTGCGGAACCCAGCGAGCCGGTCGGTGGCACATCTGGCAGAACCGGCCAAAGGCGAGGTCATCGCACCGGTCGCAAAAGTAGTGGCCGGATTTTTTGAGGTTCATAAAAAGGAGGGATACCCTCCCAGCTTTTTTCAAAACGCCGTTTCTACTCCGATTCGGAGTGCGGGCGCATGGCCGGTGGCACACACCGCTGGCGTTTCTGGGAGCCGCCTTTTGGGCAAAAAAAAAGAAAATAAAAAAGCCCGGTGCTTGCGCACGGCCACCATTCAAGGCGACTGTGGCAAACACCGGGCTTGGTGGCCGTCCGCTAGGACTTTTACGCGGCGACCGTTTCGGCGGTGACGACGGTCAGGTGCGGGGCGACGCCTTTGGCGAGGTTGTCCGCCCAGCGGTTGAGCGTGTCGTCGGCCAGGCCGCTTTCCGCCCACGCATCGCTGATTTTCAGCGTGCCGGCGAAAATCGCGGCGCTCTTTTCTTCCGGCTTTTCACCGGCGGTCTTAATCCACGCGACGAGAAACTCGATCGCGTGTTCGGGCGTCAGGAGCGCGGCGTTTTCATCGCCGGCCTTCTCCTTCGCGCCGTTCTGACGTTTGCGGATTTCCTTCAGCTTCGCCGTGGCGTCGCCGGGCGTGGACAGCGCGTTGATCACGTCGAGCGTGTCATCGCAGCCGCGCCAGTTGTCACCTTGTTTCTCCTTCGCATGGCTGATGCACTTGTTGGCGATTTCCAGCGAATTGACGCTGGCGGCGTCATAGCAGGTTTCGGAGAGCAGGGGATTGCCCCGGCCATCCTCGACCAGACACATGGAGTTGAAAAACGCCGCGAGCGTTTCCAGCCGTCCGGGCAGTTCGCCGCCGCAATTCTGGGCGTAAAACTGCTTGAACGTCTGGTCGGCCGGGATCGCTTTCTCGTCCTTGAACCGGGCATGGTCGCGTTTCAGCGCGGCCACGATCTTGGCATACCACGGCGTCACCTTTTTATAGGTGTCGCGGGTTTCCTCGACTTTTTTGCCCAGCTTGACGCCATCGGCCATGAGCGCGTAACGCTCTGCCGGTGACAGGGCCTGGATTTCCGCATAGGTCAGTTTCTTGGTGTCTTTCATGTTTCCTTTCGTTGGCTTTGCGGGAAGTCACGGGCGATTGCCCGTGAGGCTTCGCGCAAATCTTGCGTGGGGAAACAACCACTAAACTGACGTTTTAACCACGGCCACCATTTCACCATTGGCCGTGTAAATTCTTTTTTCCGTTTCTGCGCGCCGCGCATTGGCCGCGACGCAGTCGCCGCGCTCCGAATCGGAGTGTGACGACGACCACCGGGAAACAAATTTCCGGCGTTTCAATGCGACCACCCCCAGTTGACGGTTTTGAGCCGTTCAACGGGAGTGCGACTGTCTTTCAACAGTCTGATCGCAGCCCGGTGGTTTGATCCGGGCTGCGTGCAGGATGTTGGCGAGACGAGGCCGGCAGATTGTCGGCGGCAAGAATTTTCAGCGGGCGAATCATTGCGCCGCAATTTCACGCGGCGACGCAATCCGCTTTCACAATCAAAGGAAACGGCAACGCACTAAAAACCCATTGGCGGAAAATTTGCGCCGCCGTCGGCAAGGCGGGCGTGACTGGCCGCGCGGGCAGCTTTCCGCCGCACGGCCAGCAACACGCAACGCGCATTGCTTGACAGTCCAAAGGGATTTGCAACGCGAAAAGAAAAACGGCCAGCGGTTGCCCGCTGGCCGGTGTCGAAGGTTTACCGAGGATTAGGCGCAACGCCGCACGGCGAACCCGTCCCCAATCAAGCCCAGCCGCTTGCACGCGTGCAGCAGCCGCGCGCCCGCCCCCGTCCGCCCGCTGGCCTTGAATCCCGCCAGCGTCGCGGCTTCATCCAAGCGCAAGCCCGACAGCAAGGCCACCGCCGCCGCCCGCAGCTTGTCAATCACCGCCCCGCGTTTGCCCCGTCCCAATGGCAGGTTGTCCAGTCGCCGCAGCAAGCGGAGTTGCCGCGACGCTGCCAGCCGCTCGACCCGCAACCGCGCCGCGCGCTCCGTGCGGCTTTCGTCCCGCTGTTCACGGTTGAACCACAGCCAGTCATCGGACACCGTGCAAAGCGGGATGGACTCGCCCAGCCAGTCCCGCGACAGTTCGCGCACCGCCGCCCGCCACGCGACCCGCGCCGCCAGCGTCTCCGGCTCGCCGTCGCAACCCGCCCCCGTCGCCCGCCAGACCGTGAGCGCACACGCCGCCGCCGCAATGGCTTCTTTGCGCTCCTCATCGGTCACGACCCGGCCAGACCCGGCCATGCGCGCCGCCAGCCGTGCGACGCAGTTGCCCGCCAGCGTGAGATCAACCTGGCCTTGGCACTCCAGCAGCAGCCCGCCCGCCGGAGTCTCGCCGCTGGCGAGCAGTTCGCGCAGGGTCATGGACGCGACGCCTGCCCGCGCTTTTGGCGTGCCGGTGTCAAACACGCCCGCCGCCGTGAGCGCGTCGCCGAGGCTTTCCAGCCCGCGCCCGCGCCCCTCGTCGTGGGCTTGTTCAAAATTGGCGGACGAAAAAAATCGCCCGCCGTCAGGATTTGCATTGGTTGTTTTCATTTTTGGTATGTTTTTTTTAT
>Ga0316231_1001599_pt1 | contig 24340 bp, 26 predicted proteins | sample TBH18027metaG_FD_206002 | JGI IMG/M metagenome (GOLD analysis project Ga0316231, IMG submission 206002) | Freshwater microbial communities from Trout Bog Lake, Wisconsin, USA - TBH18027 | ecosystem: Environmental > Aquatic > Freshwater > Lake > Hypolimnion/Profundal zone | place: USA: Wisconsin... | reverse complement strand
TGTAATCACCAATCAACATCTCTGGCATGCATAAACAGATCTTCCATCCGTCTATCTGACGCTCAATGTCATTGACTTCTGCATCGCAGTTGTCTGCTTGGAAATCTGGGTTACGGCTGGTGATGATATCCCAAGTTGGGCATAATTCTTTGATAATTTCTACACTGCGATCAGTGCTGTGATAGTCAATCATGATGCCATGATCAAAAATCTCACGATGGTGCTTGAGCCACCATGGCATCAAGTATTCTTCATTGTAAAAATGGCAAAGTATAGTTTTTTTCATTTGGGTTTATTTAAATTTAGGGCGTTTTGTAAGGCATCTATAGCTGACTGTATGTGTGTGTTTGTTTCACTGTGTACTTGTGTTCCTGCCAATTTTTTCTTGGCTAGATACAGTTCATGTGCTTCTATGATGTGTTTGATCTCTGGACGTAGATCACGACTCATTGGTTGGTGTTCTAGTTTAAATCTATCCATCAGTTGATCTAGTGTAAAATTATGACTAGAATTCCCACCAGGTACTTGTGTTTGTATTTGCATTCTGCGTTTGATACTGGATTCTTCTAAGCTGGCGTTGGCATAATAGAATATAACCAGATCGCTGTGTGTGCCTTCTCGACCCCAGAAATGTCTACCAGTGGTTTCATAACTTATTGGATGATTGTGTATGCTACGTGGACTGCGTGTTGGGCTACCAATACTCCTAGCCTTAAACTTTTCCCAATCTGCTTCAGTACCGCCAAACCCCCACCAACGTTGTTCATATAAAGGCCTATTGTGATCTAAGAAATAAGGTTCCTCACGACGTTCCATGTCTACAAAGGTATACTGTGCAGTTAGGATCTGTTTGGGATTTGGATCATCGTCCATGTAACTGTAATTGCCAATGATAAATTCAGGGATATTTAAAGCCACACACCATCCCTGCACATCGCGTTCAACGTCCATTATTTCACTGTCAACAGGACCAGCAGTAAAATCAGGATTGCGTGTATCACGTATTTCCCAAGAGGGGCATAGCTCTTTGATAATTTCCACTGAGCGATCAGTTGAACGATAGTTGATTAGGATACCGTGATCAAATATTTCACGATGATGTTTAAGCCAGAATGGCAACATCCATTCTTCATTATAAAATATTCCAATTACAGTTTTCTTAGCCATCACTCAATGCTGATAGTTGGAAAATACTTGATAAACACATCACCTTCTTGATCACGTTTGGCTTTGATATTCTTGCGGATTTCTGCGAAGAAGTTCCAAGCCAATGGCACAAATGCTACCTTAACATCAGCATATTCATCTAGTTTAGCAATAGGTACCACAGGTGTGCTCATACCAGGACTGTATAGGCCCTGTTTAAGTGGATTGTCATCAATGATATAATCTAAATGTATCTCACCAAAGTTAAGTAAGGTATTGCCTTTGGCTGCCGCACCGTAGCCTACAATCAAGTAGTCTAGTGTGCGATAGTGCATGATCATCTGTTTAAGATCTTCTACGATAGTTGCCGCACGGTCAGCATAGGCAAGGTATGTGTTCATATCTTGTAATCCCTGTTCTCGTTCTTCTGCCAGTACAGCATCAACTTTAGCTGTGTCACCTGCGATTTTACTGAATACAAACATATAGCTGTTACCATGGATAGGTGTTTTACGGATATCAATCAAGTATAAGCCAGCACGACGAGCTAATGCTGACATAGAACTGGCATTAAAGAAGCTTAGGTGCTCATGATAGATAGTGTCAAACTCATTGTTCTTAACCATGTCAGCTTGACTGGTTTGAATAAACAAGTAACTATCATCGTGCATGATTTCCTTACACTGTTGTAAGAACTCCAATGGATAATCATTGTGTGCGAATACATTCTGCGCAGTGATGATATCTAACTGTTTCATCTTATAATGATAAACATATTTTTCTTTAAAGTAATCACATACCACTTCATGGTTGGCGTTGCTTAACTCATGTAGATTCTCAGCTGGGTCAATACCATAAGTCTTCAGTCCTAATGCTTTAAAACTATTCAATTGACTGCCATCATTGCAGGCGATATCTAAGACTGCTTTAGGTGGTTCTGAAAAATAATTTAATGTTTCTTTAGCGAACCAATCAAAGTAATCACGTAGTGTTTGACTAGTACCTGACACATACAAGTAGTTCTTAAATAGCAAATCTGGATTAACAGCGTGACTTAACTGTAGGTGTGTACATTCAGTACAGATGTTTAGACGAAGTGGAAAGGTTGGTTCATCTTCCTCTGCTGTTTTTTTGAAACTATTGGCCAATGGTTGTTCATTTAAGTCTAATACTAGTTTAAGACTTTCACTACCACAGCATAAACATTCTTTAAGTTCTTTAGCGTCTTGCATAGTCTGGTTCCCAATTATAAATTATATATTTGTCTCTCCATTGCGGAGTTGCTTGTTCGTAACTTTCCAATAAACTATCTACTATACTAGCAGGAGTTTCAGTAAATGTAAAGTCAAATGTCTGTTCAAACAGACCGGTATCTAGTGCAAAGTCATAGGCATTGGCAGTATTACCTCGATCTATGATTTCAGCACCAAGTTTTTGACTGACTGCTTGAGCTATAGCACCTACGGTACTGTTAAAACTAGCTAGGTTATATATGCCTGCCACTGGTTGTTCGATACAACGAGCCACTGCTCGACATAGATCCTCTATACCTAACATAGCACGGCTAATATGACTATTTGTTACCTGTATGCCTGCATCATTCTGCACACTGTGATACATGCTGTTAATCATCACATCGACACGTAGATTAGGACTGTAACCATTCACTGTACCAAAACGCAGGCCAATTACCTTACGACCATTGAGGTTAGCGATAGTTGCCTGTTGATCTAATGCGTATTTTGTTACATCATAGTTGTTAACAGGAGTAAAGTGCATGTTGGTTTCACTGTGTTTCTCACCAGGTTTACTGTTACCGTATACACTGGCTGAACTGGCATAGATGATCAATTGATCATCTGTTTTATCTAATAGGTCAGTGAAGTTTGTTACATTGTTTAACCAAGGACCAGACAGTGCTCCACTACAACTTGGTACGCTTGGATGTCCAGCTAATACAACTATGACTTCAAATTCTGCCAGTTGTTCTCTGGTATATTTGTGATAGTCACGGCGATCACTGGTTTCATCGTAGGTAAACCAACAGATGTCATTGGTTTTAACAAAATGATCTTGTCTTAATACTTCTCGAAGCCTAGATCCAATGTAGCCAGCACCACCTAGAATCAATACCTTCTTCATCAGTCAATGATCATCATGCCGTTGGGTGCGATATTACCTTGCAGGCCAACTGTTTCTAATTCAACTAACTTGTCTTTAGGGATGAACTTGGCCATAGCATGTTCATTGTCAATATACTTGCCTTGATTGAACAATGGAATCATTGTCGCGATGATGTCACTGTATAATTTTACAGTGTCATTAAACAGGTCTGGAGTAAATGACCATAGGCGTGTTTGTAGTAATGTGTTAGTGCCCGTGTCAGCTGGATTGATCCAACTTGGCTGTGCTTTCTTAAACACGTACTTGCCTTTAGTATTAGCATTGTCAAATTTGTTAATATCAAACTTGTCAGTTACCTGATAGCGACCGCTGAGTTTGAAAAGTCGATCTGACTCTTTGACTTCTGCTATTAAATCTTGATCGCCGGCGATGTAATTTAATGCTTTGAGCATGCCCATGGCTTCCATAGCGTTTTTGCCAATGTCATAGTTGCTGACATTGTTGTGGAAGTATTTGATATCGTCATCATCACTGTTGTCAATGTAGTAGTCAACTAGGTCGATCAACTCTTCAAATTCATCGCTGTTGTCATTTTGTACGTCAACTTTACTGTTGTCAACTAGAATAATAACTGCACCTGGGATATACTTCTTAGCACTCTTAGCAGTTTCTAATGTCTGTTGGATACGTTCAGCTGGTTTATAGATACCATAGTTGCTGTAAACCGCTGATGTTAGTAATACAATATTTTTAGCCATTTGTTTTTCCTTTATTATTCGCAACGTAACCAGCGTTCATTGGCTAATGTCCACTGTACTACTTCACCAATACGTTCTGTTAAACTAACCTTAGGTTCCCAACCTAGACTGCGCATGTAGTCACCGCTGAGAGCATAACGCAAGTCATGTCCTGGGCGTGAGCTATGGAAGTCAACCATTTCGTACTTCAATTCTTTTCCTTGCGCATCAGCGATAATCTGTGCTAGTTGTAGATTGTTAATTTCTTGTTTGCCCACTAGATTAAACTTAGGACATTTAGCATCACCATAGTCTGGCTCTAATGTAGTGTGATCTAATCCCAGCAAGAACAACATAGCATCTGCTACGTCTGCCGCATGGATATAGTAACGGCTACCCGGAATAGTTCTTGATGCATCACTGTGGATAGTGATAGTATCGCCATCGTTTACCTTACGGATACACATGGGAATAAACTTTTCTGGGTGTTGGCGTTGACCAAACACGTTCATTGTATGTGTGATGTAGATAGGCATCTTATAAGTGTTTTCAAATGCCACAGCCAGTTCTTCGCCACCAGCTTTAGTAGCTGAATATGGATTACTTGAATTATAACGATCACGCTCACCATAGTTAACACCAATTGGTGCTGGGCCAAATACTTCATCTGTTGAGAAGTAGATGAAACGTTCTAGATTCTTTAGTTTACGACTAAACTCTAAGATATGCCCTGTACCAACTACATTGTCAAATACGAATTCCATTGGATATTCAATGCTACGGTCAACATGGCTACCAGCGGCTAAATGTAGAACATAATTCACATCACCAATATCACGAGCTACCATTGGGTTAAGTTCAGCACGTAGATCATGGAATACCACTTTGACACGTTTACGTGTTTCAGGATCTAAGTCCTGCGCCATATCATTTAAGCGATTAAGATTACCTGAGAAGTCCAAACGGTCTAGGCTGACCACATTCCAATCTGTTTCTCTGAGGATTTTTTCAATAACGTGGTGTGCGATAAAACCCGCACCGCCAGTCACTAAGACGGTTTTTGACATTGATTTCTCCAATATTTGTTGAATTTACTGCTTTTTAGTATTTATTTTACTAAAAACTGGCAGAAAAATATTATTGTGCCACGGTATTGGCTACTTTAGCTTCAACGTATTCTTTGATGAAACGGATAGCTTTACGGCTAGTGTCAAAAACGTACTCTGTAGATTCATCTTCCTGTGTAAGGATAACAACGAATCCATTTGCTGCTTTTCTAATTTCAATTGAATCAAACATGTTTTATTACTCCATAATTATAGATTGTTACTGTATAACTATAGCATGATATCAAAAATTTGTCAACAAAAAAGCCCACCTTAGTGAGCTTTTTGATTAAACTAAACTATCTACAAGGGCAATTATCAAAGCCACGACTTCTACAATAATCAGCATAGTCTTCAAACTCCCTGTTAGTCATCGTTAGATCTTACCTACCAAGTCTAGGCTTGGAGCGATAGTTGCCGCACCTTCTTTCCATTTAGCTGGGCAAACTTGTCCATCGTTCTCAGCGACATATTTTGCCGCTTTCAATTTACGTAGTGTTTCATCAACATCACGTGCGATAGCATTGTCGTGGATTTCTGCTGTTTTAATCACGCCTTCTGGATTGATGATGAATGTGCCACGTAGTGCTAGTCCTTCTTCTGGGATATGTACCCCAAACGCATTGGTTAGGACATGTGCTGGATCGCCAACTAATGGAAATTCAGCTTTGCCTACCTTAGGACTTGTTTCATGCCATACCTTGTGTGCGAAGTGTGTGTCTGTTGTGACTACATATACTTCAGCACCAATCTTTTGGAATTCAGCGTAGTTGTCTGCCGCATCTTCAATTTCTGTTGGACAGTTAAATGTAAATGCCGCTGGCATGAAGATAACCGCTGTCCAACGACCTAGCCAATCTTGTTCTGTTACTTCAACGAATTTACCATTGTGGAACGCTTGTGCCTTAAATGGTTGTACCTGTGTGTTAATCAAAGACATAATTTCCTCCTTTTAAATGTTTGTCTTACATATATTATATATGCAAAAAAACCTATAGGTCAAGTGGTTTTAATAGGTTTTGCTTATTGAATGATTTAATTGAGATAATAAGAAAAACTAATAAGCAGTAACGATGGGTTAAGAAAAAGCCCCACATTGAGTAAGGCTTTTTTGATTTCTTTAGTTAATATCTATAGGTATCTGGTTTGAACGGACCTTCAACACCAACACTGATGTATTCTGCTTGTTCATCAGTTAGTGTAGTCAATCTTGCACCAATCTTATCTAAATGCAACCTCGCTACTTTTTCATCTAGGTGTTTAGGCAATAGATATAAATGACCAATTTGATAATCATCAAAATTATTGTACATTTCAATCTGTGCTAGAACTTGATTGGTAAAGCTGTTTGACATCACATAACTTGGATGTCCTGTAGCACAACCTAGGTTTACTAGACGACCTTTAGCTAGGACGATAATCTTATTACCGTTAGGTAGTGTTACATGATCTACCTGTGGTTTAATTTCGTCCCATTGTAGATCTTGGATCCCTGCGATGTCAATCTCGCTGTCAAAGTGTCCGATGTTACAGACGATCGAATTGTGTTTCATCTTCAACATGTGTTCACGGGTGATAACATCAATGTTGCCTGTAGCTGTTACAAAGATATCCGCCTTGTCTGCGGCATAATCCATAGTAACTACCTTATAGCCTTCCATTGCAGCCTGTAGTGCGCAGATTGGATCTATTTCAGTTACCCATACTTGAGCACTTAGGGCACGCAGTGCGGCCGCTGATCCTTTGCCTACATCACCATATCCAGCTACAACGGCTACCTTACCTGCGATCATGACATCAGTGGCACGTTTGATACCGTCAACTAATGATTCACGACAACCATACAAGTTGTCAAACTTGCTTTTAGTCACACTATCGTTTACGTTGATAGCCCGTAGTTTAAACTTGCCTGCGGCGATAGCTTCATTGATTTTATGGATACCTGTGGTTGTTTCTTCAGTGACACCACGGATACCTTCTAGTAAGTGCGGATGTTTCTCATGGACGTACCAAGTTAGGTCATGACCATCATCCAGCAACATATTTGGCTGCCAATCGTTGGGACCACTGACTGTCTGTTCAATACACCACCAATATTCCTCTTCTGTTTCTCCTTTCCAAGCAAATACAGGTATGCCTTGATCAGCAAGTGCAGCAGCGGCGTGATCCTGTGTTGAAAATATGTTACATGAACTCCAACGCACTTCTGCACCCAAGGCTACTAGTGTTTCAACTAACACTGCTGTCTGGATAGTCATATGTAAACTACCAGCAATACGGGCACCTTTAAGTGGTTGAGAATCTTTATATTCATCACGAATAGCAATTAATCCCGGCATTTCTGTTTCAGCGATAGCAATTTCTTTATGGCCCCATGCAGCCAAACTAATGTCTTTTATTTTATAATCCATACTAATCCTTGTGATGTTGCCAAAGTTGATCAGTGCCACCTAAGTGACCCCAATCACTGTCTACTGTCATTCTACTACTTATACCGCCACGTGGGCGATATTCAATTTCTATACGAATACGATCTGGTTCATATACTTTTATTAAATCTTTATACATGACATCTAGTGCTCGCTCATAGCTAAGACGTGTGTCACGATATTGGAAGATGTATTGTTTAAGACTTTTTAATTCAATGGTCTTGTCTTTGCCATAGAACCAAATAGTAACATCACCAAAGTCAGGTTGATTAGCACCGCCTAAGAATGTAAATTCTGGGATATTGATCCTTTGTTCATATCCCTTGGCGGCATTGGGCAATGACTTTAGTATTGAGCTGTCGATACTATCCCACAACTTCTTTTCCATTATTCAGCAGTTTCCTGTGGTTGTTGTGAGCGATTGCCACCTTTTTGTCTTGATGCTGGATCAACAAACTTGCGGTTTTTAGCGGCAGCCTGTGCTGATTCTGCTTGAATCATCAAATCAAGAAACACTTTACGTTCATGTTTGTTCCTGATACCACAGGCTAATTTTTTGCTGGTTTTTGAAAGGTTGAAACTTGAGTTGGTTAATGCCATTTTTTATCCTTATCAGATTTTATTTAAATATTCTGCACCAAATTTACCTTGGTCGATTTCACATAGTGCTTCAACGTTAGGTTTGTTTGCATGTCGGGTCTTGTCACCATTTTTTTCAGCTATAACACGTTTGTTAGCGATCTCACGAGCACGTGCCGCGCCTGCTAGGATCATACGGAAACGATTGCCTTCAAATGGTTTGATACAGTTGTCTATATTATATCGTTCTACGGTGTTGGTAACTTTTGGTGTTGACATTGAGTGACTCCATGATAGTTGAACATAGTTAATTATAACAGGAATTTACAACAAGGTCAACAGATTTATTCAATACCAACTTGAGGACTTGCAGGCGCTTGTCCGGCGGCAAAGTTGATAATAGCACCGCCAACTTTTAATTTACCGTTTTTAATTTGTTTTTTCATATCGTTAGGACCTTTGACGATATAGTAATTACTGGTGGTAGTATTGAAATACATAATAACACCTTTCTTATCAACTCCAGCGTAGACGCTGTATAAAATTTTACAAATATTAGCTTGGATACCTATGAAATTTAAAATAAATCCACCATCTGGTTGATGTTGGATGATATCGGGATCAGCCATCATTTCTTTGATTGACAGAGCGGCATATTTTTGTCCTTCATCTAATATAGATGCCATGGCAATACCCATTAACAGTTTCTTAACTGCCGCTAGTGTTGCTTTAGGATTGATCTTGCTGGCAGGGAGAATAAGCTGTGGATTCCAAACTTTTGTAATAGCTTGAGAATCAAATATTGCAGGATCTTTGAATTTGGTTTCGCCTGTTTTTTGATTACTAATTATTGTAAATGTCTGCTTGACATCTTTGGTTTTAATTTTTTTAGAATTTAATATTTTTGTTAAATCTGCAAATACTTCGTTAAATACTGGAAGGTAATTACGTTTAGCATCTTTGGCTTTTGCTACAGCATTACTATTAAAGCGGCCGCCTTGTTTGGCTTCTTTCATACCTTTAAGTTCAATTTCTACAGCGCCTTTAGCAGTTCTAACTCGTAGATCACCTACTTTACCTTTGGTAACAGGCGTTGCTAGTAAACTTAATCCAACTTCGCCCGGACCCCATGCACCAGCTGTGGTAGGAGGAACTGCATCAAATGCGCCTGCTCGGATTTCTTGATAAATTTCTCTATCTTGATCACTGACTAGGTCATCAATTTTACTTTGTTTACCTGAACTAGCAATAATATCATTAAAGTCAATGATACCAGTTTTACATTTTTCCATAAACTGTGCAATTAATTTTTGTTTTCTTTCTGCGGATGCACGGTCACGCTGTGTTCTTAATGGTTTATCAAATAATTGATGTAAAATATCAACAATTTTAGCTTTCATTGAAACCCCTGTCGCTTCTTTAGCTTCATCTAATTCTTCTGCTCTAAGATTTTCATCTTTCTTTTTGTTAGCTTCAATCGCACCATGGATGATTTCACCGTTATTGACTACTTTATCTGCTAAAATTTCAGCTGTTTGCTTGAGTTGGTCTGTCCATTGGACATGGCTTTGGAATTCTTCTTCTCTTCCTACATCAGCAGCACTGCGTAAAAAAGCATAAATTTTTTGTTCAGTGAGTCCTGCAGCTTGCAGAGCTTTTAAAACTGCATCTGCGTCTTTTGGATTACTCATTTTAGCACGAAGATCAGCAATTTTTTGTTGTGTAGTTAATTGTTTTGCTTCGTTAGTGGGTTGTGGGGTGGGTGCTACCTGTGGAGTATTATCATGAGATAATTGTTGTGCTTTATCGTCGATGACATTGATGGCTTTAACGGCTGTATCTAGTGCGGCACCTGTAAGTTTACCTGTTTCAACCGCGGTTATTAGGTCATTTAATGCTGTTAGCTGTTGGGGAACAACAAACTCAAATAATATATCTTTAATTTTCATGATACAGTATTTATCTGCGTTCTATATCTTCTTCGTCGCAGGCAATACCGTATTGGATTTCAACTATTTTACAGGGTCTATTATAAGGATTGTACAGTCTATGCCAGGATTCTTTGCTAATCCATTGATGGTAGAATGTATCTAGCTCATAGGTCCTATTGAGCTCTGGACTATCTTCCCATTCTGTTTCAACACAGCAACGTCCTTCCGCTATGAACCAAAACTCCCAACGATCCCAATGACGTTGCATGGTTAGGCTTTGCCCAGGTTCTATGGTAAGTTCTTTAACTTTAGCTGTTGGCATTTCATGTAATACACGCCAATACCCCCATGGGCGTTCTGTTTTAGGTGCTTTGTAATCTTCTAAGATCCAACTGCTGCTATTCTTTTTAGTTTTACCACCTACGCCAAATACAAATTCTACATCTGTAACCGACATTTCGGGAATGTTTTTAGCAGTACGATCACCCCCATTAGCAAAGATAATCCTGCTGTTAGGATAGTTTTGTTTAGTTTCTTCAATGATGTCACAAGCACTGTCATCTGTATCATCAAAGGCGATAGCATAGTCTACGAATTTCAAATTACTGATGATCGCTTGGCGTTCTTTAAACGGCATAAATGCACGTCCTTTTTTACGTTCAAGCCAACTATCACTGTTAACTCCAACAATCAGTATATTACCTAGAGCTTTAGCTGCTTTGAGATATTCTATGTGTCCTGAATGCAGAGGATCAAATCCACCTGTACAAATTACCACTGTATTAATCATGTTTGTAACTCTTCCTTGTTGGTGGCAGGGGTTTAAGTAACTGTTGACTTTTACTTGCTGGTTTAGCCTGTATCACTGTGGTTTCTGTAGATCTAATCACTTCATTAAACACACCAGTTGTTGTTGGAGGTTCTGTTGGGTTCCATTCCATCTTTTTGCTAACGTAGTCAATAAAGTATAATTCTTTATCTAACCATGGCATGATGATTTCTTCTTGTTTAAGATAACCACTGGTGTTGATTGAATCAACTATACTAGGATGCAATAGTTTTTTATCAATTAAATCGTACCAATTGGTTGTTGCTGGATCCATTGGAGCGACGTCTGTTTTATATACAGCCATATTGATCCAAGGGTCTTGAAATTTTTTCAATAGATATGCATCACGGCAATCAAATCCATTTACGGCCAACATATAAATCAGCATGACTGGAGTATAGTGAAAATAACATCTATTATAGCCTCTGCTGTACTGTTGATTATGCTCAATGCCTGTGTGTTGTGGGACAGACAATATCAACATTCCATTGACAGTCATGGCTTCGTTCCAACGACGTAATGTCAGCAATGGATCAGTGCTGTACTGTAGGCTATCATGCGCCCACATTAGATCAATGCTGACTGGAAATATATGCTCATCACTGAAATCTCTTTGAACTTTATTGATATTTTTGAGAGTGGGGACCTGTGCTAGTTTAGCAGGATCATTATCTACTGCAAAACAATTAAAGTTATAGAGTTCTGGTGGCTCAGCATAATTTTCTAAAGTGGACCACCAAGCGACATCTTCACCTGTGCCACAGCCCACGTCAGCTATGTTTCTTAGGCTTTCTAAGAAAGTATCATATTGACGTATAGTTTCTAATATACCCAAACTGTGTCTAGCCAATTGATGCATCCTCCATACCTGCTGTTCTCAAGCGTGTGACATGTCCTAACATGAAGTTCTTGCTTTCGAGTCCTTTCATGATACCTAACCACTTGTTACGTAATAGTGCTACTTCGTTGATGATAGTTTCAAAGTCGATTACTTCATCCTCACCATCAACATATTTTTCAGCATCACGACTAGTCAGAGCACGAGCGTATCCTTCTAGATACTTTTGGAAGTGTTTCTTGCGTATTTTTCTTAACTGTATGTTGAGGTAATTAAGAACTGCTTCAATCTCTTGTAGCTGATTGAAACGGCGTTCTGTAATTCCGGGCAGGCCAGCAAGATTCTTTTCTATGTTACCATAGACAGTAACTTCCTTTCGTGCGTCTTCTAGTTCCCGCTCATAGTGAGCTATGAAATCAGGAATACTACCTAGACTTGCTACTACTCTACTATACCACATTTTTTAAAATGTTCCTCTAACCATGGAAAGGTTTTCCTCCAATTTAAATTTCTTCTACGATCTATTTCATTTAAATAATACAATAATTCTTTTTGTTTGTCTATATTTTGTTTACTAGTTATTTTTAATTTATCTATTAGTCCAAATATAGTATTTTTAGTTTCTCTATGTTGATCAGGAAGAACAGATATCTTTTCAACAACTATTTGTAATAAATTTTTATAATCATTAAAATCAAAAAAGGATGGACTAAGCACATGATGATCTATTGGTAATACTAATCCAGACCACCATTTTACAGAACCTTCCTTGTTCCAAGACAGTACTTTTTCTGCTAGAATAGGTAAAGTCTGTATGCTCAATGATGTAATTGTAGACATTAATGTCAACGTTATAAATTTATGTTTAAGTAAGTAATTTATATTTTCTTCAAATATAGAACATGAAAAGCCATAACGTATATATTCTTGTTCTACTCCCCAGCAATCTACACTAGCCATAATTTCTATTCTTTTTAATACCCGGTTAGCTAATAACTCTTTTATTCTACTAACAAATTTTTCTAAAATTTCTCGTTTAACTATTAAATTGGTTATTACCTGAAGTTCAAGATCCTTATTTGGATTAGATTCAATATAGTCGATTAACTTAAAAAAATCATCTTGTATAAATGGTTCTCCACCCAAAATTGATATTCTTTTCAATTTAGTATAACCGTTATCTAACCATTGCCAAAATATCGGGCTTAACTCATCATATTTCTTAGCTGCCAAGATTTCATCATGCTTAGCTAACTTAATTAATTTACTATCAAATTTTTTATCTTCTCCATCAATCCTAGAACTAAATGCTGGTGTACAATATATACAAGCTAAGTTACAGGTATTTTTAAAAAAAATTTCTAATAATACAGGATCAACTTTAATTAAATTTTGATTTTGATCTAATTCCTGGGGATAAGGACCTGCAATTGATAACTGTATTTGTCTATCACTGATCCCATCAGCTTGTTCTATATCTCTACAATATTCACATCCATTACCTGGCCATTGGCCTTGTAACATTCTTGTTCTATCACCCAATTTTTTTTCAGTATTATGAAATTCAAAGAAATTTTCTTTAGTTAATTCTGACAAACTTGCTCTATGACATGATGATGTTTGCCCACTATTTAAAAATAAAGTAGACCAACTCCATTTTAATCTGCAGGATACTTTAGATTGAATAGGAAAATATCTTTTTTTGGATTCTGACATTAATAGTCATCATCCTCATCTTCATCGTAATCAGCTTCTTCCGTTTCGTCTTCGCCTAGATATTCTTGTAGACTACGTTTAAGATAGCTGTCTGTACCTGCAAATGTTTTAAGGTCACGTTCAACGATATTGTGATCTGCTACGATAGCCAACACATGATCTGCTGCCGCTTGGCGATCTTTAGGAGCGATATACTCTTTACAAGTAAGCCAAACTTCGCCTAATGCATCTAATTCAATACTCATTCTGTTATCTCCTCATCTAGTAACGCTGGTGCTTCTGGTGCTGGACCATTCTCTAATAGTTTAGCATTAGCTGAAATCTCTTTCATCACAATGTCTAAACAACCTTCTTCATTTGATTCCCATGCTTTACGGAATTGTTTGATTTCTTTGCCATCTGCTGTGACAAATGCTAGGCGGTTACCATCTTTCTTAAGCAAGCCTTTGGCTTCCATCATATCAGTTAACCCGCTGTATGGGTTCATACCCGTTTCGTATGGAATTTTGATCTGCACTGATTCAAAAGGTTTGGCATATCTAGTTTTCATGATCTTACATGCAGCACGTATACCTTTGACTTCTGAAATCTTGTTACCATCTTCGTCTTCTTTGAGTTTAAGTTTACGCATAGCAACTACGATACTTGATGCGTAGATAAAACCTTGTCCACCTGAAATCTTATCATCTGGATCAAACATGTCCTGTGATGCATAAGTGTGGTTAGTTGCTACTAATCCAACATTATGGCTACCAAACATATTTACACAATTACGCACCAATGCTGTCAATGCCTTAGGTTTACGGCCCATATCGCCTTTTAAATCGCCTGCTTCAAATTGATTGATGTCTGTTGGTGTCAATAACATACCTAAACTGTCAATAACAAACAAGACCTTTGGACAATCTTCTTTTGGTAATGTCTTATATTCTTTCATGAACTCATGGATTGTTTTAGCTACATCATCAATCATAGCTAGATTGAGTTTAAGTAGTTTATCCTCGCTGGTATCTACACCTAAGTCATGCAACCATTTTTCATCAAGCGCATTTTCTGTATCAACTAAGATAACATAGATGCCATCTTTCTGTGCATTACGGATTAAATTACCACTACAGATAAAACTTTTACCTGCACCACTTTCACCAGCAAACACTGTAACTTTACCTAGTGGCACACCACGGTGGAAGTCACCACTGATTAAGTAGTTAAGTGTGTAATTGCCTGTTGAGATCCAGTCAGTAGGATCATTAAATCCCGTGCTAAGTCCATCGATTGACTTGGTAATTGATTTTCTAAATTTTGATATATCAAATGGTTTTGCCATGATTATTTCCTTTTTTATTAGTTAAAAATGTTGTAAAAATCTTGAGTATTTGTAGGCATGCTCGACAATAATCGACAATCTGTATGTGATTTATTATAATGCATTAACAGCATCGCATAAATTAAACTGCTTTCGTAAAAAGTTAAAGTAATTGGTTCGTCTTTTCCAGCAATAATCTGATCAACTAACTGATAATACCTGTCAACTTTGTTAACAAAAGATTGATTGGCTACAACCACATTATCTGCATATTCATCGATTCTGTCTGCCAATGGCGTTAATCCACATAGTTTTAAATATTGTACAATGGCAAGACGATTATTCCAATACCAGTCAATCTCAAAAATTTTATCATACTCAGTGTACCAATCTATCGGACTGGTTAATTTATTTTTTATCCCGACTCCAGCCAATTCGATTTTTTCACCTATAGTTTCGGCCACTTGTTTAGAATATATACTTATATCCTCAGAGGTAGGAGCTGGCCAAAAATCTACTTTATAATGTCCCATCTCAAGAATCAGTATCCTGGATCGAATGTTAAATGATGTAGATACTAGCAAATTAGGCATAGCCCATTCAATATATTCTTTAGTATTAATTTTATTTGGATGATTAATACTTTTTATGCAAGACGATTCTATCTGATGTTGATTCCCAACTATATTTTTAAATTTTGAGTGGTCTGCATCACCTTCTACTGTACAATAGTCTATCAACCCTATTAGGGTATGGCCCAACCCACCGTGAGGGTAAGTTAAATACAACATGTATATAAATCTTTAAAAATAGAATGGCTATCTAATTTCCATAGTTGAACCAATGATGCTAAGTCAAATAGTTTTGCCATAATTATTTGCCCTCTATTAAATTATATAATTCTGTAAATACTGTACTACTATCTAATCCTCTTCGTTGATCTAATTCTTTTAGCTCAGCGAATGTTGAATCGATGTTCTTATCGAACGGTATATCTAAATAGTTTAACATCAACTGTAACGAATTGTAAAGAGAATATTTTGGATTTGATGTTGCTAATTTAGCCTTTAATTTAATTCTAATATCATCAATCATATGAATTGGTAAGTTGCTTACATGCCACGGAGCAGGTGTATCCAATGGGTTTACAATAAATGTATTTTCATGGAATCCCATTCCTTGTAAGAAGTCAAAACATTTTAATATCGACGATCCATTTAGAACAAACCAAGTTGAATTAAAGTTAATTAGTTTAAAATCTTGTGTTAGTTCTTGTAGATTTTTTACAAATTTTGTCCAAGTGCCACCATATCTGACATACTCAAATTCTTCTTCAATACTGTCAACGCTAACTGTCCAATGAACATTCTTAAATGTTTTGAGTAATTTATATACCGGACCATCAATAACACTTAAATTTGTATTGATTCTAATAGTTACATCTGGATTTATTTCTTTAAGTTTTTCCAACAACACAACATTTTCTTTAATCAATAATGGTTCACCACCTGCTAGATAAACATGTTTTACGCTTTCTAGATTATTGTAGATATATTCTAAAGATTCCTGTAGTGCTTGTTCATTAATAATTGGTGTCTTGTTAAGCTCGCGTGCCCACGCACTGCTTAGATACTCATCACAGTACACACAGGCAAAGTTACAGGTGTTGCTCCAACGAAGATCTAACATTTTAAGTGTGTAGTTCTCTGGCTGGTCAAACATAGATAAATCATCATCTTTTACTGTTTTCAAATACCAAACTCTATTACTAACTTGATCAAAACTATTGCGTTGATTATGCTCTAACCTGTAACAGTGTGAGCATCTATCATGGAACACATTAGACAACATATCTTTTTTAATATTTTGATTTGCTTGTCCTTCTAAAATATTAACTAATTTTTCATTATTGATATTACCAATGGTTTCTGGAGTAACGGCGCAATTCCTAACGTCTCCGTTAGGTTGAATATATACACCAATCCATGGTAGTACACAGAAATTTTTCTTAGTAAGGTACGTTTTATGATCCATGATGATTTGGTCCTAGGGTTATTTCATTAATCTCTAAAGTTGGTCCAACTGAGTTCAAACACTCTACTAATTTTTCAGCCCAATCATCAGCGTTAGCATGATCTGATCCTGCATCAGGTTGTGTAGCGACCGCACCAGGTTTAACTAATGTTATTGATGGCCACATGGATCTAGCTCGTAGTTGATTACATGCTTCTTCTAAGGCACGTTTTTGTACTAAATATTCATCCCATTCAACCCTAGGTGATACCGGTACCATAGTCATTTGTGTGCTAATTACTATGATATGTTTATTTTCTTGTCCTTGCCATTTGCGCCATACTTCAAACAATAATTCAGTTTGTGCGAATCCAGACTGTGCATTATTAATAAACATATCGCAGGGTTCGATCATACCTGCTATTTTAGGTAGACTGCGAATGTTATATCCGTTGCGACGACTAAGTCCAACGATTTCATGTCCTTGTGCTTCATATATCTTGGCTAATGCTTGACCTATACCTGCTGAATGTCCTGTTATAGCAATTTTCATAGGCCTCTCAACTTGTTTTGTTTTTGTATATATGCCAATGATTCTGGCGCACCTTTATTTTCAACGGTCAATTCTCTAGGTTCTTTAAGATAGGCATAGCTATGATCTAAATTATGTTCTTTAACAAACTCTAATATGTTAGGTAAATCGTCTACATTCAGGGCACTAACAGTAGTCCATGTGTTTAGTTTAACAGGCATGGCCATATACCGTTGTAGATTAGCATAGAACTTGTCCCATTTAATGGGCCAACGTACAAGATCATGCACTGATCCAATACCATCTAGACTAACTGTAACAGTAACCTGTACACCACGTTCACAAAGTGTTAAAAGTTCTTCTAATACTGTGCTACAATTTGTGTTTAGTCTGATTGATTTAATTGACTTGGGTAAGTTTACCAGTATATGTTTATAGTTTTTACTATGGCTAGGTTCACCACCGTTAATGTCTAAGTGTACCACTCTATCCAATGGCAATTTCCAAAAAGCATTAGAGTTATCTACAATAGGATATGTTTTACTTTTCAAACCACCAATTAGTGTGCTATGATTTTCATCGCAGGTTAGACATGCGCTGTTACATACATTGTCTAGTACACCACCTACGGTTAGGTAATCTTTTGTGGTTTGTAATTTGTCAAATTTAATAGCATTTAGTCTGATGCTGGTATTGTTTTCCTGTTCTGTTTCCATACAGCGTTCACATTCATCAGGCCAAATGCCTTTTGCCATACTTTCTTTAATCTCATGCAACCATTCGCTGTTTTCCATGGACTCTAAGGTAAGAAATTGTGCCTGCCTAGTCATATGGCCACAACGACTAACAGTGCCGTTGGGATTAAGACGAACAAAATGATCTAGTCTAGGACAATACATGCTCACAGGCCTTGGGATCTTGTTCTTTAAGATATGTTAATATTTCATTAAATGTCAGGGTTTGTCCAACTAAACTTAATAGTAAATTATCTATTCTTAGGTACATTTCATTATGTATATTTGTGTTTAGTCTATCTACGACTTCCTGTGATAATATTTTTTCTTCGTTTGGTTTTATATTCAGAGGAGTAAATTCTTTTAAACTATCCATTCCATGTAAGTGTAACTTAGTTGTAGATTTGTCAGTGTATCTTGTTAGGTTAACTAGCCAACTAAACTGTGGTGCGTAATGTCTATTAAGGAACAAATATGTTTCAGCGAAATAGATAATAGTATCTAAATCCAATTGGGGATTATCCCTTAAGATATTATAGACGTAGGTGTTAAATCCAGAGATAAATCTCTCTTGGGGGTTTCTTATGATCACATTGATATCAGTTAGCTTTCTTATCTGTTCATTGAATAAGATTTTACACTTCTGTGCTTGAGCATATTCATTGATACTACTACTGCCATTTTTAAAAATGGAATAGATGTACCGTTGTGAAGCTAATTCAATAACTTCACAACGGTCAGGAAAGATAATATCATCTATCCTACTTAACATCTATGTATTGCTTATTGCGTCTTCTGACGATTGCGGATCATCGCTAAGATGTCTTCAGCACGTTGTGTGCCACCCGCTGGAGGTGTTGCCACTGGTGCTGTAGGAGCCGCTTCAGCTACTACTGGTGCTGGAGATGCTACTAGAGCAGCAGGAGTATCAAATTCCTCATCAGCTACTGCTGGTGCTGATACTGCTGGTGTTGCTGCCGGAGCCGCATCTGTGTTAGCTGCGCCCATACCTCTTGGTTTGTAATAGTTACTCCAACGATCTGAGTCATATGCTTGACCATCCACTGATGCTTCAAACATTTCTTTGATAACTTTTAATTCAACATCATTTGGTTTCTTTGGAAGAAAATCAGCTAGATTAAACAAACCATATTGCTCAATCGCTGCCGCTTCATCTGCTGTTAGTGCAGATTCTTTACGTGACCATTTTGATGTGCTGTAATCAGCATAACCACCTTTTGATGTTTTAGTAACTGTAAAGTCTAAACCACCTTGGTAGTCTGTTGGAAGATTTTCTAACTCTGGATCTAACAATGCAGCCTTGACTAGATTGAAAATCTGTGGGCTGATGATAAATCTACGAATTGGGTTTGCTGGTGATTGATCATCTTTTAATGGATTCTCACGCACAAAACCTTGGAACAAGTATGATCGTTTCTTCCAATACTTACGACCCATTTCTTCTAAACTTTGGTCCTTAAACCAAGTACGTACTTCTGCTAAGATTGGACATGCTTCGCCCCACATCTCAACACAAGGTACTTGAACTGTGACTGGTTTACTGTCTGCTTGACCTTTAATGCCAGCAAATGGTAAATTAATCATTGCTCGTTCTACCCAAAAGAATGTGTTTTTTGTATTTGCGTCTGGAAGGAATCGGATGCGAGCGTTTTGACCCTCTGCGATGTTCCAATGTGCGTAGATAGCGTTATCGCCACCACCTTGTGAATTGCCTGAACTGCGTGACTCTTGTGCTTGTAATTTTGCACGGATTTCTGCTAATGAAGTTGCCATGTTATTTCTCCTTAAGTTGGTCTTAAAATATGCCTAAACGTATTAGTCATATAAAACATAATACGCTATTATTATTTATCTCGCAATGATTATTTTACAAATATTTTACCAAAACATCAACAATCTTTTGATAACCGTGTATATCTGGGTGAACTTCATGCCAATTACGGTAAATTAAATCTAATTTATCTGCATTATCTATGGCTAATTGTTTAAATTCTGTGCCAAATTTCTGCATGAATGCTGGTTCCTTATCCAATTGACTAAACCATTCTGGATCACTGAGATATCCATCTTGTTTAAGTTCTGGTATTAATAATTTAGTTGCACTTGGTACAGCCGCAACAAGATTTGAATAGTTAGTTATGCTAGGATGTAGTTGACTCCAACCACCAACACACAATATTTTGATATTATATTTGATTGCTATACTGTTTAATTTAGAATAAAATCCAGTAAAATAGTCATCAATCATTGCTTGCATTGACGCCCAATTAGTCAATGAATCTACAAATTTTTGGTCTAAGGCTTTCCATTTGGTATGCGTATCTTCAGGGGTCTGTTTTACATAAAGATACTTTTCTCTGAATATGTCTGTTTGTAAAAATATTATATGATTAATCGAATTTAAATCAAATTCTACTATTTTATCAAGAAACGTACCATATAATGACCTACCAGTATGATGCCATTGTCCTTCTAATCTATCTATCATTAGCCAATTACTGCCACCACCTTGACTAATATTCGTAATGGTATGTCCCATACTTTCTAAAATAGATTGTATGCCTTCTCCAGTGGGGGCATAATTATCACCCACACCTGAAAATACTCCGACTCCCCAGCTATCGCCTGCGATTAATATTTTCAATGTACACCTGCCTGTTATGTTCAAATATTGGCATTAATTCTTTATGCATGGGTTGAAGATCAGCATACGATAATTGTGCGATTCTATCAATTTCAGAAATAATTGCTTGTAATCGATCATAGTTATTTGTAATAGTATCGTAGGTTTCGTTAATCCATGGACTAAATGTTTTGAACCCAAATGTTTTAAGTTTGTTTAAAGTCCCTGCGCCACTCATCACAACAAATGGTTTACCTATGTATAAATTTTTAACTGTTTTTTCTGTGATCCAAGTTGTAGTTATACAATCTGTTTCCACAATTATTTCCATAAAATAATCATTGTAAGGTTTACGGCTCGCTCCTACAATCATTTCGTGGTCATACACTCGCATAGGGAATAATTGATCATATATGATAGGAGTATTCGCTTCTGCCCAAGCGATTTCATCTGGAAAATACTTTTTTAATCCCCAATCACATAACATACCAGGTTCCTGATACGAAATATGACTATCATCTACGTAGTTTTCTTTAAGGTGTTTAGCAACTAATAACCTATAAAATGTACCACGATGAAACCATACAGCAAATTTTTTGCTAAAAGGTCCTTGCGGTATAGGTATGTCTTTTATTGTTGGATATAATGTTCCACACCATTGAGGTACTGATTCTTTTTTAATTACAGTAATATTAGGGATTTCAAAATCTTCTCTGCAAATAACTGCGCAGGTATCTGACGTTAAAGAAAAACACTCAACAATATTTTTAATTATTTCGATTGCGCCAGATAGTTGTAGTATTGACCCATCTTCAGATAAAAATAAAAATCTTTTGTTTTGCCCTTGTTTGTGTAATTGATATATTAGTTGATCTACTCCTCTTAAAGAGTATGTACGTTCAAATAAACAATCAAAATTTACTACTAGAACATCTTCTAATTCTAATATCGTTTCAAATCGATCATGATAGTTAACGGTATTAACTTTCTGCCAGAAAAATCGTTCCAATGGATGCATAATCATACTTATCAGGCAAAAGAAAAGGCACTATAAAAGTGCCTTTGTCTTATGATATTGTATCTTATTTTAAACCTGCTAGTTTTTTCATATCTTCTTTAACACTTGACCAATCTTGTTTATATAAATTGTCCATAGGACCTGGTACTTTGCCATAAGATTGTGCCACACTAGGGACTGTTTGGACGAAACCTGTCAATGCTTTGCCTTTGTCTATCCATTGTTGTAATGGTCCTGGTTTAGTATCTTTGAATAAGCCTGGTGCTGTAGTAACTACTTGTCCATTTTTTAATTTAGCTTGGATAGCTGTTGGAAGTTTTGTATTTGGGCTAGGGCCTAAGATCGTAGCCATCGTGCCTTCTGCTGGAATGTAAACTTCTTTGCCAATTAACGGTTTTAACCATGCCATAAATCTACTGTCTGTTTCTTCTAAATTTGGCGCATTGAATTTTTTAACTACTTCTGCGTTAACTTTTTCAATATGATATATTTCGCCATCTACCTGGATGATATAATTTTCGCCTTCATCCCTGAGTACTTTACCTGAAATTTCTGGTTGAGCACGATTTCTTATGATATCGCCTACGTTGACTACGTCTTCGTTTAATGCTTGTTCAAATGCTTCGTGTAGGTCACTGTGTTCTTGTTCAATACCAGCGTCGCGTTCGATCATGCGAACCCAACTGCTGATGTCACTGCTACCAATTTCTTCAACAGGTGCAGCGAATTCTGCTATTTCACGGGCCGCTTCTAATACACCATCTGGGCCTAGTTTCTTTAATAGTTCATGATGACTGTGTGCGATCCTACGGATGATAGCTGATTGGATGGCTTCAAAGCCACCGTCATCTTCTTCATCTTCTTTCACTTGATCTTTGTACAAGTCGTCAATGTCACCTAGGTAACCATCGCAAGCATGTTCTTCATCGTTTGGGCAGTCACCGCCGCAGTATCTACATTCTTCTTTGTCTTCGTATACTACACCGTCCATGCCGCCATCACCTGAGCCATATGTGTTGCCTTCATCTACAGCATCACCTAGACCAAGATACCAAAACCAATTTTCAAATCCGCCTGGGTTAGTATCATAATCTGCATGGGCACTGTTCCTAGCACCACGACACATGCGGTCAAATTCTTCTGATGCGCCATGTTGCCTAGCGATAGCTGCTAGTTCTTTATACAGATGTTCTGCGCCTGCTGCATCTTTATATTTTTCAATTTTTGGTGCTAGTTCATTATACTTGTCAGATAATTCTGCATGTAATTCACCCATGGCACCTTCATCAATTTCTTGTTCTTCACCTGGTTCTGCTGGTTTATCAGGATCACCAAGTTCGTCTAAGATGGCTTGATACATAGTTGGGTTGAGATCCTGTAGGCGATCCATAACTGTATCACGTGCATCTGCTTTAGGATCTACTGCTGCCAGTTCTCCTAGTTTATCAAATAATATATCATCACCAAAGATGCTGTATAGCGCATTGGTAGCGTTTTGTGCATCAACACCCACTGGCAATTCTTGGCTTAATAGTTCAATTAGCTTGTCTTGATCATCAGATGTTTTTGGCAGTGCCCAAGAGCCTTCTGCTATATTGTTAGCCCAGCTTTCAAATTGTTCTGTAAATTTATTATTCTTTTTCATATCATAAGCCTTGTATACTAATGGTAGTGCATCTGTCATTTTTTCATTGAACACACGCTTGATAAAGCGTTCTTTCATTTCATCTAAATTGGCTTCATCTTCTGGAATATAACTAGTTGATGTAGCGACGAATTGTTCTTTGCAACGAGTGTAACCTTTCTTACCACTCATGCGTTTGAGAGTATTGTTTAGTAAACCATGATATTCAAATGCAGCTTCAACCATGCTTTGTGTTTCACTATCTTCAAATGTACGACGGCGTACATTGTTCATGAATGGTTTAAGTTTCGTGCATTCCATCGCCATTTCGCAGATGTGTTTGCCCAAATCATCATGTGGAGTGCCACCAGCTGACACATGGCGTGCCATAGCACGTGCACCTGTCAAACTCTTGAATGGCATCTTGAAACGTTCACCTTCTGAATTTTCAACGTAAATGCTGTTGATATGACGGCTGCGTGCACCTGTCATTTCATCAACTACTGGAGCTTTATGACGTACGATAATACGTGCAGGCCCAAACTTTTGATAGCTGGACTTGCTGGTACCATATAGTTTGCTTTCACCAATGACTTCATCTTTGTCGTATGTAGCATCAGCTTTGCTTTGTTGTGCGATATCGCGATGTTTTAGTGTTGAACGTGTGATATCACGGGGTTCAAAACTTAACAGATTACGTTTGGCAAATTCACGCAGTTCACGCAAGAATTTATACCAATGTTTCTTTTCATGCTCTGATAAACCGTCCGTGATGTTCTTGCTGAAGTAGACTTTCAGTGACGTTTCGTCAATCAAACTCATGGTGATGTTACCATGGTTTTCACCATCTACTACATAATCAAAGTTGAAAAAACGTGCTTTTTCAGGATCACTGGTAGCTTTGGCATTTTCGTCACCTAAGCTGACATCCTCAAAACGATCACGGATTTTTTCAAATAGACTTTCTGCGATTTTGTTAACTTCTCTCATATAACTATTTATCTTTAAGTGATAAAGAACGGCATTGGCTCTAC
>Ga0316231_1001594_pt1 | contig 24401 bp, 17 predicted proteins | sample TBH18027metaG_FD_206002 | JGI IMG/M metagenome (GOLD analysis project Ga0316231, IMG submission 206002) | Freshwater microbial communities from Trout Bog Lake, Wisconsin, USA - TBH18027 | ecosystem: Environmental > Aquatic > Freshwater > Lake > Hypolimnion/Profundal zone | place: USA: Wisconsin... | reverse complement strand
CCTCTAGACAATCAGCATATTTCCACCAACCCGGTTGTGCTTAGCGGTACGACCAGCGACAATTGGGCGGTCACCAACGTCGCCTATGCGTTGAACGGGGTCTGGTCCCATGCCGCGAGCACCAACCATTGGCTGAAATGGAACGCCACGCTGACGCTCGTGCCGGGGACCAATGCCCTCCTTGCCTACGCGCAAAATCAGGGCGGGATGTGCTCGACCACCAACCACATTTACGTGGTGTCCACCGCCAGTCATGCCGTAAGCATGCACGTCGCCGTTTCGCCTGCCCACACTGGCGCGGGCTTCACGTTTGCGCTGCAACTTCAAGAGCCGGCCAGCGGGCGCGTGGAATATTCCACCGACCTGATCCACTGGACAAGTTGGACCAACTTCGACGCGACCGCCGGGTCCGTTCATTTTTATGATCCATCGGCGACCAATGCGCCAATCCGGTTCTACCGGGCGGTGGTACCCTGAACTCACGTTGGCGGCTGGCGATGTATGGCGTATTCCGCCTGCCGTCCTCGGTGGTTGAGCCGCTGATCGCCGCCTCCGTCACGTTTGTGGCGGTGGAAAACATCTGCACACCGGAACTCAAACCGTGGCGGCCGGTGGTGGTGTTTGGTTTCGGACAGATCCACGGGTTAGGGTTTTCCAGCGTGCTGCTTTCGCTGGGCCTGCCGCGCCAGGATTTTGCGACGGCGCTGGTGGCGTTCAACGGTGGCGTCTAACTCGGCCAGCTTACAGTCATCACGGCGGCGTTTCTCCTGGTGGGCTGGTGGCGCAACCGGAAATGATATCGCCGGGCCATTGTCATCCCGGCCTCGGCCCTGATCGCGCTCACCGGCCTGTTTTGGACCGTGCAGCGAGTTGTTCTGGCGATGCGATGAGAAAGGACAAGTGCATTTGTATTTCTGCCGTTGTATTACACCCGCCTGACCGACCGCGCGGTGCTGCGGCATGAAGACGGCCGGGTGGAGAAAGTCCGGCTCGGGCGGGATTACTCGGTGGAAGCCACTGTGACCATCCCCGCGCCCGGGCGGACGTGGCTGGTGGTCAGCAGAAAATAATTGGCGGCGGCGGTTTCCAATGCCGCATCACCGGCCGGGGCAAAGAACGGACCGATGGCGAGGCTGGTCGGCGCGGGCACCGCCCGGCGCATGGTCAGCGCCAGCCAAACCATCACTTTAATCAATACTGGCTGCATTATTTTCAATTGGCTGACAATAGATTGCTGCGATATAATATTATCGTCATGAAAAGCAATCTTGGCCAAACCATCATTCCCACCCTGCGGCGTTGGATCATGAAAAAATGAAATTTAGAATTCAACCAAAAGAGAAAATGAAAGGAGCAGATTATGAAATACAAATTATTGGCTGGATGTCTGCTGCTGGCAATTTGCCTGGCGGGCGGCGGCGCGCGGGCGGGAACGGAAATCTTGTTTTATCCGTTTGCCCGGATGTTTGGCAGTCCGTCCGAAAGCGAGTTGGCGCGCTGCCGCGCGGCGGACCGCCTGATGCAGACCAACTTCGACAAGAGCCATGTGGTGGTGATGCCGGTGTTGTTCGCCGACGCCGATTCCGATTCCAAGAACGGCCAGTGGCGGGGCGACTTAGCGGCGTCGGTCGCGCGAGAAATGACGGACCTAACCACTGCGAAGATCGAGGTGTCGGCGGCTGAACCGAAAACTGCCATGCCGAAGCCTTTTAAAAATCAGCTCCGCTATACCACGAAACGGTCGGCCGCGTATAGCGCATGGGTCAAAGCCGCGCATCCGCCGGGCGATTATGTTTTCGTCGCGGAAATTTTCGGCGGCGAGGGAATCGTTTACGCCATCCAGATTTACGTGTTCGACGCATCGGGACAGCTCGCCTACAGCCGGCAGCTCAACTCGCACCAGTTCGGAAACCGTCTGCCTTTGAAGGGAGATGCAGCGGTGAAGCGGGTGGTAAAAACCTTTATGAACAACTTGAAAGAAGACGTAAAAATAATATTCCCACCCTACGGCGTCGGGTGAGAGAAGAATGAAAGGACCAGATCATGAAAAACAAATTGTGGCTGACAACCTGGTGCAGCGTGCTGCTCGTCGCGGCAACGCGCGGACAAGACGCTGCGAACGACCTGAAAGCCGGACTGACGGCTTACTATCCGCTGAATGGAACCATCCGGGAGGCTGGCACCGGACCAAAAGCTGCCGCGCAGGGAAGAACTCTGCGTTTGGCGCCAGATCGGGCCGGCAATCCGAACGGAGCGTATCATTTCGACTTCAGCAGTTGGATGCTGGTGCCCAAGTCGCCGGGCCTTGAACCCAAATCGGAACTGACCGTTTCCGTCTGGGTCAAGCCCGACCGGTGGGTGGCGCCGGATAGCCAAACGGTGATTTTGACCAAGCGCTTCGATCTCTACAACGCGCCATGGAACTCTTACATTTTCGCGCTCGGGGATGGCCGCAGTGGTCCAGGAGTCGCCGGCGGACAGGCGGGACAGGCGATGTTCTGCCTTTCGACGATGGGCGTTCAAACGTTCGTTTCCGGTGGCGAGCCTTTGAGCATCAATAACTGGAGCCACCTGGCCGGCACTTATGACGGGGCGAAAATCTGCCTGTTCGTGAACGGCAAACTGGTGGCGACGGAGAATAAATCCGGCCCGATTGATTACGGACCGTTTGGTTTGTTCATCGGCGCGACAACGGATCCCAACGAGCGTTTTCTGGGCAGCCTCAGCGAAATTCGAATATACAATCGCGCGCTGTCGGCGTCGGAAGTTCAGCAATTGTCCGCGCTCAAACCACCGGCTCCATACGTCGCTTCGGCCGCTTCCAAGGAATCTGCCGACGCGAATAATCCGCGCGGCACTTACGCCTTGGTGAGCGTTGATGGCAACCCGATTCCTTGCACAGTGAATCATGAGGGACACGCACTCGCCGTCAAATCCGGCGCTTTCATTTTCAACTCCGATGGGACTTGCAGCAGCAAAATGGTTTTCACCGCGCCTTCCGGCGTGGAGGCGGTAAATGAAGTCAAGGCTGCTTACACGCGTCAGGGTGCGGGAGAATTTACGATGCAATGGGAAGGCGCGGGCATGACCATCGGCACGCTTGCGGGTGACACATTCACCATGAACAACGAGCGGATGATTTTCGCATATCGGAAGGTGGCCGTCGGCAAAACGCCGATCATCACCCGCGTCAGTCCCCTTTTGGCAAAGTGCAACCAGACCATCGTGATTGAAGGCAGCGGGTTTGGAGACACTCCGCCGAAATTGGTGACGATTTTCGATGCTGCAGACACCGACTCCCGAAACGGTTTGTCACCTGCCCTGGCCATTCACAACCAAGGCAAAGGCCAGCACCGCTGGGAAGCCGGTCTGGCGTCCGGCGAAAACCAGGATTTAATTGGGATTAAATTGACAAAGTGGACCGACACCAAAATCACCCTGGCTGGTTTCGGAAATTGCTTGGGCGACGACTACAAAGCTGGCAGTTGGACCTGGAAAATCTCGGCGGGCGACAAGATTGAAATTGTTGTGTTTGGACCGAACAACGCCGAGCCGGTCACTTTTGCCACTACGGTTCAAGCCGGTGAACAGGCCGCCGACAGCATGGGAAACGCGATCCACCCGCCGGCCAACAGTGTTAATGAACTGGAAAGACTTAAGCTGCAATTCAAGGACAATCCTAATCTGGTGTTTTCCCAAGACGCCAACGGAATGACGCCCTTGCATAGTGCAGCCGCCAAAGGCCAGAAGGACCTGGTGGATTGGTTGCTGTCGAAAGATGCAGAAGTCAACGTCCAAGCCAAGGATGGCGCAACTCCTCTCCACTGGGCGGTTTACAGCGGCCACAAAGACGTGGCGAATTTGTTGCTGGCCAGCAGAGCGGATGTGAATGCCAAGGGCCGGGACGGCTACACGCCTTTGCACTGGGCGGCCGCCAAGGGCTTCAAGGAGATTGCTGAATTGCTGCTGAACCACCACGCCGAGGTTAATGCCAGGGACAGCCAAGGCGAGACGCCCTTGAAATTAGCGATCAGCAAAAACCATCAGGATTGCGCGGAGTTGCTCCGCCAGCACGGTGGACAGGAATGAAATTCTGAAATTAAACCAAACCATGAAAGGAGCAGATTATGAAAAACACGTTATCGCTGATGGCGGTGTGCAGCATGCTGCTGGCCTTGGTGGCACGAGGACAGGTTGCCTCCGTAGAAAATTCCCAAACCGGTTCGGCTGATTCCGTCAATCTCGCAGCCGGGCTGACAGTCTCCGCATCACAACCCGCCAGCAACGCTCCGATCATCACCCGCGTCAGTCCCATCGTTCCACGCAGGAATCAGACCATCGTGATTGAAGGGAGCGGCTTCGGCAATTCGCAGCCCAAGCTGCTTCCCGTCGGCGATGCGGTGGATACCGATGCCAGGAATGGACAGCGACCGGCCTTGGCCATTGGCAATCACGGCCACGGGGCGGATGATTGGCAGGCCGGGTTGGCGAGGGATGGAGATATCAATACGCTGGGCATACAACTGACAAGGTGGACCGATGCCATGATCGTCCTGGCCGGATTCGGAAACGATTTGGGAGACGAGGTCGAACGCGGCATCTGGAAAATTGCCGCCGGGGACCCCATTGAGATCACGGTGTTCGGGCCAGCGGGCTCGGCACCGGCCAAATTTGCAACTGCTGTAACTAACCTTCCAGCCGACGACAAAATGAGTGTCACCGGTGACCAAGCCAGCGGCGAACCCGAGAAGGAGGCGAGGAGACAGATTCTGTTCAACCAATGGGCCGCTTCACTGCCGGCGTTGGTAGTGTGGGCGGTGGGATTGGTCTTGGCCGTGAAGCGATGGCGTGAACGTCCGCATATTTCAATGCTGGTTGCGATTGCCTGCAGCGTGGCTATGATAACATTGATTTTCATGCCGTTAGCCGTGCAAATCGGATCCCAGATCAAATTTGCATTTATTCCCCCGCTATTAACCCTTGTCTGGGCCTGTCTCGGCGCACTTTCCATTGGACTGTTGTTGAAAGCAATATTTTTGGTCCCTGAAAAAATCGATTTGCCTGCTCCTGAACAGCCAGACCCATCCGGGCCGGCGGTCATAACCGGGCCGATGGGCACAGCGCTTAAAATCCTCGCCGGCATTTTCCGCTGGTCCTGGCGGGTGGTCTTCATCGGGTTCTCGCTTTTCCTCGGCGTCTTTCTTCTTGCCGGCATCGGCAATTATCACGTCCCAGGCGCCGGGGATATCATTGTCGTCGCCACCGGAGTCATTCTGTTTGCCGTGACGATTCTGGCTTGGTGGTGGGAAGGATGGGGCGGACTCATCATCCTGCTGACTATCCTATTGATAACGATTGCCAATGTTGCCATCAATGTGCATCAGGGCATGAAAGCCAACGACATTGTGTCGGCGGTCAAAGACGGCTTGGGCGCAACGATATTTGCAATGGCGATGCTTATGTCTTGGGCGCTTCATCAACTGATAAATCCCGCCCTCACCCGCTTCAAACGCCGGCGGGTTCTCTGCTTGGTGATTACCTTGGTGGGTCTGTTGGCATTGTGGCTGTGGGTGTATGGCATCAAATTCCCGGAACACTTTAACCCCTGACCGCAACGGCTCAAAACTGGAGGTTGAACTTAACGACAACAAGAAATGAAAGGAGCAAAGTCATGAAAAAGAACGCATCATCCCTGATTCTAACTATGGCAGGATTCTGGTTGGCAGCCTCAACGGCCCTGGTCGTCCTATTCAGCACGGGATGCGCCACCAACGATCGGAAAGCTCCGTCGAACACACGTCTCAAACTCGGGTGCGTGTATCCCGCCGACCTGCTCCAGCCGGCGGCCTGGAAGGCAAGCTGGTCGCCCGACCATCACCGACTGGCCTTCGGCCGGCACGGCGGCGGCATTGCCGTATTGGACTTGGCCATCCAACGCGTCACCAAGTTGGTCCCCAAAGGCCAGGACCCGGCTTGGTCCCCGGACGGAAAATACATCGCTTACGTCACTGCGGGCGGTGAAGCGTATCTATCGGAGGAAGTTTGGATGGTGTCAGCTTCCGGGGGCAATCCGGTAAAAGTCGGTGACGGTGGTTTTCCCTCATGGTCGGGCGACGGCAGCCAGTTAATTTTCCACAGCCGCAAGTTGAATCAGATCTTGTCGGCCAAAGTAAGCGCGCTGGGCGAAGCGCCCGCGGTGTTTTTTGCAAAACCCCTGTCGTGGTATCCCGCTATTTCGCCGGACGGTTCCCGCATCGCCTTTGGCATTCCGGACAAACTCGTGGTGGTAGAGCGCGCCACCGGTAAAACCCTTGCCAGTCTGGCGACGCCGGGCGAACGTGGTTTGTTACCCTGCTGGTCGCCCGACGGCCACCAGGTGGCCTTTGGTGGTTTCGCTGGCAGCCGCGCGGGCTTGTGGATTTTCGACGTCGAACATGGCGGCGCTTTTCAAGTGGCGAAAAATCCCGACTGCACCATGCCCGCCTGGTCGCTGGACGGCAAAAGTCTCGCCTTTGATTTGCGTGGCCGCGTCAACGAAATCTGGCTGGTCAAAACCAAAGACCTCCCGCGAAGACCGCCGCTGACCAAGCAGCTTCCGTCCCCAGCAACGCGTGAGGATGGGCGTGGCGCGTTGGATGAGGTTTCTCAAAATCTCGGCGGCATTGGGTGGCATCGCTCCGCGACGAACATCACATTGCAAGTCGTCAAGGCCGACAGTCAGGAAACCGCCGGTGAAAATGGCAAGGCGGCCAACGCTGTGGACGGCCAGCCGGGCACGTTTTGGCACACACAATGGCTAGGCGACAGTCCCAGTCACCCACATGAAATCGTGATCGAACTGATTCCCGCCTCCAACATCACAGGTTTTACCTACCTGCCGCGCCAGGACGGCGGAATCAACGGAATGATCAAAGACTACGAGCTTTTCGTCAGCAACGATGGCCAGCATTTCGGTGCGCCGGTAGCCAACGGAACTTTTGCGCGCGACAAGGCGATGAAGGTTGTAACATTCGCTGCCAAATCGTGCCGCTACATCAAACTCAATGCGTTGTCGGAAGTGAATGATCAACCTTGGACATCCGCCGCCGAAATTGATGTAATCGCCGGACCGACCAAGCCAAATTTGGAAACGGTTTCCGCGAAAGATGCCAATGGCATGACCTCACTGCACATGGCGGCGGCCGCAGGTCAGAAGGATGCCGTGCAGCAATTGTTGGCAAGCGGCGCGGACGTGAAGGCCAAGGCCAACGACGGCGCGACGCCGCTTCATTGGGCCGTGTATAACGGCCACAAAGACGTGGTCGAACTGCTGCTGGCTGACCAAGCCCCAGTCAATGCCCGGGGTCGAGATGGTTACACGCCGCTGCATTGGGCAGCCGCCAAAGGCTTCGAAGCGATCGCGGAATTGTTGCTGAACCACCAAGCCGACATTAATGTCCAAAACAACCAGGGTGAAACGCCCTTGCAATTGGCCCGGAGCAGGAATCATTTAGACCTGGCGGAACTGCTGCGTCAACACGGCGGGCAGGAATAGGTCTTGCCAACTCCCACAGAAATGAAAGGACCGGACTACGAGCATGACAATTAAAACAATCATTTGGCCATTGATTATCGTGGGGCTCTTCCTGATTTGGATTGCCGGGCTGCTGACTGAGCTTCCGGAACATTCCAGCGGATCTTTCACGAACAATATTCTCCAAGCCGCGGAACAGCTTTTGTTGCCGGCCATGCTGACGGCGGGGGGCAGCATCACGTTTTGGGCGCGGCGGCGCGGGATGGCGCCAGGGAAAGCTTTCGGCCTGCCATTGCTGATTCAACTGCTGGCCATCGTGGTGCTGTTCATCTACGAATCCGGACATCCCGACAACCGGAGTTTGTTTCCGCGCTGGTTTATTTTCGCAGTTTTTCTCGTGCCGATGGTCGTCATCTGCGGAATCGTCGCGCTGGTCGTTAAGCCCCGCGCGGTGCAATCCGCGAACGGCACGCAGCCAGCGCCGTTGTCCGCGTCCGTCATCTCGCTGCGAAAAATTCCCTGGCCGATTCGGATTTTGATTGGCCTGATCCTCGGTTACATCGCGCTGGTACATTTTGCGCCCGGAGTTTTGCTGGAGATCAGAAAGATTATGGAGCTAAGAAAAGTGAAGTGGTGCGCCGAAGGCCAAGCCGCCGTGGACTCTTCGCTGCGCACTAACGAAACGTTCCACGCGGAGTTCGGCAGCTTCGAGCGGCTCGAGGGTGAAGGCTTTGCGCCGCCGGCTTGGAACCTTAATGTGAAAAACAACAAGAGTGAAACGCCCTTGCGATTGGCCATGAGCAGGAACCATTTGGACATGGCGGAACTGCTCCGGCAACACGGCGGCAAGTAAAAGTGGATAAAGACAAATGAAATCCTTTTATCCTATCATGTGGCTGCCGGCGACGCCGGAATACATTTTGGCATACCTTCAAGAAGAGTGGCACCAATTCGCTGGGAGTTGCCGCCTTGCAGCAGCCGAAGCGGACAAATGCAGGCCCACCTTCAACACCACTATTCGGCAATGGTGCGATGACGCGATACTGGATGTGAAGAAGTGGCCCAAGGTCTTTCAAGGCGAGATTAACCGGCTGGCGCTGGGAGGCCTGCCCTTCAAACTTGTAAATAAGTTTTGGCCTAGACTTACCGGCTCGACCTGGAGCGTCGGCGCATTGTTGCTGATTGCGGGCAGCATTTCAAAAGTTCCCGAAATGATTGTGGTCGGGGTTCTCCTGTTTGCGGCTGGCTGGTTGGGCGGTCTGCTTTATCGCGGGCCGTTGGCGCTGGAAAATGTGAAAACCTTTCGCGATCTAACTGAAATCATCGTCAAGCGGGAGGAATATAACGGCTTTCCTTTCACCAAAACTCCGGTATGAATGACTTTTATCAGGCAGAACTTACGCGGTGGATGCCGGCCATCTGGTTCGTTAGCTGCGCTCTCTGGCTGTTGGCTTTTTATTCAAGTCTGATGTTCAAGCCGGTCTTAGCAGTGACCATTGGCGCGGTTGCCCCCATCTGCGCGCTTAGGTTGACTTTCGGTGCCGGCAATGGTCCGGCCGTCTTTCAACTGTTTTTCTTGCTCCAGCGGATGGCATTTGCAATGCTTGCTCACCGTGTTTTCAAGCGCGAAAGAACCCGCTGGACCACCCGAAAAACCGGGCTCGCGGTTGTCGTTGTTGTTGGCTTCCTCGGCACGACGGGGTTCAATCGTGCTATCAGCAGCTTCGGTGGCTGAAAAATCAAGCGGCTCGAGAACCAACTTCAATTATGAACCGGATCACCATCGAGCGAGGCGACATGGAAGTGCGGATGGAAAATAGCCGGTCCAAGGTGCCAAGATTCCTCGGCCTCGATATCGGGGCGGAGACGGTGAAGCTGGTTGAGGTGTTGCAGGAAGGCGGGAAGCTGCGCCTCGGCCGCCGGGAAATTTTTGAGCATGGCAAGAAACCTGGCCCGCGCCTGCTGGAATTGTGGGACCGCTGGAACTGGCCCGGCGTCAGCGCTGCCGCCGTGACGGGACGATTTTGCACACAGTTCAATCTGCCGCGCATTCCGGCAAAACAGGCTTTGCTGCGCGGCTACCGGTTCTGGTTTGGCGACCAGCCGGCCACCCTCGTCAACATCGGCTGCCACGGCTTTTCCGTGCTGGAATTGCGCGCGCACGGTCTTACTGTTTTTCGCGAAAATAGCCGATGTTCCCAGGGCACCGGCAATTTTCTTCGGCAACTCGTCGAGCGTTTCTCGCTCACCGTCGAGCAGGCAAGCGCGCTGTGCGCCGATGTGCCGGACCCCGCGCCGCTGTCAGGTCGTTGTCCGGTAATTCTCAAGACCGACATGACCCACCTTGCCAACAAAGGCGAAGATCGCGCCAGAATTCTCGCTGGCTTGTTTGATGCCGTTTGTGAAAACGTCTCCGTGCTCATCAAGCCTGGTGCCAGTCCGGCGCGCGTGCTGCTGACCGGTGGCGTCAGCCGCTCGCCGCGGGTGCGCCGTGTTTTTGCGGAACGAATCGCGCAACAAGGCATGGAGTTGGTGTCGGCGAACGAAGAACAATTGCTTTGCCTGGCAGCCGTTGGTTGCGCGCTCCTTGCGGCAGAGGAGCCTGCTCCCATGCCCGCGCGGGAAAAATTACTGCTGCCACCGCGCGAATTGAAGCTGGAGCGCCTGCCCGCGCTCGCCGCTTCGCTCGGCCACGTCCGCCGGATGCCAAAGCACCCGTGGGCGAAAGTGAACGGCGAATTCCGCCGCCTCGTGCTCGGATTGGACATCGGCTCCACCGGCTCGAAAGTCGTGGCCCTCGATTTCGCAACGGAGGAGACCGTCTGGGAAGCCTATCGCCAGACCCTCGGTGATCCGGTCGGAGCCGCGCAGGCATTGCTCCTCAACTTCACCGAAAACCCCGTGGCGAAATATCCGGTCGTCGCCTTCGGGGTCACCGGCAGCGGACGTGAAGTGGCGGGTTCGCTGTTGACCTCATGCTACGGCAAGGACGCGGTTTTTATAGTCAATGAAATCGTCGCGCACGCCACCGGAGCGCTCCACTACGATCCGCGCGTGGACACGATTTTCGAGATCGGCGGCCAGGATGCGAAATACACGCGGCTGGCCGAGGGACGGATCATTGATTGCGCCATGAACGAGGCCTGCAGCGCGGGCACCGGCTCGTTCATCGAGGAGCAAGGCGGCAAATTCCCGGGCATCGAAGATGTTCAGCAACTCGGCCGCGCCGCGGTCGCGGCAGCGGGCGGCGTTTCGCTCGGACAACATTGTTCCGTGTTCATGGCTGAGGTGATTGACGAAGCTGTGGCGGCGGGTGTGGAACAATCGGCCATCATTTCGGGCCTCTACGATTCCATCATCAAGAATTATTTGAATCGCGTAAAAGGCAACCGCTCCGTCGGCAAGGTGATTTTTTGCCAGGGCATGCCGTTTTCCGCCGACGCGCTCGCGGCGGCAGTCGCGCGGCAAACCGGCAGCGAAGTCATCGTGCCGCCGAATCCCGGCACGGTCGGCGCGTTGGGTATCGCGCTGCTCGCGGCGCGCGAACTCAACTCCGCCACCCTCGCGCCACTGGACCTCGCGCGTTTCCTCGACGCGACGCTGGAGCAGAAAGATACGTTTGTCTGCGGCTCGACGCGTGGCTGCGGCGGCGCGGGAAATCACTGTCGCATCGAGCGCCTGCGCACGCGTCTCGGCGATCGAATCTCGAATTTTACCTGGGGTGGCGGTTGCGCGCTGCACGACCAAGGCACGCGCAAACGCAAATTACCCGACCTCGCGCCCGATCCGTTCCGCGAACGCGAGGCGCGCCTGCAAAAATTGCTTGTGTCGCTCACGGCATCGCCGGGCAGACAGCGCGTCGCGATGAGCGAGGAATTCATGCTCAAGGGATTGTTCCCGTTTTTTGCCGCATATTTTCACGCGGCGGGATTCGCGGTGGAAATCACCAGTGGCGCCGGGGCAGGCGTGCTCAAGCGCGGGATTCAAGCGGCGAATGCGCCGTTCTGCGCGCCGATGCAACTTTTCCACGGCGTCGCCGAACAACTGGCGGCCACGGGCGCGGACTGGCTGTTTGTGCCGATGGTACGCAGCCTGCCGGGCGCGCAAAATCAGCGCTGCGCTGTGGCGTGTCCCGTAGTCCAGTCCGTGCCGAAAGTGACGACGCCCACCTTGGCCAAATCGTCAGCGCTGCTTTCTCCGGTGATTGATTTCGGCGCTGGCGATTTTGATTCAAAAGAATTTCGCGCAAGCTGCGAAGCGCTGGCGAAAAAAATACACTTGAACAAGCAGCAGAGGCAGATGGCGTGGTCTGCGGGGGTCGCGACCCAACGAGCTTTCGACGCCGCGAGCCGTGAATCGGGCCGGCGCGCGCTGGAATTCTGCCGCGCGCAGAATCTGGCCCCGGTCGTCGTGCTGGGCCGCGATTACACAATTTACAACCAGGTGCTGAACTCGAACGTGCCCGCGATTTTACGCGAGCAGGGTGCCATTGGCATTCCCGTGGATTGTCTGCCGATTGACCTGGAGACGCCGTTGTTTGACGACATGTATTGGGGTTACGGCCAGATGATTTTGCGCGCCGCGCATCAAGTGCGCCGCATGGCTGGCGTGTATGCGCTGTATTGCAGCAATTATTCCTGCGGGCCGGACAGTTTCAATCTGCATTTCGCCGCCTACGCGATGGCGGGAAAACCGTTTGCGGTGATTGAAACCGACGGTCATTCCGGCGACGCTGGCACCCGGACGCGAGTCGAGGCATTCCTGCATTGCGTGGAGGAAGATCGTCGCGCCGCCAAGACGAATGCCGTGCCGAATCATTTTGAGAAGGTTGAATTCAGCGGCCAGGGTCTTGGCAATTTGCCATCGCACGGCGGCCAAGCCGAAACGCTGCTGATTCCCCACATCGGCCCGTCGTCCGACGCGGTCGCGGCGGTGTTTCGCGGACTAGGCTTCAATGCGGAAAGTCTGCCCGCTCCAGACGCGGAGTCGCTGCGCCTTGGCCGCCGGCACACCTCTGGCAAGGAATGTCTGCCCATGCCCTGCACGCTCGGCTCGCTCATCCAACGTTTGGAGCGCGCACCGGCGAACGAGAAGTTTATTTATCTCATGCCCGGCGCCGACGGCCCCTGCCGGTTTGGCGTTTACAATTTACTTAACAACATCGTGCTCGAGCGGCTGGGCTGGCGCGAGCGGGTGCGCATCTTTTCGCCGAAGGACACCGGCTACTTTGACGATTTGCCGGCGGGCACGGAAATGCTGGTATTGACCGGCTTCACAGCCAGCGACTTTCTATTGCAGGCGCTGTTCGATGTCCGCCCCGTGGAACGCGTGCGCGGCGGGGCGAACAAACTTTACGAACGTTTTCAGCGCGAACTGCTGGCGCAAATCGAAGCGGCAGCGCGTGGCAATCTTTCCCTCGGCGCGGCTCTGTGGCAGGTGGCGGGCGGCAATCTATTTGGCATTTGCGCATTGCTCGATCGCGCGGGCCGGGAATTCGCCGCGCTGCGCGGGCCGGGCGAACTTCCCTGCGTGGAGGTAGCCGGAGAAATTTATGTGCGTGGCGTGGACTTCAGCAACGACTTTCTGATCGAGAAGCTCGAAGCGCGCGGGCTGCGCGTTCACCTCGCGCCGAAAATTGAATGGTTGAATTATTGCAGCCACATGGAGCGGCTTGCGAATCGCGGCAACCCAGTCGCGACGAACTTCAGCCGGTTTGTCCGGCGGCGCATCGAAAGCCTGGCGATGTCGGCGATGGCGCCGCAGCTCGGCTGGGCGGCGCTGGCGACCACCGCCAAGGCGCTGGCGGCGGCGGAACCTTACGTCCACTCCGCGCTGTTGGGTGAAGCCGTCCTCACTGTTGGCGCGCCGTTGCACGAATGGCGGCAAGGCCAGATTCACGGCGTGGTCAACGTCGGACCACTGGAGTGCATGCCTGCAAAAATTGCCGAGGCGCAATGGCATCTGCTCGCCGAGCGCGAAGGTACTTTGTGCCTGACGCTGGCGTTCAACGGTGATCCGCTCAATCCCGCCGCGTTGGACAATTTTGCGTTTGAAGTCAAAAGCCGGTTTGATGGCAATCGCAATCAGGACCAAAGCAATTGCCACCGCGCAAAGCGATCGTCTTATACTGAATGCGCCGGGGCCGAATATTTGCGATTTTAAAACAAAGGACATATGAAACTTATCTTCGTCAACATCATGCAGGAATTGCAGCGGTTCGATTCGACGGCGTATATTACTCAGCCTCCGGTGCCGCTGGCCGTTCTCAACGCCGTGACTCCAAAGGCGATCCAGACCGGACTGATTGACGAACAGGCGGATCCCGTCCGGTTTGAGGGGGATGCTTTTGCTTTCTCGGTATCCACAGAGAACGCGAGGGCGGTTTACGACCACGCTGACGCGCTGCGCGCTGCCGGAAAAAAGGTGCTCATGGGCGGCATCCATGTCACCACGTGTCCGGACGAAGCCTTGCGGCATTCGGACGCCATTGTGACCGGGGAAGCTGAAACCATCTGGCCCGAAGTTTGCGAGGATCTCCTGGGTGGCAGGCTCAAGGGAAAATACCTGGGGTCGCCCACACCACCCTCTCAAATGTCGCCGGTGGATTATCGTTTTTTTGGACACCGGAAATACCTCACGCCCGCATCCTTGTTTGCCACCCGGGGCTGCAATCGCCGTTGCTCTTTTTGTGTCAGCTCGCGGTATATGGGCGCATACCGGACCAAACCTCTGCCCGTGCTGGAGCGGGAAATTGACCAGTTGATGCAGCTTTATCCTCGATCGTTCCTGCAATTTACCGATGACAATCTACTCGCAAATCCAAATTACGCCTCCGAATTACTGGCCTTGCTTCGGCGGAAACGATGTCATTTTGTGACGATGGTGACGGTTGATCAATTTTGCAATACGGCGCTGATTCAGGAGATGGCCGCGTCCGGATGTTTGGGGGTCGCGGTCGGTGTCGAGTCGGTGGATGACGATAATTGTGCCGCGATCAGTAAATACCAGAATTTGCATCAGCCGTTTTCTGAGGCGTTGAATCATGCCAACCAACGCGGCATCCAAGTGGTGCCACTCATCATGCTTGGACTGCCACACGACACGCCTGAAAGGCTGGAACGCGCCCTGCAATTTCTCAAAACCATTTCCTGCTCAATTTATGATATTCGGATTCTGCGAATCTATCCGAGCACTCCGCTTTACAGCCAGATGATTGCCTCAGGCGATGTCACCCCGAACTGGTGGCTGGAAAAGAATTCTGGAGCAAATTGCAATCATTTGCTTCCCAGCTCCCTGGCCATGCATTTTAAGCATCCCCACTTTGATCCGATGCAGCTTCAAACAATGGCCCTGCGGTTCCTCGCGGAATTGAACCAGTTGAAACCGGACTCAGTCGCTCACATTCTGCGAGTTGGCGCGCAAAGTTCAGGGCTGAGGTTGGCCGGAACCTTTATTTATGCGCGACGAAAAGCCGTCAGTCAGGCGCGAATGTTGCTGAAACAGGTGGCGGAGACGTCCGCATATTTGCGAACGATCCAAAATTAAATCATTACCAGCAGAACCATGAAAACCATCGCCAGCGAAATTCCCAGCCTCGTAATTCTGGCGCTGGCGTTTAGCCAGGCTTTGAATACTTCCGCTGCTGGCGCAGTGGCGAATGCGGAAACCTCGGCGATGGTGGACGGTCATCCCGCCTTGATTCCGCTGCCGGCCATGATCCAATGGCACGATGGCGTTTTGCCAGGTCACGCATCGGCTGCCGTGCCGCATTTCGTTCACGCGGATGGATTGCCAGTGGAAGCCTACGAGATTGAGATCACCACCAACGGTGTGGCCGTCCGCTCGTCGTCTGGGGCGGGCGCTTTCTATGCGGAACAGACTTTGAAGCAGTTGCGGGCGGCGGACGGCTCGCTGCCATGCGTGGTGATTCGCGATGTCCCGCGTTTCACGTGGCGCGGGCTGATGCTTGATTGCAGCCGCACCTTCCAGTCGGTGGACTATCTGCACCGGACCATTGACCGGATGGCCGTTTACAAACTGAATGTCCTGCATCTGCATTTGACCGACGACCAAGGCTGGCGGCTCGAAATGAAGAAACATCCGGAGCTGACCAAAAAGGGGGCGTTCTATTCCGCCCAATACGCCGAGCCGCCCTCACATGAGGGATTTTACATGCAGGCGCAGATGCGGGAGGTGGTTGCGTATGCCGCCGCCCGCCACATCACCATCGTTCCGGAAATAGAGATGCCTGGACATAGCCATGAGGTCATCGTCTGCCGCCCGGATCTTTCCTGCGCCGGCAAAACCACCAACGAAATCTTCCCGTTTTTCAAAGGTCCCACCACCACCGCCGATGTCTATTGTGCGGGCAACGAGGATACTTTCCGCTTCCTGCAAGAAGTGCTGGACGAAGTGACCGACATTTTCCCCTCGAAGTTCATTCATGTCGGCGGCGATGAGGTTCCCAAAACCGCCTGGAAATCGTGTCCGAAATGTCAGGCGCGCATGCAGGCTGAGGGGCTGAAGAACGAGCACGAACTCCAGAGCTATTTCATCCGCCGGATTGAGAAATATCTCGCGGGCAAGGGGCGCCGGCTGATTGGCTGGGATGAGATTCTTGAAGGCGGCCTGGCCCCCGATGCCACCGTCATGAGTTGGCGCGGTACCAGCGGCGGCCTGGCGGCGGCCAAGGCCGGCCACGACGTGGTGATGAGTCCGACCAGCCATTGCTATTTTGATTACAGTTATGATGCCATCAATTCCAAGCACGTATTTGCCTTCGACCCAGTCGCGGGATTGCCGCCTGCAGCCGCCGCGCATGTCCTGGGATTGCAGGCGAACTTCTGGTCGCATATTGACCGCGAGCCGGAATTGGTGGATCGGCAGTTGTTCCCGCGCCTGCTGGCGATTGCCGAACGCGGTTGGTCGCCGGACCATCGGAGCGAGTGGAGGAATTACCAGCGCCGGGCGGAGGCGCAGCTTCCGCGGTTGAAGCAACTGGCCGTTCATTATCAGCCCCTTGACCTTGACAAGTAGGGTCATTGGCAAACCTCCCATGAACTCCCAATCTCTCGTGACTGCAGCCTTGAACGGCCTGCCAACACCGCGCGCCCCCATCGGACCGCTCGCCGTCCATTACTGTGCCGGCTTGGCGGGACACACAGTACGTCAATACACCACTGACGCGCGCCGGTTGGCCGAGTCCGTCATCAAATGAAACCTCGATCCGGTGCGGGTTTTGGCCCAAGGCGCCCCGGAAGAAGTCTCGGCTGCGGCCTGCCAAGCGGTGGCGGCGACCAGAATCGCCGGTCATTCGCGGTACGTCTTGAGTTCCGGCTGCACCTTGGCGGTGGAACCCCCGGCTGCAAACCTGGATGCCCTGATGGGGGTGGCGGGTGACCCTTGCTGTTTCCAACCATCGGCGGCAGTAAGCCCCGCCGCCCCGGCTGGGAGGCAGCAGTCCGCACCCCCGCGAGTTCCATGAATGGACTTTTCCTGTCCGGTATTTCAGTTATAACAATCGCACCATGCAAGCTCACTTCCTGACCGCCGGTCTATGCCATCTCGAACGCGCCTCGCGCATTACCATCCTCGTAATGCTGGTGCTGGCCATCTTCCCCCCGTTGCCGGGCTGGGCCGCCGATTGGCTAATTGACCCAGCGCCGTTTCGCGCGACCGTGGTGACCAATGCGGCTGAAAACGAAATCATGCTCCAGAACGGACTGGTGCGCCGGGCCTTCACGCTCACGCCGGACGCGGCCACAGTGGCGTTTGACAACCTGATGACCGGCGAGTCCATCCTGCGGTCGGTGCGGCCCGAAGCGCAGGTCGGCTTGGACGGCGGGAAATTCGACGTGGGCGGACTTGTCGGCCAGCCGGTGCATAGTTACTTCCGGCCGGACTGGCTGGCCAACTTGCGGGCCGATCCGGCGGCCTTTCATTTCACCGGCTGGAAAACCGGCCGCACCGCGCCGCGATTTCCGTGGCTGAAGCGGAGCGAGTGGCTGGCGCAAGATGCCCCGTGGCCGCCGCCAGGTGTGGCCCTCACGCTGGTTTTTTCCGCGCCCACGAATCTCGGCGCGCTCGTTGCGGAGGTGCATTATGAACTTTACGACGGTCTGCCGGTGCTGGCGAAATGGCTGACCCTGAGGAACGACTCGCCGCATCCGGTCACCCTCCATTCCCTGATGGTCGAGCAGCTCGCCTTTGTGGAACCGGAGTCAGTTGTGGATGGCTCGCCCGCCAGTTTTCGCGGCAGCTATCGCGCGCTGGATGCCTTCAGCGATTATTCATTTGGCGGCAACATGAGCGCCGTGGCCGATGCCCCGGCCATTCACTGGACCAATGATCCGCTTTACAAAACGCAGGTCCACTACCGCCTGGCCACACCGTGCCTGTTGCAATGCGCGCCCGCGTTCGGGCCGGAACAAATGATCCAGCCGGGCGAAACCTTTGAATCCTTCCGGGTGTTCGAACTTGTCCACGACAGCACCGATCGCGAGCGGCGCGGGTTGGCCACCCGCCGCGCGTATCGCGCGCTGGCGCCTTGGGCGCAGGAGAATCCCATTCTTATGCACGTGCGCAGCGCCCAGACGGACGCGGTTAAACTGGCCGTGGACCAGTGCGCCGAGGTGGGCTTTCAAATGGTGATCATGACTTTCGGCAGCGGTTTTAACCTGGAGGACGAATCACCGGAAAATCTGGCACGGCTGAAATCACTGGCGGAATACGCGCGGGGCAGGGGAGTGGCGCTGGGCGGCTATTCGCTGTTGGCCAGCCGTTCGATTGACGCGGCGGACGATGTGATCAATCCGCAAACCGGCAAAACCGGCGGCGCGCGGTTTGGTGATTCGCCCTGCTTGGGTAGCGCCTGGGGCACGAACTATTTTCGCAAGCTGCGGCAGTTCTTTGAGCGGACCGGCTGCGGCGTGCTGGAAAACGACGGCTCCTATCCGGGCGATGTCTGCGCCTCGACCAATCATCCCGGCCATGCCGGGCTGGCGGATTCGCAGTGGAAACAGTGGCGGACCATTTCCGAATTCTACCAATGGTGCCGGGCGCGCGGCGTTTATCTCAATGTGCCGGATTGGTATTTTCTGGCCGGCTCCAGCAAGACCGGCATGGGCTATCGTGAAACTGATTGGTCGCTGCCGCGCGAACAGCAGGAGATCATCGAGCGCCAGAACATTTACGATGGCACTTGGGAGAAAACGCCCAGCATGGGCTGGATGTTCGTGCCCCTCACGCAATACCACGGCGGTGGCGCGGTGGCCACGATTGAACCGCTGAAGGATCACCTTGACCATTACGAGACGCGGCTGGCGAACCTGTTCGGCGCGGGCGTGCAGGCCTGCTATCGCGGCCCGCGGCTGTTCGACACGGACGAAACCAAAACGGTCGTGAAAAAGTGGGTGGATTTTTACCGGGCGCATCGCGCAATTCTCAACAGCGATCTCATCCATCTGCGCCGCGCCGATGGCCGGGATTGGGATGGCTGGCTGCATGTGAACCCGGCGTTGCCCGAGCGCGGTCTGGCGATGTTTTACAATCCGCTGAACGAGCCCATTCAACGCCACATCCGGCTGCCGCTGTATTACGCCGGCCTGATTGACCGCGCGGTGCTGCGGCGTCAAGACGGCACGGTGGAGAAGATCCGGCTGGCGCGGGATTACTCGGCGGAAATGGCCGTGACCATCCCCGCGCGCGGGCGGACGTGGCTGGTGGTTAGCGGAAAATGACCTTGCGGAAGAGCGAAGCGGGAAGCAAAGAGAGCGGAGAGCAGGGGCAGGGGAAGATGGTGGATTCGCGGAAATACGTGTAATTCGCGGATTATTGTTCCGCGTCTGCGGGCAGGCTTATCGCGTTTGGGTATCGGGTTGGGTTTCGCAGATTCTCATTTTGTTAACTTGAGAAGGATCCGCCCCGCCAACTCATCCGCGGCGTTTTGCAATGCCGTCTTGGCGGCGGTCTGTTTCGTCACGTCTACGCCGACGCTGGTTTGGCGGTCCACCCCAGGGTGTTTCCGGTGGCTACGTCGCGCACCTTGAGTTCCACGCGCGATTTGCAGGAGATAAGGTTGCCCTTTTGCATCCCAAAGGCGCTGAATCTTCCAAATCCAGAAAGTGGACACCGCTCTGCGTTAGCGACGACTTTAGTTTGCCGTTTGGGTCCAACACGCCCCAATCAGCTTCACCCATCAATGTTAGCTGGCCAAAACTGAAAAAGTGGGGACGAGCCGTCCCCACCCCAGGTTTCGCGCGATTTTGGATTGGTCTTGCCCAGCGCCACCTTTCATTTTGCTGCCTTCACCGCCTCGCCGTTAAGCTGATATATCCGGCTGCGAATGTCGTCCAGCTTGCCTATGATGATGTCGTAGTCGTACTCATAGGTACTGTGCTTCCGCAGGATATGCTTTTTAACCGGCGCAATATAAGAGGTCGAGCCGTCTCGGGCTTCCTTACCCGGTTCTCCGGACCGGCCCGCCAAAAAGTTGGTGCAATTCGCATTGTAGATGCCCATGCCCCAGTGCTGATCGTCCACAAAGGCCATCCAATGCTCGGAAACGTTCCCGTAAACTCCCCAAAAACCGCTCGATAGATTAACGACCGCAGGGTTGGTCAGCGCTGCGCTCGTGAACGGGATTTTGCCAAAATATGAATAGAGATTTTTCAAAGCGGAAATGGGGTAAACCGCTGGCAGTTCCTGATTATCTGCGACCTCGTCGCCATAGAGTTCATCCGTCCGGTGACAGGTGAGGCGATTCCGGACTTGGATCACGTTGTCTTTGAGGGTTGTCCACTGCTCCATTTCCGCTTCCGCCGGCTGGTTGTTCATGTCCCACAGCATCGGAACACACTCCACATAGAGCAAATCTCCGTTCTTTTGATATTTCAAGATTTTGGCTCGGTTTCGATGCGCATCCCCGACCTGGATCGGGTTCCAACTCCAGGGCGACCACGCTGGCGATTGGCCTTCCGCCCTGCGATTAAGCGGCTTGCCCGCATAATACGACTGTTGAATATACCGGCCTTCATCCGCCACATTCACCAAGCTCCGGGTGGAACCCGACGTTGAAATATAGGCGATTGCTCCGCCCCGGGTGAGATCAAGCTTCAACGTCAAGACGCCATTATCCAGCACCAATTCGGTCGGCTGCTCGGACCCTGTGCACGGCGGGGCCAATACATGCAGCAAGGCGGCAATCATCAGACCACCCCAGGTTCGTTGTGAAATCTTCATGCAAGCAGATCAACCCGCCATCGTTTGCTGACCGTCTGGAATCCAACTCATGAATTCAGAATAGTAGAGCCAAAGGTGTGGTCAATCAATTTTCCTTCAATTGCATGGTCCTGCCGAAAATTCGTCATGCGTCATTCCGCAATGCCGCCTCCCCCGTATTGGGGATTGCTTGGCGGACGGCTTCAGCCCAATCTTCTCCCAAAATGATGAAGTGGTTGAAGCCATGACTGCGTTTGAATTTTCGCTGGCGGGGCAAAAGCTCACCGGCCACAGCGGTATCCTCGAATTGATGGATGACTTGGGCCGCGCGATGACGGTGGACGCGCGGATGCGGATGCTGGGCGGCGGCAATCCCGCGCCCGTGCCCGCCATGCAGGCGCTCGTGCGCGAGCGGGTGCGCGAGTTGCTTGCCGACGGCGACACCTTTGACCGGATGCTGCTCAATTACGACCCGCCACAGGGCAATCCGCGCTTCGTTGCCGCACTGGCCGGATTGTTGCGCCGCGAGTTTGGCTGGGACATCGGGCCGCAGAATATTGCCGTCACCGGCGGCGGCCAGAGCGCGTTTTTTTATCTATTCAACTTGCTGGCCGGGCGCTTTGCCGGCGGCTGGACAAAACAGATTTTGCTGCCGCTCGCGCCCGAATATATCGGCTATGCCGACCAGGGCTTGGAGCCGGGACTGTTCGTCTCCTGCCGCCCGCGCTTGGAGTGGGTTGGCGACGAGTCGGATCGCATCTTCAAATATCACATCGACTTTGCCGCCGTGGAGGCGCTGCTGCGGCGCGGAAACATCGGCGCCATTGCCGTTTCGCGTCCGACCAATCCCACCGGCAATGTGCTGACGGATGAGGAGGTGTCCCGCCTGTCTGCGCTGGCTGACGGCCACCACCTGCCGCTGATTCTCGACAACGCCTATGGGCAGCCGTTTCCGGGCCTGACCTTCGTTCCCATGAAGCCGTGCTGGGCTCCAAGTATGATCCTGACGCTGAGCCTCTCCAAGCTGGGGTTGCCCGGCACGCGCACGGGCATTGTCATCGCGCCGGAGCCCATCGCCCGTGCGATCAGTTCGCTCACGGCGATTGTCGGGCTGGCCAACGGAAATATCGGCCAGCAAATCGTGCTGCCGTGGATTGAAAGCGGGAAAATTCTGGAAATCGGCCCGAAAATACTCCGTCCGTTTTATGAGGAAAAGGGCCGCGCGGCGGCCGGTTGGGCGCGGGAGTTTTTCTCCAGCGCCGGCGTGGATTGGGCTATGCACGCCAGCGAAGGCGCTTTCTTCCACTGGTTCTGGCTCAAAAATCTCCGGCTGACCACCCGGGATCTTTACGAGCGGCTCAAGGCCCGGGAAGTGTTGACGGTCCCCGGCGAATATTTCTTTTTCGGCCTGGAAGAGGATTGGCCGCATCGCCACGAATGCCTGCGCGTGAACTTCTCACGCGACGCCGAAACTGTCCGTGAAGGCTATCGCATCATCGCCGAGGAAGCGGCGAAGGCAGCCAAGCCGTAAGCATTTAGTTTAACCACAGATGGCACCAGATGAACACAGATGAGCAAAGACTGCGGAGTACAGATCACGAGACCACAAATCCCGTTGTCTCGCTGTCAGTAGTCCCTCTGTCCCTTGTCCCCATCTGTGTCCGTCTGTGTCCATCTGTGGTTAAATTCTTGACCATCCGTTCCACAAAAACACCGAAAGCGCCTGCACGCTGCTCGCCAACTGTCTGATTTGAGAATATTCTACCGCGCCATGAAAATCATTCCACTCTTCACCTTTGCTTTATCGCTCGCCGTCGGCGGCCTTTGGGCCGCGGAGCCCCCGCAACCTTTCGGCCCGTTGCCAACGGCACGCCAGCTCGCGTGGCACCAAATGGAATTTTTCGGCTTCGTCCACTTCACCGTCAATACGTTCACCGACAAGGAATGGGGCTATGGCGACGAGCCGGAATCCGTCTTCAATCCCACCGATTTCAGCGCGGAACAGATTGTCCAAGCCGCGAAATCCGCCGGTATGAAGGGGTTAATCGTGACCGCCAAGCATCACGACGGCTTTTGCCTTTGGCCGTCAAAGTTCACGGAACATTCCGTGAAAAACTCGCCATGGAAAAACGGGCGCGGCGATTTTGTGCGGGAAATGTCCGACGCCTGCCGGCGGGCCGGGCTGAAATTCGGCGTCTATCTCTCGCCGTGGGACCGCAACCGCGCCGACTACGGCACGCCGGAATATCTGACGTATTACCGCAACGAACTGCGAGAGTTGCTCTCGAATTACGGCCCTATTTCCGAGGTGTGGTTCGACGGCGCGAATGGCGGCGACGGTTTTTACGGCGGGGCGCGCGAAAAACGGAGCATTGACCGCAGAACCTATTACGACTGGGAGAACACACGGCAGATTGTCCGCCAGCTGCAACCGTCCGCCTGTATGTTCAGCGACGGCGGCCCGGACGTGCGTTGGGTTGGCAACGAGCGCGGGGAAGCCGGCGATCCGTGCTGGGCCACCCTCGATAGCCGCGACTTTTTCCCCGGCGAGGCGGATGCCAAACGGCTCAATTTGGGCGACCACCCCGGCACGGACTGGATTCCCGCCGAGTGCGATGTCTCCATCCGCCCCGGCTGGTTTTATCACGCGAGCCAGGATGGGAAGGTGAAGACGGCGGAGAAGCTGGTCGATTTGTATTTCAAATCCGTGGGCCGCGGCGCGTCGTTGCTGCTGAATCTGCCGCCGGACCGCCGCGGACGCATCGCCGCTGCCGATGTGCAATCGCTGAAAGAATTCCGCCAGCGGCTCGACGCGATCTTTGCCAAGGATCTGGCTGCTGGCGCGAAAGTCACCGCCAGCAATGTGCGCGGCAATGATCATGCCTTTGCCGCGAAAAATGTCCTGTCCGGCAAGGGCAAGAAATACTGGTGTACCGATGACGAAGTAAAGACGCCGGAACTGGTCCTGGATTTGGGTCAGCCGAAGACGTTCAATGTCGTCAGCCTCCGCGAATATCTGCCGCTGGGTCAGCGGATCGAGGCGTTCGCCCTCGACCAGTGGCAGGCTGGCCAGTGGGTTCAATTTGCCGCCGGCACGAGCATCGGCAGCCACCGTTTGTGGCGGGGTGAGAATATCACGACGGAAAAAGTCCGCTTGCGCATCACCCAAGCGCCGGTGTGCCCCGCGCTCGCGGAATTGGGGCTTTTCGCCGAGCCGGCGGCGAAAACAGCAAACTAACCCCGAAGCTGTAATAGATCTGTTTCAACCACAGATGGACACAGATGAACATAGATAAAAATATAGGATTGTTGGATTACTGGGTTTTTGGATTGTTGGTCAAGGCACCGACATCCACCCATCCATTCATGCACCTTTCCAATTATCCGGTCTGGTTTGACCTGTGTTTATCTGTGTCTACCTGTGGTTAAAATCTTGTTCAACTGCATGGTTGCGTTTAAAAACACCTGCGATACAACTTGTGAATAATTATCTTCGATTTTTCGCTATCTTGTCGGCGCTGGGCCTGACAGCCAGCGCCGCCACACTGACAATTCAGAACAAATCACTCTCGGCAGCCTATGACGATACGTCCGGCAGTTTCTCCGTGACCGAGAAGGCCTCCGGTTCAGACTTCCTCAAAGATGGCAAACTGGATGGCGGGGCCGGGGC
>Ga0316231_1001591_pt1 | contig 24437 bp, 17 predicted proteins | sample TBH18027metaG_FD_206002 | JGI IMG/M metagenome (GOLD analysis project Ga0316231, IMG submission 206002) | Freshwater microbial communities from Trout Bog Lake, Wisconsin, USA - TBH18027 | ecosystem: Environmental > Aquatic > Freshwater > Lake > Hypolimnion/Profundal zone | place: USA: Wisconsin... | reverse complement strand
GTCAACTGCTTGTCAGCCAATCGCTCTCAGCGCTTGGTTTGTTTTGTGTACTCCAAATCCAATATTCGGTTCTTTAAAATCGGGCAAGAACGCTCTTGACTTTTCTTAGCAGGTTTTTTGTTGGCTATGCACTAACGCAGATCCCGGCAGGTTTTTGGTACAGTCGATTCGGAGTTCGCAAGCTGATGTCGGCGGCTATTGTCTTAACTTCTCTTTTTACTGGTCTGATCGGAACTGCAGGGTCGGCATTTATGATAAAGCTGTACCGGCTGGGACTGGGGTTAGCGGAAGGGCCGACGCCTGTGGGATTTGCTTCAACGATTAATCGCTGGTTTCCGCCGCGGGAAAAAGGGACAGCAACAGGTATCTATTTGGCGGCTGCCAAATTCGCTCCGGTGATTGTTCCGCCGATCTGTGTTTTTATCATGCAAACGGCGGGGTGGCGATCTGTCTTTTTCTGGTTTTCGGTGCCTGGAATATTGCTGGCTCTGTGTTGGTATTTCTTAGTCGCCAACCATCCCAGGGAGAGCTCGTTCTGTTCACCAAACGAAGCCGACTATATCGAATCGGACGAATCTGCAGCAGCGTACAACAGGCTGAAAGCGGAGCGAACCCAGGTTCCTTCTGTATGGTTGGATAAGTTGATCAGGGCCAGAAGCGTGAAGACTATCGAGACGTATAGCGAAATATTCCGTTCTTGGAATATCTGGGGGAACACTCTCGGGTACGCGCTGATGTTGAGTGTAGTCAATGGCATCCTCACCTGGATACCTTCCTATTTAGTAAACGAAAAGCACTTTTCCTTCATGCAGATGGGCTTTGTGGCAGCGGCTCCCTGGGTCGGGGCGGTCCTGGGGAACTTGATAGGGGGTTGGTCTTCAGACAAGGTATTTCACAAGCGGCGGAAGCCATTAATGCTACTCAGCACATTATCAACAGCTTGCATGATGATTATATTAATCAACTCGCCGGCAGATCCGCTGTGGCTGGCAATCGTTCTTTTTATCGCCGGGTTGTTGCTTAATCTTGGGTTTTCGCTCTTCACGACATACCCGATGGGGCTGACTAATGGAAAGACGTTTCCTATCGCGATTTCAGTTGTGAATACCGGAGGTCATCTGGGCAGCGTATTTTCGCCGATGTTCGCTGGATTTTTGTTGGACTCCTATAATTATGGCGCAGTATTTACTTTTTTTGCTGTGTGCGCAGCATTGAGTCTTTTCATTATCTTGACGATAGAGGAACCAGTATCATTCTAGTCCCTTTTATGATAGGCTGTTGAATGATATTGCGAGGGGGAATAGCGTTGACTGCGAAAGTAATTTATTTTGAAAAGGTGACTGCTGCTGCCCGGGAGATGATCGAGGCCAGCAAAGGAGACGTTGAGGTAATCTACTGGGTGGAGCTGACCGAGGAGCAACAGAGGCTGGCCTTGTCCCAGGCGAAATATTTGGTGGCGGCAGTTTTCCCCATAACCGGCGAACTGCTCGATAAGGCGCCGAATGTTCGCTTGATCCAAAAAACCGGAGCCGGGCTGGACAATATCGACATCGCCGCCGCGGACGAACGGGGCATCCTGGTCTCCAGCACCCCAGGGGTAAATTCGTCCACCGTGGCCGAGCTGACTATCGGGATGATCCTGAACCTATACAGGAAGATCAATTTTATGGACCGGGAACTTAAGAAAGGCCGGTGGCTGATGTGGGAGTACCGGTCGTTCATGTTCGAAATGAAGGGTAAGACTCATGGCATTATCGGCCTGGGGAATGTCGGCAAGGAGGTAGCCAAGCTATCCCGGGCCTTTGGCACCCGGATTCTTTATTATGATATTCTGCGACTGACGCCAGAGCGGGAAAAGGAACTGGGTGTGTCCTTTGCATCCTTTGAGGAATTGCTGAGCAGGTCGGATATCGTCAGTTTGCATGTTCCACTGACGGCTCTGACAAGGAATATGATCAGCACAAAAGAGCTGGCGCTGATGAAGCCCAGTGCGGTGCTCATTAATGTCGCCCGCGGCACCATCGTCGATGAGCCTGCACTGGCAAAGGCTCTGGAAGCTGATCGACTGCTTGGCGCGGGGCTGGACGCCTGGGCGTCAGAGCCAGTCAATGCCGATAATCCCCTGCTGCGGTTTGACAATATTGTCGGTTCGCCGCATCTCGGCGGCGGAACCCGGGACGTGATGGAGCGGGTTTTCGACTTGTCTTTTGCGAATGTCAGCCGCCTGGAAGCCGGGCAGAGCCCTGTTGCCCTGGCGGGTAAGGCTGTCCTTCGCCAAGACTGACCGGCCGGAGCCGGGAGCAGTGGGGTAGTGGCAGAATTGGTTCTGTCAGGATGAATGAGGAGGCATATGTAATCATGAATACGACTTTGGAGCAAAAGGGAAGGACCGGGTTTCGCTGGCTGGTGGTGGTGATGATCTTTATTGTATACATGATCGCCGGCGCCGACAGGGCCAACATCGGTGTTGTCGTCCCATTCATCAAGGACAGTTTCCAGCTGAGCAATACTGATATCGGCGCCATGACCAGCCTGTTTTACCTCGGCTACGCCTTTATTCAGATTCCCTCCGGTTTCTTCTATGGCAAATACGGGGTGCGCAATCTTTTTACCCTGTCCATCGTTCTGACCTCGTTGGCGACGTTTTTGATGGGGCTGGGTACCAGCGTTTTTCACCTGAAAGCGGCCCGAGTGCTGCTGGGATTTGCTGAAGGACCCATCAATATCGGTATTGTGACAACCATCAACCGCTGGTTTCCGCCGCAGGAGAAGGGGATCGCCACCGGTATCTTCATGTCATCAATCAAGTTTGCTCCGGCGGTGGTGCCGCCGCTTTGCGCGGGGATCATCCTTCTGTTCGGGTGGCGGGAAGTATTCTATCTGTTTGCGATTCCCGGATTTTTCATTGCCGTCCTCTGGTTTTGGCTGGTGAAAAATAATCCCCAGGATAGTCCGTACTGTTCCAAAGGCGAAGTGGACTATATTCTGTCCGGACAAATGATAACAGCAGAGGGCGCCGGCAGCAAGGTCGCCGGAAAAACGCGCTCCCACGGCTGGCTGGACACGATTATTCGCACAAAAAGAATTACACCGCTGGATACCAACCGCAAAGTCGTTCTATCCTGGGATCTTTGGGGCTGCACGCTGGGGTACTTTTTCCTGGTGGGCATCACCTATGCGATCATGACCTGGGTGCCTACCTATCTGGTGACTGTTAAGAAGTTCTCGATCATGAAGATGGGCTTCGTAGCGGCGGCTCCCTGGGTCGGGGCTGTGCTGGGCAATGTTATCGGTGGCTGGCTGTCGGACAAGGTATTCGACAAGCGCCGCAAGCCGGTCATGATGCTGACCGCGGCCGCGACGGTGGGTATGATGTATTCTCTGGTGTACGCGCCCAACGATCCGTATGTTTTGGCTGCATTGCTTCTCACAGCCGGCATTCTTCTTAATCTCGGCTATTCCACCTTTTTGGTGTATCCCATGGCTCTGGCGACGAAGGAGAAATGCCCCTTCGCGGCATCGATCGTCAACACCGGCGGATCACTGGGCGGGGCCTTTGCTCCCTTCGTGGTCGGGGTCCTGCTGGATGCTTTCAATTGGGATATGGTGTTCACTTTCTTGTCAGCCAGTTCGCTGGTCACTCTCCTGATTCTGTTTACGATGATCGAACCGCAGGCCGATTATGAAGAAGTCAAGTCTTGATAGGGTGTTTTAGATAATAACGCTAAATCGATAAAGACCAGGAATCGTAGTTAAACGGTTCCTGGTCTTTATCCTTGGTTTGAGCCGGTGTGCTATACACCGTCAAGGGTTCTGGCCGGCTGCCGGGTATTTATCTTCCATAATTGAGAACGCTATTTGTAGCAACTAAGAAACTTGGGTTGAGGTGGCCGGCTACATGAGTGTGGGAAGATATCCAAGGCATCCGAAAGCGACACTGACAGCTACAGGCGCATTAGGCACGCATCTAAGAAACCCTTGGGTCAGTGCGTGGTGAGGAAATACAAGCCGATACGGTTGAAAAGATATTAGAAGAGCATCATGCGCTGGCATTGGTACGTCATTTTGGCATGCCTTCAATCTGAACGGTGAGATGGTAGGAAACATGCTGCAAATCCCTCCGGATTTTGAGGCCCTTATGCAATTGAAGGTGCATTTGGGGGAGGCCAGAAAACTGTACTGGTACTCGACCCTATTCTCTTTGCAATGGTGGCTTAGTGTGCTTATACCCTTATGCTTCATCTGGATGTGGATAAAACTTGTCAAGCGTTCCATGCTTGCCGAGACAGTGTTATATGGCTTGTTATGGTCGACAACGGCAACTTATCTTGACTTCGCCGGCACGTCCAATGTGTGGTGGTAGTATCCATATACCCTTGTTCCCATGGCAAGTAAAAATTTATCCGCGAATCTCACCAGTATTCCCATAGCCTTTATGCTTGTTTATCAGTATTGCATGTCGATAAAAGCGTTCATGTGGGCAACTATTGCCATTTCTTTTCTTTTTGGCTTTGTATTTGAACCCCTACTGGTGTGGTTGGGTATTTATAAATTGTATCACTGGACATATTATTACTCTTTTTCGCTTTATGTTATCTTGTCATTTGTGTTTAGGTGGATAACGAAAAGGATTTTGGCAATACAGGCAAAAAATTGTCGATAACGGATAATAGCAGTTTCAATTAGGATGTTTGCGAAATAAATCCCCCGGTATTGGGGGATTTTAGCATGTGATGTAGGAGAATAGTGGATGCCGCGAGAAAGTACTTCAGGGGATAAACGGCAGGTTGGCATTCATAGCAAAGAACACAGTGTAAGTAAAGTAACTTAACGGCTGGTTAAAGAAAGCAAGACTAGTCTTATGCTGCTGCCAGAGCTTGGCCACCTGGGGAGGGATGTCTATGTCAAGAATGGATGTTTTAGGGCTTGGTGTTTCAACTGTGGACATTTTGTCTATTGTTGACCATTTCCCGACCCAAAGAGAAGTTCTGCGGGCTAGTGATATGACGATTCAAGGAGGCGGACCGGTTGCAACAGCGCTGGTGACGTTAGCCAGGCTGGGGGCTCATACGGCCATGATCGACGCTCTGGGGGATGATTGGCGAGGGAATATCATTCTTGAAGAGTTCCGTAAAGAACGAGTTGTTACAGATTATATCAAAGTAGTTGAGGGACATACATCATCAACAGCCTGTATCCTTGTTGCTGAAGACAATGGCTCAAGGGCTATTATCTATTCGCCGGGGACGGTTCCAGAGCTAACAGCTGGAGATATTGACCGCCGAGCAATAGAATCTGCGAGGATACTGCACATAAACGGCCGTCATCCTGATGGGTGTGTACAGGCTATAAAATGGGCCAGGCGCGCAAATGTGCTCGTTTCGTTCGACGGCGGCGCTCATCGCTATCGGTCTGAGATGAAAAGGATTGTGCCACTAACCAACATTTGTATTGTTGCCAGAGATTTTGCTGAAAACTATACCGATCAAAAGGAGATCGACCAGGCAGGGGAATCTTTACTTGATTGTGGACCTGAGCTTGTAGTGATAACCGATGGGTTGAAGGGAAGCTGGATTTTTTCTAAAAACGGGCAAACCTTTTTCCAACAGGCCTATCTGTTCCCGGGAACTATAGACAGTACCGGCTGCGGCGATAGTTATCATGGAGCCTTTTTATACGGCATACTGAAAAAGAATTCATTGCAGAAGACCGCTTCTGTCGCCAGCGCAGTCGCGGCGATGAACAGTCAATTTCTTGGCGGCCGTCACGGGCTACCGACACCGGAGCAGGTGGAGCTGTTTCTTTCAAGCAGGAGATAACAAAAGATGGGGGTCTTGGAATGCAATTTATGGGATATAAACGTCAGGACGGCAAGGTGGGGGTGAGGAACCATGTGCTTATCCTACCCACCGTTTCGTGTGCCAATCATGTTGCCAGAAGTATTTCCTTAGGCATAAAAGGGACCATGTGGGTCGAGCATGCCCATGGCTGTTCCCGGCTTTCACCGGATGCCGCACAGGCGGCCCGGGTTTTTGTCGGGCATGGCGCGCATCCCAACGTATTCGGAGTGGTGGTTGTCGGGCTGGGGTGTGAATTGATCAGAGCGCAAAATGTCGCGGCAGAAATAAAAAAGCAGTGTCCGCATAAGCCGGTTCATGTTGTTATCATCCAGGAAGAGGGAGGCACCTTTGGCGCCGTACAGGCCGGATCGGCAGCCGCGCAGCAAATGGTGCTGGAGGCGTCGTTGGCTGTCCGCGAGCCGATTGATGTGTCGGAACTTATTCTGGGCACTGAATGCGGCGGGTCGGACGCCTGCTCGGGCCTGTCGGCAAATCCCGCCCTGGGGGCGGCCTGCGATCTGTTGATTGATGCCGGGGGAACGGCTATTCTTGCTGAAACCCCGGAATTAATGGGCGCTGAGCATCTGCTGGCAGCCAGGGCGGTCAATAAAGATGTGGGAGATCGTTGTATCCAGACTGTGGTTGAATTTGAAAAATCAATGAAGACGGTGGGCGTCGACCTGCGTGGCAGCAATCCGTCTCCCGGCAATATTGAAGGCGGGCTGTCTTCGATTGAGGAAAAGTCACTTGGCTGTATCTATAAAGCCGGCACAAAGCCGGTGCAAGATGTCATCAAATATGCCCAGCAGATTGAAACAAAAGGCTTGATTTTTATGGATACCACCGGTAATGACGCGGAACAGCTCAGCGGTATGGTGGCTGGCGGCTGTCATATCGTTGTGTTTACTACCGGCCGGGGCAATCCCATGGGGTCACCTATCGCTCCGACAATCAAAGTGTCCAGCAACACGATTACCTTCGAAAAAATGCGATGCGATATGGATATCAACGCCGGGACCATTGTCAGCGGTGAAGAAACGGTTCAGCAAGTCGGTCAACGCATCTTCGACGAAGTAGTGGCAGTTGCTTCCGGAAAGCTAATCCGGGCGGAAGCTACCGGGCACAACGATTTTGCGGTATGGGGTTTGTGGCCTACGGTGTAAGTTTAGGGAGGGGGAGATTGTTTTGACCACCAATTCGGGCAATTCTCGTATGACCAAGGTTCGGTATGGTATATTGGCGATGTTGTTTGTTGTAACCACATTAAATTTCGCGGACCGTGCGACCTTGGCGATGACGGCTCCGGCCATTGGGAAAGATCTGGGTCTGGATGCGGTGGCAATGGGGTATATTTTTTCTGCATTTGGATGGTCCTATGCTGCGATGCAGATCCCCAGCGGCTGGCTGCTGGATAAGTTTGGGTCGCGGCTAGTTTACGGACTGGGGCTCTTTCTCTGGTCGCTGTTCACCGCTCTGCAAGGGACGGTGGGTTTCTTAAACGGGGCATCAGTTGTTATTATGTTTTTTGTTTACCGTCTTTTCATGGGAGCGACTGAAGCTCCTTCCAATCCGGCAAACGCCCGAATTGTCGCCAGTTGGTTTCCTACCAACCAGCGCGGTTTGGCAACATCTGTTCCCAATTCTTCGCAGTATTTTGCGTTGGCGCTGTTTATTCCGATTATGGGGTGGATTGCGACGTTTTATGGCTGGCAGCATGTATTTTATTTTATGGGCATGGCCGGAATCGTTTTATCTTTCTTTTGGTTTAAGATAATTTATGATCCTCAGACTCATCCTCGCGTGAATCAGGCCGAAATTGATTTTATCAAATCTGGCGGAGGATTAGTGGATATCGGTAGTAATACAGATATAAAATGGTCTTATGTGCGGCAGATGATTACCAATCGAATGATGATCGGCGTTTATACCGCCCAGTTTTGTATCAATACCATCAGCTGGTTCTTTCTTACCTGGTTTCCGACCTACCTTGTTCAGGCAAAGGGTATGTCCATTCTGAAAGTAGGGATTATTGCCGCCATTCCGGCAATCGCCGGGTTTGTCGGTAATTTATTGGGAGGAACCATCTCGGACTGGATGCTGAGGCGGGGCGTAAGCCTGACGGTGGCCCGCAAGACGCCGATTGTTCTTGGTTTGGTTATGTCAGGCAGTATTATTATCGCTAACTATGTGGACAGCGAATGGGTCGTCATTGCGGTTATGACTCTGGCGTTTTTTTCCAAAGGAGTGGGCGCGCTTGGCTGGGTTATTGTCAGCGATACTTCTCCCAAGGAAATGGTGGGTCTTAGTGGCGGGATTTTCAATTTCGCCAGTAATATTGCCAGTATCGCCACCCCGATTATTATCGGTTACATTCTCCAGGCAACCCATTCCTTTAATGGTGCGCTATTGTATGTCGGGTCGATGGGGCTTTTGGGAGCTGCGTCTTACTTATTCATCGTCCCGGAGATCAAACGGGTGGAACTGGTCAAAAAAGATTAATGCCGGCCATTAAACCGGCATATGAATAGGGTATCAATCATAGCTTGTTTTGCATTCTTCATTGGGTTGTTGACATGTAAGGATTTTATTGCTTTTTAGCAGTAGGTATGGTAAGGTTTTGATAATATAATTTGCAGCAGTAAACGATGAGCATAGACGCTCCAGGATAATGTTATCCTTGGGGCGTTTTTTATTTATTATCACCGATGCTCATACCTGGGGCAAAGAACAGCTGGCCTGGAGGCACAAAGCAAAGTGGCGTGGTTTTTAGAGAAAACGGAGGTGCGGTATGGATTGTGAAAATGTAAGCGGAAACGGGCCAGGAGAACGACAGGACCTTATTGTTGGTGTTGAGGACAAAATGACGCTGCGGGAGTATTGTGTTTATGGACTACAGCAGGTGTTGGTGGAAAGTTCGGGAATGACTTTTCCTGTAGCTGCCGGCATGGCCCTGGGCCTGCCCAAAGAGACAATTCAGTATATGGTGCAGGCTTATCTCATCGGAGCGGGAATTGTGACCATTACCCAGTCCTCCAGGTGGCTGAAACTGCCTATTGTCCAGGGGCCATCCAGCGTATTTCTCGCACTGTCCATTACCTTGGGCAGTACCCTGGGCATGGCGGCCACTTGGACCGCCATGGTTATCGGCGGGATTATCTCCACCATTTTAGCCTGGCCGCTGGGTTGGTGGGGAAAGCTGCGGCCCATTATTGCTGCTCCGCCGATCTATGGTCCGCTGGTAACTTTAATCGGGCTTTCCCTCACCGGTGTAGTTATTGGACTAATTATCGGCCGGCCGGGAACACCCAGTTTTGCAGATCCTTTCAATGGTGTTCTGGCGGGAGTCACTGTTGTCGCGGCATTTGTGATGACCCTGTATTTTAAGAGGGGCTTTTTGCGGTTCGGGTCCATTTTGTTGGCGATTATCGCCGGGACTGCCATTGCCGCCGTGGCCGGCAAAACCAATTTCGCCGCTGTTGGTAATGCTGCCTGGTTTGGTATGCCTCAGCTCATGCCTTTTGGCTGGGAAATTAACGGCGCGGCCATTGTTGTTGTTATTATTGGTTATGCGATTGCCATTATCGAATCCATGGGGAACTATGTCCTGGTGGGTGAGGTCATGGCCAAGCAGGTCATTACTGAAAAACGCATGAACCAAGGTATCCTTGGAGAAGCCGTCGGTTCTACCATCTCAAGCCTTATCGGTGGTTCGCCCACCACTTCTTTCGCGCAGAACATCGGAGCGATTTCCGTCACCGGCATTGGCAGCAGGCATGTTATCACCACGTCAGGCATCATTGTCCTGATCTTGGGTTTCATTCCGAAAGTGGGAGCGGTTGTGGCAAGCATTCCGCCAGCTGTGCTGGGAGGGATCTATGTCATAACCTGGGGCATGGTGATTATGCAGGGTATCCGCGTTTGCGGCAGGATGCCGTTGACCAACCTGAATATGCTGGTTGCCGGCTGCACGTTTATGGTCGGCATGGGAGCCTACTTTCTGCCGGCACCTTTCTTGGCGCTTTTGTCGCCGTCCGTCAAGGCGCTCATGTCCACAGGACTTATCGCCGGGACCATCACTGGGATTACCTTTTTTGTTGTTTTCAAGTTTATTCTGCGGGTTGACGACAAGTAGAATGCCGCTGGCACAAGCGGCTAGATAGTACGACCGACTGGCCGGAAGCCGGGATATTGTACCTGGAGAGAGGAAGGACGAAGCTTTGGTGAGTGAGCGAAGAAAGAGTTTTGCCCAAAAACTGCTGGGAGAAAAAAAAGACCCGGCCTATCGAAGTGCTGTACTGAGCAGACGGGCTGGGGCGAAGGTTGTAGACGACGGAACGGTTTCGGTGACTTCACCGCATAATCGCCGTCTTGGGCCTGGGATTAAAGTGGTGGAGTCGGCCTGCTTTAGCTGTCAAAGTAATTGTGAAACCCTGATTTTTGTGGATGAAGCCAGCAATAAGGTTCTCAAGGTGGAGGGAAACCCGGCGTCGCCTGTTACCAAAGGGGTTTTGTGCAGTAAAGGTCTTGCCGCTCAAGACTTGGTGAACAATCCCGGCCGTCTGCGTTATCCGCTGAAGCGGGTGGGGGAACGGGGGCAAGGGCTTTGGGAGCGAATCTCCTGGGAGGAAGCTTTGTCGGTCACGGCCGAGAGCCTGCTGGCCAACCGGGAAAAATACGGTCCCCAGGGAGCTGCCTTTCTGCAAGGGACGCAGCGGGGCTGGGTCGGCGTGTTTTCCCGGTTTGCCAACGCTTTTGGGGCGGTAAACCAGGGGGCGCCAGGCTGGGCGCAGTGCTTATGGCCCCGGTCGTCTGACAATGCAGTTACTTTTGGGGCAGGCTATATGGAATGTGCCGATTACGAGCGGACCCATTGTCTGCTGATATGGGGGGTCAACCCGCCTGTCAACTGGGCCATAAAGGCCGCAGACATTATGGATGCCCGGGAGAGAGGCGTTCCGATCATTGTTGTCGATCCCCATCTGTCCGAGACCGCGGCCAAGGCGGATCTTTGGCTGCAGCTGCTGCCAGGAACAGATACGGCGCTGGCGCTGACGATGCTTCATGTGATTGTCGCCAAAGACTTGGTTGACCACGACTTTGTCGCCAACTGGACAGTGGGATTCGAGGAAGTGCGTCGACATGTGGCGCAGTACACCCCGGAGTGGGGTGAAAGGATAACAAGAGTTCCGGCCGGCCTGATTGTGCAGGCAGCCGAGCTGTATGCCAAAGCCAAACCGGCCGCCATCAGCCGTTGCCTGGCTCTGGATGAGGTGGCGGATTCGGTGCAGGCGTGCCGGGCCACTTCTCTGCTTGCGGCGGTCACCGGCAATATCGGCGTTGCCGGCGGCAATGTGGATGTTTCGAAGCGCGGTGAGATCAACCAGCACACCCCGACTTTTGCCGGCAATCAGTGGCTGGGACCGGAGCTGGAGGCTTTACGGATCGGGCACGAAGAGTTTCCCCTGCTGTGCGGCAAGCTGGCTCAGGTGCCTTATGCACCTGTTCCTGGCGCTCATATGCCCGGTCTTTGGGAAGCCATAGCCACAGGAAAACCCTATCCTGTTAAGGCGGCGGTGATTTTCGGCAGCAATCCGGTTGTTAGTTTTTCCAACGCGAGGCAGGTCCGGGAAGCCATGGCGAAGCTGGACTTTATTGTTGTGGCCGATGTGTTCATGACCCCAACAACCGAACTGGCGGATATTGTGCTGCCTGCTTCTTCCTGGCTGGAGCGGGATAACGTGATTTCTTCCTTCCAGGCCTCTTATACCTATACATATGTGCAGCGAAAGGCGGTAGAGTTGCCGGAAGCCCGCTCTGATGTCGAGATTATCATCGAACTGGCGAATAAGCTGGGAATCGGGGAACACTTCTGGCGGGATCCGGAAGACTTTTATAATACAGTGCTGGAGCCCACCGGTTTAACCCTCGCCGGGTTGAAAGAAAAAGGGCGGATTTATGCGCCACAGGAGTTCCCGCAATACGCAAAAAAAGGCTTTGCCACCCCTTCAGGAAAGGTGGAGCTTTATTCTTCTATTCTGGAGAAATTGCAGTGCGCTCCCTTGCCGGCCTACAGCGGAGAAATGCTGGCTCCCACAACTGAGTACCCCTATGTTTTGACTACCGGCGGCAGGGTTCCGGTTTTCCGGCACACCGAAAACCGGGAGAATCCGATATTGCGGGAAATCTGCCCGAAACCACCGGTGTTCATTCATCCCCGGACCGCGGCCAGCCACGGCATCGGGGATGGCGAGGCGATGCTGATTGAGACCGCCACCGGCGCGGCTCTTGGCTATGCCAAATATACAGAAGGTCTGCAGCCTGATGTGATTCAAGCCTCTCCCAACTGGTGGGGGGAGGAAAACATCAACGAAGTGATTCCCTGGGGACAGTATGCTGAAGGGATTGGCTCTGTGAACCAGCGCGGTCTGCTCTGCCGCATCAGGCGGGGGAAGGCCGGCGACGCAGCGGCCGCTGGCGGAGGGGTATGATGATGAACAAGCCGATCTATATGGTGATTGATATTGACCGCTGTTGGGGTTGCAAGGCTTGTGAAGTCGCCTGTAAGCAGGAATTGGAACTGGGCGTGGGCCCAAGGCCGATGCAGGTTGTGGATATAGGTCCCCGCCAGGTGGCGGGCAGACTGGTGAAAGACAGCCTGCCTACCATGTGCCAGCATTGCGATAAGGCGTCCTGCATCGACGCTTGTCCGGCAGGAGCCATTGGCCGGGAGAGTGACGGCACTGTGCAGATATATGCCGACAAGTGCCTCGGATGTGGCGCCTGTCAGGAAGCCTGTCCCTTTGACGCCATCGAGATGGTTGACGGCGAGACAAAACTCGCCGTGAAATGCACCCTTTGTATGTCTCGCCGCCAGGCCAACGGACTGCCCAGTTGCGCGCAGCACTGTCTCGGGCGGGCCTTCACCCTAACTACGGCCGCGGAACTTCCGCTGGTTATCGGCGACCGCTATTCCTGGCATACAGGCCGAATTGTCTATGTATCGCGGAATTGGGCGAGTCTTGGCGAGGGTCTTGAAGGTGTCAATTCGGAGCGAAGATAAAATACGGAAGCGGGAGGGGAATTCCTCCGCTACGGATGATATCCTACGCCGTTACCGGCAGACAAGTTGCCGACGGTGAGGGGATATTAGTGAAACTTGACACGGATGGCTTTCCCGAGTCTTAGTTGAACTTATCCATGGTCTTTGGGCGAATCCCGCTGCGGAAAACCCCTCCCGCTTCCTGCCTTATGCTTACAATCGAGTTTTGTCTACAGCATGAAGCCCCGACATAATAAGTCGGGGCTTTTTACGTGCTCAGTTTGTTGATTTTGCGCCAAAGGGTTGTGCGGCTGATGCCAAGAATTTTGGCGGCTTCTGAATACTTTCCGCCAGCTTTTGTCAGCGCTTTTTGAATATCCGACTCTTCATCGCTGCTTATCGCAGCAGGGAGACGACGGCCATCTTCGCTGCCCAGCAATTGATTCATCAGACCGGCGCTGACGGTTCCCCCGGTACCCATGGCCAGGAGGCGTTCAACAACATTCATAAGCTCACGGACATTGCCGTTCCAGGGATGGTTTTCCAATACCTTCATAGTCTCGTTGCTGAGCTTGTATTTCCGGCTGGAAGCCGTGTCCCGCTCCCGAATAAAGGTTTCAATAAAGGTTGCGATATCTTTTCTTCTGTCGCGAAGCGGCGGTATTTTAAGCCTCAGGACGTTCAGGCGATAGTATAAATCATCACGAAACTTGTGGTCGGCTATCAGGTTCTCAAGATTTTTGTTGGTGGCGGCAATGATTCGGACATCCACCGGCGTCACTCTATCGCTGCCGAGCCGGACTACCGTTCTTTCTTGCAAAACCCGCAGCAGCCGGCCTTGATTGGTGTAATCCATCTCTGATATTTCGTCAAGAAAAATGGTCCCTTTATGCGCAATTTCAAATAAACCGGCCTTGCCTTCTTTTTTGGCCCCGGTGAAGGCGCCGCCAACATAGCCAAACAACTCGCTTTCCAGCAACTGGCTGGGAAGAGCGGCACAGTTGACGGCGACAAATGGGCCGCCGCGGCGGCTGCTGTGATTGTGAATGCTTTGAGCAAAAACCTCTTTGCCGCAGCCTGTCTCGCCGATAATCAGGATGTTGGACTGGGTTAGGGAAAAACTTTTTGCGGTTGTAATCGCTTGTTTTATCGGCGGGCTGGACCCTAGTATATTCTCAAACCGATACTGGGCGATGTGGCCGCGGGCGTAAATCTCCTTGCGGATATTCGCCTCCATGTTCTGGATCTTTGTAACATCTTGAAACGTTGCAACAGCGCCAATGGCATGTCCTTTTACGACAATAGGAACTTTGTTGCATATAATTTGAACCCCTTTGACCTTCACTAATTGCTCCAGTTCTTCTTTGCGGGTTTTGATCACTTTGTCTAGATTGAGGTCCGGCCAGATGTCTTTAATCGATTCACCCACAAGGTTCTGACCTGTAAACTTGCAGATCTTCTGGGCAATTGGATTAAAACTGGTGATTCGGGACTCCTCGTCGATAGAAATAATGCCTTCGTAGGCAAAATCCAACACGGTGTGAATCAAACCTGCTTTACCTTTTTCCTGTTTTATCGCCAGCAGCAAATTAGTGGCGCTGGCAGCGGCCTGAAGGATCGCCTGCTTGCTCCGGTTGAAAGCGACGCAGGGAAAGTTATGTTTTTTGGCGGCTTTGTAGGTAACAAAGCCACCGATGACAACGTCAGCTCCTTCGGCGAAGGCTTGCAATACGGCTGGTTCGGCTTCGTCGGTGGAATCAAGAGGGTATTGTTTCAAATCGATATCAAGAATAGAAGCAAGACAGTCAATGTCGTCTACCATATGAGAGAATGTCACTACAGCGATATTCCGCCCGAAGGTTTTAGCATCTTCAACGGAACGAATAAGATCAAACCCTGTGATGGGAATGTCTACTACACTAATGTCCAGATTGGCATTTTTGAGCAGAGCGGCAGATCCGCCTCTGGCGATAATGATTTCAACACCTTCCGTTATCAGTTCTTTGGCGACTGACAGGCAGTTGTCCATATAAGCCTGCCGCACATCAATATCGTGATAGCTAGTGGTGTTGAGATATTCTTTTGTTTGGTTGACGGCGTTTTCATCAGCGGCAAGGAAAGCAATCTTTGCCATAGAGCAAACAATCCCCTCAAAAAAAGTTTGGTGCATAAAGACACTACTTGCGAATTCAAGGCAACAGGCGCAACCAAGGCTATGCTGACAGAAACTCGCCACAAATGATGCGATTTTGCTTTTTGTGAAACATTGACTCTGGTTGAAACGTTTCACGTGAAACATTTTGGAGAGAAAGGTGCGAAGTGATGAGGTTTTGTTTAAGATAATTATACCATAACAAGAAATTTGTGCAACGTTGTTAATGTTTGTGTTTCAAAATAATAAATAAATGAAACATAAAACTAGGTTGTTCGTAGGTTGCTTTTTCGAGACGAGGAGAATGCTGACTTTAAAAGATGGCACAAAAATTGCATTTAATAACAGGTGTATCGTACCGGCCAAGACAAAAAGCTGAACAAAGAATGAATAATGGGATGCGAAATGTACGAATCACAGGGAGCGTGTTGTAATGGGATTATCTTTAGCCGAAAAATTAATTGCTTCTCACCTGGTAAGCGGGACGATGAAAAAAGGCGAGCCTATTGGTATCAAAATTGATCAGACGATAACCCATGATGTAACCGGCGTCATGGTATACCTCGAATTTGAGGCCATGGGGCTGCCCAAAGTTAAGACCGAGCTGACGGTTAGTTATCTCGACCATAACATGATTCAAGCCGACTTTCGCAACTCTGACGACCATAAATTTCTGATCGACGCAGCCGCGAAATTCGGAGCTGTTTGTTCCCGACCGGGAAACGGCATTTTGCATCAGCTCCATCTTGAGCGCTTTGCTGTGCCTGGGAAAAGCATGCTTGGCGCTGATTCGCATACCCCCACCGCCGGCGGGCTTGGGATGCTTGCCCTGGGATCAGGCGGACTTGACGTTGCTATGGCCATGGCCGGCGAACCTTTTGTCACCCCTATGCCGGCAATTGTCAAAGTGTATCTGACCGGCCAACTGCAACCCTTTGTTTCCGCCAAAAATGTAATCTTAGAATTGCTGCGCCGGGTCTCGGTCAAAGGTGGAATAGGTAAGGTCTTTGAATACGCCGGTCCTGGAGTCGAGACCCTCAGTGTTCCTGAACGGGCGATCATCACCGATATGGGCGCCGAAACCGGAGCTACCACCTCGCTCTTCCCCAGCGATGAAATAGTCCGGTGCTGGCTGATGGCACAAGAGCGAGGAGATCAGTGGATTCCTTTGCAGGCGGATAATGACGCTATCTATGACGACGTCATAAACATTGATCTGTCGGCCATTGTACCCTTAATCGCCCTTCCCCATCAGCCGGACAATGTCGTACCAGTCAGTAAGATCGCGGGGAAAGCTGTTGATCAGGTCTTGTTCGGCAGTTGTACCAATTCATCCCTGCAGGATATTCTCTCAATCGCTCACATCCTTAAGGGAAAAAACATTCATCAGAATATCGATGCCGGGATCAATTATGGCAGTCGTCAGGTAATGCTGGAAAGCATGGAACAGGGTGCTAATACCGCAATCGCCAGAGCCGGGGTGCGCATACTGGAAAATTTTTGCGGCGGCTGTAACGGATCGGGTTTTGCGCCGCCTACGGGCGGGGTATCGCTCAGGACTCACCCGAGAAATTTTCTCGGGCGCAGTGGAACGGCAGAAGCTGAGATTTATCTGGTCAGCCCAGAAGTTGCGGCAGCCTCAGCACTGACGGGAGTGATTACCGACCCCAGGACACTGGGTATCGAACCCCTGATGTATGAAATGCCGGAAAAGTTCATCATCAATGACAGCATGTTTATCATGCCGCTCCAAGATGACAATGAAGCAGCTGAAATTGAAAATCCAGAAGTTGCGGCAACTACCGCACTAATGGGAGATATTAACGATCTCCGGCCACTCGTGAATGCGGCGAACGCAATTGAAATACGGCGCGGGCCGAATATCAGACCGCTCCCTGTTTTTGAACCTATGGGGGAAGTAATTGTCGGTGAGACCTTGATCAAGCTGGGTGATGATATTACGACAGACCATATTGTACCGGCTGGAGCAAACTTTTTGCCGATACGCTCCAACACGCCCGAGATATCCAAGCACGTCTTTCGCGTGGTTGATACCTCTTTCCCGGCTCGGGCGCAGGAAGCGGGCGGCGGGTTCATTGTCGCCGGTTCCAACTATGGTCAGGGGTCGAGTCGGGAGCAAGCCGCCCTTTGTCCACGCTACCTGGGGGTTAAAGCGGTTATTGCCAAAGGCTTTGCCAGAATCCATTTAGCCAATCTGGTCAATTTCGGGATACTTCCCCTGGTGTTTGAAGATGAGGCAGGGTACAACAGCATCGAGCAGGGAGACTGTTTGCTGGTGGCATTCCATTCCTTGAAAGCTGGACAAATGACTTTCGTAGAGAACGTGACGAAGAAAACAAAGATCCCGGTTAAGAGTCCTGTTTCTGAAACAGATATAGATATTTTGAAACAAGGCGGACGGTTGAACTGGATGAAAGCACGAAACAAGAAGTAGAAGACCCGGGTGGATGGTGTATTATCAATGGCATTGCAGGAGGATGAACAAAATGAGCAGTATCGAAAAAAGAATGGTGAGTATTCTCAGCCAACTGAAGCAGCAGTATGGGGTTACGGGTGTAAAGGCATCCTTAGAGGCTGAGGGCGTGAGACTGGCAGAACTGCTGCGATTGAAGGAAATAGCCATGCTGGCGGGGGTTGGCCTTGTGGTGAAGATCGGTGGCTGCGAGGCGTTAACTGATATAAGATTGGCGCACACCATCGGAGCAAATGGTGTCATGGGGCCGATGATTGAATCAAAGTTTGCGCTGGAAAAATTTCTGGCTATGGGTGCCGGTGAATATAGCGGCGAAGAACTGGAGGATGTAAAGCTATCGATCAATATTGAAACAGTGGATGGCTACGAGAAGATCGATAAAATATTAGCAGCGGAGAACATTCAACTGCTAAGCGGTATCGTGCTTGGCCGAACCGACCTGGCTGCAGCTTTAAAAACGGCTGATGTTGATTCGCCGGAAATATTGAGGATAGCCAAGGAAATCTTCGGCAAGGCCAAACAGAGATCACTAAGTTGCCTGATCGGAGGCGGCATAAACAATAAGACCGTTCCGTTTCTGAAGCAGCTGGGCGACCTGGTAGACGGCTTTGAGACCAGAAAAGTGATTTTTGGCAGCTTCCGCGAGATTGAACCTGTCGCCGAAGAAGGAATCCGCCTGGCTCTGGAATTTGAATATTCCTGGTATGAGCTAAAACGGCAATATTATAGTGTGCTGCGGGATGAAGACGCTGGCCGGATGAAGAAAATGGCGGTGCTGCTGAATAAGTAGGAGCAGAGTCAACGACTTGTGAAGGTCTGGGGACTGATGTCAAACTTTGTTCCGTGGAGAGTTGAAATGACAAAAAGGATGCCGCGGTGGGCACCTTTTTGTCAATAGGAGGGCTGCCAGTGGCAGATAAAAACGCTTCGTACCGGCCGCTAATTTGGATAGGGCTGTCTTTGGCTATCATGTTCTACATTACTTTTATGCCGCCCTTGCCTGGACTATCTGCGGCAGGACAGTGCATTTTGGCAATTCTGGCTTTTGCTGTAATCATGTGGGTAACTGAGGCTGTTCCATACACTGTTAGCGCTGTGGCTATCGTTGTTTTCATGATACTCTTCCTGGGATTCGCTCCGGCGACAGGCATTTCAGGAGCATTACTCGGCACAGGTAAAGCCATCCCCATTGCTTTCGGCGGTTTTATCAACGGGGGGTTGGTGCTGGTAGGCGCCGGTCTGTTCATGGCGGCGGGTGTGCTGCAAACCGGCCTTGACCGTCGCATCGCCCTCAACATCCTCAAATTGGTTGGTGCTAAGACCAATAATATTATCGCCGGAATGATCTTGATCATGTTTGTACTGGACTTTTTTATTCCCTCCATGACAGCACGGGCGGCCGCGGTGGTGCCGCTGGCCCTCGGGATACTGCGCGCTTTTGATGTTGATCCCAAGAGCGTGTTCGGCCGCAACTTACTCATCACTGTCGGTATTTCAGGATCAATCACCGGTATCGGTATTTTGAGCGCCGGCGTCCCCAATCCGATCACGGTTTCTTTTATTCAGCAGGCAACCGGTGTTTCGATTTCCTGGCTGCAATGGGCGGTTTATGCGATGCCCCTTTGTGCGCTGATGCTTATAGGCTTGTATTTCCTTATTACGCGGATGAATAAGTTTGAGTTTGACGAAATAGCCGGCGGGCAACAACGCATTAACCAATTGTGTAGTGAATTAGGGCCGATGAGCGCGGCGGAAAAACGGATAGCCATCATCTTCGCGGTAACGATTCTGCTGTGGGCTACCGATTTCATTCACAAAATCGATGCCAGTAGTACAGCCGTCTTCTCGGTTTTGCTTATGATGGCACCCTACATTGGCATAGGCACCTTCAAGGAACTATCCGCCAGGGTGGACTGGGGTACACTGATCATCTGTGCGGTGGCCATTTCGCTTGGGGAGGCGCTGGCCAAGACGGGGGCGGCGCTGTGGTTGGCCAAAACCATGCTTGGCGGTCTGGGCCTGGGCGCATTGTCAACGGCAATCATGATGATTATTCTGGTAGGGGCGCTGCTTATCTTCAGGTTTGCTTTCGCCAGTGTGGCGTCGTCAACTGCCGCTCTTGTACCTACTGTTTTGGGATTCCTGCTCAGCCTGGGTAATCCCGACCTGCCGATCTGGGGCATGACGATAATCGCGACCTTTACCGTCTATTTCTCATTTATTCTGCCGGTCAGCGCGCCTCAGACGATGATCCCATATGCCACCGGGACTTTTGAAGTCAGGGATCTGGCGCGAATCGGTATTCCCATGACCCTTATCGGCTTTGGCATAATAGTGCTATTTATCTTTAACTATTGGCATTGGCTGGGCTTAGTATAGTGGGATCAGGCCAGGAGTTACCCCAAAATTGAATCATGGAACTTCTAAGGCAAAAAGCAATTTAAGGAGGCTACAATGATGAAAGTAATATTGGCGTGGATACTGTTCGTGGCGATGCTGTCCGTAATTTCACCAGCGTTTGCAGCTCCGGCAAAATCTATACCGGGAAAGACGGTAATTTATGCGAGTTTGGATGCGGAACTTTCCCGGTATGAACTGGATGTTCCCAGTGCCACGCTAACCAAGCTGGGGTCAGTAACGCTGCCCGCCAATGTGCAGTTTGCTGCATTTCATCCATCAGGTCACTTCCTGTATGTAATATCCAGTAATGCAGGTAATGGAACTTTGGGGGCGGCGGGTGACAAGCACTTACTAAGCGTGCTTAAAATCGACCAGACTACCGGTGCTTTGCAGCAGTACGGCCAGTCTGTCATACTGCCGGAGCGTCCTATCCACGTTACAGTTGACCGTGCCGGTGAATACGCTCTTGTTGCCTTTAACCAATCAGGCACGGTACGAGTCTTCCAGATCATGAAAGACGGGACACTTGGCGAGGAGGTGGCTCAACAGGTGAAACCGTATGGGGGTATTTTTACCCATCAGGTGATGGTGACTCCGTCCAACGATACGGTGATTGCTCTCGGGCGGGGAAATGAAGCTACAAAAAACAGGCCTGCAGATATCGGCAGCCGGACGACGTTCAGCTTCAAAAATGGTGTATTGTCGCAAATTGATAAAACCTACTACGAGGATGGCATCGGTCCTCGCCACTTAGCTTTCCATCCAACGCAGCCATGGGTCTATGTGGGGATGGAACGAGAGAGCAAGCTTTTCATGCATACTCTCAAGGATGGCGTATTGAGCCAAGAGCCGATATTTAAAAAAGAGACGCTGACTGATCTTGATAATATACATCGTGACCGTCAGAAAGGGGGTGTAGTCAAGATGCATCCCAACGGCAAGTTTCTTTACGCGACTAACCGCGCCGATGGCGTAGTCAAAGAAAACGGGCAAACTGTTTGGGCTGGCGGCGAGAATAATATCGCTGTATTCGCGGTAGATGAGAAAACAGGGGAACCAAAATTGATTCAACATATTGACAGTCAGGGTATCGAGGCACGAACCTTTGCCATTGACCCGAGCGGCAAATTGCTTATTGTCGCGAATCAAAAGACCCTGCTGGTTCATGACGGCGACAGCCTCAAAACCGTTCCCGCTAGCTTGGCCGTTTTCCGCATCGGCGCTGACGGTAAACTCGAATTTGTCCGTAAATATGATGTTAATGCTGGTAGTCAGTGGTTATTGTGGATGGATGTCTTCGGACTGAATTAGGGGAAGATGAGAAGGTATAAAATAGAACGTCTTGTCCGCAGCATTTTGAGATTTATGTCTATATGCTGAGACAGGCACAGAGGTCATTTGATCAACGGTAAAACTCTGAACCGCCGCCTATGGCGGTGGTTCAGAGTGAAGACAAAAGACGGTAGCGGGAGGGGAATTCCTCCGCTACGGATGATATCCTACGCCGTTACCGGCAGACAAGCTGCCGACGGCTGGGGATAAGAATCCCGCTGCAGAAAGCCCCTCCCGCTTCCTGCCTTATGCTTGCAAGAGAGTTTTGTCTTTACTCTAATCACCGCCTATAGCGGTGGTTTTTTGTTTTTGGCAATTTCCGATTTGCAAGCATGTTGGGATGATCAGGTAATTTTTATAGAAAAGCGGGGAGCATAGTGGTAAAATTATACTGATAAAAAGGAAAAGACCAAAAAAGGGGGGGCAGGGTATGCCGATACTGACTGAAGACGCCATGAAAATGCAACTTCCTAAGATGGTGAAGATTCAGCAAAAATTTGACAAGACCCATATCCAGGACATCGAAAAGGCGGTTCGCCAGGAATTGGAGCAGGACAAGGTACGGACGCTGATCAGACCCGGGCAAACCGTCGCCGTGGCGGTGGGCAGTCGCGGTATCAACAACCTCAGCCGGATCGTGAAAGCAACGGTGGTCTATCTTAAAGAGCTTGGCGCTGCTCCGTTCATCGTTCCGGCCATGGGCAGCCATGGCGGCGCGACGGCTGAGGGGCAGCTGGAAGTTTTGCATAACTACGGTGTTACCGAAGAGGCGATGGGTGTTCCCATCAAGTCGTCCATGGAGGTGACCCTGCTTGGTCATACGCCGAAGGGAATCCCGGCATACATGGACAAGAATGCCCGCCAGGCCGATATGGTGGTTTTGATCAACAGGGTCAAACCGCATACCAATTTCAGAGGTCCGATCGAAAGTGGTCTTGCGAAAATGTGCGCCATTGGTCTTGGCAAGCACATCGGGTGCTCGCGGCTGCATGAGGAAGGCTGGCCGGACTTTTCCGAAGCGATCGCTACGGTGGCTGAGGTCTTTATGCAGAAAGCCAACATCGGTTTCGGGCTGGCGCTGGTGGAAAACGCCTATGACGAAACAGCAATGATCAAGGCACTCACCAAAGATGAAATCCTGGCCGAAGAACCTGAGCTTCAGGCCAAGGCCAAAGCAATGATGCCGGCGCTGTTTGTACCGGACATGGATGTTCTGGTGATTGAACAAATCGGCAAAAATATCAGCGGTACCGGGATGGACCCCAACATCATCGGCAGGGCGGATCTGGCCAATTACTACACCGGTCCCAAGATTAAGCGGATCGTGGTCCTCGATCTTACCGAAGCGACGCATGGCAACGCCAGCGGTATCGGTATGGCGGATTTTACGACAAAGACAGTCTTTGACAAGCTCGATTTCACGGCTACCTACACCAACATGATCGCCGCCGGAGCGCCTGAACTAGCCAGCATTCCGGTGGTCATGGAAAGCGAGCGGGATGCTATTATCGCCGCTGTAAGGTGTTGTGGCCGCATCGATGAAGTCAGTGGTCCGCGAATCGTGAAAATCAAGGATACGCTGCATATGGGTGATATCTGGGTTTCGGAGAATATGCTGCCATTCATCAAAAATGATGATAGACTCGCTATCACCAAGTAGAGTTTCATGAACAGAAACCCGCAGCTGAGGGTTTGGTGTTCATCAAGAGAAAAACGCAGGCTTTATCGCGAGAAAGGAACAGTTCGATGAAATCCGGAGTAATGGTTCAATCGATTGAACGAGCGATTAAGATTATGCAGTGCTTTACCCAGCAAAGGCCGGAATTGCGCCTCAAAGATATCGCGGATGAATTGAATCTAAATAAGAGTACTGTTCATGGGATCCTCAACACTTTAAAACACTATGGTTTTGTGGAGCAGAGTGAAGGACTGCAGCAATACCGGCTGGGACTGACCCTGCTGGCGCTCGGCAGTCAAGTGCTAAGCAGCCTGGATGTCCGGTCGGCGGCTGGACCAGTCATCAGCGAAGTTTGTGTGCAGACTGGTGAGACTGTGCATTTAGTCTTGTTGGAGGGAATGGATGTCGTTTATATCGATAAGCAAGAGTCAAATCAGTCGATTCGAATCTTTACCTCCATCGGAACTCGTTATCGCGCTTATGCCACAGGTGTCGGTAAGGCGATGCTTGCCTATCAGTCGCTGGAAGAATTAATGGCAATGCTGCCGGCAAAACTGGAAAAATTGACTGAGCATACCATTACTGATAAAGAAGAACTTATTGAGCAGCTGGTGGCAATCCGTGGTCGGGGCTATGCCATTGATGATGAGGAAACGCTGATTGGGCTCCGCTGTGTTGCTGCCCCTATTTTTAATTATCGTAACCAGGTTGTTTCAGCGATCAGTATTTCAGGGCCCTCTGTCCGGATGACCCGGGAGCGTTTACCGGAGTTGACTGATCTGGTGTGTCAAGCCGCTAAACGGATATCGCGTAACTTGGGACTGCGGGAGTAAGGGTCGGCCGGCAGAGGGTTGTTTGAAAGCTTAATAAATTACAAAAAAATAACATATAAATGGAGGGTAACTGGAAGATATGTCGAAGGTGCAAATAGCGAAATATTTGCGATAAGTTGCATTTTTTTATGCCGAAAAACGAGAACCGCGTAGGATAATGTAGAACCCGGAGATTGGTGTAGAATGCGATGGAGTTTTTCAAATCAAATCTTAATGAGGAGGATGAACATGGATCTCGGATTAAAGGGAAAAGTCGTTCTTATCACCGGTGGGGCAACTGGTATTGGCAAGGCAAGTGCATTAGCGTTTTTGAAGGAAGGCTGCCGGGTGGCCATTTGTGGCCGCACGAAGGCGAAAATTGACGGCGCGGTTCAAGAGTTAAAAGAGCAGGGCTATGATGCTATCGGCGGTGCAGCCGATGCCGGGAACGTTGCAGAGATTACGGCTTTTGCCAACACGGTTGCAAAAGAGTACGGCCAAATTGATGTCTGGCTTAACAATGCGGGAGTCTATCCGCAGCGGGCGATCTTGGATATGACGGAAGAGGAATGGGATGAAACTTTCCGCATCAATGTCAAATCAGTTTTTATCGGGACGAGAATCGCAGCCGGATACATGAAAAAGCAAGGTAAGGGAGTAATTCTTAACGCGGCCTCCTTCGCCTCGATC
>Ga0316231_1001590_pt1 | contig 24464 bp, 26 predicted proteins | sample TBH18027metaG_FD_206002 | JGI IMG/M metagenome (GOLD analysis project Ga0316231, IMG submission 206002) | Freshwater microbial communities from Trout Bog Lake, Wisconsin, USA - TBH18027 | ecosystem: Environmental > Aquatic > Freshwater > Lake > Hypolimnion/Profundal zone | place: USA: Wisconsin... | reverse complement strand
CGCCGCCGCCGCCGCCGCCGCCGCCTCCGCCGCCCCCGGCGAAGACGTACATCGTGTTCTTCGACTTCGATAAGTCGAACCTCACGGCGGAAGCGCAGAGCACCGTCACGGAGGCCGTCTCGGCCGCCAAGACGCTCGGCTCGGTGCGCGTCATGGTCACCGGCCACACCGACACGGTGGGTTCGGACAAGTACAACCAGGCGCTGTCGATCCGCCGTGCCACGGCCGTGAAGGACGAAATGGTCCGTCAGGGCATCGGTGCGAACGGTATCGCCATCGAAGGCAAGAGCTTCCACGATCCGCTGGTTCCGACCGGTCCGGGCGTGCGCGAGCCCAAGAACCGCCGCGCGGTTATCGATCTGGGCGGCTGATAGCCAACCAGATTGAAAAGATCAGGGCCGGTCGCAAGACCGGCCCTTTTCTTTTGCGCGCCCTTATCTTGTGAGCGGGAAACCTGGCCCCGCACCCCAGCGGCAAAGCCGAGACGGCGTTGGGCAACAGGCACAAATGAAAACGGCGCGGTGTGATTACCGCGCCGTTTTCATTTCGAAGGCTGCGCTGCTAGCGCGGAAACAGGCTGTCGTCGGTCGGGTCACTGGGCAGATGCGGTCGCGGCGAGGGAGATATCGCCGCGCCCGACTGCACGCCCTGCAGCGTCATCGCCACCTTGATATCGCAGGCATCGACGGGGTTCTGCTCATAGACCGGAACGCCGGAGACGAAATCCTCCAGCACCGGCTTGTCGGGGGCCAGCGCCGCCTCGAACACGATCTGGGCGGTGGCGCAGAAATTGTCATGCGCGCCCGGCTTGGTGCGGCGCTGCTCGGCATGGGCGATGGCGCGGGTCTTGTAGGAATCGTAGGCGGCGTTGCCGGCGCGCGCGCCGTTGAGGCGCTTGAACATGGACAGCAGCTGCGCGTCCGAGCGGCGCAGCTCTTTCTGGAAGACGGTCTGGAAGCGGTTGAAGCTGGCCACGGCGGCGGGGCCGCAGGCCAGGGCGGCGTCGGTCAATTCCTGCTGCACGGCCGAAACCTGGACGGCGGAAATTTCCGATGGGCTGGCGCAACGGTTGGGGGCGGCCTGGGCGGCTGTACTCACGGCCATGGCGGCAAGGGCGGCCAGCGAACTCATTCGCGCGCCGGCCCGGCTCTTTGTCTTGGGCATTTCGTCTTCCCGGATATGTGAGTGTGGCCCACAGATTAGGCCAAGGGAGGGCCTTCCGCCAAGCGCCCCGGCGCCGGAACCTTTACGGATTGTTGCAACAAAAAAGGCGTCACCCGCGTTTTCCTTGGTATCCGCAGGGTTATCGCCATGCTCCGCTTCGGCCTTTTTGCAGCAAGTTTCGCCCTCCTCGCGCTGACCGTCTCGGCCGCAGCGCAGCAGCGGACGCTGGGCGGCGGCGGCTATATCCTCAAGCCGCTGGTGGTGCCGTCGTCGGCGGCGGCGCAAGCGCCCCCCGCGCCCTATCCCATGACTTATTCCGAACAGGTGGCTATCAGCCTGGGGGTGCGCGACGGGGGCCTGCCCCTGAATCCGGTGCCGGACCGCGACGCCAACCCCTATGCCCCCAGCGTCAGTTTCAACGGCAGCATGCTGCGGTTGCGCTGGCGGCCCTGACACCACGCTTCCCCTGATCGCCAGGCTTTAGTAATGCTCTGCCCGGTTTTGACCGGGAGCGCCGGCCGGCAGGAGTTGCAGACTTTTGCGGCGGCCGCGCGACCCCAAAAAGGGATATCATGGCTTATAAAGTCGCCGTCGTCGGCGCCACGGGTAACGTTGGGCGCGAAATGCTGCGGGTGCTGGTGGAACGGCAGTTTCCCTTCAGCGAAGTGGTGGCGCTGGCCTCGACCCGCTCGGTCGGCACCGAAGTCTCGTTCGGCGACGACGCCGTCCTCAAGGTCAAGGCGCTGGACTATTACGACTTCAAGGGCACCGATTTGTGCCTGATGTCGGCAGGCAGTGACATCGCCAAGGAATGGGCGCCCAAGATCGCCGCCACCGGCTGCATCGTGATCGACAATTCCAGCGCCTGGCGCATGGACCGCGCCGTGCCGCTGGTGGTGCCGGAGGTCAATGCTGACGCCCTGCTGGAGATCAAGAAGGGCATCGTCGCCAATCCCAACTGCTCCACCGCCCAGCTTGTCGTGGCGTTGAAGCCGCTGCACGACCTGGCCACCATCAAGCGGGTGGTGGTTTCGACCTACCAGTCGGTGTCCGGCGCCGGCAAGGATGCAATGGACGAGCTGTTCCGCCAGACCCGCGCCGTCTTCGTCGCCGATCCGGTCGAGGTTGGAGAATTCACCAAGCAGATTGCCTTCAACGTCATTCCCCATATCGACGTCTTCCTCGATTCCGGCCTGACCAAGGAGGAATGGAAGATGGCGGTGGAGACGCAGAAGATCCTGGACCCGGACATCCAGCTCACCGCCACCTGCGTGCGCGTGCCGGTCTTCATCGGCCACAGCGAAGCGGTGACCATCGAGTTCGAGAGGCCGATCACCGCGGAAGCCGCCCGCAACGCCCTGCGCGCCGCGCCGGGCGTGCTGGTGGTCGACAAGCGCGAGGATGGCGGCTACGCCACGCCGCTGGAATGCGCCGGCGAAGATGCCACCTATGTCAGCCGCATCCGCAAGGATCCGACGGTGGAGCATGGCCTGTCGCTGTGGATCGTCGCCGACAATCTTCGCAAGGGCGCGGCGACCAACGCCGTGCAGATCGCCGAAGCCCTGATTAAACGCAAGCTGTTGAGGAGTTCATAATGCCCAAGGCCTATTGGATCGCCCGCGTCGATGTCCGCGACCCCGAAGTCTACAAGAAATATGTCGAGACCGGCCGCCCGGCCTATCAGCGCTATGGCGCCAAGTTCCTGGCCCGCGGCGGCAAGACCGAGGTGCTGGAAGGCAATGCCCGCGCCCGCAATGTCGTGATCGAGTTCGCCTCGATGGAAGATGCGCTGGCCTGCTACAATTCTCCGGAATATACCGAGGCCCGCAAAATCCGCCAATCGGTGAGCGACGGCGAATTCCTGCTGGTCGAAGGCGCCGAATAAGCTTGGCCCGCATCCGCGCCGCCCTGTTTGTTCCAGGCAGCAATGCCCGGGCGCTGGAAAAAGCGCGTACCCTTGCCGTCGATGCCGTGATCCTCGATCTGGAGGATGCGGTGGGGCCGGATGAGAAGACGGCGGCGCGCGCCCGTGTCGCGGATGCGGTTCGCGCCCGCGCCTTTGACGGCCGGGTCACGGTGGTGCGGATCAATCCCCTCACCAGTGAGGAAGGCGTCGCCGACCTCAGGGCGGTGGCGGGGGCCGATGCCATCCTGCTGCCCAAAGTGACCGCGGCCGCCGACCTTGGCGCGGCGCGGCTGCTGGCCGGGGCGACACCGCTTTGGGCAATGATCGAAACGCCGCAGGCGGTGCTGGCGCTGCGCGCGATCGCGGCGGGCGCGGCGGCGCTGCTGCTGGGGTCGAACGATCTTCTCAAGGACATGGCGGGGAGGCATCGGCCGGATCGCGCCAATCTGCATTATGCCATGGCCGCCCTGGTGACGGCGGCGCGGGCGCACGGCGCCCTGGCGCTGGACGCCGCTTACAATGACATCGCCGATGCACACGGCCTTGCCGCCGACTGCGCCCTGAGCCGCGATTTCGGTTTTGACGGCAAGATGCTGATCCATCCGTCACAGATCGAAGCGGCCCGCGCCGCCTTCGCGCCATCCGCCGAAGAAATCGAAGACGCCCGGGCGCTGCTGGCGGAATTCGACAGGCCGGAAAATCGCGGGCGCGGCGTGATCGCCTTCCGGGGTCGCATGGTGGAGCGGTTGCATGCGCAGATGGCCCGCCGCCTGCTGGACGGGCACGCATGACCAGCGCCTATGCCATGGCGGTGGCGGATGGCGCCTTGAAGCCCGATGCGGCGCAGAGCGCGGCGGCGGCGAAGCTGCAGGCGCTGGCGCGGGCCCTGAAGCCGCAACGCTTTTCCCTGTTCGGCAAGGCGCCCGCGCCGAAGGGGCTGTATCTGTGGGGCGATGTCGGGCGCGGCAAGACCATGCTGATGGACATGTTCTTCGAGGAGACGCCGGAGCCGAAAAAACAGCGCATCCATTTCAACGCCTTCATGACCGAGATTCACGCCCGCATTCACCAGCTGCGTGGAGCGGCCGGCATCGATGATCCCATTGCGCCGGTGGCCCGTGCCATCGCCCGGGATGCACGCCTGCTCTGTTTTGACGAATTCCAGGTGACGGATGTCGCCGACGCCATGATCCTGGGGCGGCTGTTCGAGCAGTTCTTCGCCGCGGACATGGTGATCGTGGCGACCAGCAACACCCCGCCGGAGCGGCTCTATGAAGGCGGACTCAACCGCCAGCTTTTCCTGCCCTTCATTGACGAGATCAAGGCGCGGATGGAGGTGGTGGCGCTGAACGGCCCCACCGATTACCGGCTGCAGGGGCTGCAGGATGTGGCGGTCTATCTCACCCCGCTGTCGGCTGCCGCCGATGCCGCGATGGATGCGGCCTGGGCAAGGCTGGCGGGGCGTCAGGGCAAGCCCACCAGCCTGACCGTGCTGGGCCGGACGCTGGCGGTCGCCCATTCCGGGCGGGGCGCGGCGCGCTTTTCGTTCGACGAACTCTGCGCCCGCCCCCTGGGGGCGGCGGATTATCTTGCCATCGCCCGGCACTTCCATACGGTTTTCCTGGACCACATTCCGGTGATGGCGGAAGCCGACCGCAACGCAGCGCGGCGTTTCACCCTGCTGATCGACACGCTGTATGATGAAGGGGTCAAGCTGGTCGCTTCCGCCGCCGCCCCGCCGGACGGGCTTTATCCGGCCGGCAGCGGTTCGGACGCCTTTCGCCGCACTGCCTCGCGTCTTGTCGAAATGCAGTCGGAGGATTATCTCGGCAAGGGGCATGGACGAGGAGCGCCGCGCGCCTGAGCGCGCGGCGGGATGCTGGAAGCGCCGATGGGAACGAGAAGATGACTGGCGTCTACGAAATGGCTGCTCTCATCCTGGCCGGACTGCTGATCTATCGCTATGCCGTGCCGCGCTTCAAACGCTTCGACGAAGAGAATGTGAAGCGCATCGTTCAACAGGAGCAGGACAAGCGCGATCCCACCGCCCATATCCGCCACGCCCTGGACGTCGCCGCCGAGCAGGTGGAGGAGGTGCAGGAGATCAAGACCGGCTCGATCACCCATTACCTGTTCGAGGCGCAGATTTTCGCCACCCGCGAGGAGGCCGAAGAGGCCCGGGCCCAGCGCATCGGCGTGGTGGCGCGGCGCTTCTATGAGGAGTTGCCCGCCGCCCTGATGGGCCGCGGAAATGATCCGGGAAATGGGCCGCGCTCCAACCTGACCGCCCGCGAACGCGCCAGCCAGCGCTGGAAGCGGACGATACATTGAGGATGGGCCATTGAATCCGCTGCAACTGATCCTGTTGGGTTTGGTGGCCGGGGCGGCGGCGGGGCTGGTGATCCTGGCGGCGGCAGCCTTCTTCGTGCCCTTCGCGCGGGCACGGCGCGCCGGTCTGGCCGCACTGATCGGCGGCAGCATCGGCTTCACCCTGACGGCGCTGGTGCAAGGCGTGTTTTATTCCGCTGCGAAGACGCTGGACGAACTTGCCGAGCCGATGGGCCTTTCCATTCTGGTGGCGGCCGGCGCGGCGGGGCTGTGCGCGATGATGATCCTGAGGGCGGGGCGGAGCTAGCGTTCGCTTGTCATGCCCGGCCAAGCTCGGCCGGGCATGACAAAAAGGGTCAGGCCGCCTCGCCTTTCATCAACTTCGGCAGTTTGCCGACGTCACCGCCGGCATGGCGCATGAAAAAGCGGCGGGCCGGGCCGATGGAATCGACGATGCCCATGCCGATGTCGCGGATCGCCCGCAGCGGCGCGATGTCGTTGGAGAAGAGCCAGTTCAGCGCATCGGTGCTGGCCGCCAGCGTGACGGAATCAAACCGACGCCAGCGTTCATAACGCTTCAGCACGTCCAGCGCCCCGATATCCTGGCCCAGCCGCGCCGCGTCCAACAGCACTTCAGCCAGGGCGGCCGCGTCTTTCAGGCCGAGGTTCAAGCCCTGACCGGCGATGGGATGGATGCCATGGGCGCAGTCGCCCGCCAGGGCGAAGCGGGGCTTCACGAAATCGCGGGCGATGTGGAAGGACAGCGGATAGGACCAGCGTGGCCCCGCCACTTTCACCGCCCCCAGATGGGCACCAAAGCGTTTCGCCAGTTCTTCGTTGAAGCGCGTCTCGTCCAGCGCCAGCAATGCGGGCGCCTTGGCTCTCTCTTCGGTCCACACCAGCGAGGCGCGATTGCCGGTCATGGGCAAAATCGCGAACGGCCCCGCTGGGAGGAAATGCTCATAGGCGACGCCATGGTGCGGCTTTTCATGTTCCACCGTCGCGACGATGCCGGTCTGCGGGTACGACCAGCCGATGGTCTTGATCCCCGCCGCTTCGCGCAGCGGCGAGACCCGGCCATCTGCCGCCACCGCCAGCGCCGCCTGCACGGTATCGCCATTGCCCAGTGTCGCGGTGACGCCGCCGCCGCTTACCACCACGGCGGTCACGGCGGCCGGCGCGATCAGGGTGAGATTCTTTTCCGCGGCGGCCCGCGCCGCCAGCGCGGCGCGGATGTGGCGGTTCTCGACAATCGCGCCCAGCTGCGGCGCCCCGACCTCTTCGGAATCAAAATGCAGCGAAAAGGGTGAGGCCGCGCGCCCCGGCGCGCCGTCGGTGACCAGAATTTCGCGGATGGGCTGGGCATCGGCTTCCATCGCCGCCCACGCCCCCAGCGCCCGGTACATGCGGATGGTGGCATAGGCCAGGGCCGAGACCCGGCCATCGAACCTGGCCTCGAGCTGGGCGTCCATGGGCGTGACATCAGCCACCACGGTGCGAAAGCCGCCCTGGGCCAGGGCCAGGCCCAGGGAAAGGCCGACCATGCCGCCGCCACTGATGACGATATCGGCCTTGTGCATTCCCATCTCAGTGCCGCCTAAAAATTATGCAAAACGCTTCGTTTGCCTTCAAAGCAGGCAAAAGCACCTTGCCTGTTTTTGAGTCATCCAAGGCCAAAAATCGCAAAGTCTCTTTCATTTTCAACGCCTTGGTAATCTGGCCGAGAACTGGCCCGCTTCTTGATAACTCATTAACGGCCGGGCCTTCGTCCGGCGCTGGCAATAACACGGAAGGACGGCAGATGAAGCTTATTACGGCGATCATCAAACCCTTCAAGCTCGACGAAGTCCGGGAGTCGCTTTCGGCGCTCGGAGTCCAGGGCATGACGGTGACTGAGGTCAAAGGTTATGGACGGCAAAAGGGGCATACCGAAATCTATCGCGGCGCGGAATACGCCGTGAGCTTCCTGCCCAAGCTGAAACTCGAAGTGGCGGTGAAGGGCGAGATGCTGGAAGCGGTGGTCGATGCGATCACCACCAAGGCGAAGACCGGCCAGATCGGGGACGGCAAGATTTTCGTGACGCCGCTGGAACAGGTCGTGCGCATCCGCACCGGCGAAACCGACAGCGACGCGCTGTAAGCAAGGGGACAAACAGATGAGACTCGAACAATTGAAGAAAGCGGGCATGACGGCGCTGGTCGCCGCCGGCGCGCTGGCTCTGACGGCGGGCGTGGCCTATGCGGCCGACGCGCCGAAGGATCCGCTGAACCCGGGCGACACCGCCTGGATGCTGACCTCCTCGGCGCTGGTGCTGATGATGACCATTCCGGGCCTGGGCCTGTTCTATGGCGGCATGGTGCGCAAGAAGAACGTGCTGGCGACGCTGGCGCAAAGCTTCGGCGCCACCGCGCTGATCACCGTGCTGTGGATGGTGATCGGCTACAGCCTGGCCTTCACCGCCAATCCCGACAAGGGCATGAACGACTGGATCGGCGGCTTCGGCTATCTGTTCCTGGGTCCGATGAAGCTCACCAGCGTTTCCGCGCTGGCGGGCACGATTCCGGAATCGGTCTACATGTTCTTCCAGATGACCTTCGCGATCATCACCCCGGCCCTGATCGCCGGTGCGCTGGCCGACCGCATGAAGTTCAGCGCCTTCCTCTGGTTCATGGGGTTGTGGCTGATCTTCGTCTATTGCCCGATCGCCCATTGGGTGTGGGGCGGCGGCTGGCTGGGCACGGCTGGTGCGATGGACTATGCCGGTGGTTCGGTCGTTCACCTGAACGCCGGTACCGCGGCCCTGGTCACCTGCCTGGTCCTGGGCAAGCGCATCGGTCTGGGTTCGGAGAACATGTCGCCGCATAACCTGGTCCTGTCGGTCATCGGCGCTTCGCTGCTGTGGGTCGGCTGGTTCGGCTTCAACGCCGGCTCCGCCGTCACCGCCGGCTACAATGCCGGCATGGCCGCGGCGGCCACCCAGATCGCGACGGCTGCTGCCGCTCTCGCCTGGATGTTCGCCGAATGGATCATCGCCAAGAAGCCTTCGGTTCTGGGCATGATTTCGGGCGCCGTTGCCGGCCTCGTCGCCATCACCCCGGCCAGCGGCTTCGTCGATCCCGTCGGCGCGCTGATCATCGGCCTGTCGGCCGGCGTGGTCTGCTACATCTCGGCGGTGTGGGTGAAGAAGATGTTCGGTTACGACGACAGCCTCGACGCCTGGGGCGTGCATGGTGTTGGCGGCGCGCTCGGCGCCATCATGACCGGCATGTTCGCCAAGGCCTCGATCGAGCCGACGGCCTATCCCAAGGGCGGCTGGCTGACCGATGGCAACTTCAGCCAGATGATCGCCCAGTTCAAGGATGTCGGCGCCGTGTTCATCTACTGCGCCATCGTCACCTTCATCATCCTGAAGGTGATCGACCTGATCATCGGCCTGCGCGTCTCGCCGGAAGTCGAAGTCGAAGGTCTCGACATCAACCTGCATGGCGAAACGGTTCACGGCTAGCACGCAGCCTGGACTCAAGGATCGGGGCGCTGCCGCAGGGCAGCGCCCCTTTTCTTTGTGGCCCGCCGTTTTATTCGTTTTCCCCCATCCGTCTCAGCTCGGGTCGTCTGCGACGACACCTCGCTGAGACACCTTCCACGCCGATGGCTTCGCCAGGCGGGGGAAGGCAGCTGGCGGGTGCGAAGGGTTGCCCGGCGAAATGCCGGGCTCGAGCTTCCGCTTTGACGGATGGGATTGGGCAAGTACATTCCCACGCTATGTCAGACACCCGCCTCTCTGCCCTGCCCGATGGCCCTTTCGCGCGGCTGGCCACGCTGCTGGGCGACGAGAAGCCCGGCAAGGCGCCCATAAGCCTGGCGCTGGGCGATCCATCGGGCGCGGTGCCGGAGTTTGTGACGGAGGCGCTGGCGCGCGAGGCCGCCCGCTTCGGCAATTATCCCGCCATCGCCGGCACCGAGGAGTGGCGCCAGGCCGCCGCCGGATGGGTGGCCTCGCGCTTCGGCCTGCCCGCCGGCCGTATCGATCCGGAGCGCCATGTCCTGCCGCTGAACGGCACCCGTGACGGCCTCTTCTCGGTGCTGTTCCCGTTCGTGCCGCAGACCAAGGCCGGGCAGCGGCCCATCGTGGCGATGCCCAATCCGTTTTATCAGGTCTATGCCGCCGCCGCGCTCGCCTGCGGCGCCGAGCCGCTTTACGTGCCGGCTCTGGAAGAGAACGGCTTCCTGCCCGATTACGCATCACTGCCCGAAGCGACGCTGACGCGCATCGCCGCCGTCTATGTCTGCTCGCCGTCCAATCCCGAAGGCGCGGTGGCGACGCAAAGCTATTGGAACAGCCTGTTCGCCCTGGCCGAACGCCACGACTTCATCGTGTTGGCCGACGAATGCTATGCCGACATTTATTTCGACGCGCCGCCGGCCTGCGCCCTTCCCGCCCGCTTCGCCCAGTCGAACGGCTTCTCACGGCTGCTGAGCTTCCACTCGTTGTCCAAACGGTCGGGCCTGCCCGGCCTGCGCAGCGGCATGGTGGCGGGCTGCGCCAATCTGATCGCCCAATTCCGGGCCTTCCGCAATGTGGCGGGGCCGCAGGTCCCCACCCCGATCCTGGCGGCAAGCGCCGCCTGTTGGCGCGACGAGGCGCATGTCGCAGCCAACCGCCGCGCCTATCAGGAGAAGATGGCGGCGGCGGAACGGATTCTGGGCAACCGGATGAGGAGGCCCGGCGGCGGCTTTTTCCTCTGGTTGAAGGTCGAAAACGGCGAGGACGCCGCCCTCGGCCTATGGCGCGAGCAAGGCATCCGGGTGCTGCCCGGGGCTTACATGGGCAGAGAATCTGAACTCGGAAAAACCCAGACAAACCCTGGCTTTTCCTATGTCCGGCTTGCCCTCGTTAGTGATTTGTCAACCATTCTTACCGCACTCGAAAGGGTACGGAATTTTCTGGATCGAGGCTGACGGCTGTTCGGCTGATCTCCGGCTTCCTTCCCCCGCATGGCGAAGCCATCGGCGGGAGAAGGTGTCGCAACGAAGGTGGGTAGCGGCAGCGTGCGAACGCGCGAGCCGACCCGAGTTGTGACGGATGGGGGCAGACAAATAGGCCGCGAGCCCGTGGGGCAGAATATGGCGAAAGCATCCAACGTTTATTCTCCAAGGGCTCGCGGCGGCGCGATGCAGGACGCCATGGCCGATGCCCGGCGCGCCATGGCGCGGCTGATGCGAATTCTGGCCATGCGCGGCGCCGGGCTGGCGCTGCTGGCGGCGGCGGCCTGCGCCTTGCTGGCGCTGGTGAGCTATCATTCGGGCGATCCCAGCATCAACAACGCCAATGGCCGCGAAGCCGCCAACTGGATGGGCCCGTTCGGAGCGGTGGCCGCCGACCTGCTGCTGCAGAGCTTCGGCTTCGCGGCGCTGTGCGCCCTTGGCCCGCTGCTGATCTGGGGCGGCCAGGCCGTGCTGGGCCGTTCACTGAAATACGCCATGTGGCGGGCCGTGGCCTGGCCGCTGGGCACGGTGAGTGTGGCGGCGGGCCTGGGCGTGATCCCGGCGCCCGATTCGCTGCCGGCCGGCGCGGGCGGACTGATCGGCATTGCCGCGCGCGGACTTGCCGCCCATGCCGCGCTGGTGTGGAACGCGCCCTGGCTCACCTTCCTGCTGCCGCTGCTGCTGTTGCTGGCGGGGCTGCCGCTGGCCTTCCTGGCCACCGGTCTGAAGGCGCGCCCGCTGGCCCGCAACCTGGCCAATATTCCCGCCGGGATGGTGTGGCTGGGCGGGATGCTGCGCCTGCCGAATTTCCGCCGCGGCCATCACGATGATGACGATGAGCGCCACGAGCCGCATGATGACGATGATGATGACGGCTATCATCTGGGCGAGGACGAAGACGGCCCCGTCATGGGCAATGCGGAATCGGTGGCGGCCCGCCGCCTGTCGGAGCGCCGCGAAAGCCGCGAGAGCCGGGTCAAGCGCGACGCCGCCAAGAAACCCCCGGCGCCGGAAAAACGCAGCCAGACCGCGCTGAACCTGGGCGGCGGCGATTACCAGCTGCCGGCGCTCGACCTGCTGTCCGAGCCCGTGGTGGTCAAGGACACGGCGCACCTCACCGACGAGGCGCTGGAAGAAAATGCCCGCATGCTGGAAGCGGTGCTGTCCGACTTCGGCGTCAAGGGCCGCATCACCGCCGTGCGCCCCGGCCCGGTGGTGACGCTGTATGAATTCGAGCCGGCGGCGGGCGTGAAGTCCAGCCGCGTCGTGTCGCTGTCGGACGACGTCGCCCGCAACATGTCGGCGGTGGCGGCCCGCATCGCCACCATTTCGGGACGCAACGTCATCGGCATCGAACTGCCCAACCAGACCCGCGAGACCATCTATCTGCGCGACATGTTCGCCAGCAGCGAATATGAAAAGGCCCGCGCGCCGCTGACGCTGGCGCTGGGCAAGACCATCGGCGGCGAGCCGGTGATGGCCGACCTCGCCAAGATGCCGCATTTGCTCGTTGCCGGTACGACGGGTTCGGGCAAGTCGGTCGGCCTCAACACCATGATCCTGTCGCTGCTCTACCGCATGTCGCCGCAGCAGTGCCGCCTGATCATGATCGATCCCAAGATGCTGGAGCTGAGCGTCTATGACGGCATTCCGCATCTGCTGTCGCCGGTCGTCACCGACCCGCGCAAGGCCATCGTCGCCCTGAAATGGGCGGTGCGGGAAATGGAAGAACGCTACCGCAAGATGTCCAAGATGGGCGTGCGCGGCGTCGAGGCCTTCAACGAGCGTGTCGCCAAGGCCAAGGACAAGGGCGAAGTGCTGAAGCGCACCGTCCAGACCGGCTTTGATCGTGAGACCGGCAAGCCGGTCTATGAGGACGAGACGCTGGAGTTCGAAGCCATGCCATACATCGTGGTGGTGGTGGACGAAGTCGCCGACCTGATGATGGTCTCGGGAAAGGAGATCGAAGGCGCGGTGCAGCGCCTGGCCCAGATGGCCCGCGCCGCGGGCATTCACCTGATCGCGGCGACGCAGCGGCCTTCGGTCGACGTCATCACCGGCACCATCAAGGCCAACTTCCCCACCCGCATCTCGTTCCAGGTGACGAGCAAGATCGACAGCCGCACCATCCTGGGCGAACAGGGCGCCGAACAGCTGCTGGGCCAGGGCGACATGCTTTATATGGCGGCGGGCGGGCGCATTCGCCGCGTCCATGGCCCCTTCGTTTCGGACCATGAAGTCGAGGATGTGGTGCGCTTCCTGAAAAGCCAGGGCACGCCGGAATATCTGGACGCCATCACCGAGGAACCGGACGGCGAAGAAGGCGAAACCTTCGGCACCTTCGGCCAGGGCAATGGCGACAGCGGCGACGATCTCTATGACAAGGCGCTGGCCGTGGTGGCGCGCGACAAGAAGGCATCGACCAGCTACATCCAACGCCGCCTGCAGATCGGCTACAACCGCGCCGCCAGCCTGATCGAACGGATGGAGCAGGAAGGCGTGGTCAGTTCACCCAACCATAAGGGCGTGCGGGAAGTCCTGCTGCCGGACCACGACGAACGGTAATCCCCGATTGTCATGGCCCGCATTCGCGGGCCATGACAATGGGCGTGAGGCAAACAAAAAGCCCGGCTCCAACGAGCCGGGCTTTTCGCATTCGGGACTGAACTCCTAATTCGACGCGAAGCAGTAAAGCTGGCCCGCGCCGCCGGTGGCGACGAGGTCGGGCTGGCTGCAGGAGCGCGACATGTGCGCCGAATTCCACGAGGTGTAGTTGCGGTTGGCGTTGGGGCCACGGCCGTCGAAATGGCCCAGCATGGCCGAGCCTTCGTCATTGCTCGTCCAGTTCTTGCAGGTGCTGTCGCCATTGGTGGCGAGGTAACGCCCGGCGGTGTCGGAGCCGGTGAGGATGTCATGGGTGTTGGGCGTGTCGCCCATGCCGTTGTTGGTGACGCCCTTTTCGGTGAGCAGCAGATCCTTCGTCAGCGTCTTGGCATGCAGCTCATCGACGTTGTTGGCCACCAGCACGCCCTTGGCGTTGACCCAGGGGCCGGTGCCGATGCGGTTGCGCGCATCTTCGGGCGCCTGCGCGGGCGCGCCATTGGCGGCGGCGACGGCGGTGGTGCTGAGATAGGCGTGCCAGTTGGTCTTGGCCGAACCCGCCGCCTTGGCCAGCGCGGCGCAATGCGCGTCCGCGCCCGCCAGGCCGCCATAATTGGCGCCATCGCCCTTGCCGGCGCTGGTGATGAAGAAGGACATGTTGGGACTGATCTGGCTTTGCGCCTGCACGGCGAAGATGCCGCCACAGACGAAAGCCGTGGTCCCCAGCATGACAAGGGACCGCAAAATCGCACGTTTCATGGAAACCTCCCCGGAAATTGAAACATTACAGTGCCGTAATCTGATGCCCGATCAAGGCAATTTCCAGGCGGGGAGCTTCGCCGGATACATGGCGGTTTGCCGCTGGCGGGGAATGGCGGCAAGCTGGCGACGGATCAGGCGGGGAAAGGCTTCAGCATGGCGTCCTATATCGATCGCTCCCTGGGCGATGGCGAGAAAGTGGTGGCGCGGGCGCACTTTCCCTGGGTTTACGGCCTGGCGGCCTGGACGGCGCTGCTGATCCCCGGCCTGGCCCTGCTGGCCGTGCTGTCGCAGGCGGTGCAGGCGGATGAGCCCTTCGCCGCCGCCGCCCCCCTCACCTGGGCCGTCGCCGCCGTGGCGCTGCTGTTCCTGCTGGGGCTGGTCACCTTCCTCAGGCTGGTGATCCGCCGCGCCACCACCGAGATCGGCGTCACCAGTCACCGCTTTGTCGAGAAGACCGGACTGGTCAGCCTGCACACCAATGAGATGGCCCTGCACAATATCGAAGGCGTGCGGGTGCATCAGGGCGTTATCGGGCGCATCTTCGGCTATGGCACGATCAGGATCGAAGGCACTGGTGTCGATGCCGTGACGACACCGGCCATCGCCGACCCGGTCGGCTTTGTGAAGGCGATCCAGACGGCGCGCGAGCAGGAACTGGGGCACGCGGCGGGTTGAGGTCCGCGCTCAGACCGCTTGCGCCAGTTCGACCGTTCCGGTCTTCGGGAAGGTGATGCTGATGCGGGTGCCTTTCAGCCGCTCGCTCTCGATCACCATGCCGGCACCATGCAGTTCGACCAGCGCCTTGGTCAGGGGCAGGCCCAGGCCGGTGCCCTCGTAGCGGCGCTCCAGCCGGTTGTCGACCTGGCCGAACGGCTGCATCGCCACGGCGACATCCTCGGGATCCATGCCGATGCCGGTATCGCCGACCGTGACGCGGACAAAGTCGCCCGCATCCTCGGCGGCCAGGCTGATCGCGCCGCCCGCGCCGGTGAACTTGACGGCATTGGAGAGCAGGTTGAGGAAGACCTGGCGCAATTTCGCCGGATCGCCGCTCACCGGCAGTTCGTTTTCAAGGCCCGTGACGGTGAAGGTCAGGTTCGCCTGGCGGCACTGTTCGCGCATCATGGCGGCGCTGTCCTGCAGCACTTCGCGCATGTCGAGTTCGCGGACCTTCAGCGACATGCGGCCGGATTCGCTTTTCACCAGGTCGAGCACGTCGTTGATCACCGCCAGCAGGTGGCGGCCCGAGCGCAGGATGTCGCCCGAATAGTCGAGATACCTGTCATTGCCCAGCCTGCCGAACAGTTCGCCGGAAATGATCTCGGAGAAGCCGATAATGGCGTTCAGCGGCGTGCGCAGCTCATGGCTCATATTGGCCAGGAAACGGGTCTTGGCGGCGTTGGCGGCTTCGGCTTCCTGTTTGGCGCTGCGCAGGGATTCCTCGCGCTCCTTGATGACGGTGAAGTCGGAGAAGAAGATGATGGTGCCGCCTTCGCTGGTTGCGCTGCCGGTGAGCCGCAGCCAGCGGCCGCAGGCAAGCTGCAACTCGGCATGGCCGCTCATGTCGATGCCGCCTCCATTGCCCGGCGTCAGGGCGCCCGGCATCAGCTGGGACTGGATGGCGGCCAGCGCCGCCTCGAACTGGGTGCCGGGCACCAGCAGCGGCGCCAGATCGGGGAAGAAATTGCGCAAGCTGGAATTGGCCAGGGCAATCTCACCGCCGGGCGCGACCAGCATGACGCCTTCGTTGGAGGTCTCCAGCGCATCGGTGAGACGGTCTTCCGCCGACAGGCGCATCGCGGTTTCGCGCGCCATCATCTGGCGGATATTGTCCTGCATCACCGTCATGGAATTGAGCAGGGCGCCGGTTTCGTCGCCGCCGCCCGCCGGAATCGGCGTCTGCAACTCGCCTCGGGCGATGCGGTCGGCGACGCGGGCGGCGGCGGTGAGCGGGCGCACGATGCGGCTGCGCAGCAGCCAGGTGATGACGCCCGCCAGCAGCAGCGCCAGCAGGGTGACGCCGCCCACGGCATATTTGTAGCGCGCGATATTGGTTATGGTCTGGCGGCGGCCGATAAAACCGTGGTCGGTGTTGTATTCGATCAGGAGGTCGAACTTGCCGTCGATTTCCGCATCGAGCCGCGCCCGTTCCGCCATGTCGCCCCTGGCACGGGCTTCGCGCCAGTTTTTCACCAGCGGGCGGATCTGGCGGATTATCGCCTGTTCGTCAGCCTCGGGGCTGCGCTCGGCGGCAACGTCAAGATCGTCGTTGAAGGTCTCCTAGTAGTCGGCGATCTCCGCCGCGATGGCAGGGCGCTCGGACGGCTCGGCGTGCTCGAAGCGCATCTCGGCAAGCTGCATCTCGGCGAAGTCCAGATGCGCGGCGCGGGCGAAACTGATCGCCATCATCGGCTTGTCATAGGTATTGACGGCGATGTCGCCCGCGGCGGACAGCACGCCATAGCCCGCCAGGCCCATAAGGCCGATGATGGCGCTCATGAGGACGAAGGCGCCGAATATTTTCGCGCCGATGCTATACTTGGCGAGCGTCATGCCGCGCGTCATGCCTTGGCTGAAACACGCGCCGATAGTGCCGGATCGGGGTTACTGCTGGCTTAAGCTAACGCACGGGAACTTCTGGAAAATCCCGCGCCTGCGCGCGCTGTTGCATCTTCACCGTCATCTTGACGGTGGGATGTGGCAGCGGACCAGGACGGTGGCGCTGCCGGGAAAGCTCTCGTTAAGATTTTCGCCCGGCTAGTTGACGCGCACCACCAGCCGCATCTTGGGATGGATATGGCACCGCACCTCGAAGGTGCCGGCGCGGGTGAAGGGCTGGACCAGCTTTTCGCCCGGATTTTTCTCGTCGGAATCGAACACGCCGTCAGAATACATCTGGTGGATGAATTCATCCTCGTTGGTGAAGGTCAGGCTGTCACCTCTGGTGATGGTGATCTGCTCCGGGGTGAAGCGGCGGCCTTTCTGGACGATGACATGGGTAGGCTGCGCGGCGGCGGCAAGGGGTGCGAGCAGCGCCAAGGCGAGCAGGGCCCGGAGCAGCGGCCAGGAGCCGATCGCGACAGCGTATCGGCGCGAAGCGGTTGCCCACGCTGCCGCCAGGCAACTCCATCCGGCCATGCGACCAACAAAACAAGTCACTTGGTCACCACCTGACGCTGCATCGGGGCAAGACGGGCGAGGAAGCGGTTCTGGGTGGTAAAGCCGACCCCGACCTTGTCCATGGCGCCTTGCAGGTCTTCCACCACGGCATTGAAATCGGCGTTGGTGAGGTGCAGGCCCTTGTGGGCGGCGGCCATGTCATGGCCGGCATAGACGCAAGGCCCGCCCGCGACCTGACAGAACTGGACCTTGAACTCGGCGCGGACGCGATCGAGATTGGATTCGTCGAAGATCGCCTTGATGCGCGGATCGGAGAGATAGGCGTCAACCGAGGCATCGACCAGCCTGTCGATGCCGGGCTGGCCGCCCATGTCGGCGAACAGCGCGTCATCGGCCAGCGCCGGCGTGGAAAAGCCCAGCAGGGCAACGATAATCAGCTTTTTCATGGGATGGTCCTTCACAGGCCGGCCTGCAGCGACAGATAGGCGCCGCGCTGATGATCCTTGATCACGATGTTGCCCAGGTCGGCGTAGGCGGCGGTGATCGAAAAATTCTTGCACGGAAACCAGGCGGCGAAGACGTCATAGGCGTCCTGCTCCTTGGCAATGGCGAGGTTGCTGGGCTTGGTGCGGCCTTCGACGCCGACGGCGAAATCCCGGGCGAAGAGATAGGCCAGCGAGGCTTCGAGCTGTGGCGAATACGCGTCATGCTTGCCGCCGCCGAACCCCAGAATGCCCAGCTGGTTGGCCTTGGTGAAACGCATCGTGGCGTTGACCAGCAGGCTCTGCGCCAGGAACAGTTTGCTGGCGGCGATATAATAGTCGGTGCCGACCGCACCCTTTCCGCCCACCGCCGCGATCACGGCGCCGCGGTCATTTTCCTTGTGCTGCAGGCCGACGGAAATCTGCGGCAGCCACCGGTCCTGGTCGTAGACGGCATCGCCGACCAGCCGCAGCTTGGCGCCGAAAATATTCTGGTGGAATTTGAAGCCCTGACCCAGGCCCAGCGCGGCGCCGACCTTCTGGGTATCGAATTGCTGCCACGCATAGGACAGTTCCAGCCGGTCGAACAGGCCGACCGCGGCGCCCAGCGTATCGAGACGGTAATCGGGCAGCAGCACCGTGGTGTAGTGGCCGTTGACGCCGGCGCCATGGTCGCTGCCATAGCCCGTGATCAGCGCCCAGGCGCCAAGGCCGCCGCCGCCCGCGCCTTCCACCTGGGAGACGCCGCCGGTGGCCAGCAGCTTGCCCTGGTCGAACCAGCCGCGCGAAGGCGGGGTGGACGACGCCTCATCGGCGGGCTGAGCGAAAGCGGAAACGGCAGGCAGGAGGGCGGCCAGCAAGGCGGGCCAAAGGGTAGGCAGACGCATTCCAAATCCCCGCTACGCAACCGGACCTGTGTAACGGGTTGTGGTTAAAGGGCGATAAACCACTCCTGGCACCCGGGGTTTTTGGGTGGAACGGCAAAGGTTTATGCGGGGGTGGACAGGGCCTGGGGCTTGGCCTATACCCGCCCGCCTCCGGCAACCGGCCCGGGGATCCATGACGCGGGATGGAGCAGCCCGGTAGCTCGTCAGGCTCATAACCTGAAGGTCACAGGTTCAAATCCTGTTCCCGCAACCATCAAGAAAACCCGGCCGAAAGTTCGGCCGGGTTTTTTGATGCCCCGGCGGCAAACGGGATGGAAAAAGCGCCGGGCGCGCTCAGCGCCGAGGACATTTTCCTTCGTCTTCCAATTCCCTATACATCCCTCATGACCGCCACACCCATGGTCCCGGTCTCCTGGGGCGAACTGCTCGACAAGATCACCATCCTGCAGATCAAGCAGGAGCGGCTGCGCGACGACGCCAAGCGCATCAATGTCACCGTTGAGCTCACCGCCCTGACGGCGGTTGCGGGGACGGGCATGGCGCAGGCGGCGGCGCTGCTGGCGGCGCTGAAAAAGATCAACGAGGCGCTGTGGGATATTGAAGACCGCATCCGCGACAAGGAGCGGGACGCGGCCTTCGATGCCGAATTCATCGCCCTGGCGCGCGCCGTCTATGTCACCAATGACAAGCGCGCCGACCTCAAGCGCGACATCAACCGCCTGCTCGGCTCGGCCCTGATGGAAGAGAAGAGCTATAGCCCCTACACCCAGGGCCCGGCTGGCGCGTCACAATAATATAATATTTCCAGATATTTACCTGGTTCCCGGCAGGGAACGGGGGACGGTTCTGGTCCCGGGCCCGATAGCGATTGCCCCCTTGGGGGGTGGTGGCTATAACCCCCGCCCGCGCGCGCCGCTAAACTGGTTTTCGCAGGCGCGATTCGTGTCGATAGGGATATGTATGGCTACGCAGATCTCCACAGAGTACCGGCCTTCCGATTCCGAGCCCTTCATGAATGAGAAGCAGCGGGAATATTTCCGCCGCAAGCTCAACGCCATGAAGGACGAGATCCTGAAGGAAAGCCGCGAGACCATCCAGAATCTGCAGGCCGAGACCGTGCCCCATGCCGACCTGGCTGACCGCGCCTCGACAGAGGCCGAACGCCAGCTGGAACTGCGCACCCGCGACCGCCAGCGCAAGCTGATCGCCAAGATCGACGCGGCCCTGCGCCGGATCGAAGACGGCTCCTACGGTTTCTGCGAAGAGACCGGCGAACCCATCAGCCTGAAGCGCCTGGATGCCCGCCCCATCGCCACCCTGTCGATCGAAGCACAGGAACGCCACGAGCGGCGCGAAAAGGTCTACCGGGACGACTAGCCGTCATTGGAATGGAAATGAAAAAGCCCGGTCTTGCGACCGGGCTTTTTTGCTTCTCACGGGCGTCCCCGACATTTTGCCAAGGCGTGAGAAATCTTCTTACCAGGGCATCAGGATGTCGAAGAGCTGGCTGCCATAGCGCGGCTGCTGCACGTCGCTGACCGTACCGGCGCCGCCATAGGAAATGCGGGCTTCGGCGATCTGGGCGAGATCGACCATATTGTCCTGGGTGATGTCTTCGGTGCGTACGATGCCGGTGACTTTCAGGTCGCGCAGTTCGTTGTTCACCCGCACCTGCTGGTGGCCGTCGATCACCAGGTTGCCGTTGGGCAGCACCTGCGCCACCAGGGCGGCCAGGGTGAGGTTGATCGATTCCGAACGCGAGATCGAGCCGGTGCCGGTGTTGCTGGTGTCGGAACCCATCTTCACCAGGCTGCCGGGATTCATGGCGGTGGGCAGCACGCTTTCCAAGCCGAAGAAATTGGTGAGGTTGGCGTCGTCGGAATTGGCGCGGGTGCGGGCGGTCGAATTGGAAAGCTTGGCGGCGTCGGCGACCGTGACATTGACGGTAATGACGTCGCCGACATGGGAGGCGCGCGGATCGTGGAAGAAGCTCTTGGCGCCGGCCTGCCACAGCGAATTGTTGGCATGGCTGATCGGCGGCGTCTGCGGGATGCGCGCGACGATATCCTTGTCGGCGGGGTTGCCCACCGGCGCCAGTTTCGGCGCCGTGCCGATGGCTTCGATGCGGTCCATCGCGCCGCAGCCCGACAGGGCGGCGCCGATCAGGGCGAAGGTGGCGAATTGGAAAATGCGCTTCATGGGGAAACCTATTTGCGGGCGGTGGTGATGGGGGATCCGGCAGGGTCGGCGGCGCGCACGGCGCCGGGGCCGGTGACGGTGGCGGTGACCATGCGGAAGGAAACCGGGTTCTGGATGGTGACGGTGTCGCCGACACCGCCCTCGCTCATGGCGCGGCCCATGGCGGCCAGTTCAACGCCCGGTGCGCTGAAGCTCATGGTGACGGTCTGGCCCTTGGTGACAACCACGGGGCGGCGGACATCGTCGGGGCGGATAGTCTCGCCCGCCCGCAGGGTGCGCCGGGTCTGCATGCCGGTCAGGACTTCAAACCTGGTGACGGTGCTGGACGGCAGGGCGGCGGCGGGAACCTGCGAGAAGGTCAGGTCGCTTTCGCCGATCACTTCGCCGCGCAGGATGTCGCGGGCCGGCACCACGATGCGGACCATCGCGACCTTGGCGGCCGGGAGTTCGGCGGCGTAGGCCTCGCCCACGATCATCAGGACCGCCGACGGCGCCGCGAACAGGGCGATGACGAGAAGCGCCTTGCGCAGGAAATTGCCGCGGCTGGCGGTGGGCTCCGGGATGTTTTCGATATACGTCATGGCGGATCAGCCTCCGAGACTGTGGCGTGCCGGCGAGAGCCGGAGCGACCACGAAAAAAACGCTGTGTCTGCGATCAAAGGGGTCATGGGTCACTAGCTTCCGAGGCGCGCCGTGTCCTGCAGCATCTGGTCGGCCGCGGAAATCACCTTGGAATTCATTTCATAGGCGCGCTGGGCCGTGATCAGGGCCGTGATCTCGTCCACCGAGTTGACGTTGGACGTTTCCAGGAAGCCCTGCTGGATGGTGCCGTAGCCCGGCGAGCCCGGCACACCCGCCTGCGGCGAACCCGAAGCGGGCGTTTCCAGATAGAGGTTGCCGCCTACCGCGTTGAGGCCTGCTTCGTTGGGGAAGCGGGTCAGTTCGAGCTGGCCCACCGTCTGGGGCGTGGAGTTGCCCGCCACCGTGGCGTTGACCTGGCCCTGGGCGTTGATCGAGACGCTGAGCGCATTCTGCGGGATGGCAATGCCGGGCTGCACCACCTGGCCCTGCTGCGTCACCAACTGGCCCTGGGGGCTCAGCGAGAAATTGCCGGCACGGGTATAGGCATCGGTGCCATCGGCCTGCTGGATGCGGAAATAGCCCGGGCCCTGGACGGCGACATCATAGGGATTGGAAGTGTTCTGCAGATCGCCCTGGGTGGTGATGCGATAGATGGCGGCGGTCTTGACGCCGGCGCCGATCTGGATGCCGTTGGGGGCGACAGCGCCATTGTCGCTGGTCTGCGAGCCGGGCGTCTGAATGTTCTGGTAGAGCAGGTCCTGGAATTCGGCCCGCTGCTGCTTGAAGCCCGTGGTGTTCATGTTCGCCAGGTTGTTGGCGATCACTTCGACATTGGTCTGCTGTGCCAGCATGCCGGTGGAGGCGATGGAAAGAGCGCGCATGTGTCTGTTCCTTAGTTCGGCATCGTGCCGAGTTTGGTGATGGCGTCGCGGGTCATGTCGTCCTGCGACTTGGACAGGGTGGCGGTGGCTTCATAGGCCCGCATCACCTCGATCATCTTGGATATTTCCAGCACCGGCTGGACGTTGGAGCTTTCCAATGCGCCCTGCACCACGGTGGCCTTGGCGGGAATGCCGCTCTGGGTGGTGCTGTAGAGATTGGCACCTTGCCTGGTGAGGCTGCGGGGATCGGCGAAGTCGGTCAGCCGCAACTTGCCCAGCTGGTTGAGGGTGCCGTTGACGACGCTGGAAATGGTGCCGTCGGCGGCGACATGAATGTCGCCATCGGTGGGCGTGACGGTGATGGCGCCGCCTTCGCCCTGCACGGCATAGCCGTCGGAGGTGATGATCTGGCCGGCGCCGTTCAGGCTGAAGTGGCCGTCGCGGGTGTAGCGCTCGCCCTGCGGCGTGGCGACGGCGAAGAAGCCATCGCCGTTGAGCGCCAGGTCGAGCGGCGCGCCGGTGGCGGTGATGTTGCCCTGGCTGGTATCGCGCACCGTGCCGGCATCCTTGACGAAGCTGATCGGCTGTTTGCCGGTCTGGCCCTCGCTGGGGCGCACCATGGTGACATATTCCTCGAACTTGGCGCTTTCGCGCTTGAAGCCGGGAGTCGACGCATTGGCGATATTGTTCGCGATCACATCCATCGACCGGTAGGCCGCGATCTGCTGCGAAAGACTAACGAGAAGTGAATTATCCATTTGACGCCTCACGGATCCGTTCTGGTCCGACGCAAAGACCTGTTGCAGCCGCCATGCCAGCGGAAAATGCCCGGTTTCATTGAACTTTTCGCGCGGACCAGGGCAGGGCGGGAAAATTCTGCCGGGCCACAAGTCTCCCAGGCGGCAATTTCAACCGCTCCTTAACCACGTTTGCTTACCGTGACGATCGACAGACACGGAAAGCACCTGCGCCATGGCGAAGAAAGAGAAAGCCCCCGAAGCCGAAGGCGACAAGCCGGAAGGCGAAAATGACGCCCCCGCGCCCAAAAAGAAGCTGCTGTCCAAGAAGATGCTGATGATCGCGGCGCCGGCGCTTCTGCTGGTGCTGGGCGGCGGCGGCGCCGGCGCCTACTTCTTTCTCTTCAAGCATGACGCCGCCAAGGAAGCCAAGGCCGAGGATGTGCCACTGACCCCACCCACCGTGGCCTTCAGCGATCTCGACAAGCTCACCGTCAATATCCAGGGCGCCGACGCCACCCCCGCCTATCTGCAGCTTTCGGTGTCGCTGGAACTGGAGAATGAAGAACAGAAAAAGGCGATGGAAGCCCTGATGCCCCGCGTCAAGGACCAGTTCCAGGCCTATCTGCGCGAATTGCGGCTGGAAGACCTGAAAGGCTCGTCGGGCGTGATGCGCCTCAAGGAGGAGCTGTTGCGCCGGGTGAACGTGGCTGCCGCGCCCTATCACGTGCGCGACGTCCTGCTGAAGGAAATGCTGGTCCAGTAGCCGGCGCCATACCCCATCATCCCTCGCAGAAAGCGCATCCGATGACCGACGAAACCCCCGCCCTGGAAGCCGCAGTGGAAACCTTTCCCGCGGAAAATGGCGCCGCCACCGCCTCCACCGGCACGGCCGAGCGGGTCCTGAACCAGGAAGAAATCGATTCGCTTCTGGGTTTCGACGTCAACGCCGATACGGCGCAGGACAAGTCGGGCGTCCGCGCCATCATCAATTCGGCGCTGGTTTCCTATGAACGCCTGCCGATGCTGGAAATCGTCTTCGACCGCCTGGTGCGGCTGATGACCACGTCCTTGCGCAATTTCACCAGCGACAATGTCGAAGTCAGCCTGGATTCCATCACCTCGATCCGCTTCGGCGACTATCTCAACTCCATCCCCCTGCCCGCCATCCTGGCGGTCTTCCATGCCGAGGAGCTGGACAATTACGGCCTCTTCACCGTCGATTCCAACCTGATCTATTCCATCGTCGACGTTCTGCTGGGTGGCCGCCGCGGCTCCAGCGCCATGCGCATCGAAGGCCGTCCCTACACCACCATCGAGCGCACCCTGGTGCAGCGCATGGTCGAAGTCATCATGGCCGACATGCGCGCCGCCTTCGAGCCGCTGGCGCCGGTCAATTTCAACCTGGACCGCCTGGAGACCAATCCGCGCTTCGCCGCCATCGCGCGGCCCGCCAACGCCGCCATCCTGGTCAAGCTGCGCATCGACATGGAAGACCGGGGCGGGCGCACCGAATTGCTGCTGCCCTATGCCACGCTGGAGCCGATCCGCAAGCTGCTGCTGCAGCAGTTCATGGGCGAGAAGTTCGGCCGCGACTCGATCTGGGAAAGCCATCTGGCCACCGAATTGTGGTCCACCAAAGTCGATATCCAGGCCATCCTGGACGAGCAGGTCATGCCGCTGAACCAGGTGCGCAACCTGCAAGTGGGCCAGACCCTGATGCTGGGCGCGACGCCCGACTCCAAGATCGAGCTGCGTTGCGGCGGCGTGCCGCTGCTCACCGGCCGCATGGGCCGGGTGGGAACCTCGGTGGCGGTGAAGGTCGACG
>Ga0316231_1001585_pt1 | contig 24524 bp, 19 predicted proteins | sample TBH18027metaG_FD_206002 | JGI IMG/M metagenome (GOLD analysis project Ga0316231, IMG submission 206002) | Freshwater microbial communities from Trout Bog Lake, Wisconsin, USA - TBH18027 | ecosystem: Environmental > Aquatic > Freshwater > Lake > Hypolimnion/Profundal zone | place: USA: Wisconsin... | reverse complement strand
TGGCAACTCCAATGGTGGCCGCAACAACGGCACCAATAGCTTTGGCAACAACAACGGCGCCAATAACGGCAACTCCAACGGTGGCCGGAACAACGGCACCAATAGCTTTGGCAACAACAACGGCGCCAATAACGGCAACTCCAATGGCGGCCGCAACAACGGGAACAACAACTTTGGCAATAACAACGGCAACAATAATGGTGGCCGCAATCAAGGCACTAACGGTGGCAACTGGAACGGCGGACGTAGTTTCGGTTCGCACAATCAGGGCATCGCAACCCTGCCTTCAAGGGGAAGCCGCGAGACCTCTACCAGGGATGGAAGCGGAATTCGCGTTCGCCCCAACGGCCGCTGGAGTGATGTGCACGACACCCGCCGTGGATTGGATGTTCATCAAGGCCTGAACGGCGGACGCCGGATCTCGGAATATCGTCCCGATCACAGCCGCGCCGTCTTTGAGAGGGGCCGCCCCGGCTACATCGAGCGTCCGTACAGCTTCCGAGGCAGCAACTTTGACCGCCGCACGTACGTCTTCCATGGCCACACTTACAACAACTTCTACCATGGCTTCCACTACCGCGGCATGGATATGCACGTGTATGCTCCGTCCTCCTACTTCGGCCGGGGCTACTACGGCTGGGCTTACAATCCTTGGGGCAGGCCCATCCATTACCGTTGGGGCTGGTTCGGTAATCCGTGGTATAGCTACTACAACTATTACTACAGCCCTTGGAATGAGTATCCGTCAGCAGCGTACTGGCTCACCGATTACATGATCGCGAACGACCTCCAGGCAGCCTATACGGCGCATCAGGAGGCCGGCGAAATGGACGGCGGCCCTGCGGCGGCGGCCAATGCGGCTCCGCTCAGTCCTCAGGTGAAGCAGATGATTGCCGACGAGGTGCGGAACCAGTTGGCGCTTGAGAACCAGGAGGCCCAGCAAAACGCCTCCGGGCAAATGATTGACCCGGGCTCCAGTGGCATTGCCCGCATGATGAACGATGCGGCCAACGGGCATCCGCACGTCTTTATGGTGGGCAACGCCTTGGATGTGGTTGACACTTCAGGCAACGAGTGCGCGCTCAGTGACGGCGATGCGTTGCAGTTGCAGCAGGCTCCCCCTGCCGATGCAAACGCCGCCAATCTCGCCGTCCTCGCCAGCAAGGGTGGCAACGAGTGCCCCGGCTCTGACACGGTTTTGGTCTCTCTGAATGATCTCCAGGAGATGCAGAATCACATGCGCGCCTCCATTGACCAGGGACTCCAGGAACTCCGCGCCAACCAGGGCAAGGCGGGCTTGCCGCCTGCGCCAGACGTTGCTCAGGTTGCTCCTGCCGTCTACAGCACCGCCGCGCCTCCACCCGACGCCAATGCCGCCAACGTCATCCAGCAGGCAGGCCAGCAGGCTGACCAGTCTGTGAACGACGTCAACTCGGCTGTCTCTCAGCAGGGCGGCTCATCTGCTACGGCTCCCACCGTCTCGGCTGGTCAGTCGATGAGCGACGTCGAGTCAATCCTCGGCCAGCCCGCCAACAAGGCAACCGTCGGCAACAAGGTCATCTACAACTACAACGGAATGAAAGTTATTTTCGTTGGCGGAGTAGTGACAGACGTCCAATAGCCTCATTCAACCTGCGCGGGAGGGGGATCGAAACTCCCCTCCCGCGCTCGTGAACTCCTTCACAATCAAGATCTTCGCTGTACTCGATATGCGCCAATCCAGTAGGTGGATATGACAAGTAAAGTCTGCACTCAATGTGGTCAGGAACTCGTCGCCGGCAAGCGCTTTTGCGGCGGTTGTGGTCAGCCTGTAATTGAAGAAGCCGCTCCTCCAGCACCGGCACTCCCAGTCTGCGGACAATGCGGAGCCGCCCTCCTGCCCGGCAAGCGTTTCTGCCAGCAGTGCGGTCAACCGGTCGCGACTGCGACCCCCGCCGCTGTTCCTCAACCGCCCCCCGCGCCGCTGCCCATACAAGCGAAAGACGCCTGGCAGCCCCTCGGCTCCACCTCGTCCAACGCCGGTTGGACATCAACGCCTCCCGCGCCGTTCGCGCCTCCACCCGCTGCGGAGCCCTCTTTTCCATCTCCGCCTGAGCCTCAATCCGCCCCCGCGCAATCCCAGTCCTGGGCGCCTGTCGGGGGAGTCACCCAACCTCCCGCGCCTCCACCCGCCGCCAACGCTCCTCCGGTCTCTTATCCCACGTCCGGCAACCGCCCAAAATCGAAGCTTACGGCGATCATCGCCGTTGCCGTGGTTTTGCTGCTAGTCGCTGCGGCTGGCTGGGCCTGGTATGCCCGTCATCACAGCCATAAAGGGGCAGCCGACCAGCAACAGCAAGCCGCAAGCAATCCCACAGCAAGCGATAACGGCGGTCCCCCATCAGGCAATCAATCGGCCAGCGCACCGGCGGATAACAGCGCATCCTTTGCTCCCATCGAGCCTCCTCCGCCTTCAACTACGTCAAGCTCTTCATCCGCGCCCAGCATTCCAACCCCGTCATCCACTAAAACCTCTCCGTCCAAAACCTACCCGTCTCCGCCTCTCTCCCAGTCGCCAGACCACGGAGCCCGTTCCGGCGTGCGCCATTATCACGGTCCGCCTGTCCCTTATGGTGGATTCGTTACCTTTGAAAACCTGCCCAAAGCCCGGCTCAGATTTGACTTTGACCGCTCCGCCTGGCAGGCAATCATCAAGCTCAACCCCGACGGCACCAAGAACGTGATCCTCAGTTCGCTCAAAAGGGGATACCAGTCCGAATGTGACCTCCACTGGGAGATCATTCAATAGTCGGCCTGTAAGCATAAAGCGGCTGGGGCAAGTGTCACCTCTGCCCCAGCCGCTCTCTTCCCATCCCAGATTTTGAAGCGTTGCTTACTGGGCCGCCGTATCGGCCAGCCGCCTCACCGTCAGCACGGTAATGTCGTCGTCCTGCCCAAATGCCTTGGCCGCATCCGCAATGTAAAACGCTGACTGGTTGCTCAGGTTATGGACGCGATCAAAGCCAAACAACTCGCCTTTAAGCCCCCGGGCTTCAACCACTCCATCGGAATACAACAGAATCCGGTCGCCGGGGTGCAGAAAGAGCCGCACCTCTTCGTAACTCATCTCCGGCAGCACTCCCAGTGGCAGCGCCCCCGGCAGCGCAATCTCCTGGCTGTTCAAATAAGGCGGCAGATGGCCCGCATTGGCCAGCACCAGTTCGCCATTCGGCCCAAACCACGCTGCCTGGCAGGTGGTAAAGCTTTCGCTCCCCGTCAGCACCCGGTTCAGTGACTCCAGAATCTTCGCCGGGCTGCGTTCCGGGGTTCGCCGCAGCGCACCCATCAGCATCGATACGTTCATCGCGGCCTTCAGGCCCTTGCCGGCCACATCCCCAATCACCACCAGCAACCCGCCGTCCCCGGTCGATTGCACATGGAAAAAGTCGCCGCCCACCTCGTTGGCCGGATTGTAAACCGAGTTCACTTCAAAACCCGGCGTCCTCAGCTTCTCATGCGGAATCATCAGTTCCTGCACGCTGCGCGCTGCCGCCAACTCGCTTGACACCCGCTCCTGGTTGCGATGGATTCTCAAAAAGCGGACAAAGATGATCAGCACAATCACAAAGATGCCGGTAAAGTCCGCGATCGAGGCAAAGTGGATCGGTATCGCCCCGGCCTGCACCGTCAGCGGAGACTGGTAAGAGTGTCCGCTCCAGTCCGTCATGCCCGCCGTAAGCACCGGTTCAATCAGCCCAATCAGGCTCAGCACCAGCGGAATCAGCAGCAGCCCTGCCTCAAAGTTGCGTCTCCATGTGGCTGCAATCAGCGTGAGAAAGGTGAACAAAATCCATCCCAGCATCCAAAGCGCGCTGCCGGCAAATACAACTGCCAGCACCACTCCAATGGTCTTGCTGTGTCCCACCAGCAGCAAAACCGGTCCCACGCCGGCCAGAATCGGTGCCGTGTAGCGCAGCAGCCGGATGTTCCAGCGGCGGGGAAGGGAGAGGAAGACAATCAAAAACTCGAAGTAAAGATAGGCTGAGGCCACCACCAGTTGCAGAACTACCGCCGCATACCAAAGGCTGTCCAGCCGTGCGGAACTCCCGGCCAGCTCCACAAATCCAATCGGGGCCTGCACCAGTTCATGCAGCGCCAGCCAAAGGTACTCGATATGCCCCTTCTGCGCAAAATAGAGCGCTAGCAAAAACACCGCCAGCACCATCAGCAGAATTGAGTCCACCAGTCGCGGAACGCGTTCAAAAAGGCTGTGTGCAGACCAAAGCTCCAGCAAGCCACTCAAGTCGTCAGGGCTTCCCAGCCGCAGCTTGCGGTTGGCAAAAAACGCCGTATACGATCCGATTCCGAAGGGAATATAAAGGGTGCGCACCACCAGCGTTAGTGAGGTCTCAGAGGCTGGCACATTCAGGTTATAGACCCGCGAAATCTGCTGGTAATGCTGCGGCGCATCCCCGTGCGGCCCATCCGGTTCAATCTTCCTGCCGTTGGCAAATACGTCCGCGCCCGGCCCCGTCGTGCCGAAATATAAGGATGTGTTCTGCGAAACAGGCAATTCCACCAGCAGCGCAACCGGCCCATGATTCGGAGCCAGCTTGATATGCAGCCGGAACCATGCAAAGGGCCGCCCGCCCCCTTCTTGGTGTCCGTGCCTATCGTCGCCTCCGGGTTTCGGTCCTTTTCCGGGAGGCCCCCCCGTCTCGTCGCCTTCCTCCACGTCCGTCATCGCTGCGGAGGCGTCCCGCACTGCCCAGCTCGAGTCGTCAAAGTCTGGCTTGGTCGCGGCCTGGTCGGCGGTAATTCCCACCCGCCAGCCCTTGTCCAGCAGCTTCGCCGTTCCAAGGTTGCTGGCGTCAAATACCGTTTCAGCGGTGCTTGCCGCTGCCGGAGCGGCAACTTTCGCGGGCCTGCGCGGTCCCAGCAACTCGTTGAGCAGGTGTTCAGGGTGCTTATGGCCGGGCTGGGCGGCCAGGTGCATCGCCCCCCACATCGCCAACAGAACCACGCTCAGAATCGTTCGCCGCAAGAATCCTCCGCGTTTCCACGTGCTCTCCACTCTAATTCAGACGGATGCAACCGCCAAGAAGATCATGCAAGTCCCATTCCCCCGGCTGATTCGCCCCACGCTGGAATTATTCTTCCCTTTGGTTGCCCAACCAGCCGATACTAACGTCTAAACAGTGCGGTGAAGCGGAACGGAAATCACCGTATTCGCCAAGCTGGAGGTGAGGTCATGAGGCCGATTTCTAAAAGCACGACGGCTAGTCTCTTGGTAGGTTTGGTGCTTGTTGTGGCCACTGGACTTGTTGCGCAGTCCACAGGGCAGGGAACCCCTCCCGCCAGCGCGCCCACTGCTCAACCTGCGCCCGGCACAACCCCTGTCGGCGGCGATGTCCCCGCGCCCCCGTCTACCAGCAAGCCCGCGCCAGGAACCACTCCCGTCGGCGGCGATATCCCCGCCAACGCCGTCAATCCTGACAAGGTAATCGAGCCTGGCTCTGAAAAGGTCAAAGTCAAGCCCGGCAGCATTGAGGATGTAAACGCCGTCGGCAATCGCGAAATCGGTGGCCGCGGCATGGGCAACTGGTACTCAACTGACACTGAAATCAAGATGGGCAAGATGTACGCCGACGAAATCGAGAAGAGCACCAAGTTCATCACCGATTCCGTTGTAGTCGAATACGTCAACCGCATCGGCCAGAACATCGTCAAGAACTCTGATTGCAAGGTGCCCTTCACCATCAAGGTCATCGACTCGGACGAAATCAACGCCATGGCTCTGCCCGGCGGCTTCTTCTACGTAAACTCCGGCCTCATCCTCAATGCAGACGAGGAGGCGGAACTCGCCGGTGTCATGGCTCATGAGACCGCACACGTCTGTGCCCACCATGCCGTCCGCGAACAGACCCGCATGAACTACGCTCAGTTGAGCACCATCCCGCTGATCTTCATTGGCGGCTGGACCGGGTATGGCATCTACGAGGCCGCATCGGTCGCTGTCCCCATTACCTTCATGAAGTTCTCCCGCGAGTTTGAAGCGCAGGCCGACTATCTCGGTGTGCAATATATGTATCGCGCCGGATACGACCCCCAGGCATTCATCACCTTCTTTGAGAAGGTGCAGGCTCTTGAAAAGCGCAAGCCCGGAGCAGTAGCCAAGGTCTTTGCCGACCATCCCCAGACGCCCGATCGCATTCTCCACTCACAGCATGAGATTGCCCGCATCCTGCCGCCCAGAGACGAGTACACCGTCACCACCTCGGAGTTCGACGATGTAAAAGCCCGTCTGGCGCGTATTGAAAACAAGCGCCGCCTTACAGATACCAAGGGCGTCACCCGGCCCTCGCTGCGCCGCGCCAGCACTGGTACTGATACCACCGGTAGCCAGACCGGAGACAGCGGCACAACCACGGCAGACGACAAGCCAACGCTCCACCGCCGCGACGACCAGAACTAGCGCCCACTCTCAATCGTCAATAGGGCCAAGCCGTAGGGTGCACCAGGTCCCGCCCTTGGGACCTGGGAAGTATGAGCCCCAGGCGGGAGTGCAATTCAACCTCCCCGGAGCATATTCAACAACCTCGCGATGTTGTTCTGCTTTTGCAGATCATTTCCATCCATTCGCGCATAATCACAACATGCCAAATCTCCGCCTTACCCCTCTGTCAGGTATGTCCCCGGTCTGTTTCGTAGGAGATCCGCCCGGTTTATACCCTGTTGAACATACCCCCCACCCCCTGGGGACAAAAGGCTGTCTTCCACAATCAGAAGAGTCCGTAAAATGCTGATTGCAAGAACATTAGATAATTTGCCCCGTAACAAACTAGTAACACCTCACTGTACAATTTCGTCAAATATCGACCCCAAAAGCCATGCTTTTGCCCTCAAAATCCTCAGAAATTCTCCATTTTCGCGCACCATTAACGTATTCCGCGGCTTCAAACCAGGCTGCTCACTGTCCGTTGAGAGATGGATCGGGTGAAATTCTCAGGCACCAATGTGATACTTGTTTTTGAAGCAGCTTCGTTCTACATTGATTGCGGAGAGGCGTTTAGCCCGACTCCAGGCCGGTAAATTCCACCAGGAGCCACTAAGCTCGCACTCTGCAAGGACGTTTCTCGACCATGAAAAAAATAGCCATTTTTGCAGCTGCATTTGCGCTCATTCTGTTGCTGACGAAGATTGCCAATCAGATGCCTCCAGAGCCGCCTTCCGGGACCGCGTTCTCCCTTAAAGCGCAGCGCGTCATTCAGTGCTCACCGGGGGAAATTACGCTGGTTGACAATCACCAGACTGAGACTCATCTTGAGAAAGACAATACCTGGCCGGATTGCTCCTCTTTCCATAAGGATGACGTCGTAGACTTCTACCTCTCGCGCGGCGAGAAGACCCGCTTTCTCAGCTACGAAAGCACTATATGGTGGCGCAAGGCCATGTAGTACTCGCTTCTTTGCAGCGTCAAAAAAACCCTCCGCGCCCTTCCTGCACCATCTGTTCTAACAGCCCAAGCTCTTGGGTTCCGACTTTGCTCAGGCCCAACCGGCTGCGTTTCTCCTCGGAACTCATCCCCCATTTGCCCGAAATCGAATTTCCAAAAGCCCATCAATTTACCGTAAATCCCTGAAATTCCTTGAAATTGCGTGTGAATCCGCGCTATATACAAGACTACCGGCACTGTTGCCGGAATCTGCCCTGTGGTAATCCGCCATCCAGGAGGCAATTATGCGCAACGCCGCGGCCCGCTCCAACCTGCTGGTCCCCGAGGTACGCGAGGTCATGGACATTCGCCAGGCCTCCGACTATCTGGGCATCTCGCCTGACACGCTCTATAAATACGCTTCAGAAGGTTTCGTCCCGGCCTTCAAACTCGGCAATCGCTGGCGCTTCAAGCGCTCCCGCCTCGACGAGTGGATGGACCGACAGTCAGACATTCAGGCAGCCGACGCCGAATTCGACCCGCGTCAGAAGAAACCCGTCCGTCCGGCAATGTAGCAGTCCGGAAATCAGGTTTTTCTTTCATGCGTGTTACCTGACCACTAATCCCTGTCCCCTGTTATCCTTAACGCTGTGGACCATCTCCGCCGCATTGGCGCTTTGCGCCGCAAGCTCACACGTGCTGGCCTTCCCGGCCTCGTAGTCACGCATCTCCCTGACCTCCGCTACCTCTCCGGATTTACCGGCTCAAGCGCTGCACTCGCCATTACCCGCCGCGCTGCACGCTTGTTTACAGATGGCCGCTATACGGAGCAGGCAGCTGAAGAGGTTCAGTCCGCACACGTCGAGATCGTAACTGGCTCTCCATCTGTCTCCGCCATCCAGTGGTTGGCCGCACAGCCTGGAATTGAACTCGCGGCCTTTGACCCAGCTTGGACTTCGGTTGCGGAGCTTGCCCGTTGGAAGGCAGCCCTGCCCAGTCGTCTGCGCCGTTCTTTCCTCACTGGATTGCCCGCGCCCATGGTTGAGCCGCTGCGCCGCGTCAAAGATGAAGACGAACTGGCACTGATGGCTGAGGCCGCTTTATTGGGTTGCAAGCTGTTTGATCACATCCTCGCCTTCATCCGTCCCGGCTTGCGCGAAGTTGAGGTAGCCGCCGAACTCGAGCACAAGGCCCGTCTGCTCGGTGCCGAAGGCATGTCGTTTGAAACCATCGTCGCCTCCGGTGTGCGCTCGGCTCTGCCGCACGGCCGCGCCACCTCGGCAATCCTGCCAAGGCGGGGATTCCTGACCCTCGACTTCGGTGTTATCCTCAAAGGTTATTGCTCGGATATGACGCGTACCGTCTACCTCGGAACGCCCAGATCCAATGAGCGGGGCGCCTACAACGCCGTGCTTGAGGCCCAGCAGGCTGCGGTAGACGCCGTGGTTGCAGGCATTAGCTGCGGAGAAGTGGACGAGGCTGCCCGCGGTGTTTTGCGCAGTGCAGGTTTGGCAGAGGCTTTTACTCACTCCACCGGCCATGGGGTTGGACTGGAGATTCACGAGCCGCCAAGGGTCGGCGCCGGACAAACAACCAGGCTGCTCCCCGGCATGGTTGTGACTATTGAGCCAGGAGTCTACCTGGCCGGGCAGTTTGGCATTCGTATCGAGGATATGGTGGCTGTAACTCAATCCGGCTCTCAGGTGCTTACCCCCGCACCCAAAGCGCTCATTGAACTTTGAAATAATCCGCACCACCCGTATGGGTGAGAACTAGGGAAACAATGAAACCACAGGACCTTGCAGATCTGAAACAACTGATTGAATTCCTGAAGGAAAATCAGATCGCCGAATTCGACCTTGACCGCGACGACCTGAAGATCCGGCTCAAGTTCAACCAGCAGGAGAGCGCATCCGTAGGACTCGGCGACCTTGCGCGTCTGCTGGCTTCGGCTCCTGCGGGCGCGGCGCAATCCGCATCCGCCGCCTCTCAGCCCGTCTCCGCGCCTCCTGTCGCTCCCCCAGTTGACCCCGATGCCGGTTTGCACATCGTCAAGTCGCCCATCGTTGGCACATACTATGGCTCACCCTCCCCCGGCGCAGCCGCCTTCGTCTCCCCCGGCGATCGCGTCGAAAAGGGCCAGGTCATTTGCATAGTCGAGGCTATGAAGCTTATGAACGAAATTGAGTCCGATGCTTCAGGCGAAATCGTAAAGTGCCTTGTTTCCAACGGCCAGCCCATTGAATTTGGGCAGCCTCTCTTTTCCGTCCGGCCGAGTTAGAGAAGATAGCCGAGTTCGCGTAGTGATCGGAATGGGCCAGTTTGCCATCTCCCATGTTGCGAACGCAGCTAACCCCGCTGGCTCCACTAACGCGCATAAAGGGTCTTGAATGTTTCGTAAGGTTTTGGTTGCCAATCGTGGCGAAATTGCGCTGCGCGTTCTCAACGCCTGCCGCGAACTCGGCATACGCACTGTTGCTGTCTATAGCGAGGCAGATCGCAACTCGCTCCACGTCCGCTTTGCAGATGAGGCCATCTGCATCGGGCCGCCGCGTCTGGCTGACAGCTATCTCAACGTCCCCGCCGTCATCTCCGCTGCTGAAATCGCAGACGTCGACGCGATTCATCCCGGCTATGGCCTTTTGAGCGAGAACGCCAACTTTGCTGAGGTCTGCCGCGCATCCAACATCAAATTCATTGGCCCGCCCCCTGAAGTCACTCGCCTTATGGGCGAAAAGGAAAAGGCCCGCCAGGCCATGAAGAGGGCTAAGGTGCCCATCCTGCCCGGCTCTGACGGCATCATCCCCACCGTTGAAGAAGCTCAGGTCTGGGCCAAGAAGGTGGGATTCCCCGTCATCCTCAAGGCCAAAGCCGGGGGAGGCGGACGCGGTATGAGAATCGTCCGCAGTGTTGACGAACTTCCCAATCTCTTCCATGCAGCGTCTTCTGAAGCCGCAAATGCCTTCGGCAACGGCGAGCTTTACATGGAGAAGTTCATTGAGCAGCCTCGCCACATTGAGTTCCAGATGCTGGCGGATGAGCACGGCAACGTCGCCACGCTTTTTGAACGCGAGTGCTCCATTCAGCGTCGCCATCAAAAGCTCATTGAAGAAGCACCATCTCTCCAGGTCGCACCCAAACTTCGCGAGGAACTTGGCCGCACACTCTGCCGCTGCCTGTCCGACATCGGGTACCAGAATGCCGGCACCGTTGAATTCCTCATGGACACAGACCGGCAGCTCTACTTCATTGAGATGAATACGCGCATCCAGGTCGAGCACCCCATCACTGAAGCCATCACCGGCGTTGATCTCGTCAAGGCACAGTTGCGCATCGCCTCAGGCGACCGCCTGTCGGACATCCTGCCCCCGAAGCTCGAGATTCGAGGCCACGCCATCGAGTGCCGCATCAATGCTGAGCACCCTCGAAAATTCACCCCTTCGGCGGGCAAGATCACCGCCTTCAACGTTCCCGGTGGCAATGGTGTGCGTGTGGATACGGCCCAGTACGCTGAGGGTGTTATCCCGCCCTACTACGATTCCCTCATCGCCAAGCTAGTCGTTCACGGCTGCGACCGTGCAGAAGCCATCGCAAAGATGGAGCGCGCCCTCAGCCAGTTCGTCGTTCAAGGCGTCGAAACCTCCATTTCACTCCACCAGGAAATCTTTCAGGACCCTGCCTTCCGTGCTGGTGAGTTTGATACCAAATTCATGGAGCAGTTTCTGGCCCGAAGAGCGGAAGCCGCAAAATAAGAAGTCCCCAAGGACTGCGGAAGCATTCAAGCCCGCCGAGGTACCCGGATCAGGGCGCGGCTTTTGCCGCGCCGCAAAATCAAATCTGGCTTCAATCCCGCCAAATCCCTACCACACACCTCAATTGCGCCGATATATTCCGGCTTTACCGGGCCCATTTCCTCATGTAACAATCGTCTCGTTTTCCGCCATCCAATTAGGATCAGCCCCACATCAAGCGAGGTCGAAATGAACTTCACGTGCCGGAATCTCTCCGCCGTTATCTTCCTTTTCTGCGCTGTCTCCCCGGCGCAAACCAATGTTGGCTGGCCTGCTTATAACGGTGGGCCCGAAGCCAATCACTACTCCCGTCTCGACCAGATCAACCGCGCCAACGTCCATCAGCTCAAGCTCGCCTGGAGCTATGACACAGGCGAAAAGGGCGGCCTCCAGTCCAACCCGCTCATCATTGGCCACACCCTCTACGCCTACACGCCGTCCCAGAAAGTAGTCGCTCTCGACGCCGCTACCGGCAAACTCAAGTGGAAGTTCGATTCTGGAATCCCAGGCACGCAGCCCGTCCGCGGCGTCGCCTATTGGACCGATGGCAAGCAGCAGTTCATCTTCGCCGGTATCATGAACTTCCTATATTGCCTCGATGCCCGCAATGGAAAGTCCATTCCTTCCTTTGGTGAAGGTGGCCGCATTGATTTGCGCAAGGGGTTGCGTGGTGATTACCAGCATCAATCTATCGCCCTCACTACACCCGGCATCATCTACAAGGACCTCATCATCGTTGGCGGCCGCAACCCAGAGTCCCACCCCGCGCCTCCCGGCGACATTCGCGCTTTTGATGTTCACACTGGCAATCTCCGCTGGAGCTTCCACACGATTCCCCATCCTGGCGAACCCGGTTACGAATCTTGGCCCCCTGAGGCCTGGAAGACAGCCGGAGCGGCCAACAACTGGGCAGGTATGGCGCTCGACGCGCCGCGTGGAATCGTTTATGTCCCGACCGGTTCCGCTGTCATGGACTTCTACGGTGCAGATCGCCTTGGCAACGATCTCTACGCTGACACGCTTCTGGCTCTCGACGCCAATACCGGCAAGCGCCTTTGGCACTTCCAAGGCGTTCATCACGATATATGGGACCGCGATTTCCCTGCCCAGCCCGCCCTGTTCACCGTTCAGCGCGACTGCAAGCACATCCCTGCCCTCGCCCAGATCACCAAGCAGAGTTACGTCTACCTCTTCAACCGTCTTACCGGCGAACCGTTGAGTCCCATCCGCGAGTTCCCCTACCCGGCCAGCACTGTCCCCGGCGAAGTGGCATCGCTCACCCAGCCCAAGCCGGACAGGCCAGAGCCCTTTGCCCGTCAGCACCTTACGGAGGATATGCTCACTACCCGTACGCCCGAGGCGCACGCTTGGGCCGTCAAGGCCTTCCGCGAATTACGCAGTGATGGGCAGTTCTTGCCATTTGCAGTAGACAAACAGACGGTGGTCTTTCCCGGGTTTGACGGTGGTGGTGAGTGGGGTGGTCCAGCCATTGACCCGACTACCAATGTGCTCTACGTAGCCTCGACGGAGATGGCCTGGACCGGCGGCCTTACCCGACCCGTGAGGAGCGGCAAGCCGGTAGCCGAGCTATATCAGAGCCAGTGCGCCGCGTGCCACGGAGTAGACCGGGCCGGTGCGCCCCCCGCCTTTCCCTCTCTGGTCGATGCAGGCAAACGCCTAACCACTGAAAAGATAATTGCGGCCATCAGGCAGGGAACCGGCCGCATGCCCGCCTTTCCTGACATCGACGGGCCCAGGCTAGCTGCACTGCTTGATTTCCTACGCGAAGAGCATACTTCAGCAGAAGCAGGAAAGGAGCTTGCCTCCGTTTCAGCGCTCGGTGAAGCATCAGCGGCCCAGGGCGAGCCTGAAACATTCACATTCACTGGTTACCGCAAGTTTCTCGACCCAGACGGTTTTCCTGCCATCCAGCCGCCTTGGGGGACGCTGAACGCCATCGACCTCAACACCGGCAATTACCTTTGGAAGATCCCGTTGGGCGAGTACCCTGAGCTGGTCCGGCAGGGAATCAGGAACACTGGCTCCGAACTTTACGGCGGCCCCATCGTTACCGCTGGCGGCCTCGTCTTCATTGGCGCTACAGTCTACGATCGCAAATTCCACGCCATCGATGCTGGAAGCGGCAAGCTGCTCTGGGAGACAGAACTGCCATTCGCCGGTATCGCCACGCCCTCGACGTACATGGTGGATGGCCGTCAGTATGTTGTTACCGCATCCAGCGGTGGCCGCGACCCCAAATCTCCCGTTGGCGGAGCCTACATTGCCTTCGCCCTGCCACGCATTTGAGTCGCTTCGCGCTCGCCAAGAGGCCCTCTTGTATTCGTTCATCGTTCTTCGTTTGTTCTTCGCTTGATGACCCAGATTCAGATATGCTTGTTACGCAACAGGGAGGTTGCACAATGGATATTCAAAAAGAACTGATCGCCGAGTTTGATCGTGAGACGGCCAAGACCCGCACGATTCTGGCGGCTATACCCGCAGATGCCGATTTCAAATACAAACCCCACCCCAAATCCATGAGCCTGGGCCGCTTAGCTGGTCACGTCTCTGAAACAGCAGGCGAGTGGGCAGTCTCTACCCTAAGCACAGACAAGCTCGAGTTTCCGCCCGAACACAAGTTCGAAGGCTACATCCCCGCATCCACGATCGCGCTACTCGAACACTTTGACCAGCAGGTAGCTCTCGCCAAAGCCGCACTGGCCAGTTTCTCGCTTGCCGACTGGGACTCGCACTGGAAGTTCGTCGCCGGCGGCAAGACTTGGATCGATGAGCCCAAGTATCTGGTATGGCGCACATGGGTCCTGAACCACTTGATTCACCATCGGGCCCAGTTGGGCGTTTATCTGCGCATGCTCGACAAGACCTTGCCAGGCACCTACGGACCCTCCGCTGACGGTATGTAAGCGGTTTATATCAATCAGTTTGCAGAACAGGGGACAGGCGGTAATCCATTGAGTATTGGGCTTCCCAACTCCAGCCACTTCACTTTCTGGGTACATCCGCTTCTCCCCTGTTCGTGCATCACACGCAATGCAGCGTCCATGAGTCTAACCTAATATCATGTCCTACATTTTCCCGAAGATCTATCCCATTCTTGATTCCTCCACCATCCCCTCGATTGCCCGTGTGGACTACCTTCAACGCCTCGGTAACTCCTTGGCGCATGCCGGCGTCACGCTTCTTGAATACCGCAATAAGACCGGTAGCGATGCGGAAATCATCGCTGATGCCGCTATCCTCCGTGCTGCTCTCCCCGCGCCATATGTGAAGTTGATTCTTGATGACCGCGCTGATTTGGTTGAAACCATTGGATTTGACGGAGTACATGTAGATGCCGGCGATATCTCCCCTGCAAAGGCCCGCGCCCTCCTTGGTCCAGACCGCATCGTTGGTACCTTTGGCGGCAGCGACGACCTTCTGCCAGGAATTCTTTCTGCACCGGTAGACTACCTCGCCGTTGGTCCCGTCTATGCCACCAACACCAAGCAGACGGATAAGCCGCCCATCGGCCCGGAAGGGGTTCGCCGGTTGCGCGCTCTCGCCGGACCCGACCGTGTGCTCACGGCAGCCGCAGGCATCTCCCTGGCCACCGCGCCCATTGTCCTCGCAGCCGGAGCCAACTCCGTGGCGGTCTCCGCCGCCATCTTCCGCACGCCCGACCCCGGCGCAACATTCCGAAAATGGAAGGTAATCCTTGGCTAACCTCTTTATAGCAAATCAGGTTTTTGCTATCGGCAAGTTCATCGCGCCGGTAATTGCAAGATTTTGAAGAAACTTAAAGACATCCGCGGCTAATTCGCGTAAAAATCTTCCAAGTGACCACTTCCGGCGACGTCCCCATCCCAGCTCCCGTCGCGCCAGCCGATTCTCCCAAGCTGGCGCAAAGCCTCGGCCTATTCAGCTCCACCGCTCTTGTGGTTGGCTCAATGATCGGATCCGGCATCTACATCGTCGGTGCCGACATCTCTCGGGGCACCAACTCACCCGCTCTTTTTCTAGGCGCTTGGATAGTCACCGCCGTCCTCACCCTCATTGGCGCTCTAAGCTACGGCGAGCTGGCCGCGATGATGCCACGCGCAGGAGGCCAGTACGTTTACCTCCGCGAGTCCCTCGGCCCACTCTGGGGATTTCTCTTCGGGTGGACGCTCTTCCTCGTCATTCAAACTGGAACAATCGCCGCTGTCTGCGTAGCCTTTGGCAAGTTCCTCGGCGTCTTCTTCCCTTTCATCTCCACAACCCATTGGCTCTGGCACATTGCCCATGTACCCGCCCTCCGCGTCGGCCCCATGGTCCTGGGCAACATGGAGATCGGCGTCAGCACTGCCAACCTGGCTGGCATCGTGATCGTCATCCTGCTGGCCATCGTAAACATCTTCGGCGTAAGTCTCGGTGCGCTTATCCAGAACATCTTCACCTCCGCCAAAGCTTTCTCCCTCGCTGCGCTCATCGTGCTTGCTTTTACTGTGGGCCGCAATTCCACGGCGATTAGCGCGAACTTCGGCTCCGACTGGGGCAATTTTTGGAGAAATGCCGGATGGAGTTCGTTGCACGGCGTTCAGGTCGGAGTTGGCGGTCCCATTGTCCTCGTCAACATTGTCGTCATTCTGGCAGTCGTTCAGGTTGGGTCGCTGTTCTCTGCTGATGCCTGGAACAACATCACATTCACTGCGGGGGAAGTTAAAAACCCAAAGCGCAACCTTCCGCTCTCCCTCATCCTCGGAACCGGCTTTGTGCTTTTGGTCTATTTCCTGGTTTCCCTGGCTTATCTCATGGTCCTTCCCATGCACGGTGACCCCAACGGGACCACCATTGCCGCCCGCGGCATCCAGTACGCATCGGAAGATCGCGTTGCCACGGCAGTCCTCGGACAGATATTTCACTCCGGCGGAGCATGGCTTATGGCTGGCGCTATCCTTATTTCGACCTTCGGTTGCGCCAATGGAATGACCCTCGCAGGCGCTCGTGTCTACTACGCCATGAGCCGCGACGGCCTTTTCTTCAAGTCCGTTGGCAAGATTCATCCTCGCTACAAGACTCCGGTCGCTGGGCTCCTCGTCCAGGCTGCCTGGACCATCGTGCTTTGCATCTCCGGCTCTTATAGCCAGTTGCTGGACTACATCATCTTCGCGGAACTTGTCTTCTACATCCTCACCATCGTTGGCCTTTTTGTTCTGCGGTTTAAACAGCCCAATACGCCCCGTCCCTACAAGGCTTTGGGCTATCCTGTGCTGCCCGCGCTCTACATCGTCATGGCGGCATGGATTTGTGTCGTATTATTGCGTTACAAGCCTCAATACACGTGGCCGGGCCTGGTGCTGGTTCTGCTAGGCATTCCCGTGTATCTCTTCTGGTCCCGCCGGCTGGTTAAGCCGGGTCAAGTCGAACTGAATCTATAACCTACTATCGAGGAGGAAGTCCCTCACCCATGTCCAGGCTGCTTCGTATCAAACCCATGTCAATGCTCTCGCAAGAGGCTGGTGAAAAGGGCGAGCACACTCTCAAGCGTTCGTTGGGCGCGCTCAACCTGATCACTCTTGGAATTGGCGCCATCATCGGTGCGGGTATTTTTGTCCTCACCGGGCAGGCGGCAGCCAAGCATGCCGGCCCCGCCGTTGCCCTCAGCTTTGTCCTGGCTGGCATCACCTGCGCCTTCGCAGGGTTGTGCTATGCGGAGTTCGCTTCCATTATCCCAATAGCCGGTTCAGCTTATACCTACGGCTACGCCACCCTGGGCGAGTTCGTCGCATGGATCATCGGTTGGGACCTTGGCCTGGAATACGGCTTTGGTGCGGCGACGGTCGCTTCTGGCTGGTCGGGATACTTCAACAGCCTTCTCCAGCAGTTACATATCTATCTGCCGCCGCAGTTCACAGCCACACCGGGCACCGTGCTTGTCTTCTTCCACGAGAGATGGCTTCCCTTGTCCTCATTGCCGCCTGGAACTGATGCCAGCGGCCTGGCGCATGTGACTGCACTCTTCAATTTGCTGGCAATTTTAGCCATCCTCGCGGTCACTGCTGTTCTGGTCATTGGCATCAAGGAATCGGCCAACCTCAACTCGGCCATCGTTGTGGTCAAGTTGGGCATCGTAGGCGTGTTCCTGGTTCTAGGCGGGTATTTCCTCTTCCGTCATCCACATTTGGCATGGGCCAATTGGCACCCGTACCTTCCTCCTTCCGACGGACATGGCAACTTCGGCTGGCACGGTATCGCAGCAGGAGCAGCCTCCATTTTCTTTGCATACATTGGCTTTGATGCTGTCTCTACCGCTGCTCAAGAAGCCAAGAATCCACAGAAGGATATGCCGCTCGGGATACTTGGCTCGCTGGTCATCTGCACAGTTCTCTATATTCTGGTTTCCACCGTTCTTACCGGCCTGGTCAACTACAAGTCGCTGAACGTCGCCGATCCAGTTGCATTGGGCATTGACGCAACCGGAGTCAGTTGGGGTTCGCTGCTCGTCAAAGTCGGCGCAGTCTTTGGTTTGGGCACCGTAATGCTGGTTATGCTTCTTGGCCAGTCACGGGTTTTCTTCTCCATGTCGCGCGATGGGCTTTTGCCCAAGTGGGCCTCGGCGATTCACCCCAAGTTTCGCACGCCATGGATTTCCACCATTGCCGTTGGATGTGTAGTTGCAATCCTGCCTGCTTTTCTGCCCGTTGACCGGTTAGCTGAGTTGGTCAATATCGGCACTCTGCTGGCCTTCACTATCGTTTGCGCAGGTGTTTGGGTCTTGCGGGTGCGCCACCCAGACCTGCACCGGCCTTTCAAGACACCGTTTGTTCCCCTGGTGCCCATCCTCGGCATTATCACGGCCGTGTATCTGATGACCAACCTGCCGCTCATCACCTGGGCGGTAATGATCATCTGGCTTCTGGTCGGCCTTGTCATCTATTTCGGCTACTCAATTCGCCACAGTAAGGTGCAAAAGCTGCCCAAGGCTCAAGAGGGCGACTGACCCGTCAGAAGAGTTGACATAACGCACAACGGCCACCCGCGCGGGTGGCCGTTGTGCTGGTAAGCAAAGCGTTCTTGTTATCTGCATCGCGGTCGAGAGAATTTTGCCCATAATAATCCGGCCGAGAACAATGGTTGCCCCTTATGCCGTTGTCTTTGCGCAGAACTCGTCGAACGCGCGAATCAGTTCGCCAGCAATCTGCTGCGCGGTTGACTGCTCAATCACAAAGCGCTGCATCAGGTAAACCAGCTTGCCATCGCGCAAAATTGCAATTGCCGGCGATGTGGGCGGGTTGCCTTCAAAGTAGCTGCGTGCGCGCTCCGTAGCTTCACGGTCCTGCCCCGCAAACACGGTAATCTTCTGGTCAGGCAGGTTGGCGGAGCCGCCAAGAGCCAGGCGCACACCGGGCCGCATCTTGCCCGCCGCGCAACCGCAAATCGAGTTCACAACCAACAGGGTCGTACCCTGCTGGGCCAGTGCCGCGTCCACGTCCTCGGCCGTACGAGCTTCTTTGATACCTGCGCGCGCCAATTCTTCGCGCATCGGAATTACCATTAATTCTGGATACATGTTCGCCTCCGGCAAGGGAAGTTGCCAGAGTCTATTCTAATAGGGAAACCCAGTGGTGTAGGCTTTATCCGATGCTCATTGAAGAAAATCAGCTTTTAGCTCCCTTCACCACCTTTGGCATTGGTGGTCCAGCGAGGTGGTTTGTTCGAGCTGCAAGCGAGGATGAAATTGCGGAAGCTGCCGCCTGGGCAGGAGATAACGGTGTTGCTTTGTTCGTGCTCGGTGGCGGCAGCAACATACTTGTCTCTGACGAAGGATTCAGCGGCCTGATCCTTCATGTAGTCAACAAGGGAATCGACGCAGAAACAGACGCTACCCACACCATCTACAAAGTTTCCGCGGGTGAAGATTGGGACGCCTTTGTAGAGCGCACCGCCTGTGATGGCTGTGCAGGCGTCGAATGTTTGGCAGGAATTCCCGGTACAGTGGGTGGAACACCGGTGCAGAATGTCGGCGCCTATGGCCAAGAGGTTGCCTCGGTCATTCAGCGGGTACGCGCCTTCGACCTGCAGCAGTATGCTTTTGTCGAGTTCACTGCTGCCGAGTGCGATTTCTCCTATCGTCGCAGCCGATTTAACTCAATCGATCGCGAGCGCTACATCGTCAGCCGCGTAGACTACCTCCTGAAGCCTGGCGGTACTCCCACTGTCCGCTATGCGGACCTGCAAAAAGTTCTTCAAGAGCGCGATGCAGGGAAGGGCGAACCTACCTTGACTGAAGTAACTGATGTAGTTCGCCGCGTCCGGCAAAATAAAGGAATGCTGATGGTCGACGGCGACCCCAACTGCCATAGCGCGGGCAGTTTTTTCAAGAATCCAATCGTCACTGAGTCCCAGGTGCGCCAAGTCACTGCTGCCACGGCAAAGGAACCTCCACGCTTCCCAGCCGGCCCTGGAAAAGTAAAGCTCCCGGCCGCTTGGCTCATTGAGCAGGCCGGCTTCTCTAAAGGCTTTACGCTCGGTACAGCCGGAATCTCATCGCGCCACACGCTGGCCCTCATCAATTGCGGCGGGGCCACTGCCCGCGAAATTCTCGACCTCGCCAGCCAAATTGCCACTGAGGTCAAAGCGCGCTTCGGCATTGAATTAGAGATGGAACCAGTAATGCTGGGCTTCTGAACTTGCATGCTCACGTTCGCCAGGCAAGGACTAACACTCGCTTTGGCATTTCTGAATGAGGTGAATCCTGCTGTGAGTCTGCCGGGGAATGTACAGGCGTGCAAGTGGGTTGATTTTCCGCAGCCCTTGAACCAAAACGCGGCTTGAGAAACTCAGGAGACTCCACATATTCAATTCTGATTTCTGCTCATGCAAAATCTCATTTTCCGGTGAAGCCCCTTTCACCGGGATTCTGAGTTTGGCGTGAATATCTGCGTGAGAGACAACGTCTGAAACTGATGAGTCTCAGTGATCACCAGCCAAATCAGCCGTCGCTCACTGCAAAAATCGGCCTACGCTGGTAGGCTAACAACAGGTATGAACGATAATTTGCACCAGTTGCGTTGTTTCGGATGCGGAGCGCGGATCACCGGCGCCGAGGCTCAGCCAGACTTTCGCTGTGCCGTCTGCGGCGACCTTTTTGAAGTGGAATATCCCGGATGGGGCCAGCGGCGCGGCAATGACCGTCCAAACGCTGGTGCCCTCAAGTGGCTTTGGCGGGAACGACGCAGTTCTTCGGAGTCCCTCGATCGCTCAGGCGTCTGGCGCTTCCGCGAGCTCTTGCCCATTCTTGACAGCTTTGGTAACGCCGTCACGCTGCAGGAAGGCAACACGCCGCTCTACCACCTCACACGCACATCAAAGGCGCTTGGCATTGACCAGCTCTTTGCCAAGCATCAGGGAATGAACCCTACCGGATCTTTCAAAGATACCGGCATGACAGCAGCCATGAGCGTGGCTAAGGAGCGCGGCTTCGAGTGGGTTGCCTGCGCTTCCACCGGCAATACATCGGCTGCTATGGCCGCCTACGCTGCCCGCGCAGGACTCCGCAGCCTGGTCCTCATTCCAGAGGGCAAGATTGCCTGGGGTAAGCTATCGCAGGCAATGGACTACGGCGCCGTCACCTGCCAATTGAACGCGGACTTCGATGGCTGCCTTACGCTGCTCACGCAGATCGTCAAAGAAGCTCCCATTTATCTGCTCAACTCCGTCAATCCCTACCGACTTGAGGGCCAGAAGACTCCAGCCTTTGAGATTGCAGAGGCTTTTGACTGGAACGTTCCCGACCACCTCATCGTTCCCGGCGGCAATCTCGGTAACAGCTCAGCGCTCGGAAAAGGCTTCCGCGAATTACATGAGCTGGGTCTGGTGGCCCGTATGCCACGCATCTCTGTGATTCAGGCCGAGGGAGCCAATCCGCTGGTTCGCAGCTTCGTCAGCAACAAGGGCGCATCGCTTGAGCCTGTCGAGGCGCACACCCGCGCCACCGCCATCCGCATCGGCAACCCCGCTTCATGGCGCAAGGCCGCACGCGTTATTCAGGAGACAGGCGGCTGGTGCCTGGATGTAACCGAAGCAGAGATCTCCATTGCAAAGGCAGAACTCGGCGCTGAAGGACTCGGCTGCGAGCCCGCCTCGGCGGTCACCCTCGCCGGACTCAAGAAGCTGCGCGCCCAAGGAGCCATCGGCTCCGCCGAAACTGTGGTCCTCGTACTCACAGGTCACACGCTCAAAGACGCCGACTACACGATAGACTTCCATCGCGGAACGCTTCTGAAGGAAGAAGAGACTGGCGGTCCCGGATCGCCGGTCGCCGCGGAAGTCGAGAGCCTTCGCCGCAATGCAGTCGTGGTGGAAGCCACGCCCGCTGCGGTTCTTGCCACGCTGAAGGGTAAAGTGGGATGAGCAACGCGGTAGCAGACCCCTCAGAAATTCTGCGGCTGCGCCTCCCGGCAACCTCGGCCAATCTTGGCCCGGGCTTCGATGCGGCTGCAGTTGCACTCGACTTTCATCTCGAAATTGAGGCCGAGCCGGCTTCAGAGTTCTCCATCGCCGCCATCGGTCGAAATCGAGAGCGCTGCGGGCGGCTTGAAGACAACCTCGTTCTTGAAACTTACAAGGCACTGCTGCAAAGCAATAACCGCCCCATCGTGCCGTTGGCCATTCGAATGGCCAACGGAATTCCTCTTGGCATGGGCTGCGGCTCTTCAGCCGCCGGCCTTCTCGCAGCCATTGCGCTCGCCGTCCACTTCGGCCAGCTCGGCTGGACCTCCGAGCGCATTCTTGAAGAGGCATATGCGCTTGAGGGCCATCCTGACAACGTAGCTGCCTGCTGGCTCGGCGGCTTTGTTGCTGCCGCATGTGAGGGCAGGTCAGTATTTGCGGCTCAGGTTGTTCCTCCTTCCGACTGGCGCGCAATCATAGTTCTTCCTGCGGACCCCTTGCCAACAAGGAAGGCTCGGGCTGTGCTGCCCGCCAGTTATCCGCTGGCTGACGTCGTAACCAACATTCAGTCCGTGGCCTTGCTCGGTCTTGCCTTTGCTCAAGCTCGCACTGACCTGCTCCGCGTTGCCATGCGCGACCGAGTCCATCAGCCCTACCGTGCGCCCATCTGTCCATTGCTGCCGCTGCTCATGCCTTTGGCTGGGCAAAGCGGCATCCTCGGCGCCTCTCTCAGCGGCGCGGGCCCATCTGTGCTTGTAATTGTCGATAATGAGCAGGATCTTGCCCAAGCCGCTGCAACCATACGCAAAACCCTTGACGGCTCCATCGAGGCCGAACTGCTCATTACCCGTTTTCTACCCGCTGGTGCCAGCCAGTTCATGAAGGAACACGGAAGCTTGCAGGTTTAGGAGTCGAACCGCCGCCGACCAGATAACGGGTTATCATTCAGTTATTTTTCTTTCCGATATAGTATCTTTCTCGATAATCACCATATTTATGGTTACTGTTTCTATTACCTAAGTTTCCTTGCTATTCAACTCAGGAACACCTAAATTCGCTCGGTGAGCAGTTCTGGGGGAGGGCTGCTCTAGCGCCCGCGACCCTTACGGGGTCCGGGCGCTTCTGTTTATGCATTATGCGATCTGTGAGGTGTTTAAGTAATTATAAATAGAACGTGTTATCTATTCTGCACCGATGCGCCATCCTTACTGCCCCCGTCGATTGTTCAGTGGAGCCTTGCGACTTTGCAGCCCTCTGGTGCATCCCATGTAAGAACAGTTCCCGGTATACTCAAATGCAGTGCCGGTATCGCAAGGAGGATCATGGCAGGAGTAGGAGTTCTGGAAGTTAGCGACGCAACCTTTGATCAGGAAGTGCTTAAGAGCGAGCAGCCTGTTCTTGTAGATTTCTGGGCCGTATGGTGCGGTCCGTGCAAGGCAATCGCGCCCATCGTAGATGGCGTGGCCGTTACCTACGCTGGCAAGCTCAAGGTCGCCAAAGTCAACGTCGACCAGAATACCGCCACGCCCTCGCGATACGACATTCGCGGTATTCCCGCGCTCTTGTTCTTCAAAGGCGGCAAGGTTATGGATCAGGTTGTAGGGTTTGTGTCGCAGGACGTCATTGATGAGAAGGTCAAGCGCCTGCTCGCGTAACCGGTTTGCATGCTACCTGTGGGATAGACAAAGAGGAAGGCCCGGCAGATCGCCGGGCATTTTTCATCTCCAAAACCCTTCAGCGGTTCATCGCCCTCAGGCTCCGCCCCGGAATTGAATGATCTTTCGCCGATCGCGTTTTGATGGCCTGTGTTCTGGCAGCGGCGCATACTGCAACATCGCCTTGCGCTCGTCCGCCAGTTTCTGTCGCGCCTCCCGGCTGGCATCACTCTCACGATAAAGTGTCTGTGCCACTGGAGCCGGTCCGCGCATCTCGCTCAGCAGCAGCACCTCGATCTGAAATGTTCCACCCTCGTTCTCCACCTGCAGCTTGTCACCCGCGCGAACATCTCGCGCAGGCTTCGCCTTTACCCCGTTGCACTGAATTCTGCCGATGTCGCAAGCTCGTGAAGCGAGCGCCCGCGTCTTGAAGAAGCGGGCAGCCCAAAGCCACTTGTCGATCCGTACCGTGTCCATGCTTCTATCGTACTCATTGTGGAGCAGGGTCCGAAACGGAATTGTTCCTACACTCGGCTTAAGGAATCAATGGCCTTTAACTTCAGCCTCTTTAGCGTCATGGAAATGTCGCCATATCGCTTCGGCAGTCTTGCGCGGCACTACTGATGCCAGCGATTCAGCTGTAGCCTGCTGTACGTCCCGCAGGCTGCCGAAGTGCGTCAGCAGCCGCTGCCGTGTCAGGTTACCCACGCCGGCAATATTAAGCAGCTCTGAATCGCGGTCCCGCATAGCCCTGCGCTGGCGATGGTAGCCCACTGCAAACCTGTGGCTCTCGTCGCGAATCAGCTGTACCAGATGCAGTACAGGGGAACGGCGGTCCAGCACAATAGGCTCCTCTTCGTTGCCGTAGAGGTAGATCACCTCTTCCCTCTTGGCGATGGAAGCCAGCGGCTGCGAGGTGAACCCGAGCGACTCAAGCGCATCGGCGGCGGCATGCAACTGTCCCAGCCCGCCATCAATCAAGACGAGGGAAGGCATCTCCTTTTCCTCGTCCTTCAAGCGCCGATAGCGACGCCCCACGACCTCGCGCATCGACGCAAAATCGTCTACTCCCAAGACAGTCGTCACTTTGAACTTGCGATAGGCAGACTTGTTCATCTTTCCGTCTTCCCATACCACCAACGAGGCAACGGTCTCCGAGCCCTGGATGTGGGAGATGTCAAAGCACTCAATTCGCTTGGGCAGTTCCGGCAGCATCAGCACATCGGCCAGCGC
>Ga0316231_1001584_pt1 | contig 24532 bp, 11 predicted proteins | sample TBH18027metaG_FD_206002 | JGI IMG/M metagenome (GOLD analysis project Ga0316231, IMG submission 206002) | Freshwater microbial communities from Trout Bog Lake, Wisconsin, USA - TBH18027 | ecosystem: Environmental > Aquatic > Freshwater > Lake > Hypolimnion/Profundal zone | place: USA: Wisconsin... | reverse complement strand
CTTGCACCGCTTCGTCGCGCATGGTCCGCGCTGCCGGCGTTGACTGATAAGCGTCGGCCAGCGTCAACGACGTAAACCATTTGCCCCAAAATTCGCTATTCCACCCCTTGGTTTCCACCTTCGTCCGGAATGGCCCGACCAGATCCTCGATATCCTGCGCCAAGATGCGGTTGGTCACGCAAAGAGCGAGCTTCTCTCCCAGACGTCCACCGATATGCACCGACTCTGGAAGGGCGGGCATGAATGCATCCTTCACCAAGACCTCCGCCGCCGGCAGAGCCAGGGACACCGAGATGAAACAAACCGGCAAATATTTTCTAATCGGGATGGGTAACATCATTTTTTGATTGGCTATATTAGTTTCAATTGACTTTTAAACATGCTCCCAAAAACCATTATTGCGCGTTAGACGGAAACCCAAGCCAATCCAAGCGCATCAGCTCCCCTTCCCCACCTTTGAAAATCAGCCAGAAATTTCCCGTGCCGGGTTGACTTGTTAACGCGCAGGAAACCGTCCGATACTGCTGCCAGCCACCGGTGCCGGAAACCGCGCAAGTGCCAAGCAGGTTTCCCTGCGCGGTGCCCTCGTGAATTTCAATTGTACCGCCGGCTGCATTGCCCGAGGCCACGCGGAAAGCGATGGTGGCGTTGGCCGGCAGATTTCGCACATTAGGATAAACCAGGCGGCTTCCGACTCCCAAGCCCCGCACCTCAAAGCCGCCAGCCGGACATTCTCTGATCTCGACTTTATCCGCGTCGAAATAATCTTCGGCCTCGATGCGGAGCTGCGACGCGTCGTATTGGCCAACGCCAGCGTGAAAACCGGCGATGAAGCAGAGCAATGTTTGGACAGCAAACAACGTTTTCATTTCGATGCAGTTTGCCAGCATTTTCTCGCAAATAAAACAAGCTTTTTAGCGGAATGCTTGTGGCATGGTTAATACGGCAACTTCTTGGAGGTCGCCCGCGCGATGACGCGGCTTTGATCACCCGCGGCACAATAAAAATGATCAACCACGGATGCGTGACTAGGTGGGGCCGCCGACCTCGTCCCAGCCCAACCGGTTCAATCGTTCATCCACACCTCCGATTTCGTCGCGCCGCGATTTTCGCGGGCGTAATGGGCTTCTGATATTCCCAAACCACCTTGCCAATGCCGCCGCCCGTGGTATCCACGCCGATCATCTTCGTTCTGTAACAATTTGCCGCCGTCCCACGAAAGCTTGTAAATTTCACCGCCGCCACACGCCAGCCAAGCCTGCTTGGTGTCCAAATCCCACATCACCCCCAGGGTCGGTGCTGTTAATGGATTGACCATTGGCCCAGGTGAGTTCTTTGGGTTGGCTCCACGGCCCTTCCATGCTTTTCGTCATGCCAGGCACAAAGTGACAGGTGGACGACATCATGTAAAAAGTGTCGCCGACCCGGAGCACATCATTGTCGGGATAGCTGGATTCGAGGATGGGATTTTTGTACGTTCCATTGCCCTGGTCGCCCCCGCTTCCGGTGGTTTGCGCAGTGCCAATTTGCACCATCAGTCCCGTGGAGAGAATCAGCGCAGGCAACTTTTTCATAAACCTGCTGGTCTGTTCTTTTCTCTGGTAAACTCATAAGCGCCGGATTCAACGGCAAATACCGTGCTACCCTTTTCGGTCTTCAGAAACTTGACGCCCTTGACATTGGCAACCGGTTTGCCGCTCTCCGTTATGTTTTCGACGCTGCCGGATGATTTGTCTGGCCACGCTGGTATATAAATTGTTGCCGATGTGCAGGCGGGAATGGTGATCTTCATCGTGAGTTTGCCGCCAGTCAGTTTCCAATTGCTGACGATGCGGCCGTGCGGCGAATCAAAATGCGATCGGACCCAGGTCAGATCGCCAACAACACTGGGTTGAATGAAGAAGTGACTAAATCCGGGCGCAGCCGGGTCTGGTTGGATGCCCGCGAGGTGCTGGTAAAAGTAGGCACTGATGCAACCGAACATCGGATGGTCGTGAGAATTGTCGCCGCCGAATTGCTCGTAGATGGTGGTGCCGCCAGTCTTTATCATCCAGCCCCAACTCGGATAATTAGTTTGTGCCACGAGCGCATAAGCCATCTCGGGTTGCGCTTGGGCCAGGACGTTAAGCAGAGAGGGGGTCCCGACGAAACCGGTGTTCAGACGGTCCCTGCGAATGACATGCACATTTTCCACGAGATGATCGAGGACTGCGCTGCGCGCCGACGCCGGCACCAAACCGTAATCAAGCGGAACCGCATTGGCAGCTTGACGGTAATCGGTGGTGTGCTCGCCGCGATATTGATTTTCGTTGGCCGCGAAGTACTCGCGGTTGAACGCCTCCGCGATACGTCTGGCCCAGTCGTCAAATTCACGCCCTTCATCAGTTTTCCCGAGTTCACGCGCCAGTTGCGCCAGCGTGCTGACCACGTGGAAATGGGCGGCGGTGCCATAGAGCGCGCGTCCTTCGGGTGGGGACATCACCGAGGTTTCGCCGTTGGCGGCCGGATGATCCAAGGGCGAGGCCCAGTCACCAAGCGCGTCCGTGATGATTTCCGGCTTGCCCGGCACCTGGCGTAGCAGACTGTTTTGGGCGAACCGTTTCATGACTTCGTAATGTTGCGCCACCGATCGACGATCACCGTAAAAGGTCAGTAGGTCAGCAGGCAAACAAACCAACGCGGCAGGCCAAAGCGTGGAGGCGCCCTGGTTATAGTCACCGCAGGGAGCCACCAACCCAATCCCACCGACGCGGTTTTGCGTATCCGCAATATCCGCTGCGCACTTGGCATAGAATGAAGCCATGTCAAAATTGAACATCGCCGCTTCGGCGGTGAGATAGAGGTCGGCCGTCCAACCTTGTTTTTCGCGGTGCGGACAATCGGTTTGAATGCTGTGAAAATTATTCAGAAAGGTCAGTTGTGCCGCTCGCTGAATCTGATTCAGCAACGGATTGGAACATTCAAACTCACCCATGGTGGCAACGTCGGAATGGACTGGGATTGCTTGAACACGGTCTATCGACACCCCATCCTCCGCCAGGACCCGGATGAACTGAAAACCCTTGTAAGAAAAATGACAAGTGAAGGTTTCGGCGCCGCCGCCCCTGAGAATATATCCATTCTGTTGGCGCACATGAGTGGCCAGATCGCGAAAGGCATCGTCCGGGTGCGCGAGTCCAGCCGCAGGTTTGCCGCCGGGATAGTTGCCACGCAATTCCGGATCAAACGGCACTTCCGCATAATCCACCAGGACCTTCGCGCCGGGGGCGCCATGCACAGTCACGCGCGCCCAACCTGCAAGGTTGCGTCCGACGTCAAAGAGCTTTTCGTGTTTTGACCTTTCCTTACACCGGACCGGCTCCAAAGCGGGAAACTCACGGATCGGGGGAATCAACTCCGCTTGCAGGGGATTTTGCGCATTGACCACCGCTACGGTCTGCCATTTGCTGGCATCGAAACCAGCCGCAGCCCAGCCGGATTGTTCGCGCCTGGCGTCGTAAATTTCTCCATGCCGCGTGTCGTCGTAAATAATCGGCCCGCCAGCGGTACGCCAGCTTGAATCAGTGACAATTTCTTGCGAAGTGCCATCAGCGTAAGCAACCTTGAGGCGGGCGATCAAACGGGGCTGATCCACCCACTCAGCACGGCGCAATCCCCAGATGTCGTTGCAAAGCGGCGAGAATTGGCCACGGCCAAGCATCGCGCCGAGCGCATTGAGGCCTGGTTTGAGTTGCGCGGTCACATCGTGCGCAACGTAAAACGCGCGCTTCTGATAACAAGTCCACGCGGGATCCAGCACCTGGTCACCAATCCTTTGGCCGTTGAGAAACGCCTCGCAGTAGCCCAATCCGCAGATAAAAAGAGTGGCGCGGCGCGCTGCACGGTCGAGCTTGAATTCCTTGCGAAACAACGGCGACGCATCATAGGGCGGGCAGGCGGCGGCATAGTGCTCCCAGATGGTCAAGCCCTGCCCCGTGAGCCAGGGAAACGATTTCTCCACCCCTTTGGTCTCTGCTGTCACCGATTGCTCCCATTGCGTGCGCCATTGATCTTCGGGGCGGAACGCGATCCATTGGGCAGAGTGCCAGTCCGACCTCGTAAACAAGCCGGTGGTGAAGTTGGCCGCCTCGCTCCAACGGCTAGCGCTTCCATTCTGGTTCCAAACCCGAACTTTCCAGCAGTACGGCCTGGCGGAAATCAGCGGCTGGCCGGCGTATGCAATCTGGATGGATTCAGCGGAAACCACTTTGCCGCTGTCCCAGAAATCGCCTTGATCCTTGGCCAGATTTTCGGGTGCAGAAGCCACCAGCAACTGATAAGCCGTCTGCGCTGTGCCACGCTGGTCAGATTCCATCAGCCAACTGAAACGCGGTTGCGGCACGTCAACGCCCAGCGGGTTTGCCTGGTTCTCACACCGCAAATGATCCAGCTTCGGCCCGGCAGACCAGGCCACCGTGCCCCAGACTAACGCGGTTATGCAAACAAGCCGCTTCAAGCTGGATGAGTTGTTGGCCATTGGGTTCCTTAATCCGGGTAAGGCACGGATGAATAACTTGGTAGGCACAATCGTTTTAATTGGTGGGAATAAGTTTTGCCATTTCTAGCGTCACCGGACCAAGCAAACCAGATTCCGACAAAATTGATCAGTTGTTGTCTCTATCCATTAAATGGTACAGCCCGCGCGGTGGAATATTGCCTGCGAACAGGATAATGGCAGCCTCTAACGTGAATCTTTTCGCGTTGTTTATCATTTCATATTCACTTGGTCGCCTAGCGCGAAAAACTTCACTTTCATTCCAGCTCATTTGGCTGGAATAATTTCTGCAGTTTGCAAAGTCACCGGACCAAGCAAACCGGACTCCAGCAAGGCATCATCTTTCTTCCAATGATGCCACGTGGTGAAGGTCAGCCGTCCCGTCGGACTCGGCTTACCGTCAAGCAGCCATTGCGGCCATTCTTTGAGTTGCAACCCCTTCCACTCCACATCCGGCGGCAGTTGTTCGTCACCAATCAGCCGGTTTGGCCAGAGGTTGGTGACTTTGACGGTCAGCTTGTTCATCCCTGGTTTTGCCGCAGCGGTGAGGTTCGCGCGGAACGGCGGCTTCCACAAAATGCCAAGATCCTGGCCATTCAGGGAAACTTCGGCGAAGTTTTTCACCGCGCCCAGATCCAACCACAGTTCCCGTCCGGCAGATAACCGCTCGCCGGGAATTTCAATTTCCTTTTCGTAACTGGCCGTGCCAGAGAAATACTTCACGCCCTGGTCTGGATGATCGGGCCAGGAGACTAATTTATCGAGCATCACTGACGGCGGTGCGCCCCAGTTCGGGGGGAAATTCAAAGTCCAAGGACCGGAAATTTCCTGTGATGCGGGAACATTTTCCGCCGAGGCTTGCAAAGTTTTTCCTGATGCCGTTTTGAATGTCGCGGTGCCGTCGCTGGTGGCTTTCACGAGCAATTCGCCATTCGTGCCGGAAACCGTTTGCCAGTGCGGATCAACTGTTGCCGTCATAACTTGATCGCCGGACGCAGCCGAGCGGAAGATGACAAACACCGAGCCAGCCGGATCAAAGCCCAGCTGAACAGTGGTGCGCCCGTCCTGCTCGTGCCAGACCGGCGCGCGTTCGATCAGGCCGGTGTCCGGATGCCAAAGTTCCGGTGTTTTGCCGCTGACGCGGAACGTGCAATCAGCAATATCAGTCTGTCGTCGCTGATTCGAGACAAAATAAATATCCGCCTGGCCCGCGATGCGATGGCCACAAACCAGTTTCGATTCCGCATCCACGCCGGTGAATGCAAAATCTGGCGCCAATTTTTGCGCGGCAAAAACCTCCGTCATCGGCTTGCCCCAAATAACATGGCCCCGGCCGTAGGAATTCTCCAATACGTTTGTGCCATCGCATTTGCCCCAAAGTTTAGCCGCCAGCTTCTTCACCTGCTGGTCACACTTCGGAAAATCCGCCAGGCTGGGCGATTGTTGCGGCGGCGCACCCACCACCGTGGCGCCGTCATGGACCAACTCGGCGATGCGCTGCAAGAGCCGCGGCGTCATATCCGGATCGGCCGCCGGGAGGATCAACGCGGCGTAATTCGCGCCACTGGCCAGCGTAAGCCGGCCACTTTTCACCGTCGCGCTATGCAGTAGCACATCCGCATTAATGGCGTCGAAATCATAACCAGCGGGCAGCTTGGGATCCCCAAGGCGCATTTCCACGGGCGCGCTCTCGCCGGTAAAATACGCGGCATCCGCCACAAAGCGGCCTTGTTGCAGGAGGAATTGGCAGTGCGAAATGTAATCAATCCACGCCTTGCCCGGATGCCACCATGTTTCCGTGCGCTCAAAATGAAAACCCCATTGCCCCATCGTCATGCCGGGCCAGTGATTCGTCCACGGCTGCATCGCGTACCGGTGGAAAATGTATCGGTTCAAGCCCTGGGCATACATCAAGTCACCCAGCGTCTTGAGCGAATTCGGATCTTCCTGCCAGCGGCCGGCCTTGGCGCTGGGGGCGGCGGTGAACGATTCCGCGCCGACCATCGTCTTGCCGTAAACATGCGCGATGGACGAGGCGAGCTTGACGGAGGGATGGCCCGCGGTGCCGCTCCAGAATTCACCCATGACCACGTCCGCCGGCGCGCCGCTTTGCATGGATTCAAACGGCCCGGTATAAGGTTCGGCAGCATCGAGTAAACCATTTTTGTGGCAGAGCTCGGCGAAATGGCCGTAGTAATTTTCTGCGAACAAATCAGCGATGGTGCGGCGCAAGTCCCAGAGAAAGCGCTCGGTGAGGACAGTGTTATCCACAACGCGGCCGGTGAACACCGGCAGATAGGTGAGCAGGTCGTAGCCGCGACGCTGCTTGAACTCCTCCCGGAAATTTTTCGTCCAGGTCTGGCCACCGACTTCGTAGCTGTCCACGAGCGAGCCGGCCAGGCCCCGGCCACCGAGCGGCTTGATGTCAGCCAGCACCTTCTGCATGAAGCCGGCCCAATGCGCATCCAGCGCCGCCTTGCTAAACTTGTCGCATTCCAAACCGGTGCCCTCCGCAGGAGCCGGATGATTGTTGACGCCCGTCGGCGTGTAACCGAAGCGCAGCAGCACCCATTTGCCAGCCGGCACCTGCCAGTTCAGTTTGCCATCCGCCGTCAACTTGCCCGTGAGGTCAATCATTCCCCGCCGCGACAGCGCGCCCGCCGGATTTAAATTCGCATCCCGATCCGACAATGCCTCCGTCTGGCCGACACCCCCGCCGATGTCCATCGTGATTTTCCGACCGAAATTCCTGACCGCCAAAAGCGGGTCGAGGCTGATTTCCGCGACGGGAATTTCCGCCTGGCTTTCCGCCTTGCCCATACCGGTGAACTGAATTTTCCAGTATCGAGCCGACACCGGTTCGTGGCCCAGCGAAACCAGACAGGCGCCGGTATTGCGGCGTCCAAAGGCAAACTTTTCCACCGCGTGAAATGACCTGCCGTCCGCGGAAATCTGAACCACGCCATTGCACTCTGGCAGGTTTGTGCCGCCGACGATTTTCACCGAGCGCGCGGCAAACGGCTGCGGGAATTCCAACTGAACAAACTGGGGTTTGCCCGGCTTGGCCGCCGGCAGCCGGATGCACGTTGATTCATCGCCATCCATGATTTTGCCCGCATCCGCCGAATGGCTGCTGGCGGAAGCAACCGGCGCAAATTCCTTCATACTCACGCTGTCCGCGCCGGAAACCGGACAACCCAGCACGGCGATGTCGCGGTAATACCCGAGCCTTATGGGCGGCGACGGGAACGTGGCGGAGAAAGTCGCCGGGCCAGTCAGCAACAGTTCGCTGGAGACGACCTGCTGCATGGCGTTTTCCGGCGTGTTCCACGGACCACCGCTGCTGGACCAGCCCGCGCAATTCTCCACGGTCAGTTCGAAGCCCAACCGGTTTGCTTCCGAGATGGCGAACTTGAAATCGTCCCGCCATTCCGGACTCATGAAATCAACCGGCCCGTGCGGAATGCCGCAGTCGGCGTTGACAATGGTCGCGCCGCCGAGACCGATTTGTTTCATCGCTTCGAGATCGGCGGTGATGCCCTCCTTGGTGATGTTGCCGTTCATCCAATGCCACCACGTCTGTGGCTTGGCGGAATCCGGCGGATTGAGAAAACCGCTTGCCAGCGGGTCGGCTGGCGAGGCTGATGCGGTGAGAGCAAGGCACAGCGAGGCTGCACCAATCAGGAATTGTATTGTTTTCATGGTTTTAAAGGTGATCGGAAAAGGTGATTTCGCATTCATAATTTGCATCGCATGCGTTGAAAATTCTATTTCAGTTCGCTCAACCGCGACGGCACGTTGGTGGGCGCGGGAAATTGAAATTGGTAAACACCAGATCCTAGACGGCACTCGATGCCGTCAGGATTCACTTTTTGTACGCGGCAGCCGGGACTTGCGTCCAGCGGCAGATTGCCTTCGATCGCATCGGCACTTTTCGCTGGAATCCACGCAGTGGCATGGCTGTTGACAGGTATGCGCACCGTCCACTTCACGTTGCCTGCATTTTGTTTCCAACTGCTCTCCAGCCGACCGTAAGGCGTGGTGGTGACGAGACTGGCCGAAGGCAGGCGCGCGGGAATGCGCGGGCGGAGCAGGATGTGTTTGAAGCCCGGCTCGGCACGATCAGGTGAAACACCGCAGAGCGTCTGGGTGAACCAGCGCGCCGGTTCCTGACACTCGTTCTGATAGGCGGAGGCAAAGGCCGGAACATTATCTTTCCACGCGGGGCCTTCGGGAATGGTTCGGTTACCGGATTGGAGTTGGTAAGCGAAGCTGGGGAAACCCGTCGCATTCATCATATCGTAACAGGTCTCAATCATCCCGTGGTCGCTGAAAACATCGTAGAGCAACTGATGCGTGATGTGACCCGCTGCATGATGACCGTGATAATGCGCCTTCATGTCCGCAATGCAATTCTCAAGGAGGGCCGGCACGTCCGCCGCCGGCGCAACGCCCGTCGAAATCGCCATGGCCATCAAGCCATGCCAGCCATAGCGGGCGTCAATATTGCCGCCGCGCTTTGCTTTGGCCGCACCGTAAGTCTTGTTCGTTGCGTCGTAATAGGAACGGTTCACTTCGGCGCGAATGTTCTTCGCCAGTTCCTCCAGGGCGCTGGCCTCGGTATTTTTTCCCAGCGCGCGCCCGGCGGCGGCAGTATCGCGCGCCCACTGGTGGAGCATCATGCCCAGCAAAGCCTTTTCGTCGAAGCTCGGCTGAAAATCAGAATCCGCCGCCGTTTCCATGCAGAAGTGGTCATTCCAACCTCCGGCAATTGCGCCCTGCCGCAATTTTCCCGCGGCCGGATCCACACACGCTTCAAGCCACGCCTTCATCTGCGGAAAGTGCTCTTCCAAATCGCGCCGATCACCGTAGCGGTCGTAGAGCTGCAGGGGCAGCTCCACCGTCACGGATTCGGAAACCACCAGGCGCGTCGGCGCTTTCGTTGCCCAACCCGGCCCGCCGCGTTCGCCATAAATCACGTTGGCGAAGGACTGGTCTGGCCCCGGTTCGGGATGGTTAATCAATCGCTGATCCTCCAAAACTTTTCGCCACAGATTGGGATACCACAAAACATAGGAGGCAAACGGCGCCGACCAAGCGTTATAAACCTGCGATTGCAGCCGCTCAACGGCGTTGTCCCACGTCATGCCATGCGTGGTGTAACGGGTTGAATTCATGCAGGCGTCGAAGATGTTGTTGAAACGCAGATTGCCCGAAGTAAACGAACCGACCACCTCCTCGTCGCTGCTGACCGCCAAACCAGTCAGCATATCCAGCCTGGGCGGCTCCTTCAGCCCTTGAACCTCGATGTAGCGCATCGGTTGCAAAGTGAAGCTTGGCTGCCAGGTTTCTCCCGTCGCGTCCCCGCGCGCCACATAGACGAGCGTGGGCGTCCCAAGATGCCGCAGGACTTCGCGGACCGTTTCGCCGTTTCGCAACGCGACACCGCCGAGGAACGTGCCGCCGCGCATCCGGGCCGCAATCATGCCTTCGCCGATTTCAGAGTTGGTAAAATCGTCATAGTGCAAACGCGACGCCGTGAATTTCGGCCCCTGGATTTTTGAATTCCACTTCCACTCTGCCGTACGCAAGACAAACGCAGTTCCGGTGGGTGCTTTTACCTGCAATTGCAGCGTGCCCACGATGACTTCGCCCAAATCAAAAACCCAGACACCCGGTCGCGGTTGCGTCAACGCCACCGGCTTCACGCGGCGGATGACTCGTTCCGGCTCGCAGCGCTGCGCCACCAGCGATGGCACGGCCGGCGCGACTTCTGTCGCCGGCATCCAGGTCGCGTCGCCGGTTCCCGCCATTCGGCGGGCATCAAACACTTCGCCCGCCCAGTAATGACTTTTCAGAATCGGCCCGACGGCGGTTTGCCACGATTGGTCGCACGCACAGACCACGCGGCGGCCATCGGTCAATTGCACTTCGATCTGCGCACGCAAACTCGGCAACCCATCCACTGAACCCGGATGACCCCACACAACCGGCTCGTTGAATTGCCCGCTGCCGACCACGACCGAAATCTCATTCGTGCCGCTGTGGACAAGCGAACTGATGTCGTGTGCCACGTAGCCACCGCGCACTTTATATTGCGTGATGCTCGGATCCTGAATGTGATCGCTCACCGGCTGGCCGTTGACGGTCGCCGAATCAAAGCCAAGTCCACTGAGATAAATGCGCGCCTGCTTGACCCTTCCCGGCACGGTGAAGGTCTTGTGAAAAACCGGCGCGGGCAAAACGGCATCCAGCTTTTTCTGCGCGGCAGATTTAGCTGCCTTCGCTCTTTCCGGATTGCCCTTCAAATCATTCAGCTCCGGTGGCACCAGGCACATCCTCGTCCACAACGCGGTAGTGTCATCGTTAAAAGGTTTGCACGCGGCGGACTGAATCCAGCTTCCCTGCCAATCCCCGGGTTTCAACAAACCCATTTCCCACCAACCCGGCATCGACCAAGCGCCAGAGTCCCTTCCACCGTTTACTGCGGTCGTTCTTACCAGCACCTTCCAAAAGCAACGCTCGCGTGAAACCAGCGGTTTGCCTTCATAAATCACCAGATGGCTGCGATCCGATGCAACTTCACCGCTATCCCACAAGTCACCTTTGTCCTGCGACAACAATGTTTCCGACGAAGCCACCAAAACGCGGTAGGCTGTTTGCACCACGCCGCGCCGTTCATCCCGGATGATCCAGCTTAATGCAGGCTGGGCATCCTCAATGCCCAGCGGCGTTTTCATGCACTCGCATCGCAATTCGCTAACTTCGGTGGCAAACACCGAGGAAGCAGATACGACCAAAAATAGGCAGAAGATTCTATTCATGCAATTGTTTGGAAACCGAACCGGACTAGAGCCCGCCTTGGTTTTCAGCTAGGAGAACCAGATGGATATCGCCGGTGTATGCTGCGTTCTTGACTGGCTGCTTCATTGGCCGGCGCGGCGCGGCGTAGGCGTTCGAAACGCAGTTCGGATCTTTCACCGACACGACCGCCTGGGTCTCTTGCAAAAACGAGTCCATTCGCCCGGCGAGCTTTTTCACGCGATCAAGCTGCTCCGCCGCCAGCTTGCGCCTTTCGCTCGGATCTGGACCTTCAGAGTCCACGACCGAAAGCGCGGAGCTTTGCGGTTGGCCTTGGTTGCTGGAGTCACGTTCTCTAGTATTTTTCATCACCATCGGGTCGAGCGTCCGGCCCTCAAGGACCAAGCAAGATGCGATAGAATCTTTGACTGCAATTCGTCGCTCCGGGATCGGTGAACACGAAGGGCGGCGACGCGGACAAATTAGTCTGCAGCGGCAGCCACGCTATGGGCGGCGCTAAATTTGTCGCGGACTGCAAATAATAATCCGGCCCGGCGGAGCCGTTCACCAGCATTGAAAAAATGCCGTTGGCGATCCCCGGCAGGGCAAAAGCCGGGGCCAGTGGCAGGGTCACCGTCACCTGAAAACTTTGCGTGGCGCTCAACGGCGGCAAGGCGTTGTCCGACACCTGCACGGTAACTGAGTTCGTGCTTGGCGATTGGGCCACCGTCGGCCGCCACGCAAGAATTCCATTGGTGGCGTTCAGCGTCATGCCGACCGGTGCCGTCGGCAGGCTGAACGTCAGCGTCAAAGGCGGCACATTCGAGTCGCTCGCCGTGTTCGTCACCGTCAGCGTCTGGCCGGCGATGAGGGTGCGATTCGAAATCGGGTTCAAAGCGGGAGCCGTGCGCAGTAAAGCGACATTGTCGAACGTCGCCGCACTGGCCAGTGCGTTGTTGTGCGCCGCCACCGCCAGGCCCCACAGCGCTGAGGTGGCAAAACCGGTCACGTTTGAACTGCCCAGCGTCACCCAGTTTACGCCGTTCGACGAATAGTTGGCGGTGAACGCCGTGCCGCTGCGGATCAACTGCACCCAATAAGGCGCCACCGGACCGCCCATGGCGATGTTGTAAGACGAGCCATTGGCGGTTGGGCGATTCTGAAAATTTACGCCGTTGCCGGGCGTGACGCAGAGAAACAAATTGCGCGCATTTGCCGAGGAGTTTTCGCGGATCATCACGCCCGCCTTGGACCATGGATCAGCGGCTGTCTGGCTCGAAACACGCGCTGTGATCGTCCCGTTGCCATAGTTGGTTTGCCAGACAAAATGAAACGCGTCGTTCGTGCTCCCAATGTCCGCGCCCGAGCCAAGCAGTGTGTAATTAGTGCCGCTGACGGCGAAGCCGCCGCCAAGGCCGACACTGCCGAGGTCGGCGTCCTGCCACCAACCAGGCGGATTAAGCTGCGCGGAAAAGAACTCGCGGTCGCGCACGATGCCGAGCGGGTCTTGCGGATTCCAGAAAGCTTCGACATACGCGTTGTCGTTCGTCGCGCCGGTGAGTCCGCTCGCCAGGGTCACGGCGAAGAAATTGGTGCCGGTTCCGGGCTGAAGCATGTTAGTGCAGCAAATTCCCTCGGCGGTTAGAACGATAGCAGTGATTTCTGTACCGTTGGCGGCGAAGTAGCGCGTAGTCACGCCGGGCACAGTGCCGGCTTGTCCGGCCAGCGCGGGCAGGCATGGCACATCGCCGTTGTTTTGCAGTTGCAGCTGCTTGACGGTGCCGTGCGTCGCCACCGGCGTGATGTTCAATGGTTCCAGATCCCCGTTCGTGTCCGCAATGCCTTTGAGATACTTGATGGCTGACAATGCCAGATGCGTGTAAGTGCCCGCCTGCGTTTCGGGCACGACCGCGTAGGGAATGTCCCAATACCAGCTTTCAAAAAGATAGCGGTTTGCGCGACCGCCTTCCCGCTGGTGGACATACATGCTGCTCAGGCTGCTGGACTCATAATAATTGTCGGCGGCGGAAATCGAGCCTTGGTTGTTGGTGCTGGCGTTGCTGACGTTGCAAATCAGCGTGTGGCGGCAGTTGTGCGATTGGAGATATTGTTCATACGTGCGGATTTTCTGGCGGTTGCGCACGCCGGTGGAAAGCGACCCGTCGAACCCAAAATAATCCCACGGACAATCGGATTGCAGGGAAAAATACGGATGGTTGATCGTCCAAGCCATGGTCACAAATGACGCGACGATTTCATGCGCGGTGAAAGCAAAAGCCGTCGTCGGATTGGTGACGGTGAAAGCGAGATTGTTGCCGTCCAGCGCCGGGTAATTGTCCCACGGCCACCACACGGGGCTGCTGGTCTGGCCGACTTTGACGCCGGGGAATTGTGCGTAATAACCTTTAAACACATCGCTCCAGATGCCGTTGGTGTAGGGATACACGCCGTCGGCCACGCTGAGATCGCCGGTCCACCAGGCGGTCTGATCATTCGTCGGCCACGTTGGATTCACCTGGCACACCGGCTGCAGGTTTTCCATGTGGTAATCGTGCGTAAACTCGGACCAGATGATGCCCCTAGTCTGGCAACCTGCCGCCCAGCCACCCCAAGTGGTGATTTGCGACGCGGCCGAGTTGGTGGTGGGATTGGGGATGTCGCCGCCAAGTTCCGGGCAATATTTCGGGTTGAACGGCAAGAGATTTTGCGCCAGCGACTGCTGCAACCACGCGGTGCCACCGCCCCAGTAGGCTGAATGGAAAAAGTAACCGTCTTCGAATCTCTGGACGAACGGCCACTGTGAATAATTAGTCATGCCGGTGTTGTCCGAAATGCCGCCCCACCAGATTTCCGACGGAACGGGCCGCGGCCGCACGCCGGTGTTCGGGCCCAAAGTCAAAGTGAGCAGGAGGCTGTTGCTTTGCACGCCACCGGCGCCGTTTTGCGCAAAAATAGTGACGGTGTTCGTGCCCGCCCGCAAGTGCCGCACCGTGATGCTCCACGGCGTCCGCGCCGGCGTCGCGCCAAAATCCCACAGCTTGTTCGTCTGATCGCGCACCTCATACCAGATCGGGCCAGCCGGAGTGCCGCGCAGGATGCCGCTCAAATTCGTAAGCAGCGTACTAACGGCAAGATTGGTGTTTGAAAATTGTGCCAGCGGGAAACTCTGCGTCGGAATCAGCCGGACCAGATGCGGCACGGTGGTGTCAATCGTGAACGCCCATGACGTCGCGGGCGAAACCGTGAGCCCGTTGGTGTTGAGGCTGCCGGAAAAATAAATCACCGGATAAACATTGTTGCTCACAATGCCGAAGTCATTGACGCCAAGTTGCCCGGCCAGCGTGACGTTGCCATTGACCCAGATGTTCGTCGCGCCGTTCAGCGCGCCCAGCGCGACTTGCAGCGTGGCGTTGTTGCTCAAAATCAAACCGCCCGTCGCCGTGGTGAGTCCGTTCACCGCCAAAGTGCCCGCGCCAATCGTCGTGCCACCGGTGTAAATATTCGTGCCGCCCAGCGTCAGCGTGCCAGCGCCCTGTTTTATCAGCGTCAGATTCGCCTTGCCGGCAACGCCAAGGCAGCCGTTGAACATGGCGGCCGAACTGTTGCTGACCATCAGGGTGCCCGGCGAGCCGCTGCTGTTGAACACCGCGTTTGAATTAAAGTTGGCGGACAAGCCCGACAAAATCTGATTGTAACCGGCCAAATCAAAATAAACCACGCCGGAACTGCCGACGCGGTTCAGATTCAGCGTTGTGGATGGCGGCAGCCCGTTGTTCACACCGAGTTTCAGCGTCGTGCTGGCCTGCGCGGTGCCGACCTGCATCGTCGTGCTGCCGGCGAAATTGTTCGACGGATTGGACAGCGTGAAAGTCGCCGTGTGGCTGGCGGCGCTGCCGCCTTCCGGCCGGAACGTCAATCCGCCGTTGCCCGTCAACTGGCCGGACAAAGTGATATTGTAAGTCACGCCGTAGCTGCCAATCTCGGCATTAAGCGCATTCAAGTTGATGGGTCCCGGCCAAGTCACCGTGGTATTACCGCCGCTGTGAAAATCCAACGAACCGCCAAACGATCCGTTGGCGGTGCTGGAGCCGTTGATGGTGGTCGGCATGTTGGCAAAGATGCCGGCCGAATCCGGCTGCACGACAGCGCCATTGGCAATGTTCAATGCGCTGCCCGCCGGCACCGCGCTCAGATGGTTCAAAACCAGCGCACCGGAATTGACGACGGTTTGCCCACTGTAAGAATTCGCCGTGCCCAGCGTCAGTGCGCTGGCGCCAAATTTGTTCAACGCCGTGCCGCCGCCGATGCCACCGGTGCCAGTGATGGAATAATTGTTGGCGCTATTGTTCACCATCACGCTGACCGGACTGACCGCGCGGTTCAAAGTGACGGCAAAATTGCCGGCCGCCGTGTCGTCAAAAATCACCTGGTTGGTGTCGGCATAAGTGAGGCCAGCCTGGGTGCTGAATTTCCAATTCGCCGAATTGTTGATGTCCCATAGTGCGCTGACATTGCCGTTCCAATAAATGAAGTTGTTGTAGCCAAGGCTCGCCGTGACGGCCAAGTCAATCGAACTATTGGCAAGATTATTGGAGAGGCTGGCGGTCACGCCGCCGGGCAATGCGCCCAGGGAGAAAATACCGGAACCGGTCTGGCTGCCGTATTTCAGCAGCGGGAATTGCCCGACGAAAAGCTCGCCATTGGTGACGCTGATGGTGCAGGTGCCGTTGAGATTCAACGCGCCCGTCACGGCGATAAGCGGATTCAGCGGATTACCGTTAGTGTTCAAGTTGAAGTTAATGGCGGTGGCATCCGTGCCCGCGGTTCCCAAAGTCAGGCTGGAATTGGTCAAGGAATTACTGCCGGCAAGCGTCACCCCGAGCGTCGCCAAGTTGCTGACCGAACAAGCTCCCGCCCCGGTGGAAGTCGTGGTCGTGTTCAGCGTGGCGCCGCTGGCGATGATGGTGGTGCCGGTGTAGGTATTGGAGGCGTCCAGCGTCAGGATGCCACTGCTGACGGTGAGCGAAGAAGCATTGGCCGTCAGATTAGGCAAAGCGGACACGACTTCCCAAGTGCCGGCGCCGGTCTTGAGATAATTGAGCGTGCCCGTGAAGTTGACGTCGCTAAAAGTTGAATTCAAGATCCCGATAGACGAGCCGCCCAACTCGATCGCCCAAGTCGCCGGCGACGAATCGCCGCGTATTTGGATTTGCGATGTGGCGATGGCCAGCGGGCCAGCCGCCGCATTGAACCGGCGGCTGGTCGTGGTGCCGCCGATGTCGAACAGGGTAAAAGTACCGTTGATGATTTGCAGATTGGTGCTGTTGTTCACAAACACATCAGGGCCGGTGGCCGCGCCCAACTGCTGGCCGTTGATGGTGACGACCATCGGCGCGGTGCCGGTGTTAAAGGTCCAAGTCTGCGAATTGCCGCCCGAATCGCAGTTCGCCGTGTTCGTCGCCCCGCTGGCGAGCGGACCGAAGCCAACGGGCACGTTGTTGATGTTATTGCCCGACGGAACATTGCCCGCGACCCAGTTGCTGGTATTGCTGAAATTATTATTGGTGATGCTGCCCGCGCCGTTCCATAGAGGGTTGCCGGCGTGGATCGGCAATGTCAGAGAAGCGCAAACAACCAGCGTGGTTAAGGGCAACCACCAGCGAAGCCGGGGCCACGTGCCTGCAATATGAAATCGGTTGTTCAATGCTGGACTCAAGGAAACGGATGAAGCGTCACCGGGCCAAGCAGCCCCGCGGGCAGCAGGGGTGAATTTTTCGTCACGGTCGGCGCGGTGATCGAGGTGTGACGCTGCTCCACGGGCAACCCGGCATCGCCCGCGAGCCGGTTGTTCCAAGTGTTCACGACGTCCACTTCGAGCGTGTTTGCGCCGGGTTTCACCCCGGCGGCGATGTCCACGCGATACGGCGGCAGCCAGAGCGTGCCGAGTTCCCGGCCATTCACGCGCACGACGGCGATGTCGTTGACTTTGCCGAGATCCAGAATCAATGCGGAATGCGGACCGCGAAGCGCGAGGGCCGAGACATCAAACTCCCGGCGATACGTTGCCTTGCCGGAAAAATACTTGATGCCGTCTTCAGATCGCTGCGTCCAGTCGGCAAGTTGGTCAAACGCAATTGTTCCCGGAGCGCCCCGACCGGGCGGAAAGCTCACTTCCCACCGTCCATTGATTTCCGTTGGCGCAGCGGCCTCCGCAAGCTTCAACGGGCGCGTTTGGCCGTCGGCGAACTTCAGTTCGTAATCGCCTGCCTGACCGCCTTGCGCGGTGATCCGGCCAGCGGGATCGCGCGTCAACTGGAGCGGAAACGCACCCTCGCCGTCGCCGTCGCCGGGCTTCGGCATGGCAGCCGTGAGCTGCGCGATTTCCTCGCCACTCAACGAGCGGGAAAATTGCGCAAGGTCGCCCAGTTTGCCGCGATATTTTGACCCGTCCTCGGCCGCGCCGGGATGCACGATGTGCTTGCTCTTTAAACCTGTCCTTGCCAGCACGCCGTTCAGATACAGACTCGGCTGGCCGTCGCGATACACCACCGCCACGAGTGTCCAGTTGGTGAGCGTGGCGGCATGAACCAGCGGGGGCGCAAAATAGCCGCCGCCATGCTCGAACACGCACACCCCGTTGCACCCGACGGCCAGCCCGCAGCCGGCGTGGTCCTCGCCGCCGAAACCGTTGCCATGCGGCGGAAAAAACACATCGTTGCGCTCCTCGGCCATGCCCACGATGCCGCTGTTCGCCTCGCGGACCAGCGTGGTGTCATCGCCGGGTTTCACCCAGGCGGCGAAGGTGAAGTTGTTCGGGCTGTTGCTGACGACTTCGCCGGCGATGTCCCTGACGGCTGGTTTCACACTGGTGCCGAGGATTTCCTCGCCGTGGTGGGTGACGGAGATGATGCGCTCCGCCGGGGGCGCGGCCTTTTCACGGAACACCACGAAAACCGAGCCAGCCGGCCCAAAGGACAATGGCAGCCGCGCCACGCCATCCGCTGCGTCATAAACCGCCGGCCGCTCGATGCGCCCGGAATCCGGCCACCACAGTTCCGGCGCTTGGTCGCCACCCCGGAAGGCGATGGTTGTCGTCAGCGATTCCGCTTTGGGATTGGCGACAAAATAAATCTCCGCATGGTCGCTGTGCCGGTGCGTGAAACCGAGCTTCGCCGAAGTTTCAAAATCCGGTTGCAAACCCAGCTCGGCAAAAATTCCGTCGAGACCCTTGCCCCAGAAGACGCGGCCCCTGCCGAACGGATGTTCACCCGGCTGCTTCGAGTCGGGCTGGCCCCAGATTTCGCGGGCGAGCTTTTGCACTTCCAAGTCGCACTTCGGAAAATTTTGCAGGCTCGGTGAACGCGACGGCGGCGCTCCGACAACCGTCGCCCCCGCCTTTACCAGTTCGCGGATTTTTTTCAGCAATTCGGGCCGCATCGTCGCCGACTCCGGCAACGCGAGCACGCGGTAGCTCATTCCGTTCGGCAGCGTCAACCGGCCTTTCTTCACCGCCAGCCGGTGCTCGATCACGTCGGCGTTGATGAAGTCATAATCAAATCCCGGCGGCAAGGCCGGCTGTTGCGGACCGGCCATTTTGGGCGCGTCCTCGCTGATGAAATAGGCCACATCCGCCACGTGTTTGCCGGCCTGCAACAGCACGGTGCAGCGGCGCAGATAGTCAATCCATGCCTTCGACTCCTCGAACCAGGTATTGTTGCGGTTGAACTCCGAACCGAAGCCGGCGTTGATACCGGGCGGGCGGTCGTCCGTCGGCTGATGGATATACACATGCAGCATATATTGGTTGATGCCTTGGCATAACGCCCAGTCGCCGCGCGCCTTCAAATCGCGGGGCGAGTTGATGAACGGGGGGCCGCCCGTGAACGCCTCGGCCCACGTAACCGGTTTGCCGTAGATGTTCGCGGCGGAGGAGGCGTCGCGCAATTCATACCGGCCCAGATAACCCGTATCCCGCTGGTCCAGAAAATTGCCGTTGGCCCAGAACTCGCCAGCGATCTCATCGCAGTCACCGCCATAGAGCAGGAACTCGCTGGGGAAACCCCAATGCCCGTAGTTTTCCAGCCACATCTTCAGGCCGTGCTCATGGCACAAGTCGCGCAGGCCGCCGACATAATCCTGCGCAATCCGGTCCGCGACCAGTCGCCGCAAGTCCCAGAGAAAACGGTCCGACTGATCCACGCTGCCGACGATGCGCCCGGTCATGACCGGCAGGAACGGCATCGGATCGTAACCGTAGCGCTTGTGAAAATCCGCCGCGAAACCATCGGTCCAATTTTCCGGACCCGTCTCAAAGCTGTCGGCCACGACATGCTTCCAAGATTTGCGGTCCGCCGCCGGCAGCCGCTTGAGCAGATTGCCGACATAGGCGTCGAAATGCGACCGCAATGGGACGCGATTCATCTTGTCCACTTCCAACCCAGTCGCCTCCGGCGGCGCCGGGCCGTTCTTCGTGCCAGTCGGCGTCATCGCCGTGCGCAACACGATCCAATCCCCGGCCGGCACATCCCAACGCAGCGTCCCGTCCGCCGCCATCAACTTGCTAAGATCGCGCACAGCATCCGGCTTGACCGTCAAGCCAGGCGCATCCGGTTCGGCTTCATTGGGCCAGGTATAAAACTCATATAGCGGGTGGGGATCCTGACACACCTTCTGCAAGGCTTTCTCCGCGTAACTTTCCACGCGCGCCGCGGAGGAAAGCTGGAGGTCGCCGAGTTCACAGGCGGCCGAAAATTTTAATTGGAAAAACCTGGCCGTGGTGGCCGGAAACGTCGCCAGGATCGGCGCGAGCGGCACCGGGCCAACGCCGGGACCGAGATTGTGCCGGTCAATCGCAAACTTCTTCACCGTCCGATATTGCTGGCCGTCGTCCGAGGCCAGCAATTCAGCCGCGACGTTCACCAGCTTGGCCGGCTGTACCTTTATACTCCGCGCGGTGAACGGAGACGGCATTTCGAAGCTCACGCGCGTGGGCGTGCGTGCGGTGATCCTCGCCGCATCGCCTTCGCCGACCGGAGCCGGAAACGCCAGCAGCGCGAGATCCTGAAACTCGCCCGGCGGCAACGGGAGTTTGCCGGCAAAATGTTGCGGCCCGTGGAGCCGCAGTTCGGGCAGCGTGACATACCGCATCGCCTGCGAAGGTTTCACCCACGGCCCGCCCGACTGGCTCCAGCCCGGCGAATTGAACAAGCCGATGTCCACTCCGAGTCGAGTGCCTTCGCGCATCGCATGTTCGATGAAGCCCCACCACTGATCCGTCAGCGCCTTGGACGTGCCGGTGGTGGGCGTGCCGCTCTGGCCGCTAATGACGCCGATGTAGCCCTCGCCAATGCCGACGCGCTTCATCGCTTCGAGATCACGCGTAATACCCTCCTTCGAGATCTGGCCATCCATCCAATACCAATAGCAGCGGGGACGGGTGGATTCCGGCGGGTTGGCAAAATTGGATTCGAGCGGTGAATCCGCGCGCAGGCTGAATACGGCGGCCAGCGCGGCGGCCAGCGATAAGGTGAACCGACGGTTGCTTTGCATATAGCGGAAAATTTCCGACGCCCGCGGCGCCTGCCCGTTACTGGTCTTGAAGGATAAACTTCTTGGCGTCGAGGTCCAGCACGATTCTTTTGCCGGGCGGCGGCGTGGGAAAGGTTTTGCCGGTGGCCGCAAGAAAGTGATTGAACTCGTTCGTGTTCGGCAAACGTCCGCCGCCGTGCGTGATCACGGCGGACAAATCGCGGTTCAACTCGTCCAAGGTGGCCGCGTTGGCCTGGGTGGAACTACGCTTGCCACAGCCGGTCGCCAGCAAGGCTCCCGCGAGCACGAGCAAAGGAAAAGGAAGTCGCATATAAAAATTAATGAACCCGTGCCCACAACGCGCCCGAATTGTTGGGGGGCAAATTCCAGCCGGCGAGGCTGTTCTTGTAAATTTCCGCGTGGGCGTCCATGAAGAGGAAGTTCACGCGCCGGTTGTGTCGGGGCACCGCCAGCGCGTCTGCGCCAATATACCCTGGATCGGAAGGCGAACGGAAATAGGTCGCTCCGCCACCGTAGTATTCACTCAGTGCGGCGTCATAGGCCGCATCCGGCACCCAGTTGTCCGGTCCCAGCGGAAAGCTCGCTGCGGTCACCGCGCCAGCGTCGGCAAAGCCGATGCAGCGCGCGGGGATGGAGATGCTGTTAAATTTGTAGGGTTGTCCTGCAGTCGGCCCGGTGGAATCATGCCAGATGCAGCCGATTTCCGGGTAGTTGATGCCGATGCCCAACATGTGGTTGGTGGCAAACCCGCCGCCGATGGATCGGACGCCCAAGTTCTGCAACGCCGGACAGTCAAACGCGCTGAACGTTTTCATGTAGCCATTCTGGCGCAGGCGATCCTGCCAGAAATACCCCGCCGCATTTTGTACAATCCAATCCGCCGTGATCGGCAGGGCTGCGGTGGGCACCGTGTACAGCGGTAGCAGCGTCCCCTGATAGTCGTCGCCATACATGCTCACCGCCACGCCGATCTGTTTGCAGTTGCTGAGGCAGGCGATGCCCTTGGATTTGTTCTTGGCCTTGCTCAAGGCGGGCAGCAACATCGCCGCCAGAATGGCGATGATGGCGATCACCACCAGCAGTTCAATCAAGGTGAAGGCCGGGATATCTCGGCCACCCACGCTTGATCCTTTTCCATTTGTCTTGTTCATAAGCGATGCGAGCTGTTGTCTAACGTTAACCGGGTTCTTCATGGTGGCATTCAACTTGTTTGCGGGCGCCCGCCAACGCGGGCGCCCGCAACGAAACCACAATCAAATATCACGGATACACCATGCGATAAAATACCGCGCCTTCGGCCGGATCCACGTTGATCGTCTCGGTGTCAACACTGGTCGCCCCGGGAACATCATACCAAGTTCCGCCGCTCAACGAGTTAGTCTGCGTTTGCAGCCGCCAGCCGGTGTGATCCGCTGGCCACGTCAGCGTCAAGTGATTGCCGCTGACCGAGGTGCCCAGCGAGAACGGCGTGGTCGAAACGGTCGCGACCACCGAAACGGTGCCGTTCACCGCGAGCGTGTTCGTCCAACCGAGCCCCGTCGGCAACACCGGCAGCGTGGGAATCAGGCCGGTCAAGGCGGAATAGTTGGTTAGCGTGAACAGTTTGAAGGAATCGCCCGCGGCGAGCGCCAGCGTCGAGCCGACATTGGTAATCACAGTGAGCGTGCCGGAATTGGTAAAGTAGCCGCTGCAACTGATCTGATCCGCATTGGTCGTGGTGGCCGTCTTGAGCAGTTGCAAGGTCATGGCCCCGGCATTGGTCAAGCCCGCGGAGGACGTCAGCGTTTCGATCGTGCCGTATAGATTCGGGGTCAAGTTGCCGCCCTCGAGGATATTGATGCCACCGTTAAACGGTCCATTCCCCGCGAGTGTGGCACCATTATTGACAGTGATGAATCCAGTGGTGTTGCAGTTGGTCGCGATGAACCGGCCTTGGGCCACCACCACTGGCGTGACGGTGCACGCATTGGCCGGCAGTCCACCCACGAGCAGGTCGCCCAGTCCGGATTTTGTCAGCGTGCCGACGCCCCCATAGAGCGTGGCGGCATTGCCGCCCGCCTGGCCTTCAAACTCCATCGAGGAGCCGGCAGAAATGTACATGGTGGTAGGAGTGGATATCTGGCAAGGCGATCCGTTTTCCACCACACTGCCATTGGTCACCATCAGCGCGCCAGCGCCATCCGGGCCGGTGCCGTTCATTTGAATGGATTCCGGGATAGTGAACGAGCCATCAAGAATGAGGCGGCCACCGGGTTGAATCAGGGTGTTGTTGCCGTTGAACCCGCCCGGCCCGAGTCCAGCGCCATTCTGCACGCGAATACTGCCGCTGTAAATCGTGGTGACTCCGGCCCGGGGGTTATTATTCGCAATGGTCGTTTCACCAGTGCCGGTTATGTTCACGCCAATGGTGCCCGCCAGCACCGGTCCCAAGGTGAAGTTGCCGGAATCATTGATGTTCAACGAACCGCCGCTGCCGGTCAGCGTGCAATTATTGGCCACGAGGGCGGAGTTATTCAAGGTGATGCTCCCAAAAGCTTGACTGTTGCTGCTGAGATTCAGGGTGCTGTTGTTGAAGGTCATGGCGGAATTGGGACTCAACAAGTTGGCTGCGCCAACGACCAACGACCCGCCATTGACCGTGGTGATGCCGGAATAGGTGTTGGCGCTGGATGTGTTGCTTAGCACCAACGCGCCGGCACCGCTCTTGATCAGCGCGCCCGTCCCACCGATTCCGAGAGTGCCGGTAATGGTATAGTTGTTATTATTATTCGTCATGTTGATGAATAGAGGATTCACCCCAACCGTGCTGATATCCACCGTAAAATTCAGGGCCGTGTCGTCAAACGTCACCGGCTCGCCCGGCGGTGTGGCTTCGTTGTAAGTGGCGGCGATGCCGTTAGAAAGCCAGTTGAACGTGGTGGTGTCCCATTCGTTCCCAAGGTTGCCCTTCCACTTGGGCGTCACGCCCGGGACCACGATGATGCTGACCAGTTTATGCACCGTGTCGTTGGTCAAGGTCAGGCTGACATAAGGATAAGGATTGATGGCCCAAGTGCCGGCAAAGTTCGCCGCGTTCATGCTGCCGTATTGCAAAAGCGGAATGGTTCCCGGCGAAAGCACGGGCGCGATAAGGGTGACTAAAACGTTGCCACTGTTGGTCACGCTGCCGTTCACCGTGATGAGCGGAGCGGTGGGCGTGCCCAAACTGCCAAGGTTGAAGTTCAAGCCCTGCGTTCCGGTGCCGCTGGAGCCGATGGTCAAGGTGCTGTTCGTGAGGCTGGTTCCCGCCGCGACCAGATTGACTTGGTTGGTGGCGTTGTCTGCGATGAACAAGTTATTGTAGGAGCCATTGTTGTTGAAGACCAAAGTCCCGGCATTGTTGGTGAGCGAGCCGTTGAACGTGTTGTTGCCAGTCAAGGTCAGCGTTCCGGAACCGAGCTTGGTCAGGCCCCCATCGAGACCGGCGCCCAGCGACGGATCATGCTCCAGATTCTGGCCGATGCTGATGCTGTAAGTCTGGGTATCAAAGATGGCGCCATTGGTGCTGATGTAGGCATGTTGGCTGACCTGACTGTTCGGGGGGAAAGCGTCCGGCAAAAAATGGGCCTGGGTGGAATTCGCCTGGATGGTCCCGCCATTAAAGTAGGC
>Ga0316231_1001580_pt1 | contig 24565 bp, 20 predicted proteins | sample TBH18027metaG_FD_206002 | JGI IMG/M metagenome (GOLD analysis project Ga0316231, IMG submission 206002) | Freshwater microbial communities from Trout Bog Lake, Wisconsin, USA - TBH18027 | ecosystem: Environmental > Aquatic > Freshwater > Lake > Hypolimnion/Profundal zone | place: USA: Wisconsin... | reverse complement strand
GCTTCCGCTTGCTCATCAGCAGCATCCATTGTTTGCGTTTGCCCATCGCTGCATCGCAAGCAATGGTCATTTAAGGTGAACCTTGCGGCGGCTTGCAGGGCCGCGCTTTGCAAATGAGAATGCTTCCGAAAACGCTATCTCGCCCCTTGCATGAAATGTGTCGCGCCCCAATTCTGAGCCTGCCATAATTTAGGAAAAACAACCGCCAATATCAGCATGCCACCCCCCAATCCGTCCCACCTCGACCAGATTCAAGCTGCGGAAAAACGCGACCAGGAATGGCTCGCCAACGTTTATCGCGGCGACCAAGAGCCAGGCCTGACGCCCCGCGCGGTGGTGGCGGGGATGGTTTTTGGTGGACTGATGTCGCTCTCCAATCTGTACGTCGGCCTCAAGTCCGGCTGGGGTCTGGGCGTGGACATCGTCGCGGTCGTGGTCATTTTCACGGTCTTCAAAGCGTTGCGCAGCAGCGGGCTGGTCAAGCAGGATTTCGGCATTTTGGAAAACACCACGATGATGAGCGTGGCCGTGGCGGCGAGCTGGATTTCCTCGGCCGGATTGGTGTCCTCGGTGCCGGCGCTGACGATGTTGACCGGGTACCAATTTGTCTGGTGGCAGCTCATGTTGTTCATCGCGGTCGTTTTATATCTCGGCCTGTTCATGGCCATCCCGCTCAAGCGGCAGATGATCCAGGTGGACGCGCTGAAATTTCCGGGCAATGTGCCCACCGGCGAAACCCTCAAGGCCGTGTACGCCTCCGGCAACGAGGGGGTGAAGAAGGCCAAAGCCATGGGCGTGGCCGGGTTGCTGGGCGCGGTGCTCGCTTGGTTCCGCGACGGCTTGGAATGGATTCCGGACAATTACAACCCGGCGCTGCACCTCGGCCGCATCGCCTTCAGCAAGCTTACGCTGGCGTTCAACCCGAGTTTGATTTTCATCGGCATCGGTGCGGTGTTTGGCATCAAGATCGGCCTGAGCATGTTGCTGGGGTTGGTCTTGAATTACGGGGTGCTCGCTCCGGAATTGATCAACCGGCAAATCATCAAACATCCCGCGCCGGAGGTTCGCGCGGTGGCCCCGCCGCCAATGCCGCTGACCATGGCGGCGGGCGACAAATTCACGGTTGAACTGACAGAGGCGACCACCACCCCGGAATTGTCCTCCTCCTCCTCCGTCAGCAGCCTTTCGTACACTTGGCACCGCGCGGTGACCTACCAAAGCATCCCCGAACTTCAGCACGACCTTTCCGCGCCGACGTTGCAGGACGGTTCGCCGAATCCGTTTTCAAATCTTATCGCCGTCGGCACCGTCACCAATAAGCAGACCAAGGCAGTTGCGCTCTCGCTTGCCGCCGCGACCGCCACCAAATGGGAGGCGCAACTGGCTGTTCCCACCAATCAATCGCCGCAATTGGTCGCCAGCCTCGGTTTCAAGCCGGGCGCCGCAGCCATGCAGAAAGTCGGCGGCTTCCGCAATATCGCCGCATGGTCCCTGTGGCCCGGCGCCACCGTACTTGTGGTCGGCGGCCTGCTGGCGCTGGCCTTCCAATGGCGCACGCTTGGACGCACCTTCGGCGACATCTTCGCCAGCCTCGGCAAAAATCGGAGCCGTCCGCGCGGCGTACTCGCGCACTTGGAAATCCCGATGACGTGGTTTGTCATCGGCTTCCCCATCACCGGCCTGCTGGCCGTCATTTTGTTGATGTGGATGTTTGGCATCCACTGGTGGATGGGGCTGATCGCGGTGGTAATGACATTTTTTCTTGCGGCCGTCGCCACGCGGGCGGGCGCGGAGACTAGCGTGAATCCCATCGGCGCCATGGGCAAGGTCACGCAGCTCACCTACGGCGTCCTGGCTCCGGGCAACATTCCCGCCAACCTCATGACCGCCGGAGTCACCGCGGGCGCGGCGTGCAGTTGCTGTGATACCATCGGCAATTTGAAAGTCGGCCACATGATTGGCGCGAATCCCCGCAAGCAATTCATTGGGCAGCTCTTCGGTGTGTTCGCCGGCGCGCTGATGGCCGTGCCCGCCTATTTCATCCTGGTGCCCGACCCCAATGCGCTGGGCGGCGACAAATTCCCCGCACCGTCCGCACTGATCTGGAAGGGAGTGGCGCAGGTGCTCTCGCAGGGGTTGCACACGCTGCCGCACAGCGCGGTGCTGGCGGTGCTCGTGGCCTTGATCGCCGGGGTCATCATCGTGGTGGTGGACCGCGTGTTCCCCAAAGCGCGGCCCTATACGCCGTCGCCGACCGCGCTGGGCATTGCAATGACCATCCCGGCGTACACGAGTTTCGCGATGTTTCTTGGCGCATTCATCGCGTGGATTCTCGGCAAGCTGGCGCCCAAATGGAGCGACATTTACGTCATTCCCATCGCGTCCGGTTGCATCGCCGGCGAAAGCATCATGGGCGTCGTCGTCGCCATCAAAATGGCGATCAGCGGGTGAGAGGCTGAATGGACATGGCCTGTCATTGTCAACGAAGCCCGGGGAAATATTCAATATTTAACATCGAACGTCCGATGGCACCTTGCCCTACCTTCTCCATGCACTTTGCGCGATGGCGCGCATCGGGGCGGTTGACGAGGCATCAACCGCCGCATGCGAGGCGCATGCGCTCCCCAGAACCGGGCTCCGTCCGCAATTAGAAACCACGCGCTATTAACACACCATGTCTCCAGCAGAAACAGACGTAAACACGTCGCCGCCAAAACTCTGGCCGATGGCGACTGTGATGGCCACCGGCATTTTTGCCACGACCCTGGTGCAGCTTCAAGGGCTGGGCTATCTGCCGTTCAATCATTTGCTAAAGCAAATGGATCTGGACAGCGACAAGGCGGCGACTTTTTTCTCCCTTTCCATGCTGCCCTGGTCGTTTAAGGCCATCGCCGGACTCTTGGTGGACGGGGTGCCGCTGTTTGGCTCGCGCCGGCGGGCCTATCTGCTGATGAGTGCGCTGAGCGCCGCGGCCATGTGGTTGCTGATGGGATTGGCGCCCGGGCATTACACGCTGTTGCTGGTGCTGGCCATTGGCATGAATATGGCGATTGTCTTTGGCAGCACCACCTCGGGCGGGCTGCTGGTGGAGGCGGGGCAAAGGTTCGGCGCGAGCGGGCGGTTGAGTTCACTGCGCGTATTCGCCCAAAACCTCGGCGCCGGACTGGGGCTGCCGCTGGGCGGATTGCTCGCCAATCGGCTGCTGGGCTGGACGAGCGCGGCGGCCATTTTGCCGCTGGCGTGCATGTTCTTTGCCGCCTGGTTTTTGCTGAAAGAACCGCCGCTGCCGCCAGCGGTGCCACACGGACGCTCGTTCATCGAACAGCATCTGCACGTCATCGCTTCCATCTGGCGGCAGATCAAGAATGTCCTGCGCTGGGGCATGCTGGTGCCCGCGCTGCTGGTCTTTTTCATCCAAGCCGTGCCGACCTTTCGCAGCACCTGCTTTTACCAGTATCAAACCGAAACGCTGCATTACAGCGATGCGGCGCTGGGTTGGCTGGGGCTGACGGGCTACGGGGTGGCGCTGCTGAGTTCCGGGGTATATGCCTGGTTCTGCCGCAAAGTTCCGCTGCGCGCGTCCCTCTATGCCGCCATCCTGCTGACTTCGCTGTCCGCTTTGCCTTATCTCTCTTATCAGGCCTACACGCCCTACATGTTGCGCGCATCGGCCATCGAAGGCAGCGGCACCTTTCTGCAATATCTGGCTTACCTTCCGCTCTTCGATTTGATTGTGCGCTCCACACCCAAAGGCAGCGAGGCGCTTGGCTATTCGGTGCTCATCAGCGTGTGGAACATCGGCTTGATGATTGGCGGCAAAATCGGCCCGACGTTGTACGAGCATGTATTGAACAAGAACATGAACCAACTGATCTGGTTGAATGCCGGCATCACCCTGGCCGGCGTGGGACTGGTGTTTTTGTTGCCTCGGGCGCTGGTGGCGCAACGTGAAGGTAAATAGACTCGCGTACCGTCAAAGCAGTGGCATCTGGATCATCCTTGGCTTTATCCGTTCAGGGCATCGTTGCCTGCGCCACCTCTCCGAGCGATTATCCGGGTACTGTCAATTGGACTAATGAACATTGTGCGTACCTCTTGATCAGCGGCAACGCGATCTGTGACGTCTGCAAGAATGCGATGAGCATCCGTTATGCGGACGAAAGTTGTCTGATCGAAAACAACCTGGTGCATGATACCGCCGACCTCTCGACGGCGTCTTTTTCCGGCCCGTTGACCGCACCCATTCCAACCGCGTTTACAACAACATTTTTTGCAGTGCCACCGGCGCCACCAACCTTTATACTTTTCACAGCTACAACAACTATGCCTTCAGCAACGACTTGTTTTACGGCGCCCATCCCGCGGATGAGCCTGCGGACGTGAATAAATTGACCGGCAATCCCATGTTGGTCGCGCCGGGCACTGGCGGCGGCGCGGGCGGAACCAATAGTTCGAGCACGCTGTCCGGCTGTCAATTGCCGGCCGGTTCGCCGTGCATTAATTCCGGTCTGACGCCCACCGCCAATCTGGCCCGCAACGCCAACGCCGCGAGCTGGGATTTCTTTGGCGGGCCAGTTCCCTTTGGCGCCGGAGCCGACCGGGGCGCGCGGTTTTATAAAATTCACAGTCCTTGATGATGGAGACCAACCAAATGAAATCAAACATGAGCACATTCCGCGGCGCTTGCCAAAGCCGCCGCCGCCGACCGCAAGCGGAGCAGATTCAGCGGTTCCATTGGCAAGCTTCGCTCCCTTGCCTCCGTGCCGAAACCTGCCGCTCCATTTTTGCGAGCCCCTGGCGCATTTTTCGTGCCCTCATGTTCCTTGTGGCCGTGATCGGCGGACTGACCATTGCAGGCTGCGCTTCCACTCCGCCCAATTCCCTGGCCACGCACGATGCTTCAAAGTGGAGCAATGATATTGCTGCGTTTGCCGCGAGCGACGCGACCAATCCGCCGCCGCGCGGTGGCATCGTTTTCACCGGCAGTTCCTACATCCGGAAATGGACCACCCTTGCGACGGATTTTCCCGGGATGCAAACCGTCAATCGCGGTTTCGGCGGCTGTGAACTGGCCGATGTGTATGCCTACGCCGACAGAATCATTGTTCCTTACGCGCCGCGCGAAGTGGTGATGTACGCCGGCGGCAACGACATTAGCGCCGGCCTGGCTCCGGAACTCGTGTTCGGGGATTTTGTGGCGCTGATGAAACATCTCCGGGCCGCGCTGCCGCACACGAAACTCGTGTTCATTTCCTGTCCGCCCAGTCCGAAGCGCTGGGCGCAAACGGAAAGAATCAAACGCGCCAATGCGCTCATCGCGGACTATTGCCGCCATCACGAGATCACCTTTGTCAATACGTTCCCGCTGATGCTGGGCGCGGATGGATTGCCGCGCGGCGACATTTATGTGGCAGACCAATTGCACATGAACGCCAAAGGCTACGCCATCTGGCGCGAGGCCGTGGCGCCGGTTTTGCTTCCCTGAGTGCGCTTACTCGTTCACGCCGGATGCTCTGGATGAGTTGCTGGCGCTCGTATGGAAGAAACCGGCATTTTTCCTCGCGCCCCCCAAAGCCATTATCGCGTTCGGCCGCGAATGCACCCGCCGGGGCGTGCCGCCGCCGACGGTTTAATTGTTCGGAAACTCCGTTCCTCACCTGGCGCGGCGTGCCGTTGATCCCGGCCAACAAGCTCGAAGTGAAAAACAACTCCAGCAGCATCCTGCTGTTGCGCGTCGGCGAAGCGGAGCAGGGGGCGGTCGGTTTGCAAAAGACCGGTACGAGGTTGGTTGCGGTCGCCCACGTTTCCAACTCCCTCGGCACCATCAATCCGGTGGAGCAAATCATCGCGCCCAACCAGTCATCCGGCATTTCGGATTGGATAGCAGCGTCCGTCCCTCGCTGGCGTTTTACAACACGCTCGAGGAGATTGACGCGCTCGCCAGAGCGCTGTGCCCGCTGGTTTGTCGATCCCGGATTTTATGGCTTGTCTGGATTCGTTGGCGCTGGAGTGGTTTTTGCCGGCGTCACGGATTTTTACGGCATGGGTCTTCTGCTCGCCGAGCTGGCTTGGAACCGCAAGGTTTGAAGGCATTGAATTCAAGCGTCGCGGCACGGTGCTGGGTGGTTGGGTTGTTTGCCTCCGTGGTTTGAACACGCCGCCTGCGCCATCGCATTGGTCCCATCCTTCACGTTGGTCCCTTGATAGCCACATTTTTGCCATGCGAACCCACTCACGGTGTGCTTGACTAAATAACAATTCACTCTATCGTATTTCAAAATGCGAGTATCCAAACGAACCGATTATGCTTTGCGTGCATTGTTCACCTTGGTGGACCACTACGGTGGTCCGTCCATCCCCATCCGCGAACTCGCCCGGCGCAACGACGCGCCTAAACGGTTTCTGGAGCAAATCATGCTGGCGCTCAAATCCCAAGGATGGGTGGACAGCACGGCTGGTATTCGCGGCGGCTATTTTCTAGCCAAATCGCCGTCCAAAATCACCATGGGTGAGGTGGTGCGGCATTTCGACGGCATCTTGGCGCCAATTGACTGCGTTTCTGTCACTGGATACAAGCGCTGCTCCCAAGAGTCAGTTTGCCGCTTCCGCCGGGTCTTCTTCGATGCCCGTAATTATGTCGCGGGTTTGATGGATCGTTCGACCTTGGCGGATGTCGCCAAAGGTTTGCCCTTGGAAAAGTATGAGGTTTCCACCGGATTCATTGGCGGTGAAGGAATTTGAATATTTTCGTTTTTGCCGTTGACAAATCCACTTGTTGGGTGATAATGACGACGCATGAGGTCGTTTATAGCTGTGTATGTTTGATTGTTGGAGACCCGCTCGGCAGGTTTGGTAGCATGATTGCTTTAATAGGGTGGTCTTTAGTTTCAATTAAAAAACGACTTTTATTGTCGTTGTGGTGTGAAATTGACATTTCTTTAATGTTGAAACCAACCGGTTGACCGTAACCAACGGAAGCCGAATGAAGATGAAAAGAATACTAAACTGGAAATTGATTGCCGGCGTTGCCGGGTTGAATTGCACGCTCACCTCGCTCGCCGTCGGCGATTGGGCGGCGACGAACCTGGCTGCCAGCAATTTGTCCGCGAGCGAGTTGGAAGTTCAACAGTTGAAAAAGCAAATTGCGGAACTGGATCAAAAAGTCCGCATCTTGGAACGGGATCGGGAGATTGATCAGGACAATACGGCGGCGGTCGTCAAAGCGCAGCCGACCATCATCATTGGCCCCAGTGGATTCAGCATGACTTCCGCGGATTCCAACTTCGTGGCGCAGTTGCATGGGGTGTTGCAGCTCGACAGCCGTTCTTTTTTCAAGGACGGCGGCATCAATGGGAACGATGGGTTTCTGCTGCGCCGCGCGCGGCCGATCTTCTCGGGCACGGTGTTTCGCGATTTTGATTTCAATTTCACGCCGGATTTTGGCGGCAGTACGGTACAGATTCTCGACGCCTACGTGAATTACCATTACAACTCCGCCCTGCAATTGGAAGTCGGCAAATTCAAGGCACCCATGGGGCTGGAGGCGCTGGCGCCCGACCGGGACACTTTGTTAAATGAGCGCTCGCTGGTGACGGACTTGGTGCCGAACCGGGATCTCGGGGTCGAATTTCACGGGGACGTGCTCGGCGGAGCCGTGAGCTATGGCTTGGGCTTGTTCAGCGGGGACATGGATTACAACGGCACCACAGCCAACACGCCGACGCAGGATGACAAGGCTTTCGAGGGTCGGCTGTTTTTCCAACCTTGGAAAAATTCTGGAATCAATCCCCTGCGTGGTCTTGGTTTTGGCGTGGCGGGCAGCTATATGGCCGATCATCCCCCAACCAATTCGGCGACCGGCCTGACGCCCGGCTACACGACCGACGGGCAGCAGAAGTTCTTCACCTACAATACCGGGGTGAATGCCAACGGAGCGGGTTGGCGGGTTGCCCCCCAGGCGTACTATTTCTATGGCCCACTGGGGATTCTAGGGGAATACGTCGCCTCCGACCAGCAGGTGGCTACTTCGCCCAACAATTCGGCGGATTTGCATAATACCGCCTGGGACATCACCGGCAGTTGGCTGCTGACCGGCGAGGATGCCGCCTACGACGGCGTGATGCCGCGGCATCCGTTTGATCCGCGCACGGGCGGTTGGGGAGCCTGGCAAGTGGTCGCGCGTTACGCCTCTTTGAATGTGGATAGCAAGGCGTTCACGGACGGCTTTGCCAGTTCGACCAAAAATGCGGATGGCGCCAATGCCTGGTCCGTGGGCCTGAACTGGTATCTCAACCGGAACGTCCGCGCCGAGATCAGTTTCTCGCGCACGTTGTTTAACGGCTTCACCGGCAAGCCGGCGCCGGGCACGGTGCCGGCTCAGGCGGAAAATGTTTTGTTCTCACGACTGCAACTAGCCTTTTGATTCCTGCCATGCCTGACAATCTCTCCATCCAAGACCGGGTTCATCATCATGAACCTCGCAGCGTAGGCGTCTCGCCTGCGAGTTCGGGTACCGTCCCGGTGCCCGTTTCCCGAACTGGCGGCGAGACGCCACCAGAACCCGCAGCTGCGACGGGTGCGCTGCTGTCGCTGCCAATTTTGCTGGCGCTGACGCTCGCAATTTCCGCCGGCGCCAGTGAAATCAAGCTGCTCAATGTTTCCTACGATCCCACGCGCGAACTTTACACGGAATATAACGCCGCCTTTGTCAAATATTGGACGGCGAAGACCGGCGACCAGGTGCGGGTGTCGCAGTCACATGGCGGCTCGGGCAAGCAGGCGCAGGCGGTCATCAATGGATTGGAAGCGGACGTGGTAACGCTGGCGCTGGCCTACGACATTGACGCGATTGCGCAGCAGGCGAAATTGCTGCCCGCCGACTGGCAGCAGCGGCTGCCGAACGACAGCACGCCCTACACTTCCACGATTGTGTTCCTCGTTCGCCAAGGCAATCCCAAGCACCTTGCGGATTGGAATGACTTGGTCAAGCAGGGCGTGAGCGTGGTGGTGGCCAACCCCAAGACCTCCGGCGGCGCACGCTGGGCTTATCTTGCCGCGTATGCGGATGCGCTGGAAAAGCACCAGCACGATGACGCCGCTGCGCGCGACTTTATCAAGCGGCTCTATAAGAATGTTCCGGTGCTGGATTCCGGTGCGCGCGGCGCCACGGTGACGTTCGCCAAGAATGGCATCGGCGATGTGCTGCTGGCTTGGGAAAACGAGGCGCACCTCGCGCTCAAGGAATTTGGCGCGGATAAGTTTGAAATCGTCACCCCGCCGCTGAGCATTCTGGCCGAGCCGCCCGTGGCGGTGATGGACAAGAATGCCCGGCGCCATCACACGACCGGGGTGGCGAATGAATATCTGAAATACCTTTATTCAGACGAAGGCCAGGAAATTGCCGCCCGGAATTTTTACCGTCCGCGCAACGAGGCCGTGGCCCAGAAGCATGCCGCCAATTTCGCCCAGTTGAAGCTCGTCACCATCCAGGCGGAGTTCGGCGGGTGGGGCAGGGCGCAACAGACGCATTTCGCCGACGGCGGCGTCTTTGATCAAATCTACCAGAAGTAAACCGCCAGCAAAGAAATCCGATTGATTTTTACTTTTGCGGTTGACATAAACCGCAGATGTGTCAAAATAACGACGTTAATGATAGTGTATATGATGTCGCGCATGTGTACGGCAGTTTTCGCTATTTAAAAGAGGCACAGGCGCTTTTTTTATTTACATATAACAACGACACATACTGTCGTGTATTTAATTTAACCAAACGTAACAACGAAACAGTAAAAAACAACGGCGCTGACCGGTCGACCGGGAAGTCTAAAACTTGAAACATCATTAAAGACATGAAAACAGGCAAAAACAACGCGACCCAAAACACACCCGGCCAACACACGCGGCGCGCAGAGTTCGCCTTCACCCTGATTGAGCTGCTGGTGGTCATTGCCATCATCGCCATTCTGGCGGCTATGCTCTTGCCGGCGCTGGCGAAGGCCAAGGACACTGCCAAACGCGGTGCGTGTGTTTCCAACACGCGGCAACTTGGCATTGCGTTCAAGCTGTTCTTGAACGACAACAACGATCATTTTCCAAAAGCCGTGACGGAGCGCGAAGCCACGGACACCACGCGCTGGGGAACGATTCCCAACACGCCGGGGGGCGTCGCGCCCTTTTCCATCCGTGGCCAATTGGAGCCATATATCGCCAGCACCAATTTCATTTTCAACACCAATGCCAATTCCGATCCCGGCGCGAACACTTTCCGCTGCCGGTCCGGGCTGGATTGGCCCGCGCCGTCCCCGGGCCAATGGTTCACCTCCGATTACGGGTTCAATTTGAGCGAGGCCAATTACTCGCCTGGTTTCGGCGAGAGCGCCTGGTATCAGGCAAACCCGGGTTTGGGCTTCAATGAAAACTTCACCGACAGCTCGCTCGTGAAGCCGGCGAACTTCATTATCCTCGCCGACGCCGGACGCGGCGACAACACACCGTCCCGCGGCGGGTTGTACCCCATTCAAGTGATCGCGCCCGGCACGACTACCCAGGCGCAGATGCTAGAACGCCACAACCGCCGCGCCAATGTAAGTTACGCGGACGGGCACACGGCAGAAACGACCTTCACGAATTCGTGGACGGCCGGACAATGGCAGCGCAATTGAATCTGCAGCGCAAAATTCAGCTCAACAAAATTATGATCATCGCCGAATCACCAGTTCAATTTGCGACCACTCCGGCCCGCAAGCAGCGCCGCTCCATCGCTGATCTGCTCGCGCCCTTGGACCAGATCGCCGCCATCTCGCCGAACCTCGTCGCCAACCACGACGCCCGTTTCGAGGCAAATGGCGAAAGCTACGAACTGCCGCGCTATCTGTTTGTGGGCCCGCAGGGTGGCGACACGCCCATCCGCATCGGCATTTTTGCCGGCATCCACGGGGATGAGCCCGAAGGCGTCCATGCCGCCGTCCGGTTCATCCAGCTCCTCGAAGCCAAGCCGGAACTGGCCGCGGGCTATTACCTGGCATTCTATCCGGTTTGCAACCCAACCGGTTTTGAGGATGCCACGCGGTTTTCGCGCAGCGGCAAAGACTTGAACCGGGAATTCTGGAAAGACACGGCCGAGCCGGAAGTCAGGCTGCTGGAAGCCGAATTAGTTTCCCGCTCGTTTCAGGGCCTCATATCGCTGCACACCGACGACACCAGCGATGGCTTCTACGGTTTCGCCCACGGTGCCACGCTCACCAAGCATCTCATCGAGCCGGCGCTGGCGGCGGCGGAGAAGTTTCTGCCGCGCAATGGCCGGCCGGTCATTGATGGCTTCAATGCGCGGCGCGGCATCATCCGCGACAGTTACGAGGGCATTTTGTCCGGGCCGCCGAAATTGCGTCCGCGTCCGTTTGAAATCATTTTGGAAACCCCGGCCGCGCCGCCGGAGTTTTTGAAGGAGCTCGCGTTCGTGGGCGCGCTCCAGTCCATTTTGCTCGAATACAATAAATTCATCGCCTACGCACCTAACCTGTAAACACTGTAAACACCGCAAACACTGAACACTATAATCATTTATGTCACACATCTATAACGACATCACTGAAACCATCGGCAACACCCCGCTGGTGCGGCTCAACCGCACCGCGAAAAAATACGGCGCCGTCGCCGACGTGCTGCTTAAACTCGAATTCTTCAATCCGCTCTCCAGCGTCAAGGATCGCATTGGTGTGGCGATGATTGAGGATGCCTTGAAATCCGGCGCGATCACCGCGGACACCGTGCTGATCGAGCCGACCAGCGGCAACACCGGCATTGCGCTGGCGTTTGTGGCTGCGGCCAAAGGTTTGAAACTCATCTTGACGATGCCCGAGACGATGAGCGTCGAACGGCGCAAGCTGCTCAAGATTCTTGGCGCGAAACTCGTGCTGACGGAAGGCCCCAAAGGCATGAAGGGAGCCATTGCGAAAGCCGAGGAACTGCAAAAGCAAATTCCCAACAGCGTCATCCTCCAGCAGTTCAGCAACCCGTCCAACCCGGCAATTCACCGCAAAACCACAGCCGAAGAAATTTGGCGCGACACGGATGGCAAGGTGGATTTCGTAGTCGCCGGCGTCGGCACGGGCGGCACCATCACCGGCGTGGCGGAAGTCATCAAGCAGCTGAAGCCGGAATTCAAAGCCGTGGCCGTCGAGCCCGTCAAATCGCCGGTGATTTCGGGCGGCCAGCCTGGACCGCACAAGCTGCAAGGCATCGGGGCGGGTTTCATTCCCGTGAACCTCAACCCGAAGATTGTGGACGAGGTGATTCAAGTGAATGAGGATGACTCTGGACCGATTTCCAAGGAGGTCAACGCGCTGGAAGGCATTCCCATTGGCATTTCCAGCGGCGCGGCGGTATGGGCAGCGCTGCAATTGGCCAAACGGCCTGAAAACAAGGGCAAAACCATCGTGGTCATCGTGCCGTCGTCCAGCGAACGCTATCTCTCGACCTGGCTGTTCGCCGACATCAGCACGGAATCGGACGACATTAGCCGCTTGCTAAAGCCAGTATAATTGTCTTTGCTGTTGCGGCGTGCTTTCGAAACCATCGGAGCGCGCCCGTCCCGGGCGCAGCGGTGATGAACCCGGCAATCCGTTGACGGATTGCCGCAAACCGCCGGTTGCGAGCAAATTGCCGCGGCCGTGGTCGGTAGCGCTGCGTAATGTGAAGACCGGATCTGTGGTTTTACCAGCATAGTGGCTACCAAATACATCAAGACAAAACGACTGCGCGTGCTGCCGGGCTTCAAATTGACGCTCGGCTTCACGCTCTTTTATCTGGGCCTCATCGTGCTGATTCCCCTGTCGGCAGTGTTCTGGAAGACCAGTTCGCTGACTTGGAACGAATTCTGGCACACGGTCACGCTCCCGACGGCGTTGGCGTCTTATCGGCTGACGTTCGGCGCGTCGTTTTTGGCCGCGCTGGTGAATGCGTGCTTCGGTTTCATCGTCGCGTGGGTGCTGGTACGCTACCAATTCTTTGGGAAAAGATTGGTAGATGCGCTGGTGGATCTGCCGTTTGCCCTGCCCACGGCGGTGGCCGGCATCACGCTGGCGTCGCTATACGCGAAAGCCGGTTGGATCGGACAATGGCTGGATCCACTGGGCATCAAGGTCGCCAACACGCAGCTCGGCGTTTTTGTGGCGCTCACCTTCATCGGGCTGCCGTTCATCGTGCGCACCGTGCAGCCCATCTTGGAAGACTTGGATCCGGAACTGGAAGAAGCCGCCGCCAGCCTGGGGGCGAACCGTTGGCAGGTGTTCTGGCGCGTGATTTTTCCGATGTTAACGCCTGCCCTACTGACTGGTTTCACCCTGGCGTTTGCCCGCGCCTTGGGCGAATACGGCTCGGTGATATTCATCGCCGGCAACATTCCGATGAAAACCCAAATCACCCCCGTGGTCATCATGGGCGAACTGGATATGTTTGATTACGCCAAAGCCACGGCCATTGCCGTCGTGCTGCTGGTGGTATCTTTCGTGCTGCTGCTCAGCGTCAACGTCCTCCAGTGGTGGACCAACCGCCATAACTCCACCAGCCTGGCATGACCCCGGTCGCCCCATCCTTGCACTTGCCGTCCCGCCCCGGACATCGTCGCGCGAACTCCGAATCGCCCGGCGTGCGCCGGCTGCTCATTGGCGTGGCGCTGGCCTTTTTGAGTTTGTTCCTGTTCCTGCCGCTGATCTCGGTATTCGCACAGGCCCTGGCCAAAGGCTTCCATTTTTATTTCCAAACCATCAGGGACCCGATGGCCTTGAGCGCCATCAAGCTCACGTTCATCGCCGCCGCCATCGCGGTGCCGCTGAATTGCTTCTTTGGCGTCTGCGCCGCGTGGACGATTGCGAAGTTCGAGTTTCGCGGCAAAAATATCTTGCTCACATTGATTGATCTGCCGTTCTCAATTTCCCCGGTGATCTCCGGGTTGATTTATGTCCTCGTCTTTGGCGCCCAGGGCTGGATGGGCCTGTATCGGAACGCGGATCATCCCGCCTGGCCTTGGCTGGCCAACTGGTTGAACGAGCATGACGTCCGAATTATTTTTGCGGTGCCGGGCATTGTGCTGGCGACCATCTTCGTGACCTTTCCCTTTGTCGCGCGCGAGTTGATTCCGCTGATGCAGGCGCAAGGGCGCAACGAGGAGGAAGCCGCCCGTTCGCTCGGCGCCAGCGGTTGGCAAACGTTCTGGCGCATCACGCTGCCGAATATCAAATGGGGCCTGCTCTATGGCGTGATCTTGTGCAATGCGCGCGCGATGGGCGAATTCGGCGCGGTTTCCGTGGTCAGCGGCAAAATCCGCGGCGAGACCAATACGATTCCGCTGCACATTGAAGCGTTGTATGACGATTATAATTTCACCGGCGCGTTTGCGGTGGCGTCGCTGCTGGCGCTGCTGGCGCTGGTGACCCTCGGCCTGAAGACTTGGGTGGAGCACAAGCAGGCCGCGTTGAGCGAAACGGATATTTTCCCATGAGTGTTGAAGTCAAAAATGTCACCAAAAAATTCGGCCGCTTCACCGCGCTCAACCATGTGAGCCTCCGGGTGGAGTCGGGCGAGCTGGTGGCGTTGCTCGGCCCGTCTGGCTCCGGCAAGACCACGCTGCTGCGCACCATCGCCGGTCTGGAATTTCCCGATCCGGGGGACGCCCAGATTTTGTTTTACGGCGAGGATGTCACCGGGATTCCGGCCAGCGAACGCAAAGCGGGTTTTGCGTTTCAGCACTATGCGTTGTTTCGTCACTTGAGCGTGTTCGAGAATATTGCCTTTGGCCTGCGCGTGCGCCCCAAGTCCACGCGGCCGCCTGAGGTGGAAATCCGCGCCCGCGTGGAGAAGCTGTTGAAACTCATCCAGCTGGAACCCCTGGCCGGCCGGTTTCCGTCGCAACTTTCCGGCGGACAACGCCAGCGCGTGGCGCTGGCCCGGGCGCTGGCGGTGGAACCCAAAGTCCTGCTGCTGGATGAGCCCTTCGGCGCGTTGGACGCCAAGGTGCGCAAGGAACTGCGCCGCTGGCTGCGGCAGTTGCACGATGAAATTCACGTCACGACTTTGTTCGTGACGCATGATCAGGAGGAGGCGCTCGAAGTGGCCGACCGCGTGGCCATTTTGCGGGACGGCCGCATCGAGCAAATCGGCACGCCGGAGGAGATTTACGATCATCCCGCGTCGCCATTCGTTTATGATTTTCTCGGCAACGTCAATTTGTTCAGCGGCCGCATGAAGGACGGCACGGTGGTCATCGGGGAAACGGAAGTGGCCGCGCCCGAAACCACGGGCGGGCCGGACACCGACGCGATTGCGTTTGTGCGTCCGCACGATGTGCGCATCACGCGCGAGCCGGGCGGGCCAAAGACTTTTCCCGCGTTGATTGTCCGGTGCAATGCGGCCGGACCGGTGGCGAATTTGGAACTGGAGCGCGTCGCCGGAGGCGGACCCTTCGCCGCGCAAATGAGCAAGGAGGAGTTTCAGCAGTTGCAGCCCAGGGCCGGTGAACAAGTTTTTGTGGAATTGAAGAACGTCAGGGTTTTCTCGGAGGATTATTCAATTTGACGTTACGCTGTGGCGGCAGGCATCCCTGCCTTACTTCACATCATTGGCGTTCCGCGCTTGTCAGCGGGCCAAGCTGGATTCATGCTGTGTCCGGCCACTGATTTTATCCCGGCTGCAACCACCGAACCGGGGCAAACTTGGCGCCGTGAGAATTCCGGCATGTCCGAACCAACAACGAAAAGTTCCGGCGGCAGCGCAACCTTGGTCTGGTACCTGGTTGAAATGACGGTCTATGCCTTGTTTGTTTTCGCCTACTATTTGGTGGTGCTGCACGCCTCGCGCAGTTGGCTCAAAGACCTTTTCGACGCGCATAAGGCCATTTACGCGGTGGTGGCGTTGGCCTTGATTATTGGGCAGGTGGTGTTGCTGGAATTGGTAACCACCGGGCTGTTTCGACTGATCCGCGGTAATTCCAAGTGACCGGCGCATGGACTTTCCCATTTCTGGAACCCACATCAATCCGGTTGCTCTGATGGGCGCCGGCTTGCTGATCGGGGTGCTCGGCGGCTTCTTTGGGGTGGGCGGGAGCTTTCTGGCCGGCCCGGCTTTGTTTGCCTTCGGGGTGCCGATGAATTTCGTGGTCGGCACGGACTTGGCGCATATTGTCGGCAAATCCATCGTCGCGGCCAGGAGGCACAGCCGGCTTGGCAATGTGGATTTCAAGTTGGGAATGCTCATGATTGCCGGCACGATTCCGGGCGTCGAAGCTGGCGCGCAAGGCATTCAATATCTCAAGCGCAACGCCAATGTGGATCAGGTGGTGGCCTTGGTTTTTATCTTCGTGCTGATCTCCATCTCGATCTTTGTGGCTTGGGAAAGTTTGCGGACGCTGCAATTGGGGAAGGGGGCGCGGTTCAATAAAGCGCATAGTGTCGGCTCCGCCAAAACCAACAAAGGCGATGTCTCGGCCCTGGCGGGGGTGGCCCGGCGAATTCATCTTCTGCAATTTCCACCCATGATCAGCCTGCCGCGTTCCGGCATTGAGGAGATATCCCTTTGGGCGATATTGGCAGTGGCCTTCGTAGGCGGGGTATGCAGCGGATTTCTGGGTGGCGGGGCGGGCTACATCCGCATGCCGGCAATGGTTTATTTGCTGGGCGTGCCCACCCATCTGGCCGTCGGCACCGATTTATTCGAGGTCATCATTTCCGGCGGTTATGGCACACTGACCCATGCGCTGAAGGGAAACGTGGATATTCTCATCGCCCTGGTGATGCAGACGGGCGCGGCGATTGGCGCCAAGCTGGGCGCCAGCTTGACCAGCTATCTTCACGGGCCAGGCATTCGGCTGGCTTTTGTGCCGCTGCCCTTGCTCGGAGCGGCTCTGTTGATTTACACGCTTATTACCGGGCACCACTTCGGCTGAACCGGAGCGCCGGTCTCTGACTTGGCTGGTTGGAGTTCACGTTTTAGGCCTCGCTTCCGGACCCACTGAAGCTTGAACTCCAGCTTATTGGAGTTGGCATTGCTCATCCTGGGTCAGGTGAGCCGCCGTGGACAATTCCTTCACAAAACCGGTGGCTTCCGGCTTCTTGCTGCAAACATGGGCGACATCGTGCAGCAGGTGAAAGGTCAGGATGGTGTTCGCCTCGGCCAGGGATTGCTGCCACTGGTTATAGGCCTTGTTTTGCTCGTTTTCCTGGATGATCTGTTGGGCCTGGGCGGGCGTTGCATCCATCAACCCCGGCGGATTCACATACACGGTTTTGGGAACGAAATTGGGAATGATCTGCCCCCGAATGGTTCCCACGTAACTGGCCAAGGCCAGCAAGTTGGTCTGATCCTCGCGCACCTCTCGAAAGTTCAAAAAGAACAAAATGACCTCCTGCTTGGCCTCCAAACCGGCGGCGGCCAATTCCGGCGCGTTCGGCAGGTTTTTTTCGATCATGCTCGAAAATAGATTGGAGATGGCTGTTCTCCCCGTGGGATTGGCCGCGACCGCGTCCAGCGTGCCGGCGGCGTCTTTTACGGAGGCAAAGTAAGCGCCCGGCATTTGCGGCCACAACTTCTCAATCGTTCCCAGCGCCTCAATGACCTGCGTGGCATCTTTCGATTGGATGGCGTGGGTGACTTGCTGGTAGGCTGCATCAACGTCGCTGCCGGCCAGCGCACCGGGAGTCCCGGCCGCGCCCGTTAGCGCCAAGCCGATGATTAAATAATAAGACTGCAGTTTCATAATAATTAGATTAATTGACAACCGAATACACGTTATTGGTGCCGCGGGTGACCGTATGGCCGTATTTTTGAACGGTCATGGTTCCGTTGGCGTCAATGGAGAAGCTCTGGTCCGTCCGAATCCAATTATTCGTCGGCCCGCCGGGACCCTGGCCGGCTCCAATCCGCCACCAATTAGGGATCGGCCATGTCAAACCACCTGCTGACCAGGGTTTGGCCGCGCCTCGGAAATAGGCCGAGTCTGTGCCGCCATAATTGTCCTGTCCGGTTCCCACCCAAGTTCCGGCGCCCGCCGCCTTGGTGTGCATGGGCGGCCCGGGCGGGACTGGGAAGATATTGGTGTTCGCAAAATAGCCCGTCACCACGAGATTGCTGGTGGCCGGAACTTCATAGGTCTGCACACGGTAAAAGGACACGGTTGGCGGTGTGAGCCAGAGCCGATTGACCATGCCGGCCGCCGCAACGTTTGCGCCATAGCCAGCGATGGCGGTGTTGGAGGCCAACAATCCCGCCGGCTCGATGACGGTGAATTGCAGGGGACACGAGCCGCCGCTATAGTTGACGCTTACCGTGGCATTGGCCGCATTGCTCGGTGCCGTAAAGGTCGCCGCCGGCCCATTGGTCGGACTCACACTGCCAGCCGTCGTGCTCCAGGTGAAGTTGCCGCCCGGATCGCCGGCCAAATTCAATAGCACTCTTTCTCCCACCCCGAGCAGGAGCCTGGTTTCGTTGGTGGGGAAGTTGGACGAGGTTATGTTGGTGATCTGAACCACATTGAACGGCACTTGGATTTGGGGTGCGGTTTTCGCATTGGTGGAGCAAGGCGTCTGGCTGGCGTAGGTGAGGTTAAAGGTCACTATCCCGTTCCCGCCGTTGGTGGGGGTGAACGTCGCGGACAGGCCGGCGCCGCGGTTGGTGTAGCTTCCCGGACCGCTGATGGTCCACCAATTCGAAATCACCATCGGCACGATGCGGTTGGTTATAAAGCTGGGCGGGCAATTGGTGGTCACCGCCCCGGCTGCGTTGGTGTAGGTCGTGGTGATGATGATCTGTGAGTTGGTGGCGACCAGATTGGCCACCGAGGCGGTGACGGCATTGCCAAAACAGAAATTGGTGGCGGGGGTGGTGTTGGTCAGCACCATGGAGCCGGCGACGGCGCAATTGGTTGAAACGCCGGCTACCAGGCACGAATTGGCGCAATTCACCGTGAACGAGCCGCTGACAAAGGTGCTGCTCTGGCCCGCGTCGCAGACGTGCTGCCAAGTCGTGATAAAATGTACCGTCCCGCTCCCACAGCCCATTGGCGTGAAAACCGCGTTCAAGCCGGAGCCGCTGGCGGTGAAGTTGCCGGGTCCTTGCACGCTCCAACGGTTGGAGAGGATAGTGGGTGAAATCAGATTGGTGATAAAGGTGTCCGGGCAGTTGGGGCTATAGCCCGTGCTGTTGGTATAATAAGTCACCACGGCCACCAAGCCGGGGATGGAATTCAGCGAGGCGGACAAGTTTACGGGACTTCCGGGGGCGACGGTTGGGGCGCTTGCGGGAGGCGTAAGGAACACCAACTCCGGCCGATCGCAATTTGTTAGCGTCAGGCTGGCCACGCATGGGGAAGCGTTGCTGGACGGCGAAGTCAGGCGGAAGAAACTTTGCGTATTGCTCATCACCAGAACCATCTGATTTGAACCACCGACTACCGATGTCAGGTTGGACAAAGTGATCCAATTGGTTCCGCCCAGCGACAAGATTTGCGCGATGGAGTAAGTGAAAGCCGGGTTGGTTGGCCAAGCAAGCACAATATTGTTCGCGCCAGTCAACCGGATGCTGAGCTTGGGTTCGCTCGGCGCCGGGTTGGTGCTGGTGACCGCAACCGTGAAACTGCAATTGGTAAAGGTGTCGCAGGCATCGGTGGCCGTAGTGTATACGGTGGTAACCCCAATCGGGAAGGTGCTGCCGCTCGGCGGATAGGCACTGACGGTGGGCACGCTGCAGCCGCCGCTGGCCGTCACGCTGTAGAATACCACCGCACCGTTTGAACTGGTGGCCGCAGCGGTGATGTTCGAAGCACAATTCAGCACCAGCGGAGGCCGGGACACAGTGACAACGAAGCTGCAGTTGGTGCTGGTACCGCAGCCGTCGCTGGCAGTGGTGTTCACCGTGGTGGCGCCAATCGGGAAGGTGCTGCCGCTGGGCGGATAGGCACTCACCGTGGGGGTGCTACAGCCGCCGCTGGCCGTGACATTGTAGAAAACGGTGGCCCCGCTCGGGCTCGCCGCCGAGACCGACAGGTTGGAGGAACAATTCAGCACGATGGGCGGTTGCAACACGGTGACGACAAAACTGCAATTGGTACTGGCACCGCAGCCGTCGCTGGCGGCGGTGTACACCGTGGTGGAGCCCGGCGGGAAGGTGCTTCCACTCGGCGGATATGCCGTGATCGAGGGCGTGCTACAGCCGCCGCTGGCCGTCACGTTGTAGAATACCGTTGCCCCCCCCGGCCCGGTCGCCGTTACCGTCAAGTTGGAGGAACAATTGAGCACCATGGGCGGGTCAACCACCGTAACCACGAAGCTGCAATTGGTGCTGGTACCGCAACCGTCACTGGCGATGACGTACACCGTGGTGGCACCCACCGGGAACGTGCTTCCGTTCGGAGGGTAAGCATTGATGGTGGGCGGGCTGCAGCCGCCGCTGGCCGTCACGCTGTAGAACACCGTGGCGCCGCCCGGTCCGGTCGCTGTGACCGTCAGGTTGGAAGAACAATTCAGCACCATGGGCGGAGGCGGAGTAACTGTGACCGTGAAACTGCAATTGGTGCTGCCGCCACAGGAGTCGCTGGCGGTGACATAAACAGCGGTGATACCCACCGGGAACGTGCTTCCGCTCGGTGGATAGGAAACCACGCTTGGCGACCCATCGCAGCCGCCGCTGGCAGTCACATTGAAGAACACGGTTGTCCCGCTTGATTCTGTTGCCGTCACGTTCAAGTTGGACGAGCAATTTAGCACGATGGCCGGCTCAACCACGGTCACCAGGAAGCTGCAATTAGTGCTGTCGCCGCAATCGTCGCTCGCCGCCGTGTACACGGTGGTGGCGCCTGGCGGGAACAGGCTTCCGCTTGGGGGGTAAGCGCTGATGGTGGGTGGGCTGCATCCGCCGCTGGCGGTCACATTGAAGAACACCGTGGCCCCGCTCGGCCCGGTTGCCGTGACCGTCAAGTTGGAGGAACACACCAGCGCAATGGGCGCGGTATTGGTTCCCGGGCTGGCTGCCAGTTGCTCGCCAATCAGGTAATACCCCGTTGGACTCCCGTGGGCATCCAACAACTGAATCGTCGCCGAGTTGGCGAGCATGTCATCCTGTCCGAAGGGGAAGTACGTGATGGTGCCATCAAAGTACGGTGGTGTGGCCGGAACCATCGTAACCCCGCCCAAGTTGATGTCCACAAACACGTCAAAGAAACTCGAAGCTGTCCCCGTCGGTGTGAACGGCGGCACATCCAATATGCCTGGCGTATTGTTGGCATTTTCAACGATGGCTCCCGTGGAAATGGCGTTGGAACTCAAAACCACGGAAACCGGGCCTTCCAAGGAAGTGCCGCTCAAATTGAGCGAGGTTATCATCGTGGCGACATAATCGAGTCCGTTCGATGTTATGCCGTCAGCCTGCCCACTGGCGCCAACGGTGGAGGTCACCGTCATCGGCCCGGTGAGATTGATGGTTTCAATGCTCGAATCGGGATGTTGCAAAATCAGTTGCACCGCGACGTTGGGAAAGGAATCGTTCACCGGATTGGTCGCCGGATTGACCGTGACCGTGAAGCTGCAAGTATTGGTGCCGTTGGCGTCGTAGGCGGTGCTGGTTACGGCGGTGGTGCCAATGGGGAAGGTGCTGCCCGACGGGGGAGTAGAGATGATGCTGGGGATGCCGCCGCAGGAATCGCTGGCGGTCACGGTGAAGAATACGTTGGTCGGGGTACTGGCCGTCACCACAATGTTCGATGGGCAATAAATGGAGCTGACGCAATTGGACTGGACCACTGTCACCGTGAAACTGCAATAGGTGCTGGTACAGTTGTTTGTGGCTGTGGCGGTTACGGTCGTAGTGCCAATCGGGAAGATGCTCCCGGTGGGTGGATTGACTGTGAGCGATGCGGAGCCACAGGGGCCGCCGCCCCCGCTGGCCGTCACGGAAAAGAACACTAGGGTGCCGTTTGAACTGGTTGCCGACACCAGTATATTGGACGGGCAATTAACGGTGAGAGGTGCGGTTGCAGCCTGCAACTCGCCACCGCCGAGCAAAAAGAGATTTGCAACAACCGCAAGCAAAATTCCTTTGGTTTTCATGGCGGAACTGGTTCGGGTAACGGTTTATTTGGTTTTCAGCGCCCTCTCTTCAACCCAGCTCATTTGTTGGAATGAGTGTATGCGAAGCCGCCCTTATTGTCAAACCAAATAATAATGAAGATAAGAAGCACTGACTATGCCAAAGCCGGCCAAGAGCATCTGGCTTTTCCTCCTGGGAGCAGGTTTTGGCTCCAGGCAGTCCATTCGTTTGCTGCTCAGGGCATCTTGTCGTTAAACAGCCGTCCCACTCGCGCCCGCAACCGCGGCGCCAACTGGGCGTAGAGCGCGTCGTCCCCGCCGTGCGTGTTGGAATCAATGCTGCCGGTCGGTTGCCCTCCAAATGGCCGAGCATGCGGGCGGCCTCGGCGGCGTACGGCGGAGCATATCCGCCGCCTCCGTTGCGGCCGCCAGCTCGGCATCACAATCCGCCCAAGCACTGACGGGAAACTCCTCTGGCAGCAGTTTGCCCGTGGTTGAATTCTCGGCCCGGAAAAGACCGCGGGCGACGGCAGGATGCTATTCGCCGGCGATGAGCACAGGCTGATCAGAGCTAATCACTTCTTCCCGCCCGCCAGGATTTCCGCTCCGGCCAGCAAAACCGGCCCGGGTCCATGCGGGTCGTCATCCGGTTGCAGACGCTTGACATAGAAATCCAAATCCTCGCCAATGTTTGTGCCCTGGCACGTGCCTTTGACGCTGCCATCCGCCGTCACGTTCTTCGCGATGCCCGCAAACGCCTTGCGCGCGACTGCCAGATTCGTGGCGTCAATCCAGCCGCGATTCGCCGCGCGGGCAATGCCATAAGTAAACATCGCCGTGCAACTCGTCTCCTCCCACAATTCTGGTTTGTCCAATACCTGCCGCCACATCCCATCCGGGGCTTGGTGCTGTTTAAGGCCTTCAATCTGGTGCTTGAGAATTTCGATGAGCTGGGCGCGCAGGGGGTCTTGTCCGTCCAGCGCGGATATGGTTTCCGCCAGCGTGACCGTCACCCAGCCGTTGCCGCGTCCCCACTTGAACGGCGCGTGGCGTTTCTCATTCACGAAATAGCCGTGAAACCACAGGCCGTCGGCATCCGCTTCCAGCGCGGCTTGATGAATGATTTGATTTGCCGCATCTTGGATGGACTTCTGGTCATGGTTATAGATGCCCCAGCGGACCAGGAACACGCCGCCCATGTACAAATCATCCGGCCAAAGCGTGCCGCCCATGGAGTGTTCCCGCCAGAGGGTGCCGTCGGGCAGCCGATCCTGTTTTTTTACCACCCAGTCGGCAATTCGTTCCACGACGGCTTTTTCCTCCGGCGTCACCTGCCCTGGATGGCGCAGCATGGATTCGAGCATGGCATTGCCCATGGCACCGCAACTGTCGAGGCTGCCCAAGGTCATCAACGCTTTGATCTTTGAACCGCGCGTCAAAGCTGGAACTCCGGATGCGTTGGTCACGCTGCCATTCAGCCCGGCCAGCCACTGATAATAACGCGCGCAAATCAGATTGTGTTCCACCACGAATTTATCGGCGGCCGGGTCGCCGGTCACGTCCGAGGCGCGCAGCAGGCCAAAGAGCGCAACCCCCCACGGATAATTCCAGGCAATGCCCTCCGGCGCCTTGGCCGCCTTGGCTGCGGCCACGGAGTTGACGCCCGCATAGTCGCCGTCCGCGAGCGGATGAATCTGGATCTGATGCTGCGACACGCGCTGGAGCACCGCGCGGATTTCGTCGTCGCTGATGCTGGACGGATCGTTCGCGGCGCGAACCACTCCGCCGATGGCCAGCGAAGCCAGCAGCAGCGCCAAAAATTTCCGCAATATTCGCAGGTTGAACCGTTGAAGCAACGGCGCTCGATCCAGCCAAGACGCGGAGACCTGCTCTCCCTCTCCCTGGGGGAGAGGGCCGGGGTGAGGGCGGGCTGCAATGATACAGATGTTCTTTTTCATAGTATTGTCTTCAAAAAATACCAGTTCCAGTGCAATTGACAAATCGGCCAAAAGTCCTACTCCACTTGCCCCTTGTAGGAGCCACCTTGAGGAGGCTCAAATCAAGGTTGCGATACACGATGCAAGCGGCTTTCCGTTTTCACGTATCGCGCAGCACCGGTCGAGGTTTTTTCAGTCAGAGTCTCCTCACCTCGGCTGCGACAAGCCTAGGCACTGGCTGCATTTCCATGATACCCGCGCATCAGCGCCAGCAGTTCGCGCACGGCGCTATCCATGCCGGCGAATACCGCGCGGCTGACGATGCTGTGGCCAATGTTCAGTTCCACCAAGTGCGGCACGCGAAAAAGCGCCGGCAAATTCTCATAGTTCAGCCCGTGACCGGCGTTCACACGCAAGCCCAAAGCGTGCGCTTGCCGCGCACCAGAAATGAGGCGCTGCAATTCCAACCAAGAGTTCAATTCAGCTTTTTCTCCATCGCTCAATTCGGCAGGGCCGGTATCAGTGCCTACTGGCTCATCATCGGCAGCGCCACAACGCTTA
>Ga0316231_1001579_pt1 | contig 24572 bp, 23 predicted proteins | sample TBH18027metaG_FD_206002 | JGI IMG/M metagenome (GOLD analysis project Ga0316231, IMG submission 206002) | Freshwater microbial communities from Trout Bog Lake, Wisconsin, USA - TBH18027 | ecosystem: Environmental > Aquatic > Freshwater > Lake > Hypolimnion/Profundal zone | place: USA: Wisconsin... | reverse complement strand
CCAGCGGATACTTGTCGAGGCAATGGAACAGGCTTGGCGGAACTTTATAAAGCAAGTACCGATAGTAATTGATTCAAGAATATTAGAGTCATGGGAGTGAAGGGGCCTTTGGCGTAAGTCGGTCTATAGCGTATTCGTTGCTTACCCAGGCAGTTTTTCCGAAGGTCAAGGTAGGCAAGAATTTCAAAGTATACCGTGATGGGCTCAGGAGATGGCTGGAGCAAGGGGATATTCTTTAGCTCAAAGACTAAAATTTAATTGTGACTAGATTGAAAGAAAGACTGCAAGGCCCTACTATGTACGGCCTGCAGCCTTTTCTTTTTTTTGCTTGTCTCTGCTCTTTTTCGCTGCTTTGCTATTCTGGCAGGTGCTGCGGCTGCTTCCGATTTCCAGCGGGTCCTGGCAATACCTTATACGTCCTTCGGTAGCGATTAAAATCTTGCCGCACTGTAAACATCGACGGACAGGATTGCTTTTTACTATCGAATCGTAGAACAGGGCAATCATAGCGGTCCATAAGCTACTTACTCGCCAGGATTGATCGAAAACGCTGGGCTTGTCTTTTATAGATGAAACTAAGATTGGAGAGGTACCCCGCATGTAGTGTTCCATCTTACGACGAAAGTTTGCAGCGCGCAAAACCAAGTCCTCATCCGATAAAATTGCGGCTTGGTTTTCACCGCGTATGGAATCAAGATCGTCTAGCAAATTTCTGGCTTCTGTGATTAATGACCAAATAGTTGATAGTGACATCACGTATTCCCCGAACAATTGTGCAAGCTTTGCTTCGTTGTGAAAGTTAGGGCCGATTAAAGACTTATAAAAAAATGGGGTGGGTTGGTCTGAGTGAGAGAGAGGCAAGCCAAATGTTTGCAGCCACAATTTGATGCTTTCCATATCCGTGTCAAGGCGGGATTCATATAAGTTGGCAAACGAGGAAAACAAACTTACCCCCTGTGTCATGGGGTTGTAATGTTTTACCGGTCCCTTATAGTCCGGAACAATGACAACCAAATCGTCTTCTGACAAAGAAGCAAAAGCCTGCACCCACGCATTGTTCTGGTCGCTTTTCCTTTTCTTCAAAGGCAATTGCTCGACATATTTACAAGCGGGTATAAAGTTGTAGCTGGCATAGACAGGCCATGTAAAAGTGGATCCTCCCAGAACGGTGTCATCAAACAAGAAGCATCACCTGTAATCATAAAATGTAATCACTATGATTAATTATATCCTGGTAAGCTGAGATTGACAAGAGGACGCACTACATCTTCTTGGACATTATGAAAATGGAGGAAAGAAAAATGGAAAACATTGTTGATTTTAACAAGCAGAAAGAGTTGGACGAAAAACTTAAAAAGGTGGACAAGAAGATTAAAGAATTAGACAAAAAGCTCAAAAAGGTTGACGAGAAGATCGATGAGCTGGATGACAAACTCAAAGACGCAGACTGGGTGTTCGATGATTTTGAGGATGTATTTGGCAGGGTAGACTGTGCGCTCGAAGAGTTTGAGGACGTATTTGGCAGGGTAGACTGTGCGCTCGAAGAGTTTGAGGACGTATTTGGCAGGGTGGACTGTGCGCTCGAAGAATTGGATGACAAGCTCTATATGGCAGACTTTGCGCTCGGAGATTTAGATAGTAAGCTCGAAGAGATTGAAACTCGATGAACTAGACTCGTTTAATCTGATTGGAAGCGCAGGTGGGGGAGCTACTTTCCCCCCTCCCCAATGTCATAGCCGTCATTAAAGTTGGCTTTCTGTCCCGTATTTCGTACCTGGCAGCAAGAAACGGTTATAAGAATACTGAGCAATAGTAATTTAAGGAGGATATATATGAACAAGAAGCTTTACGAAATCGATGAACTGCTAAAAATTATCCCCATGAGTCGTGCAGGAATCTACCTAGCGATCAAGAAAGCGACTTGCCCTCTGTGCGCGTGGGACGTAGGGTTTTCGTGCCTGCCTGGCATGTGGACAAACTGGTGAGTCCCCCAGCGGCAGGACAGGGGGCATAACTAAGAGCGGGGCTGGCTATCACGGCCAGCTCCGATTATTTTGAGAGAGAAGAGGAGAATAAAACATGGCAAAGCGAGGACATGGGGAAGGCACAGTATATGAAGACAAGAAGAGAAATAGGTGGGAATCACAAGTAACTTACACTGAGAATGGTGAGACCAAGCGAAAAAAATTCGTTGGAAAGACTAGAAAGGAGGCAATAGATAAAGGGAAAAAGTGGCTTCAGGGGCTAAAAGATGGACTTCTCCCAGATGCGGATAAAATTACTGTAGGTCAGTGGGTGGATCGCTGGCTAAGTGATTATGCACAGCAGTCCGTCAGAGTGAAAACGTATGAAAAATATCTATCGTGCATGAAAAACTATATTCAACCAAGGTTAAAAGACACATTATTGATAGAATTAAAGGCCCCAGACGTACAGAAGTTGTGGAACGAGTTATTAATATCTGGTGGAGTGAAACAAAACGGAATCTCTCCTTTAACCATAAGAAATACCAGGAGGTATTTTATCACAGCGCTAGATAAAGCAGTGGAGATTGGCTATTTGGTAAAAAATATAGCGCGGTTCACTCATTCACCGAAGTTGTACAAACAGGAAGTTAAGCCATTAAATAAGGAACAGGCAAGCAAATTACTTGAAGTTGCTAAGTGTGAGGGCGGAGACTTATATATAGCCGTCTATACAGCGCTGTCAACAGGGATGAGAATTGGTGAAGTCATGGGCTTGAAATGGGAGGATGTTAACTATAAGAATAAATTAATCACTGTTAAGCGCTCAAGGGTAAATTCTAATCATGGGGTGCGGATTGAAGAGACTAAAACCGGCGTGGCTAGAAAGATACCTGTTCATGATGATTTATTGAGAGTATTCCAGATGCACCAAAAGAAACAAGAGTGGCGAAAGAAAGAACTGGGGGACAAGTATATAGAAAACGACTGGGTGGTTGGGGGTCAAATTGGTAATAGCTACGATCCAGCGTACTTTTCGTCAAGAAAATATAAGCCGTTGCTAAAAAAGGCCGGAATAGATTGGGATTTTACTTTCCACGATTTACGGCACACACATGCAACACTATTATTGCTTGCCGGGGTTCATCCCAAGACGGTGCAAGAGCGACTGGGACATGCAACTATTCAAATGACCTTGGATACTTACAGCCATCTCCTGCCAGATACACAAGGGTTGGCTGTAATAGCAATTGCTGACTTCCTGACTGGTCAATCTGAGGGGGGCAATCAGGGGGGCAATCCATAAAATCTATCCAGTATTAATTAGTGGGAGAAGGTACAAGACGTACATGAAACTTGAGACTAAACAGACTTCGTGGACAGGCTAATACGTGATTTTATGGTGGAGCACGTTCTTCAAAACCGTTCGTGTGGCGCTAACACGTCATAGCTGGGTTCGATTCCTAGACACTCCCGCCAGTTGATTTATAAGGGTTGTGGCCAATTGAGGTTACAACCCTTTTTGTTTTTTCGTAGAAGGAATGTGGCTTGTGGGACAGAGTACAACGTGGGGAGTCCGCTCGTGAACTTCAACAAAAAAGGCAGGGCACAATGTGCCCTGCGAATTTATGGTTGCCATTTAATTTTCCATTTCTCTGGGTAAGCTGCTTCTGTTGTGCGAATTGGGATTCCGGCTTTGTCGAACTCCACTGTTACGACCTTTACGGCTTGATCTGGTGATACGTTGGCCCTGCATATTTAAAAATTTTACTTCAGTTCTTGCAAGAGGTGGGAATTGATACGGCTTTCGATCTTCCAAGCCACTGTCAACCCTCTTTCATCTTCATAATACATAGTGAAGATAATGGTAAGTTTCAACAATCGCTGAAAAAATCCTTTGCATTTCTGAAAATATTCTGAAAATTTTTGCTGGCTTGATAATATTCAGATAATTTTCCGGTTTAAATATATTGTTGTATTGGTAGAAGAGCCCAAATAGTATCAGTCAGCAGAATAAGGGTGCCAAAGCGAGCAGGCGCACGGTGATTCGGCGGTGATGCGATCGCTTGGTTCGCAGCGGGTGCTGCGAACTTCCCCAGGGAAATATGGCCTGTGACTTGCTCGGGCTAAGGGCCTCTTTACTTTGGGCCGAAGTTCTCCCTGATTTTTCAGTTGTTATTTAGGATAAATGGGGCAAGATATGTTCAGGAGGTGTTACATTGATTAAACAGCTATTGTCTCAGGATGGCTCAGTTGCTCAGCCGTTCGGCTCATTGATTATTGATGAAGAAACCAACACGATTTATAATTGTCTTGGGAGTTCATCAACCCCGATGGGTAGCTACTCTACTGTGGAGTTGGCAAAAAACGAATTGTATAATGTCGCCTATGATAAAAGCGGAGAATACAAGTTTAATTAATCTGTTCCAATGATTCACCGAGGCGGGTTCCGGTAAAAACATTAATAAGAACATCAAGGCTTGTAGCCCATCAGGTTACAAGCCTTTTGCATTAGAACCGCTAATTTGAGGTTGAGGGACGGAAAACTAGTAGGTAATGGAATGAAGGGCTGCTGAGGGCACCGCTTTCATCAGGGCGTCAAGGATTGAGCCAATTTCATTAGCTCCTCCCGGGGTTGGCGGCCTTCAAGGGTTACTTCTTGATCGGCGATCGTTATCTGTACCGTATTTATGGGATTCGGCTGCTCATCCAGGTTTTCCGGAAGGGCCGGGGCTTTTGTTGTAGGCTGGATGGTGCCGGCGTTTTGGGGGTGCAGCCGCTGGGTAATGGTTAGCTCCTGAGGGGTTCCCTTGTAATATACTTGGCGCAGCGACCCGTTTTCCCTGTCAGTGATCACAAGGTCGGGCACCTGGCCTGGTATGGTGAGAGGAGTGATTGCCGGTGAGGAGGATTTGGCTGCGGCGGGGAGGGAGCTGAATGATGAGTAGGCCGATTTGGACTGATTTGTCCGCGGCGCTTGTTCGGTCATAATCTTTGGTGTGTCCGGGAGCTTCGATAGTTCAGGCGGGGGGATTTGCGCCAGCGTCAAGCCTGGTCTGGGCGGTTCACTTGCCGGGACCTGCTTTTCTGTGACCGGGGCAGCCAGCTTGGGCTGCTCGGCCGGGGTGGTCTGAGAAACGAGGGATGGTTCGTTACTTGGTTTGGGCTGAGGCGTCTCCTGCTGCTGGGAAGCGGCGGGTTGAGGCGGGATGACAGGGGGAACTTGTTTCGTCCATGACGGCAGGAGATTGAGTCCGACTACCAGGAGGACAGCGGCGGCTGTTCCCAACGCGCCGGAATACCACCACACTTTCGATGGTTTCTTTTTGCCGGCCTGGATGCCGGCGAGAGCCCGATCCACTGTCTGGTCCAGGAGGTGCTGCGGCGGACAGACCGGTCCACCCGAGTTTTTTATTAAAGCGGCAACCGCCAGCAATTCGGCTGTTTCAGGGTTATCGCATTCCGGCTGCCGGCCGGCATTGATCTCGTCCAGCAACAAGGATAATTCTTCCAATTCATCGGCTGAATTCAGTTTCTCGGTCATTGCCGCTTACCTCCAGTCGTCACTGTTTTCGATAATTCCGCTATTTAGCAGTAATACGCGCAGGGATTTCAACGCCCGCTGCTGCAACATCTTTATCGCTGCTTCCGATTTGCCCATTGCCTGGGCCGTTTCCCTGACCGGCAGGCCGGCGATAATCCGAAGTTCTACTGTTTGCCGCTGGTCGCCCGGCAGTTGCTGCATCACCCTGGCGATGGCCTCGCGCCTTTCCAGGTTGATGGCCTGGATATCAGGCAGATCGTCTGGGGCCCCGGGTTCCTGGTAGTCGGCGATGTCGACGAGAGTCGGACCGCGGTCTTTCTTGCGCCAGAAATCACGGATCAGGTTGAGGGCGATGTGGCTTAGATAAGTTTTGAAGGTGGCGTCGGTCTTCCGGAAGTTCGGCAGTGAGCGGAAGGCCCGGAAAAAGGTTTCCTGGGTCAGTTCCTGGGCGTCCTCAGAGCTACCGGTCTTGTAAGATACAAAACGGTAGACAGGATGCCAGTACGCTGACACAAGCATATTGAGGGCGTCGCGGTCGCCCGCCTGGGCCTTGCCGATTAAGATGTCTTCTTCCGGCATATTTTCACCAACTTCAATCGTACCTTTATGCATTAAGATTCTCCGGCACAGGCAAAAACCCTGTGCCGGAGATTTTATTGTCAGGATTCGAAGATGATGAAACGCCGTCCATTGATATAAACGAGTAGTATTGAAAAGGGTAACTTCATTCTGAAAAGAAAATGACCCCCCAAAAAGAATCTAAGGTGGTTTAAAAAGTTTATTGGCGATAGTCGTTACTTTTCGTTCGGTCCAGCGTTTAGTGGGTTAGATAAATATGGAAAGACCAAGAAAGTGCTAGCCGGAAACGATAGAGGAGGCCGATTGTCGATGAAAAAAATACTGGTGGTCTTATTGCTGTCTTGTCTGATTACCACAACCTGGGCAGCCCCGGAAAGTTTCGAAAGCAAAGTTAAACTGACTGAGGTGCCAGTGGAAATCAGTGCTAATGGACTGCCGCTCGCGGATTTATTGACACTGCTCAGCGAACAGAGCGGCATCAGCATCATCGCCGTCCCCGAAGTGGCCGGGATGAAGGTTGATCTACATATTGTGGTGCGCGAGACGCTGGAAGAGGTGTTGGCGGCTCTGGGTAAGAGCTATCAGCTGGCGTACCGTCTCAACGGGAAGAGGAATGGGGTAATCCTATTTCGCGATCCGTACTATGCCGAGCAGCGGCCTATGGTTGCTCCCGGGGTCATGTACAAGGCGATTTGGCCTGAGCGGAGGGAGATTGGCGCCGCTGTCGCGACGATGCCAGTAGGCAGCTATAATCCGGCTGCTGTGTTTAACACTGAAGAGTATAAACGGATCTACGACAATCGTTTTCAAATGACGTTAAACGCGCCGTTGTCGACCTTTTCTATTGATGTCGACACTGCCTCCTACAGCAATGTGCGCCGGTTTATCAACTCCGGCACGCTGCCGCCGCCGGACGCGGTAAGGACGGAAGAGATGCTCAATTATTTCACATATGACTATCCGCAGCCTGTCGGCGAACACCCTTTTTCGGTGACGACAGAGGTGAGCGACTGTCCGTGGCAGCCTGGGCATCAGCTGGTGATGATTGGCCTGCAGGGAAAGAATCTGGCGACAGAAGAACTGCCGCCAGGAAACCTGGTATTCCTGATTGATGTGTCAGGGTCGATGGCCGAACCGAACAAGCTGCCGCTGCTAAAGACTGCCTTCAAGCTACTGGTGAAGCAGCTGCGGGAACAGGACAGGGTGTCTATTGTTGTCTACGCCGGGAGGGCGGGAGTGGTGCTTGAACCTACTTCCGGCGGGGACAAGGCGAAGATCATCAGCGCTATCGACAGCCTTGAAGCCGGCGGTTCGACCGCTGGCGGCGAGGGAATCAAGCTGGCCTACCGAATCGCTAAGGAAAACTTTCGCAAGTCCGGCAATAACCGGGTCATTCTGGCGACTGACGGGGATTTCAATGTCGGCGTATCCAGTGAGGGCGATTTGACTCGTCTGATTGAAGAGCGGCGCAATGACGGGATTTTTCTCAGCGTGATCGGCGTCGGGGCCGGGAACCTAAAGGATAGTAAAATGATGGCGCTGGCTGACAAGGGGAACGGGAATTACGCCTATATCGACAATGCCCAGGAGGCGAAAAAGGTAATGGTGGGGCAGTTGTCCGGTACGCTGTATACTATTGCCAAAGACGTCAAGCTTCAGGTGGAATTCAATCCGGATAAGATTAAGTCCTACCGTCTGGTGGGTTACGAGAAAAGGGTCTTGGACAACAGCGAATTCAATGACGACAAGAAAGACGCCGGAGACATGGGGGCCGGTCACTCGGTCACCGCGTTATATGAGGTGATTCCGGTTGGGGCGGAGGATGGAACAGGAAGGATTGATCCGCTGATTTACCAGCGTCCGGTGCTTGTGCCCAGTAATGATCTGCTGCAGGTGAAGATTCGTTACAAAAATCCAGCCGAAGATGCCAGTGTTCTCTTTGCTAAACAGGTAGGCGTCCAAGATGTTGTCGGAGCGCCGTCGGAGAATTTCAGGTTTGCCGCGGCTGTCGCCGAATATGCGATGTTGCTGCGCGACTCTGAGTTCAAGAGCCGGTCTTCTTACCGGCAAGTGCTGGAACTGGCCAAAGGGGCCAAAGGCAAAGACGCGGAGGGTTATCGGGGTGAGTTCATCAGGATGGTGGAGACCTGCCAACTGCTGGACGACAGGTAGTCTGGATATTCAAACATATTATCGCAAAAAAGAAAGCGAAATTGAGTTTTTAGCAGGGGTTAGGCGTACTTTGACGAAGAAAAGATGTACATTCAATATGGACGTGTATCCTTTGGCGGGGAGTTCGAGGGTGAATGGAGGACGGCGGATGTTGTTAAGGTGCTTGGTGGCTGTGCTGCTGCTGCTTCTGGCTATGGGTTCGGCTCTGGCCGTAGACAATCCGACCCGTTATGTGGCGCTGGTTTCGACGGAAGTTGAAACCTACAGTTTAGACACTCAGTCGCTGCAAATCCGCCGCTATGCTTCGGGAGAGACATTTTTCGAGGCCTGGATCCGGGTCGACTATGACAAAAAAGCTTATCTGGAAAACATGGAATTGATCAAAGGGTCCACCGCACCGCAGGAATATGCCCGGAAGCTCAGTCACAGCATGACGCGCATGATGTTTTCCCTGCGCGGCAAGCTGGCGAGCATGGAGCATATCTCCTATGGTTATGACGGTACCGTACTTAACAAGTGGCGGGAGAATGAACCCGAATGGCGGGACATGGAGCCGGGAACGCCAGGGGCCGTTATGTTGGTAAAAATCAGTGAGTATGTTGCCAGGGAGTACGGTGAGAAGCCGCCTGAGCAGGTGCTTATGGATTTTCTCACCTGGTATGTGGAGGGGCGACTTTGGGAGAACAATGACAAAGGCATCCCTGACCCGCTGATGACTTATGCTTACATGGACCGGGACGATTTGACCGGTGCTTTCAAAAATTATATTTCGGCCGAAATGCCCCAGCCGCAGTTTGATCCTGTTCTGGATACCCAGTGGATCCATCCGGTGATGAAAGTCGGCACTGTCTTCATTGACGGCGAATCCGCCCGCGTGTCGGTCTATACTTACCGGAATAAGAACTCGTTTTACTGGCAAACCCCGTTGCTGTATTATCTTGTTAAACAGGATGGGGGCTGGCGTATCGACAGGGTGGAGCGGGCGGATCCGCTGCGGGTTGCCGAAGGATTTTACCTTTGGTACAAACAGCAGCTGGCACAGGGGCAGGATCCCCTGCTCAGCGGGGCGTACCGGCAATGCAGTTACCTGACCGACGGCTTTAAGGCCAGACTGGATGCTCATGTGGCCGCTATGAAGCGCGGTGATCCGAAGTATCAGTTTCATCCTGTTTTGTTTGGCTACGAATTGCGGAATCCCAGTGGCGGCTACACGGAAATCGGCGAACATTTCGCCACCCATCTTATTTCCCTTCTTGGTCACTCCCTGGACAAAGGTCACCGCGTAAAGGTTACCATGGTCCGCGTCGATGAACGGTGGGAAATTGACGATATTGCCCCCGAGCAACGCGACAATCCCTGAAATGCCGTGAAGCATAAGGCGAAGGTTTAGGAGGAATGGACATGGTGGTAGGTACATGAACGTGAAAACAATAACCATTCAGATTTTGCTGATTTTAGTGGTTTTCTTCGGCAGCGCTGAGGCCAGGGGAATCGAGGCCGGGTTGGGGGGAATCAGCTGGGAGTCTGATACCAATCAGGTACAACAGGCCCTCGCAGGGCAGGGATTTGTTTTTGTTGAACAAGGCAATACCCCGGACGGGAATCGGTGGGAGCGATATGGAAACGGCCTATTTTCAGGGTTCCTCTGTGATATTAAAGTGGTCTGGCAGTCGAAGCGCCTGGCATGGATTGATATTGAATCCCGCATATTTCTTTTGGGGCCGGAATCCACATACCGGAAATTAGTGACGCAGTTTGCCGTCGAGTATGGCCAACCCCAAGAAACCGACAGGTACATGCTGAAAATGTATCCCGGGCTCTGGATCGAGTGGGCGAAGTGGACGGTGACTGGAAAAGGGGAGCCCTCTTTTACGGTAACAGTCATGCAAAACAGTCCGGCAGAGGCTGGGTCAGCAGGTTCGGGAGAAATTAAAATATCATTCCAAAAGATTTCTGGTAAATGATAGTTATTAGGCTAGAGGAGGAACAATTATGTGGCGATGGTCTGTAAGTTTGCTTGTGGTGCTGTTTTTGCTGATGACAACGTTTAGCGTAGCCATGGCCGGCTGGGCGGATCTTTTTCCGTCGCCGGAAAGCATAGGACCAGGAGTGGTGGAAGCTCCCGGACCGGTTCTGAATACCCTGACGCCTGAGTTGAAATATCAGATGGTGGGGGCAATAAGTTGTGTTTATGTGTTTGAAGCTCAGGGCTCCAGGCAGACCCTGGCGGAACAGTTGTCGAATCGCCCTATCCCGATTCTGCAGGCGCGGGTAAATTCGTCTTCGCTGCAAATTCCGGCCGGTATTCTTCTTCCAGGAAAGAGTTATTATTGGTATGTGGAATCTACTCATGCACCGGGAACCAAGAGTGAAGCCACCAACGCCAGCCAAAGACTGTATTTTTCAACAGCGAAAGACAGCAAGTGACCGACCGGGGTTTACGTTGATTGAGCAGAAGGCAGATGGGGTTATCAAGATTGATGGAGTATCGATCACAAGCCTTTCGAAAATCGAAGGAAAAGCGGTGTGAATTGCATCAAAAGCAGGTAATAGATGAGCAAACGGAATAAAGATGCTTACGCACTAACTTATGGCTTGCTGGGTAAAGAAGTCAGGGTCACTGACGGTCATGGTATCTGGCGGATTCATCATGTAGTCCGGGTCAGTAACACTCCCTATGGGCCGTTCCAATATGTTTCCCATGTTACTTTTCGCAAGCATGGGGATGACTTGTCGCGCGTTTTTTACGCCCATATTAAGTATAGTGACATAACAGAGGATGGAATCCTAAATGCTGTTCGCCAGGCTGTCGGTTACACTCCTTCTGTGCAGGTGGTAGAGGCTTTTTTGACCTATATCCGGCAGCTTATTGCGGCCTGGGAGGAAGAGGACAATTATTATAAAGCCCGGGATAAGGACCAAGCTGCTCTGAGACTGCAGAATATCATTGCAACGGCTCTGGAGCGGGTAACCCGGGGGGAAGAAGTTCCGGTTAACCGCGTTGACCCGAAATGGGGGCGACCGGCCTTTGATTTATACCTTACCAGTGAGGAGCAGGAGCTGGCACGGGAGGCGCAAAAAGAACTTAATGGCTCAGCACATGAAGTGCCTGATACCGTTCCCCTTAGAGAACATCTTGCTGATTTCAAAAAGCGTCTGGCTGCGGCCTGTAAGGACAAAAACCTGCAAATTAATAATGAAACGCTCATAAAGCGTCGTCAGAGGCTGCTTGAGCTGCTGGAAACTGATGTGGAGCTGAGGCGGTTAGTGGCCCTTGCCCTTGTCGCTAGTAAGGATATTCGTGGTGGTGGTTTGTCATATGAACTGCCGCATCGGCTCTTTGGATACACTCATGATGGAAACGCCTATCATCAAGCTCTGATAAAATTAGCGGATTTACTCAAGAATTATGAAATTGAACTGCCGGATGTGCATGAGCTTATCTTAGTTGGGTCCGAATATATGGCCAACGGCGGCATTCTGCCGGTCGCAGTTCCTTCTTTTTCCCGGCTGGAGGGCGCGTTTGCCTATGGTGACCGGATCATTGCCAACGGTCACACTGATAAAGTTAAGAAAGTCGGGGCGCATTACATCTATGGTGAGAAAGGCGACCACTGGGAAAAGACGCTGGTAAAACATAGATTCGAATCGAAGAAGGCTGCAGGAGCCGGGAACGGAGCAGAAATGTGAATCATATTGAAAAAGTGTTGTTAATAGTCATCCTATTAATCTTCGTTATTCTGGCTGGTATCACATTTTTGGTGCAGCCTGAAAGCCTACACATAGTCTTGGGAATGGAAGGCGTATTGATAGTTTTGCTCACGATTATGGTTAGCATTTTTCGTAATTCTAAATAATTTGCCGCTTGAGGAAAGAGATGCTAAGTGATAAGGCTTCAGGGATTGTCCTCGGGAGCTTTTTCGCTTTTCTGAATGGATTTCGGGGGAGGGGGGCAATCAGGGGGCAAAAGACCAGGAAAATACTGAGTGGACTGGATGACTAAGATAAATCATTTAGCAGTAACGGGGCAGGAATATACCTCAATTTGTGGAAATGTGTTTTGATAGAAGTCGGTTTTAGTTGTGATGGGATTAGGTGAAAAGGGTCATAGAAAGAACTGAATCCATGGAGGAGAGTAAATGACCAAATGGGTCTGTAAGGTTTGCGGCTATGTGCGTGAAGGACCATATCCCCCTGATGTCTGCCCTGTCTGCGGCGCTGGGTCAGAAGCGTTCTCGGTGCTGGAGCCTTCAGCGAAGGCAGACTCGCCAAAACGCTGGAAATGCACGGTATGTGACTATATCCACAGCGGAGAGGAACCGCCGGATATCTGCCCAGTATGCGGTGCAGGAAAGGATAAATTTATCCTTCTGGTCGATGAAATCAGGGAACTCACCCCCGAAGCTGTCGCCGAAGCCGAGGATGGCACCATAAACTCGGCGCTGGACGCCGTCACCTACGGGCTTTATATCGTATCCTCCGTCATGGACGGCAAATTTAATGCCCAGACCGCCAACTCGGTATTTCAATTGACCTCAGTACCGCCTCAAATTGCCATATGTATCAACAAGCGCAATCTGACCCACGAATATCTTACCGCCAGCAACCGGTTTTGTATATCGATCCTCTCTCAAGACCAGAGTGACATGGTTCGCAAATTTGGCTATCAATCAGGCCGGAATGTGGATAAATTCGCTGATGTTAAGTACATCCTCGGGAAAAATGGCTGTCCAATCCTCGTCGATTGTCTTGGGTACCTGGAAGCTGAAATACTGCCGGATAAAATTGTGGATGTAGGCACTCATACTATGTTCGTTGCCAAAATCACTTCCGGCAGAATCGTGGCTGTCCGAAAAGCTCTTACCTATGGCTTTTATCGTGAATCAAAAAAGCTGTCTTAATGACTAAAGACCAATTAATGATGATGATGGATAACAAGATGATGATGCAGTAACTGATTACTGGTAAAGAGGCGGGTTTTTAACCGCCTCTTTTTTGGTGTGTGTTTCTCCTAATCAGGAATTAAAGGGAATAATGTGCTTAGATAGAATACTTGCTAAGGAACGAAAATGAAGGCATGCAAGAAGCGTGAACAGGGAATATACAGGCTCACACCAGAAGGGAGCGGTCTTGATTGGCAACAGCCCCTACTCCTCCGACAAAACCAATACCCCCAACTGTTGCGCCGGTGACTATGACTACCTCGACTGACTCGCCTGCTAATCCAGCTGCAACTACAGGAACTAAGGTCAGCCCCGAAACGTCAGCTCTGGGAAAAGAGATTGAGGGGTTGACGAAAGCGTTTCAGGGAACATCAACGCCGTCTTCTGCCGGCGATAAGTCGTCGCTTGTTCCAAAAAATGAAAGTCAAACAACTGAAACGATGAAAACAGTACCTTTGGGGTTTAGCAATAGCCAAGAAGGGGTATCGACTAAAACTGCTGTTCCGGCTAACCATCAGGTTCCAGAGAGTAAAGGGACTTACTCGGGATATGTTTGGTTCGTGGTTGTGGTCATGATCGTCGGGGCCGTATTAATAGGGGTGCGACTATATCGGGACAGGGACATGAAGAAGCAACCCCGCATCACCACTGCTAATTCCGACAGAGTGAATGCTTTCAACGACAACCTTGCCGGGGATTTGCCCAGAACCCAGCCAGCCGCAGCGAAAAAGGCGGCCAAAAGCAGCTTTGACTTTCGGGTATGACATTCTTTTTGCGGTGAGACGAAAGCAATCATAGCGAAAGCATAAGGATACAGCAGGACGAACCTTTGTATCCTTTTTTGCTGCCCAAATTGGTTTGTGAATACAGGCCTGACCTAGCTTCACGGAGTAGGTTCCAGGAAGGAAAACCCTATTACTGCCGCGAAATTAAACTATTTGGGACAACAGTATATTGGTGCTATGTTCACCAATGTGGAGTAAGAATGGCCTTAGCCATAATTACACCTATACAGAAACGAGGCAATGAATCATTGGGTATTCGTGGAGGTAACAAAGATAGCTATGCCAAAATAATTCTGCTGGTCATTATTGTTGTCTGGGGACTCAATACTCCGGTAATGAAAATTGGCTTGATGGCCTTGCCTCCGCTAGTGTACAACGCGTGCAGGCTTGTCATTGCGGCAAGTTTATCGTTGGCTGTCCTGTTTATAACAAAAACCTATAAACCCATGCCGCTGGATGATCTTAAAAAAATAGCCAAAATTGGTGTTTTTGGCTTTTTTGTAAATCAGTTTTTTATTATGTACGGAATGACGCATACGACGGCTGGGAATGCGGCCTTAGTATTTGCCACGCTTCCGGTGGAAGTTGCGATAATCAACAGAGTATTCAGGATTGAAGCTATTTCGCGGCGGATGACGGCAGGGATTATTACCGGCCTGCTGGGGGTACTGCTTATTGTATTAGGCTCCAATAAGGAATTGAGTCTGTTTGGGCCCCATCTGCTTGGAGCCTTGTTCCTGTTAATCGGTCAGTTTGGCTACGGCTACTATACAGTATTTATTAAAGAGCTTAACGGCAGATATTCGATTTATCAAATTTTTACTTATATATTGATTTTTACGGCAGGATTAATTTTGGTTATCGCTCTTCCGAAGTTAGTCCAGACTGATTGGAGTACGGTATCCGAGGCCGCTATGTTCAGCATTCTCTTTTCCTCCGTGTTTGCCCTGGTCCTGGCGAACACCTTATGGATTTGGGTTGTAGGGAGATTAGGGAGTACGAAAGCAGCACTGTCGCAGTATCTGTGCCCGGTTGTGTCGCTTGTCTTCGCGTGGGTTTATTTAGATGAGACCCTGGGGGTTCTCCAGCTTATCGGGGCTGTAGTGATATTATTCGGATTGTATCTGATTATCAATCAGCCACTGGCATACTTCAAAAAGAACCAAAGTGAATCCTGAAAAGAGAGTCCCTGGCAGAGCTCAGCCCGGTGGGCGGGGACGGCAGGCAGGGAAATTTGAATAGGAGGCTTTATCATGAGTGATAACAAGATCACCAGACGTACTTTCCTTAAAGGGGCCAGCGCGGTCACTCTGGCGGCTGTCAGCGGAATCGGCTTCTCCACGAGTCTGGCTGCACCTTTCTCTGACGAAGTGATGGTACCCAATTCTTCAGGTACGGCGATGCCTCGGCTAAAAGCGCCAGCTAACGCCTGTGACTGTCACCATCACATCTATGACGACCGCTTTCCTTTTGCCGGATCTGCCAAGCGGGGCCAGGCCAATGGACGGGTGGCCGATTACCGGCTTCTCCAGAAGCGGATCGGCATCACACGCAACATTATTGTTACTCCCTCAGCCTACGGCACGGACAATCGCTGCACCATCGACGCGCTGGAACAGTTCGGCCTGGCCACCACCCGTGGTGTGGCGGTGGTCGATACCAGTGTCTCGGATGCACAGCTGCAGCAAATGTCTGACGCCGGCATCCGGGGTATTCGTTTCACCTTATTTGATCCAGCCACCTCGGTTACCACTGTCGAGATGATCGAACCGCTGGCGAACCGGGTGAACGAACTCGGCTGGCATGTGCAGATCCATATGCGGGCTGATCAGATCGTTGATGCCAAGGATTTGCTGCTGCGCCTCACTTCACCCATCGTAATTGATCACATCGGGCGACTGCCGCAGCCGGAGGGTATCGAGCATCCCGCATTTCAGGTCATTTGCAGGCTACTTGACAGCGGAAAAACCTGGGTCAAACTGTCGAGTCCCTATCAGGACACCAAGGTCGGGCCACCGACCTATGCGGATGTCAGCAAGGTCGCCCAGGCTTTCGTGCAATACGCACCGGAGCGAATGGTCTGGGGAAGCGATTGGCCGCACCCGACTGAGAAGGAGAAACCGGATGACGCCATCCTCTTCGATTTGCTTACAGAATGGGCGACTGATCCAACGACATTGCACCGCATCCTTGTTGATAATCCGGCGGCCCTCTACGGTTTTCCGAGGTAGGGCTATGTGGAACTGATGGCAGAGTCATACTGCATTGTCGCCAGGCTGAAGCGGGTATTGCCGTCGTTGCGGCCTGCCGTGGTCCCATATTTTCCAGGCAGTGGTGTGAAACAGAGGAAAAAGGCGTTCGCTGGGGAACTATACTGCTAGCGGCAAGATAATTCTCAACAAAGATGGAGGAACAAAAATGAATCCAACAGCCACCCCTGTTGCGGTGCTCACCGCCGGATCCCTGAAGGCCATTTTGAACAAGCTAGCCGAGGACTTTCGCGCCGAAACCGGGCAGACGGTGAAGATCACCGCCGGAACGGCCGGACAAGTTCTGGATAAAATCGCCGGCGGCGAAACCGCCGACCTTGTATTCGTACCGCCTGGGGCGATGGCCGGCTTGGTGAAACAGGGCCAGGTAGTCGCCGATAGTGTGACAGAAGTCGGCAAAGTGGGCGTAGGAGTCGCTGTTCGCGAAGGGGCTCCGCTGCCGGATATTTCTACCACCGAAGCCTTCCGCAAAGCTCTGGTTGCCACTCAATCCCTCGTCTATTCCGACCCGGCGTCCGGCGCATCCAGCGGGATTTATTTCACCACCGTCCTGGAGAAACTGGGACTGACCGAAGCCGTCAAGGGCAAAACCACTCTTTTGCCTGGCGGCTCTGTAGTGCAACTGGTGGCTGACGGTAAGGCTCAGATTGGGGTCCATCAGATCACTGAGATTGTTCCTGTCAAGGGAGTGACCCTGGTCGGACCGCTGCCGGCCGAACTACAAAACATCACCGCCTATTCCGGCGGCGTCATGGCGAAGGCTGCCCAATCCAAAGCCGCCGCCGAATTCCTGGCCTTCGTCACCGGCCCGTCGGCTGCAGCCAGTTTCGCCGCAGCAGGTTTCGACCGGTTCTAACAGGCAAAACTCTGCCCCAAAAAGATACCGGGAGTGATTCCTAACGGGTTCAGTTAATGCGTTGAAAAGCAGATTATTAATGAGCTTTAACACAAGAAATCGCACTTAAAAATGTATGAAAAAGCAGCCATATATTTGAGGCTGCTTTTCTCTATATCGACTATCGGTGATTTTGCGATCACGGTAATAGAAAGAGGGAATATGCAGACATGAAAGGAGAAAAAATGAAAGTCATCGGATTTATTGCAAGTCCGCGGAAAGAAGGCAACACCGCGTGGATAGTAAACAAAATACTCGAAGGTGCGAAAGAAGAGGGCGCCGAAACCCAAGCATGGCATTTCAACGATCTTGATATCAAACCGTGCCAGAGTTGTTATGGCTGCAAACAGGGAGATCGGCAATGTCTTATCCACGACGACATGCAGAAACTTTATGACGCGCTTGAGCATGCCGATGCTCTTGTTCTCGGTTCGCCGACTTACATGGGGCAGATGAGCGCCCAGGCGAAGATATTCACCGACAGGTTGTTCGCACAATACCAGCCGCGATTCTCTCCGCATTTCAAGGAACGAAATACTGCGAAAAAGCTGGTTCTTGTGTTTAATCAGGGTAATCCTGATTCCGGCATGTTTCAGTCGTATTATGATTACACGAAAAACATATTTCAGCTGCTGGGATTTGATGTTAAACTACATGTCGTTGCCGGTATGCGAAATGAACCGGCGCATGAAAGAAAAGATCTGCACACTGCCATGAAGGATATCGGTTCGTCATTGGTTTCGGAACAATTCCCGGAATGATGAGGATATTGCAAATGAAGAACTTCGCTTACAGATAAATGCATTGAACGGCTAAAAGAGATACGCCATCATAATTTGGTGGCGTATCTCCCTAGTAATGGCATAAAAAATGGCATGCAAAATCGGTTGCAATTTCGCATGCCATATACGGCAATTTATCGATTATTCAATCCATTGACTGAACCTGTTAAGTGATTCCGGGTATCTTTTTTTTATTCGATTTATTAGGCGATCAGCCGCCGGTTGCCGGTTGATCGCTTTTTTCGACCACCGACTTCTCGGGATCGAGGAAAAAGGCCCAGACAACCACCCCGATCGCCAGCAAGACAACAGACACGATGAATGGAGCTATCCATGAACCCAGTTGGGTGAGAACGCCGAACATGATCTGGGAGGTGCCGCCGCCCAGCGTTCCCGCCATATTCATCATACCGGACACTGTACCGGAGAACTCCCCGCCAACATCCATAGCCACCGCCCAGGCCGGGCTGAGGACGCACTCCAAAAAGAACATGGCACCAGTCAGACATGCTACCGCGATGTAGGGGTCAGTGGTAGTGGCGCCCGGAATAATGAAGGCGATTGCGCCCAAGGACCCGGCGATAGCCACTGACCGGCGGGCAAATTTGATGTTTTTGGTTTTCTTCAAGATGTAATCGCTGATCATTCCGCCTGCCGTGTCACCGACGACCCCGGCCCACAGCGGCAGCGAAGCGTAGATGCCCATCTGGATCAGGGTAAAGTGGCGGTATTCCACCATATAGATCGGCAGCCAGGTGAGAAAAATCCAGGAACAATAGATATACACGAAGTAGATGGCCATCAGATACCACATATTGCGGGACCTGAGCAGAATTTTCCAGGGAACGGTCGGCCGCACCCCGGAGGCCACCGGAACCTTCACCTGCCCATTGGCGTCGAGGCCACGGATGATGGCCACCTCGGCCTCGTTGACGCTGGAGTGATCTTCCGGGGTGTTGCGGTAAACGATGTAGAACAGGACTGCCCAGACCACTCCCAGCAGTCCGAAAGAGTAGAAAACCCAACGCCAGCCAAAGGCAACCATGATTGCGACACTGATCGGCGGGACCAGCGCCGCACCGATCCTGGTCGCGCTATGAGTAATGCCCTGGACGAAACCCCGCTCCGCCGGAGCATACCACAGCTGCATCGCCCGAGTTGCGGTGGGAAAGGCACCGGCCTCGCCGGCCCCGAACAGCGCCCGGATGACAACCCATTGGATAAAACTACCCGCCTGGGCGGTCGCCATGGTCATGATCGACCAGAAAGCAACCAGCACCGGCAGCACGCGGCGCGGACCAAACCGGTCGCCGATCCAGCCGCCAGGCACCTGTCCAAGCGAATAGGCGAAGGTAAAAGCACTAAAGATGAGGCCCATAGTAATCTTGTCATAGCCGAATTCTTTCTGGATCATCGGGGCTACTGTCGAAATGTTTACCCTGTCCATGTAGGTGATAAGATACATAAGACAAATAATGAACAACATGACCCAGCGAAACTTAGTCGGTTTGCCTACTGCCACTTTTTCTTTCACTAAACTATCCTCCATTCAGAAAGTCCTTCAGTCGTCTATCCCAATACCGCTGACTTAAGCCGTTCGATATACCGATAAATTTCTTCTCCGCCGGGGATATCCCTGCAGCTTGGCAAAATAATCCTCATCCACCGCCATAAAGGGATAAAAAGCCTGTGTTTCTTGCCAGGGCCGTCACCGGGCGGAATTAATATTGCCGCTTAAAAGAACAACCCGCATTCAATGCGGGTTGTTGGCATTTAGCCTGTCAAATGTCTGTTTTTCCTGCAACGCTCTTCTTCCTGGTCAGCAGACTGATGATAATCAGGGCGGCGGCACTCACAAGCAGGCCGGGGAAAAGCGGATCCATGCCTTTGGGATAGAGCATAAACCATCCGATGTTGACCAGTGGCCCCAGGACTACAGCGGTTATACCGGCAATCGGGGTAACAAATCGTGGAAAAAGCATAGCGCCGAGCAGCGGGAATAAAGCCACGCAGCCCCGCAGTCCTTGTGACAGAAAGGACCAGCCCAAGATTAGCGAACCGACGTTGCCGTTGGCGATGATGGTCGCAATAACACAGATAACCACAAGGAGAACCCGTTGCACCAGAAGCGTTTCTTTTTCACCAGCGTTTATCCTGACAAGTTTTTGATAAATGTCCCTGGTAAACATCGTCGAAACCCCCAGGGTCAATCCGGCCCAGCTGCCGATTGCTGAAATCAGCAAGGTGCCTAAAACGATTCCGGCAATAACCGGCGGCAGGAATTGCATGATAAATGTCGGCAGAACTTCAGCTGATGGTGTATTGGGGAAGTTTGCTTTCATATATAATCCGACCAGAATGCCGCCGATACCGATTGGCGGCGTCAGGATCGCCGCCACCAGGGCGCCTTTGCGTGATTGATGCAGATTTCTTGCCGACACCACAGCCTGCATATAGGTCTGAGTGGAAAGGATGCCGACAAGCACCGAAAAAGCGGAGGACATATCTTTTTCCACACCGCGTCCGACCAGCGAAAACCAGGGGAACGCCGGGAACGCGGCGGCAAAGCCACTGATTCCGCCTATAAGGAAATAGGACGCGATACCGCAGCTAATCATCGCGAAATACAGCAGAACCAACTTGGCGATACCGCCAAAACCTGTCCCCAGCACTCCGCCGAAAATCACATACGCCAGCGCAAAGACCAGACCGATGCCTGACGACAGGAGCGGGCTGATGTGGAACATCGCCCCCATCAAAGCCACAAAGGACAAAATCTGGGCCACCATACTGAAGAAGATGCCGACAGATGTGAAGATGCTTGAGATTGGGCCGATCTTTGAGCCGTAAGTCTGGACCAGATACTGTGGGATGGTTTCAGCTGAGCTGCTGTGAAACTTTTTCACCATACCCAACCCTAAAATGGCGAAGCCAATGCCGCCGCCAAGGGTGTACCACCAGGCAGAAAAGCCGAACTGAAAAGCCAGCTGCGCTGTGCCGATGGTCGATGACCCTCCGACAAAGGTACCGATAAGTGTACCTGTGACCAGGGACCACCCGGCTCTGCGCCCGCTTGTTGAAAAGTCTGAAGTTGATTTTACTTTGCTGCCTGCGTAGATCCCTATTGCAGCAATCAGGATAAATACTGCTACAATACCGGCGAGATGCCCAAATGAAAATATCATTACCGTGCGCTCCTCCTTATCTACATAGATTCTCGGCAGTCACCGGCTCCAAGACAGTCTATTTTTTCGGGGCAAGTCCTAAAATTTGTCTGGCTTCTGCCGGGGTGACGATTTCTTTGCCCATCGCCAGAGCGATGGCTTTCATTCGCTGCAGCAGACCGATGTTGGTGGCCAGAACCCCTTTGGAGTGATAGAAGTTGTCCTCAATACCGACCCGGACGTTTCCGCCGAGGGCCATGGCGATTACAGAAAGCTTTACATGGTCTTTGCCGATGATTGATACGCCCCAGGTGCAATCTTTGGGCAAATGCTGATAGCAATACATCAGGGATTCTACAGTGGCCGGCTGCGAGCCGCCGACGCCGAGAACCAGGTTGAAATGGAGCGGTGCTTTGATTTCGCCCTTTTCCGCCAGTCTGATGGCGTTCCAAATCATGGCGGTGTCGAATACTTCGATCTCTGGTTTGACGTTGTATTTGCGCATTTCTCCGGCAAGGTAGGCAACGGTTTCCGGATCGTTATAATTTCCTTTGGTCGGGAAGTTGGAAGAGCCAGTCGCCAAACTAGCCATTTCCGGCGACAGGCAGATCATTTGGCCGCGGTCAACATAGGTCTTGCCGGCGCGGCCGCCGGTGGAAACCTGGCGGATGATGTCGCAGTCAGGATATTTGTCCAGCTCGGCAAAGACTTCCCGGTTGACCTCTACATCTGAAGTCGGGACGCCGGCCTTATCCCGGGTATGAAAATGGGCCACAGCGGCTCCTTCCTTCCAGCAGTCATAGACCTGGGCCGCGATTTCCTGCGGGGTTATCGGCACATGGGGAGTCAGTTCTTTGGTCGGAACATTTCCCGTGGGGGCAATGGTAAAAATGATTTTGTTGCTCATTTCTTCACCTCATAGATTATTTTCCATCAGATTGTTCTTGGCGTCATTCCGGTCAAAGCTGGTCAAGGCTGGCGCCGGAATTGTGCTGTCTGTCGGGACCTGCCAAAAAACTAAGCAGTCAACAGTTTTTCTGGTGTAATCATTCCTCCTGTGCCAAAGCTTCGCAGCTGAATTTATCATTTGTCTTATCTAAAGCAAGATTCATGCCAAATGCTGGGGGTTAATTGAACGGATTTGCCGGAACGCTTCATAGCGCTTCATTGTTGATGGAATAAAAAAAGATGATTACCTTTCCTGTTTATAGGGCCTTGGATTGCCTGAAGTTATTTCCGAAATTGCAGAAACTGCTTACATGTTTCCGGAAATGCGGAAAGAATCAAAAGGAGTAAGAGCTAAGTTGTTGAATGATTACTAGTAAGGTTTTGCCTGGGCTTTACTAGGAAATGGAGGAATTCGGGGTGCTTACAGTTTCAGCGGATCAAAAGATTATTGAAACCATCCGGTTGGCGCTGCAATCGGCTGATAACGATATTTGCGTGGTTGATGACGAACTGCAGCAGGTTGAGTATCGGTTGAACGGCAAATATCTTATTGATCTATTTGCTTGCGGCATTCCTGCCGATCTCACCTTAAAGTCGATGACGAAAATCAGCCCGTCTTTGCTGTCCGGCTCCGGTTCCGGCCACGATATGTTTGACCTTGGAAAGCATTGGTTTATCAGTGTATTTGACTCGTTGCATGATGGAATACTGATCGCCGATCAAAATGAAATTGTCCGTTATATTAATAAGTCGTTTGAACGGATAAGTGGGGCGAAATTTTCCGGGATTGTGGGCCGGGTTCTTAGCGAGGCCCGTCCTGGAGCAAAGCTGGGAGGAGTCATTCGCAGCGGCAAGCCCCTTTTGGGGGTTCGCAGGAAATTTGGGGACACGGAATACATAACCGACATGCATCCATTTATTTTTGACGGCGTAAGCGTGGGTGGCATCACTGTTGCCAGAGATATCACGGAGATACAGCATTTGCAGACCAAGCTGAGCAAATATCGGATACAATACAACGATTTGCTGCGGCAGATCAATAAAGCGAATACAGCCAGATATGTCTTTGCGGATATCTGCGGCACCAGTCCGAGCCTGCAAGGGGTCAAACAGCTGGCCACGAAACTGGCTGCATCCAATTTGCATGTGCTGTTGCGGGGCGCAAGCGGCACAGGTAAAGAACTGTTTGCCCATGCGATCCATCTTGCCAGTCCCAGAAAAAATCATCCTTTTGTTACCGTAAACTGTGCCGCTATCCCTGGGCAACTCCTGGAAAGCGAGCTCTTTGGGTATAGCGAAGGGGCATTTTCGGGAGCCAAACAGTCCGGCAAGCCGGGTCTTATCACCCTGGCACATCAGGGAACGCTGTTTTTAGACGAAATAGGCGATATGGATGTTGAGCTTCAGGCTAAAATGCTGCGGGTACTGCAAACAGGAGAGGTTCAGCCTTTGGGCAACATCACCAAGAGTGAGGTTGATGTGCGGGTAATTTCAGCTACCAACAAAGATTTGGAGGCAATGATCGCAGTCGGCAAATTCCGGGAGGACTTATTCTACCGGCTGAATGTCTCCCAACTGCATATTCCTCCGCTGCGGGAGCGGGTTGAAGACATTGCCGCTTTGGCTCAGTATTTTCTTTCGCTGTGCATCCACCCCGTTCTGGGGCGATTAGAGATGGCCCCAGAAACGATTTCAATACTTGAACAACATGCCTGGCCTGGTAATGTACGTGAGCTGGAAAATACAATTCGATTTATCGCTAATATCACCGATCAGCGATTGATCACCCCTGATTATTTGCCGCAGGTTTTTTTTCATCAAAAAACAAAAAACAAATATGGCCGTCTAAGCCAGGTGAGAGGCGGTGCTGACGAGCTGCTGTCGCTAAAAGACGGTAAGGCAACCACCGAGAAAGAGCTTATTGCCGCTGCTCTCGATCAATTCGGCAGAAGCGTCAAAGCTAAGCGGAAAGCGGCAGAGCTTCTCGGCATTTCTTTGACTACGTTATATGCGAGAATGAGTATTTTCCAGATTGAATGATGTGGTGCCGGCTGGTATTGGTCTTGACATTTTCTTTTTTATGCGAAATTGAATCTTGAATGTTGCGGCCAAACCTGCTATTATCAATGTAAGTTAAAGCTGGTCAATGTTAAAGCTGTCGGAAACTTTGTCTCGAAAAGCGGATGCTGTCGGGACTATGTGAGTTTTTCAGACGGTTTTTTGTTTTTTGACACAAGAACACAGGCATGAAAGCATTCAAAAACTAACGAAGGAGTGTTTCGAACATGAAAATCGGGTTTATGGGATTAGGTCAAATGGGGAAACATATGGCGCTCAATCTGCTTAAGTGTGGAGAACAAGTTGTTGTCAATGACATCAGAACCGATGCTTTTTCTGAATTTGACAAGAGGGGTGTCAAGACAACGACTGGTCTGCAAGACATCGCTGCCTGTGACATCATTTTTCTCAGCCTCCCGGATACGAAAGTCGTCAAAGAGGTGCTTCTGGGCGAGAACGGGCTGCTGG
>Ga0316231_1001566_pt1 | contig 24724 bp, 22 predicted proteins | sample TBH18027metaG_FD_206002 | JGI IMG/M metagenome (GOLD analysis project Ga0316231, IMG submission 206002) | Freshwater microbial communities from Trout Bog Lake, Wisconsin, USA - TBH18027 | ecosystem: Environmental > Aquatic > Freshwater > Lake > Hypolimnion/Profundal zone | place: USA: Wisconsin... | reverse complement strand
CTGGGGTTCTTCCTGTGGGCTGTGTGGCGCATGGACGGGGGCGCGCTGGAAGGCTTCCTGGACAGCCCGTTCAACGCCCTGGCCGACGTGCGGATGTATCTCTTCTTCGCGCGCATCTCGGGACTCGCCCTGGGGGTGGTCCTGGCGCTGGCCGTGCTTTCCATGCTGGTGCAGAACTTCTGGTGCCGCTACCTCTGCCCGTATGGCGCGCTGCTGGGCCTGCTCAGCCTGGCCAGCCCGCTGCGGGTGACCCGGGCCAAGGCCAGCTGCATCGACTGCGGCCTGTGCACCAGGGCCTGCCCGGCGCGGATCCCGGTGCACCTGGCCGGCCGGGTCGCCAGCGACGAATGCACCGCCTGCTACCGCTGCGTGGCCGTCTGCCCCGTTCGGGACACCCTGGAGATGCGGGCGCCCGGCGGGAAGGCGGTCAAAGGCTGGGGGTTCGGGCTGCTGGTGGCGGGCCTGTTCGTGGCCGTGACCGGCCTGGCCATGGCGACCGGGCACTGGCGCACCAGCCTCAGCCGGGCGGATTACCTTCAACTCATGCCCGAAGCGCAGCGCTAGTTGCCGCGGGATCCACCTCTGCTGGCTATTCGATCCTGAACGACGTGCGGATCGGCGCGGCCTTGCGGATCATGTCCCAGACCGGGCACAGCTGTTCCTCGGCCGTTCCCGGCGCACCCATCCGCTGGTACCGAGAATTAATCATAATAATTTCGGTTCGAATGTTCAGACGATTCTTCTCAGCTCCTCCAGCAGCCGGTCAATGTCGCCGGGGGCATGGGTCGAGAACACCGACGCGCGCAGCAATCCGTTCTCCGGCGCGCCGGCATAATTTTTGAATATTGGCAGGATGATCCCCTTCTCCTTGAGGGTGGCCTGGACCCGCTCCATGGCCGCGGCGCTCTCCAGCGCCCAGGCCACGATGGGGAAGGGCGTGGCGTGCAGCTTGAAGCCCTGGGCACGCAGGCCGGCCCGCAGGCGTTCGCTGTTCTCCCGCAGGGTGCGGCGCCACTCCGGATGGTCCCGGACCAGTTCGATCCCCCGGGCCGAAGCGGCGGCCAGGGGTGTGGGGGTGGAACTGGCGCCCTGGTAGGCGCCGAGGCTGCGCTTGATCCGGGCGATGAGGGCGGCCGGGCCCGGGAGGAAACCGCCGTGGCCGCCGAAGGCCTTGGACAGCGTTCCCGCGTAGAACAGCCGCTCCCCTGACACACCGTAGTGGTCGAAGGTGCCGCGGCCATGCTCCCCCAGGACGCCCACCCCGTGGGCATCGTCCACCGCCAGGAGGCCGGCGTAGGGCTCCAGCGCCTGCATGAGCCCGGGCACGGGAGCGAGTTCGCCCACGGCGGGGAACACGCCGTCGGTGATGGCCAGCGGCCGCTGGCCCGGCTTCAGCGCCGCCTTGAGCCGGGCCCCCAGGTCCGCGGGATCGCAGTGCAGGTAGGTGAAGACCGGCTTGCCGGTGCTGCGGATGCCGTCCCAGATGTTGTAGTGCGCGTTTTCATCGACGAAGATCACGTCGTAGTCCGGCGCCAGGCCCTGGGCCAGGAAGAGCCCGTTCATGTAGCCCGACACATACTGGACGCTGGCTTCGGTGCCGAAGAACCCGGCCAGCCCGGTTTCCACGTCGGCCTGGAAGCGGCTGTTGCCGAGGGTCTTGCCCGTGCCCGGATGGGTCCCGGCCGCGAGGAAGGCCTGCATCCCGGCCTTGATCATTTCGGCGTTGCCATGCAGCCCGAAATAACCCGTCCCGCCGAAGTACAGGTATTTCCGACCATTGAAAACGGTCTCGGGGCCTGGCGCGCTTTCCATGAAAAAGGGCTCGGCAGCTGGTTCGGTTGGTTTGCGGCCTGCCATGCTGGACTCCTCGGGTCTGGGTGACGTAAGGATGAATAAAAATTGTTAATTGGTTACAAATAACCCTTGACGATCGCCAATGCGCGTTTCATTATGCACGCCGGTCAACCGCTGTATGCAAACAGTTTGTGGAGACCCTTGCGCCTTGTTTCCTTCGTTTCCCAGACCCGGAATGACCGGTCTGCCCCTCGAAAAAGGGAATTTGATAACTCATTAATTGCAACACCCCAGAAGGAGGTATCGCGATGAACAATCCAACCACTTCTTCGTTCTTCTCGCGGAAGGCGACCTGGACCGCAGCGGTCGGGCTGTTCACCGCGCTGATCGCCTTCGGGGGCGGCCAGGTCCAGGCGGCCACCCCGGCCGGCTCATTGGTGGTGGGCAAGTCCTCGGATCCCCAGAACCTGGATCCGGCCTTCACCATGGACAACAACGACTGGACCGTGAGCTACCCCTCCTACCAGCGGCTGATCCGCTACAAGGTCGAGAAGGGCAAGGGCTCCACCAATGTCGAAGGCGACCTGGCGGCCAGCTGGAAGGCCTCCAAGGACAGCCTGTCCTGGGAGTTCAAGCTCCGGAGCGGGCAGAAATTCGATGACGGCGCCCCGGTGGATGCCGCGGCGGTGCAGTTCACCTTCGAACGCCTGATGCGGATCAAGCAGGGCCCCTCCGAGCCCTTCCCCGAAGACCTCAAGGTCACCGCGGTGGATCCGATGACGGTGCGCTTCACCATGGCCAAGGTCTGCCCCTATTTCCTCTATGCCCTGGCCAATGACGGCGGCTCCATCATCAACCCGGCCGTCATGAAGATGGCCCAGGGCAACGACGACGCCAAGGGCTACCTCGCGTCCCACACCGCCGGATCCGGCGCCTTCAAGCTGACCAGCTGGCAGAAGGGCCAGTCCCTGGTGCTGGACCGCAACCCGTACTTCGGCGGCAAAAAGCCCACCCTCGACCGGTTGGTGGTGAAGATCGTCGGCGAGGCCTCCAGCCGGCGCCTGCAGCTGGAGAGCGGCGACCTGGACGTGGTGGAGACCCTGCCGGTGGACCAGATGGCCGAGGTGGGCAAGAAGCCTGACCTGATGGTGGCGGAGAACCCGTCCCTGCTGGTGACCTACCTCTACCTGAACAACAAGAAGCCGCCCCTGAACAATCCCGAGGTGCGCCAGGCCATCTCCTGGGCGGTGGACTACAACGGCATCATCAAGAGCATCATGAAGGGCCAGGCCAAGCAGATGCGCGGCGCCATCCCCGATGGCATGTGGGGCTTCGACCCGTCCGTGCTGCAGTACAGCACTGATCTGGCCAAGGCCAAGGCGCTGCTGCAGAAGAACCACATCTCCAACCTCACCCTCAGCTTCCTCTATTCCAACCGGGACCCCAACTGGGAGCCCATCGCCCTGTCGACCCAGGCCCAGCTGGCCCAGGTCGGCATCAACGTGAAGCTCGAGAGCATGGCCAACGCCACCATGCGCGAGCGCATCAGCAAGGCCGACTACGACATCTCCATCGGCAACTGGAGCCCGGATTTCGCCGATCCGTTCCAGTTCACCAACCTCTGGTTCGACACCCAGAACCACGGCCTGGCCGGCAACCGCTCCTTCTACGCCAATGCGGAGGTGGACCGGCTGGTGCGCGAGGCGGCCTCCATCTCCGACCAGGCGCAGCGCACCAGGCTGTACCAGCAGGCGCAGAAGATCGTGGTGAACGATGCGGCCTACGTCTTCCTGTTCCAGCGCAACTCCCAGGTGGCCATGCGCAAGGCGGTCACCGGCCTGGTGTTCAATCCCATGCTGGAGCAGATCTTCAACGTCGACACCATCGTCAAGAAGTAGGCGGTGCCCTACCTGCGGATCATCGTCAAACGCCTGGCGCTGCTGCTTCTGGTCGTGCTGGGCGTCTCGATCATCACCTTCGTGGTCTCCCACCTCATCCCCGGCGACCCGGCCCGGCTCATCGCCGGGGACCGGGCCAGCGACGAGATCGTCCTGCACATCCGCCAGACCCTGGGCCTGGACCAGCCCTGGCCGGTGCAGTACTGGCGCTACGTGCAGGGCCTGTGCCACGGCGACCTGGGCACTTCCATCCGCACCTCCCGGCCGGTGCTGGAGGACCTGAAGGCGTTCTTCCCGGCCACCATGGAACTGGCGCTGGCGGCCCTGATCCTGGCGACCCTGCTGGGCATCCCCCTGGGCATCCTGTCGGCGGTCTACCGCAACAAGTGGGTGGACCAGGTGGTGCGCACCCTGTCGGTGACCGGCATCTCCACCCCGGCCTTCTGGCTCGGGCTGCTGCTGATCATCCTGTTCTACGGCAGGCTGGCCCTGCTCCCGGGCAGCGGGCGCCTGCCCGAGGGGCTCGACCCGCCCACCCGGATCACCGGCTTCTACCTCCTGGACTCGCTGTTCACCGGCAACCGCGCCACCCTGGTGGAGAGCTTCCGGCACATCATCCTGCCCGGCTTCACCCTGGGCTTCGTGCACCTGGGGGTGGTGGCCCGGCAGATCCGCTCGGCCATGCTGGAGCAGCTGGGCGAGGACTACGTCCGCACCGCCCGCGCCAACGGCCTGCCCAAGTGGGGCGTGGTGTTCCGCCACGCTTTGCCCAACGCCCTGATCCCTTCGGTCACCGTGCTGGGCCTGGCCCTGGGCGACCTGCTCTACGGCGCGGTGCTCACCGAAACGGTGTTCGCCTGGCCGGGCATGGGCTCGTACGTGGTCAATTCCATCCAGGCCCTGGATTTCCCGGCGGTGATGGGGTTCGCGGTGGTGGTCTCGTTCGCCTACGTCATCCTGAACCTGGTGGTGGACCTGCTCTACCTGGTGATCGACCCGAGAATCACGGAGGCCGGCTGACATGGACACGGTGATCGCCAACGCCGCTCCCCGCGCCGGGCTGGCCCACGACCTGGGCTACCTGTGGTACCGGGTGCGGCAGAGCCCCCTGACCATGGCCGGGCTCGCGGTGATCGTCCTGGTGCTGGCGGTGATGGCCCTGGCCGGGGTGCTGGCGCCCTTCGACCCCAACCACGTGTCCCTGGAGCAGCGGCTGCTGCCCCCATCCGGGGCGCACTGGTTCGGCACGGACGAGGTGGGGCGGGACCTGTTCAGCCGGATCCTCTACGGCAGCCGCCAGTCGGTGAGCGTCGCCCTGTTCGTGGTGCCGGTCTCGGGCACCCTGGGCTCGCTGGTGGGGTGCTTCTCCGGCTCCATCGGCGGCAAGGTGGACACGCTCATCATGCGCTGCACCGACATCGTGCTCTCGGTGCCGTCCCTGGTGCTGACCATGGCCCTGGCCGCGGCCTTGGGGCCGAGCCTGTTCAACGCCATGCTGGCCATCACCGTGGTGCGCGTCCCGGCCTACGTGCGCCTGGCCCGGGGCCAGGCCCTGCTGATCCGCGAGCTGAACTACGCCAAGGCCGCGCGCGCCTTCGGCGGCTCGCGCTGGCACATGGTGAGCTGGCACGTGCTGCGCAACGCCTTCCCGCCCATCCTGGTCCAGGCCAGCCTGGACGTGGGCAGCACCATCCTCATCGCCTCGGCCCTGGGCTTCATCGGCCTGGGCGCCCAGCAGCCCACGGCCGAGTGGGGAGCCATGGTGGCCACCGGCCGCAACTACATCCTGGACCAGTGGTGGTACTCCGCCTTCCCCGGCTTCGCCATCCTGGTCACGGCCACCGGCTGCAACCTGTTCGGCGACGGCCTCCGGGATATCCTCGACCCCCGCCTGAAGGGCAAGTGATGGCCAGCCTCCTGTCCATCGAGGACCTCACGCTGGAATTCCCCATCTACCAGGGCTCGGTGCGGGCCCTCAACGGCGTCACCCTGCGCGTGGAACCCCGGGAGATCGTGGGCATCGTCGGCGAATCCGGCTCCGGCAAGTCGGTGACCGCGATGATGGTGATGCGCCTGCTGGTGGAAGGCAGCTACCGGGTGCGGGGCTCGGTGACCCTGCTGGGCCGGGACGTGCTCCGGGCTCCGGAGGCCGCCATGCTGGAACTGCGCGGCAGCCAGGTGGCGATGATCTTCCAGGAGCCCATGACCGCCCTGAACCCCACCCGCAGGGTGGGCGGGCAGATGGTGGAGGTGATCCGCCTGCACCGCCGGCTGTCCCGGGCCCGGGCCCGGGCCGAGGCCGTGGCCCTGCTCCGGGACATGCACGTGGCCGACCCGGAGCGGATCCTTGGCAACTATCCGTTCGAGCTTTCCGGCGGCATGCGCCAGCGGGTGCTGCTGGCGCTGGCGTTTTCCTGCCAGCCCAAACTGCTCATCGCCGACGAGCCCACCACCGCGCTGGACGTCACGGTGCAGCGCCAGGTGCTGCTGCTGATGCGGGAGAAGGCGCGCGAAAAGAACGCCGCCATCCTGTTCATCACCCACGACATGGCGGTGGTGTCCCAGTTCTGCGACCGGGTCTACGTGATGTACGCGGGCGGCGTGGTGGAGGACGGCCCCACCGCCGAGGTGATGGCCAACCCGCGCCACCCCTACACCCGGGGCCTGCTGGCCGCCCTGCCGGACCGGACCGGCTCCCGGGGCCAGCTGGAGGCCATCCGGGGCAGCGTGCCCGACCTGACCCGGCTGCCCGAGGGCTGCGCCTTCGCCGCCCGCTGCCCCCTGGCCCGGGAGGCCTGCCGGCAGCGCCCGCCCTCGGTGGTCACGGACCCCGCCGGGCGGCACCGGGCCGCCTGCTGGGCGGTCCAGGAGGAGGTCCAGACGCCATGAGCACGCCGCCCATCCTGACCCTGCGGGGGCTAGAGGTGCGTTTCCCGGCCGGGGCCGACTGGCTGGGCCGCGCCAACGAGCACGTGCACGCCCTGAACGGCGTGGACCTGGACATCCGCCCGGGCGAGACCCTGGGTGTGGTGGGCGAGTCCGGCTGCGGCAAGACCACCCTGGCCATGGTGCTCATCGGCCTGGTCAGGCCGACCTCCGGCACCATGGAGCGGAACGGCGCCCGGGGCGGGTCCGCCAACATGCAGATCGTCTTCCAGGATCCCCAGTCCTCCCTGGACCCGCGCCTGCCGGTGTGGCGGGTGATCGCCGAGCCGCTGCACGTGCAGCAGCGCGGCCGGCTTTCCCGGGCCGAGCTGAAGCGGGCGGCGGGCGCGGCGGCGGCCCAGGTGGAGATCCCGCCGGACTGCCTGGACCGCTACCCGCACGAGTTTTCCGGGGGCCAGCGCCAGCGCATCGCCATCGCCAGGGCGCTGATCTCGGAGCCGGACATCATCCTGCTGGACGAGCCCACTTCCGCCCTGGACATCTCGGTCCAGGCCCAGATCCTCAACCTGCTCAACGACCTGCAGCGCCGGCGCGGGCTCACCTACATCCTGATCTCGCACAACGTGTCGGTGGTGCGGCACATGAGTGACCGGGTGGCGGTGATGTACCTGGGGCAGATCGTCGAGCTGGGCACCTGCGACGAGGTGCTGAAGACGCCCCGGCACCCGTACACCCGCCTGCTGCTGGAATCGGTGCCGCAACTGGGCGTTCCGGTGGGCTTCGACGCGGTCTCCAGCAGCACGGAACTGCCCAGCAACCGGCGCCTGCCGCGCGGCTGCTTCTTCCGGGACCGCTGCCCCCTGGCCCGGGAGGGCTGCGAACGGCCCCAGGCGCTGCTGACCGCCACCGGGCCGGAGCACCGGGTCCGGTGCCACGTGCAAGCCCTGTCCCAGCCCTGAAAGGAGCGCGTCCATGGCCCTCTCCCAGCCGTCCGCCCTGCGCATCGAGGAGATGCGGGTCTACCCGTTCGACATCCCCCTGAAGGAGATCTTCACCATCGCCACCATGAGCATCGCCGCGGCGCCCAACCTGCTGGTGGAACTGCGCACCAACCAGGGGCTGACCGGCTGGGGCGAGGCCTCGCCGTTCCGGGCCATCGTCGGCGAGACCCAGCTCATCAATCTCGCCGCGGCCCGGGAACTCAGGCCGCTGCTGCTGGGCCGGGACCCGCTGGCCCTGCACCCGCTGATGGACGAGCTGGAGGCCTACCTGCCGCACAACAACACCCTCAAGAGCGCCATCGACATGGCCCTGTACGACCTCGCCGCCCAGGCCGCGGGCCTGCCGCTCTACGCCTACCTGGGCGGGCAGCGGCGCGAGCTGGAGACCGATCTCACCATCGGCCTGGGCGATCCGGACCGGGCGGCGGAGAAGGCGCTGCTCTACCGCTCCATGGGCTTCCGGATCATCAAGGTCAAGCTCGGGCTGGATTTCCAGGACGACTGGAAGCGGCTGAGCGGCATCCGCGAAGCCGTCGGCCCGGAGCCGGTCCTGCGGATCGACGCCAACCAGGGCTGGGACCGGGTCCAGGCGCGCGACAGCCTGGACGCCTTCGCCGCCCTGGACATCGAATTCTGCGAGCAGCCCTGCCGGGCCGACGACCTGCAGGCGATGGCCTTCCTGTGCCGGACCACGGTCATCCCGGTGATGGCCGACGAGGCGCTGTTCTCCCCGGCCCAGGCGCTCGAGCTGATTCGCCAGGACGCGGCGGCCTATTTCAACATCAAGCTGTCCAAGTCCGGCGGCATCCATCAGGCCCAGAAGATCGCCCACGTCGCCGAGGCCGGCCGCCGGCCCTGCATGGTCGGCTGCATGTCCGAGTCGCGCCTGGGCATCACGGCGGCCGCCCACTTCGCCTGCGCCAACCCGGTGATCCGCTTCCATGACCTGGACTCCTGCCTGGAGCACGCGGAGGACCGCATCGTCGGCGGGGTGGCCTACCGCGGCGGGATGATCGCCCTGCCGGAGACCCCCGGGCTCGGGGCCCATCCGGACCCGGACTACATCCGGAGCCTGACGGCTGGTTGATGTTCTCCTGAGCGGAACCCCGGGTATAATCTCTTCACAATCCCTGGTTTCTGGCAGGTAGCCATCGAGTGCGTCACGACCAGGGTGAAGGACCCTTTCCATGAGCGAGCCCAGAACCATCCGAGTCCTGATCGTGGAAGACCACCCGGTGGTGCGCCTCGGCCTGCGCCACGTGATGGAGCGTGAAGGCCTGGAGGTCTGCGCCGAGGCGGGCTCCATCGAGGCCGCCCTGCGCGGCCCCGCGCTGGCCTCGGCCGATCTGGTGACGATCGACCTTTCACTGGGCGGCGAGGATGGGCTGGACCTGGTGCGGCGGCTGACCCGGGACCGGCCGCAGCTTCCCGTGCTGGTCTATTCGATGTTCGAGGACGCGGCGCACATCGATCGCGCCCTGCGCGCCGGAGCGAAGGGCTACCTCACCAAGGGCGAGACCTTCGAGGTCCTGGCCGGCGCCATCCGCGCGTGCCTGGCGGGCATCCGCTACCTCAGCCCGATCGCCGAGCGGAGCTGGATCGCTTCGGCCGAGGCCCGGAAGGGCCTGGAAGTGCTCAGCGCCCAGGAGCAGCAGGTCTACGCCCTGCTGGGCCAGGGGCTTTCCACCGCCGACATCGCCGAGGAGATCGAGGTGAGCCCGCGCACGGTGGAGAGCTATTTCGCCCGCATCCAGATCAAGCTCGGCCTGGCCGGGATGAAGGAGCTGCGCCAGCAGGCGATCGCCAATCCAATTTAATTTGCTGAATGTAGGGGATTCCCCTCTCAGACAAGGTTGTCCCCGGACGTTAGATTAAGGCTGTTCCCGGTGGAGGGAACGCCCACGCCCGGCTCGATCTGCCGGGCTGGCCCACGGCCTGACACGCCAACACCATTTCATTGGAAAGGGATCCCCGTCCATGGACTACAACGGCTGCAATGCGCGGGAAGGATCGTACCAGGTTCGCGTTCCCAAGGGTCCGCTTTCGGTGCTGGTGGTGGACGACGACGAACTGATCCAGAGCTCCATGGAGGCGATGCTGAACGTGCTCGGCCACACCAGCCGGATCGCCGCGAGCGGCGAGGAGGCCCTGGCCGAGCTTGAAGCCGGCCTGGTCCCCGACGTGGTGATCCTGGACCTGGCGATGCCCGGGCTGGGCGGCGAAAGGACCCTGCCGCTGCTGCGGGCCTTGTGCCCCGACGTGCCGGTGCTGGTTACCACGGGCCGGGCCGATCCGGCGGTATGGCAACTGGTGGCGGCCCACTCCTACCTGATCCTTCTGCCCAAGCCTTTCACCCTCGAGGACCTGCGCGGGGTGCTGGATTCCTGGACCAGGTAGTCAGTACTCTGCGGGCAGTTGATTCAGCTGATCCAGGGTGTACACCGGCCCATCCTTGCAGACATAGCTCTTGCCCGTGTTGCACCGGCCGCACTTGCCCACCCCGCACTTCATGCGGTTCTCCAGGGTGGTGTAGATGCTTTCGGGGGTGAAGCCCAGCTGCTTCAGCAACGGCATGGTCAGCTTGATCAGGATGGGCGGGCCGCACACCAGGGCGATGGTGTTTTCGGGGCTGGGGGCCAGCTGCTCGACGATGAGCGGGACGAAGCCCACCTTGCCGGTCCAGTCGGGGGTTTCCCCGCCGGGATCGACGGTGCACACCAGGTTCACGTCGGGCCGCTCCTCCCATTCCTTGAGCTCGTGCTTGTAGACCAGGTCGTTCACGCTGCGAGCGCCGTAGACGATGGTGATGTCCTTGAACTGCTCGCGCAGGTCCAGGCAGTTCCAGATGACGCTGCGCAGCGGGGGCAGGGCGATGCCGCCGGTGATGAACAGCAGGTTCTTGCCCCGCCACTGGTCGATCGGGAAGACATTGCCGTAGGGACCGCGGAAGCCGACGATGTCGCCCACCTCCTTGTCGGCCAGGCCCGCCGTGACCCGTCCCACTTCGCGGAAGGTGCACTCGATGTACCCCTTGCGGGTCGGGCTGGAGGCGATGCAGAACGTGCTTTCGCCCTCGCCGAAGGCGCTGTACAAGCCGAACTGTCCAGTCTTGAAATCGAAGCTGCTGGCGGCTTCCTCATCGACGAACTCCAGCCGGAAGGTGCGCACGCTGGGAGCCTCTTCGGTGATCTTGGCGATCCGCAGGAGGTAGGGCAGGTAGATGTTGTTTTCGCTCATGGTCTCACCCTATGCCTGGGACGCTTCGACGAGGTGCTCTTGCAGATTCATGTCCACCGGGCAGGCGCGGGTGCACTTGCCGCAGCCGACGCAGCCCAGTTGACCGTAGCGCTCCGGATAGGTGGAGAACTTGTGGTAGATCCGCTGGCGCCAGCGGGCGCCCTGGGTCTCGCGCGGGTTGTGGCCGGAGGCGTGCAGGGTGAACATGTGGTAGCCGCAGGAATCCCAGGTGCGCAAACGGCGGCCCTGCCTGGTGTCGGCCTCCTCCTGGATGTCGAAGCAGACGCAGGTGGGGCAGACGAAGGCGCAGGCGCCGCAGCCCACGCAGCGCAGCGACTGCTCGGCCCACAGCGGGCTGTCGAACATGGCCGGGAGCTTGGCGCTGAGGGCCGGCTGGTCGAAGGCCGCGGGCAGCGCCACCAGCATCGACTTGTCGGCCGCCGCCGCCGGGGTGAACAGTTTGGCCGCCAGGGCGACGATGGCCCGGCCCTTGTCGCTCTGCACTTCGGCCAGGTAGCCGGAGGCGGTGGGCGTCAGCAGGATGTCGCTGCCCCTGGTGGAGCCGGGGCCGCCGCCCACCGAGGTGCAGAAGCAGGCGTCGTCCCTGCGGGTGCAGCCCATGCCGATCACCGTGAGCTGCTCCATGCGCGCGTTGAAGAACTTGTCCCGGTAGTCCCAGTTGAACACCGCGTCCAGGGCCTGGAAGCCCGAGGCCTCGCAGGGGCGGATGCCGAACACCACGGTGGGGACGGCGGCCGGCTCCGCGTCGACCAGGTCGACCTTGCCGGGCAGCAGGGTGTAGCTCAGCAGCTGCTCCACCTTGGGGAACACCGCCTCCTTGGCGGACAGGGTGGTCTGGACGTAGTCCTTGGCCACCTGGCCGAACCGGGTGACCGGGTTGAGCTCGGTCCGGCCGTCCTGGTCGGTGGGGGCGAGGATGCGCCTGCCGGAGGCCGTGATGGCCGCGAACAGGGGGTCCAGGGATGCTGAAGCGAGCTGATACATGTCTGCCATGGGGCGCACCTACCGGATGAAGGTCTCTTTGTCGTCGGGACGGAACGTGGACAGGGCGTAGTCCAGCTTCGAAGATGCGCCGGCCCGCTGGCCGAACTGGGCGTGCACGCTCTCCTCGGCGTTGAAGGTGAGCAGGTGGATGGGGATGCCCACCGGGCAGGCCCGGCCGCAGTCGCCGCATTCCACGCAGCGGCCCGCCAGGTGCATGGCCCGCACCATGTGGTACTCCAGGTTGCCCAGGGCGTGGCTGGGCACCGGCACCCACTGGGGCCGGTTGCAGTCCATGGTGCAGTGCTCGCAGTAGCACATGGGGCAGCTGTTGCGGCAGGCGTAGCACTTGATGCAGCGGGACAGCTCGCCCTGCCAGAAGTCCCAGCGCTCCTGCCGGGTCATCCCGCCGAGCCGGTCCATGAGCTCCCGGTCCCGGGCCGGGATCTGCTGGGGCGACAGCGCCAGGTGCTCCTCCATGGCCTGGGCGGTGGCCAGTTCCTGGACCTGGCCGTCGGCGTCCAGCACCAGGGGCAGGACCTCCTGCTCCTTGATCTGGCGCTCGGCCATGAGCTGGAGCAGGGCGCGCAGCACCGGCGGCCTGGCGGCGACCGCCACCCGGCCCAGCCGCTTGACTTCCTTGCGGGTGACGTAGCTCGCGAGGTTCTGTTCGCCCTCGAAGCCCAGTCGCCCGGTCCGGGCGGCGGAGCTGGCGAAGGCCGGCCGGCGCGCGCCCTGGGTGCCGGGCTCGTAGCCGATGACCGCCTTGACTTCGCCGGATTCCAGCAGCTGTTTGGCTTTCTCTCTCAGTTCCATGCCGCCCTCACTCGACGCCCGCGTTGGCCAGTTGCTTGTATTCGGTGTAGGGGCCCATGGCCCGGATGCCGGTGGTGACCTCGTTCACCAGCTCCGCCCACTTGGCCCCCTCCGCCGCCGACACCCAGGAGAAGGTGATCCGCGCGGTGTCGATGCCCATGAAATCCATCAGGTTGCGGTAGATCATCCAGCGCCGCCGGGCGTGGTAGTTGCCGGAGGTGTAGTGGCAGTCGTTCGGGTGGCAGCCGGAGATGATGATGCCGTCGGCGCCCCGGGCGAAGGCCTTGGCCAGCAGCATGAAGTCGATCCGGCCGGTGCAGGGCAGGCGCAGCACCCGTACGTTGGACTGGTACTTGATGCGGCTGGTGCCAGTCAGGTCAGCCCCGGCGTAAGTACACCAGTTGCAAACGAAGGCTGTAATTTTAGGCTCGAAGGGTTCTGTCATGGCAGGGGTCCCATGGAAATATCAAAGCGTCATGATTTCGGCGAAGATCTGTTCGTTGCTGAAGCCCTGGATATCGATGGCCTTGGTCCGGCAGGTGGCGACGCAGGTGCCGCAGCCCTGGCACAGGCCGGGGTTGACCTTGGCGATGGTCTTGATGAGGCTGCCGTCGCGGCCCTTGATCTCCTCCTGCTCGATGGCCTGGTAGGGGCAGGCGCTCTGGCAGAGGAAGCAGCCCACGCAGTAGGAGAAGGTGGGGGCGGGCAGGCGGTTGACCACGGCGATCTGCGGCTCCCGGGTCAGCTCGTCCTTGCTGAACAGCGCGGCCACCTTGGCCGCCGCACCGCTGGCCTGGGCCACGGTCTCGGGAATGTCCCGGGGCGCCTGGCAGGCGCCGGCCAGGAAGATCCCGGCGGTGTTGGTCTCCACCGGCTTGAGCTTGGGGTGCGCCTCGGCGAAGAACTTGTAGGGGTCGTAGCTCACGTGCAGCTTCTGGGCCAGCTGCTCGCTGCCGTCCTGGGCCTGCACGGCGGTGGCCAGCACCACCATGTCCGCCCGGATCTCCACCGGCCGGCCGTTCTGCAGGGTGTCGGCGCCCATCACCACCAGCTTGCCGTCCTCCTCGTAGATGCGCGAAACCCGGCCGCGGATGTAGCTGACGTCATCCTCCTCGATGGCCCGGCGGACGAACTCGTCGTAGTCCTTGCCCGAGGACCTGATGTCCATGTAGAACACGTAGGCCTTGCCGTGGTGCATCTTGTGCTTGTAGAGCATGGCGTGCTTGGCGGTATACATGCAGCACACCTTGGAGCAGTAGGGCACGCCCTTGGCGCGGTCGCGCGATCCGGAGCAGGACACGAACACCACGGTCTCCGGCTCCCTGCCGTCGCTGGGGCGCTTCATGGCGCCGGCGGTGGGGCCCGAAGCCGAAGCCAGCCGCTCGAACTGCATGCCGTCCAGCACGTCCTTGTACTTGCCGTATCCGTATTCGGGGAACTTGTCGGTGGCCATCAGCTTGAAGCCGGTGGCCAGCACGATGGCGCCCACGTCCAGGGTGACCAGTTCGTCCTGCTGGTCGAAGCGGATCGCCTTGGTGGGGCACATCTTCTCGCAGACCTTGCACTTGCCGGTCTTGAAGAAGGTGCAGTTGAGCTTGTCGATCACCGGCTTGTTGGGCACCGCCTGGGGGAACGGCACGTAGATGGCGCCGCGGGTGGACAGGCCCTCGTTGAATTCGTCGGGGATCTTCTTGTTGGGGCACTTGGTGGTGCACAGGCCGCAGCCGGTGCAGAGCTTCTCGTCCACCTGGCGCGCCTTCCTGCGGATGGTGGCCTTGAAGTTGCCGATGAAGCCCGAAAGGCTCTCCAGCTCGGAGTAGGTCATGAGCGTGATGTTGGGGTGCCGGGCCGCCTCCACCATGCGCGGGGTGAGGATGCACTGGGAGCAGTCCAGGGTGGGGAAGGTCTCCGACAGCTGGCTCATGTGGCCGCCGATGGAGGGCGATTTCTCCACCAGGACCACCTGGTGGCCGGCGTTGGCGATATCCAGCGCCGCCTGGATGCCGGCGATGCCGCCGCCCAGCACCAGGGCCTTCTTGGTGACCGGCACCTGGATCGGCTGCAGCGGATGGTTGCGCTTCACCTTTTCCACCATCACCCGCACCAGGTCGGCGGCCTTCTCGGTGGTCACGTCGCCCTTTTCGTGGACCCAGGAGCAGTGCTCGCGCAGGTTGGCCATCTCGCACAGGTAGGGGTTCAGCCCGGCCTCGGCCACGGCGTTGCGGAAGGTGGGCTCATGCATGCGCGGCGAGCAGGCGGCCACCACCACGCCGGTGAGCCGGTGTTCCCTGATCGCTTCCTTGATCATGTTCTGCCCGGGGTCCGAGCACATGTACTTGTAGTCCACGCTGTGCACCACGCCGGGCACATTGCGGGTGACCTCGGCGACCTTGCCGCAGTCCACGGTGCCGCCGATGTTTTCGCCGCAGTGGCAGATGAATACGCCGATTCGTGACATGGTCGGCCTCTCTCAGACGGTGGCGGAAGGTTGCAGGGCCAGGGCGGGCACCATGTGCCGCTGCAGTCCCAGTTCCGCGGGGGCGATGCCGAGGGCCAGCCCCAGGGCCTGGGTGATGAAGACGACCGGAATCTGGCTGTTTCCGCCCAGGTGGGCGTTGATCTCGGGCCGGCGCATGTCCAGGTTGGACTGGCACATGGGGCAGGCCACCACGATCGCTTCGGCGCCGTGGCGCACGGCGTCGGCCACGATCTTGCCGGACATGCGCGCCACCAGGTCGGTGCGGGTGACCGAGAAGGCCGCGCCGCAGCATTCGGTCTTGAAGTTCCATTCGACGGCCTCGGCGCCCGCCGCGGTCATCAGGCGGTCCATGGACTGGGGGTTCTCGGCCCGGTCGAAGCCCAGCACCTTGGGCGGCCGAACCAGGAGGCAGCCGTAGTAGCAGGCCACCTTGCGCACGAAGGGCGCCACGGTCTTCTCCTGGATGACGGCCTGGCACCGGTCCAGCACCTCCAGCACGTTGACCACCTTCACCCGCCCGGTGACCGGCATCTCGATGATGGCGGCGACGTCCGCGGCGGCGGCGGGATCCGCCTCCAGGGCGGCCCGGGCCGAGGCCAGCCGGTTGTAGCAGGCGGCACAGGGGGCCAGGACCTCGGTGAGCCCCGCGGCCTCGGCCTGGGCCAGGATCTTGGCCGGCAGGGCCAGGGACAGCCGGTGGTCCAGCACATGGGCGCTGCTGGCGCCGCAGCAGTTCCAGTCGGGCACTTCCACCAGCTCGAGGCCGATGGCCTTGGAAACCGCCCGGACGGATTCATCGAATTCCCTGCTGGAACCCAGCAGAGAGCAGCCGGGATAGTAGCCGATCCTCATGGTTTGCTCCCCAGAGTGCGTTTGAATATCCGTTTGATGGCGTCGCGGCCCTGGATCAGATGGGGCAGCAGCGGCAGCTTGCCGCGCACGTACATCTTCGGGGCGAGCATCACGTCCTTGAGGAAATGCCGGCTGCGCAGCTTGTAGTCGGCCACCAGGCCGATCTCGTAGAGCCGGCCGGTTTCGCGGACGGAATCCATGAAGGCGCGGTGGAAAGCCAGGATGTCCCGGCTCCTGGGGTGGGCCAGGTCCTGGCGCACGGCTTCGCTGCGCAGGTAGTCCATCACCTTGGGCACCTCCACTTCCTGGGGGCAGCGGGTGGAGCAGGTTTCGCAGGCCAGGCAGAGCCAGATGCCCTCGCTCTGGAGGGCCTGCCGGTCCCAGGCCGGGTCGCCGAACTGGACCAGCCGGAGGATCTGGCAGGAGGTCAGGTCCATGTCCTGGGCCACCGGGCAGCCCGCGGCGCACTTGCCGCACTGGTAGCAGTGGTTCAGTTTGACTCCGGTGGCCTGCTCGACTTTCGCCTTCAGCGTTTCCCCATGGCTGGAATGGTGGGGCGCACTGTTCATTGGTCTCTCCTGGCCGCTGAGCTTCATTCATTGTCCTCCCAGGCCCTGGTAAAAAATATCGGCCCCGGGGAGCACCCTTTGGCTGCTCTTGCCTATATCTACAAGGGAGTATGCTACTTCTACCCTGGATCACAGAAAGCATACCGAGAATTTGTGATCGATATCAAATGGGATAATTCGGATCTTAATCCGACTCTTTCACTGGGCCTTTGGCTCTTTTTTCAAAGCCCGGGCCTTGGCGTTCCGGTACGCCCCCAGCGCCGGATGGGACTTCCGGATCAAAAGCGCGCTGCCCGGGCCCCGGAAAGGGGTGCCGGGCAGGCTGGTCCGCTTGGGCCTCCAGGTCACATGGCGGCGTGGAAGATGGCCATGACCTCCTCGTGGCTGGCGCGGCGCGGATTGGTGAAGCCGCAGGCATCCTTCAGGGCATTGGTGGACAGCACATGGATATCTTCGGCGCGGGCGCCCAGCTGGCCGAGGCCGGCCGGGATGCCGATCTCCGAGGACAGGGCGCGGATGGCGTCGAGGCAGGCCCGGGCCGACTGGGTGGCGCTCATCCCGGTGGTGTCGACGCCCATGGCGGTCGCGATATCGCCCAGCCGGGCCGCGGAAGTCTCGCTGTTGAAGTGCTGCACGTGGGGCAGGAGCACGGCGTTGCAGACCCCGTGCGGCAGGTCGTAGTAGCCGCCCAGCTGGTGCGCCATGGCGTGCACGTAGCCCAGGGAGGCGTTGTTGAACGCCATCCCGGCCAGGAATTGGGCGTAGGCCATCTGGTCCCGTGCCTCCAGGTCCTTGCCGTCGGCCACGACCTTGCGCAGGTTCCGGCTGACCAGGGCCACGGCCTTCAGGGCGCAGGCGTCGGTGATGGGGGTGGCGGCGATGGAGACATAGGCCTCCACCGCATGGGTGAGGGCGTCCATGCCGGTCGCGGCGGTGAGGAAGGCGGGCATGGCCACCATCAGTTCGGGATCGTTGACCGATAGGATCGGGGTGACGTGCTTGTCGACGATGGCCATCTTCACGTGCCGCGACTGGTCGGTGATGATGCAGAAGCGGGTCATCTCGCTGGCGGTGCCCGCGGTGGTGTTGATGGCCACCAGGGGCAGCTGGGGCCTGGCGGACTTGTCCACCCCTTCGTAGTCGGCGATCCCGCCGCCGTTGGCGGCGCAGAGGGCGATGCCTTTGGCGCAGTCGTGGGGCGAACCGCCGCCCAGGGAGATCACCAGGTCGCAGGCCTCGGCCTGCAGGAGGGCCAGCCCCGCCTCCACATTGGCGACGGTCGGATTGGGCTGGGTGCCGTCGAAGACGGCTGAGGCGACGCCCTGCTGGCTCAGGAGATCAGTCACCCGCCGCACCATGCCGATGCTGACCAGCACCTTGTCGGTGACGATCAGGGCCTTGCGGAAGCCGCGGGACTTGACGACCTGGATGGCCTCGGAGAGGCAGCCGGCGCCGAGGAGATTGACGGAGGGGATATAGAAGGCAGTGGCCATGGGGCAACTTTCCAGGAAGGGCCCTCCGGGAACGGGAGGGCGAGTTGGTTGAAGGTTTTCAGATTTTTGGGTCTGAAATCCTACAGCAACCCCTATGCCGGTTCCCGCATGCCTTATTTAAGTACTTGTGATTGCTAAAATTCCAATGGAAGTCCGCCCGACCCTCGACCGGAGCGGGTGTCCTCCCCCTGCGAACAATTCGTCCATATCGGAACAATCCGGTTACAGAGTTGAACACTCGGACCCGGGTTCAGATCTCCAGTTTCTGCATCTTCCGGTACAGGGTGTTCCGGGCCATCCCCAGTTCCTGGGCTGCCTTGGACATGTTGCCCTTGCAGGTGCGCAGGCAGGCCAGGATCTCGGACCGCTCTTCGTCCTGCAGGAGTTCCCGCAACTTCCGGCCCGCGGCGGGCGCCGGCTCCGGCAGGCCCGCGGCCGGGCGGTCCGGAAGGGCGCCGGGCAGGTTCAGGATCTCCTCGGGGATCTGGTCCAGATCCAGGGTGCTGCCCTGGGCGGAATGGATCATGCGTTCCACCACGTTCTGGAATTCGCGGATGTTGCCGGGCCAGGGGTAGGCCTGAAGGGCGGGGATCACGCCAGGGGCGACCAGCAGGTCCGGCATCCCCTTGCGGGCCGTGAACTTGTGGGTGAACGACGCGAACAGCGCCGGGATGTCCTCAGGGTGCTCGCGCAGCGGCGGCAGGGGGATGGTGGTCACGTAGAGACGGTAATAGAGGTCCTGGCGGAACAGGCCCTTGCGGATCTCTTCGCGCAGGTCCCGGTGGGTGGCGCATATGATCCTCACATCCACCTTGAACGGCCGGTCGCCGCCGATGCGGGTGATGCTCTGGTCCTGCAGGACCCTGAGCAGCGCGATCTGCTGTTCCAGCGGCATGTCGCCGATCTCGTCCAGGAACAGGGTGCCGCCGCTGGCCAGCTCGAACTTGCCCGGCCGGCCGCCCCGGGCCGCCCCGGTGAAGGCGCCCTCCTGGTAGCCGAACAGTTCGCTGGCGATGAGGTCCCTGGGGATGGCGCCGCAATTCACCGCGACGAACGGCCCGTTCCTCCGGTCTGAATGATTGTGGATGGACTGGGCGAACATCTCCTTTCCGGTGCCGCTTTCGCCGGTCAGCAGGATGTTGCTGTCGTTCCCGGACGCCTGCCGCCCCAGTTGGACCGCCCGGACCAGGGCCGGCCCGTCGCCCAGGATGTCCTCGAACCGGAAGGCGGCCTGGGCGCCGCTGAAGCGGTTGACCAGCCCCTTGATCTTGTTGAGCGGGTTCACGAACAGCACCGCGCCCTGGAACGCGCCCTCCTCGTCCAGGATCGGCTTGCCGCTGGCCAGGCAATGCACCTGGCCGCGGCTGGATTTCAAATCGAGTTCCACGTCCATGAACTCCCTGCCGTGATCGAGCAGGGCGCGCAGGGCGGGGACCTCCTGGAGCACCTGGTCGGTTCTCTGGCCCTGGGCCTGCCGGCTGGTGACGGCCAGCATCCGCTCCGCCACGGGGTTGATCTGGCAGAGCCGCCCCTGGATGTCCAGGACGATCACCCCGTCGGTCACGGTCAGGATGATGCTGGCCAGCCGGTTGTTCAGCAGGGTGAGCTCCTGGTTCTTCCGGGCCAGCACGAATTCGTGCTGGATCGCCTCCACCGCGGCCATCACCAGGCCCAGGGTGTGCAGGTGGGTCTCGTTCACCGGACCGGACATGTCCAGAACCCCGATGGTGTTGCCGGCCGGGTCCACGATCGGCGCTCCCGAGCAGGTCCAGCGGTGGTGCTTGCGGCAGAAGTGCTCCTGCCCCGAGACCTGGAACGGCCGGCCGAGCACCAGGGCGGTCCCCGCGCCGTTGGTGCCGACCTCGGCTTCGGACCAGAGGGCTCCCTTGTTGAGGTTGAGATCGCGGGACTGGCGGATCCGCTCGGGGGATCCCACCGTCTCCAGCAGGTAGCCCTGCTCGTCGAACAGCAGCACCACGAAGCTGGTGCCCGAGACCAGGCGGAACAGGTTTTCCATGAAAGGCTTGGCGACCTGAATCAGGGTCTGTTTACGTTTCGCCAGGGCCGCGTAGGCGGCCGGAGCCATGACTCCGTTGGCCCGGCCGGCGAAGGGATCGACCCCGGCCTCCTGGCAGCGATGCCAGGAGGCTTCCACCATCGGCGAAACGGTTCCGGGTTCGATCTCGCCCGTGCTGATGAACCGTTCCCATGCCGCCAGCCGCGCAACCGTGCTGCCTTCCTGGAATCCCATGCCGTCTCCCGGGTTCGTCGTGGATGTCTGACGTCAGCTTGATTATTGCACTAATCCCGTGACAGGAATGAGCATCATGTAACACATTGGGACAATTAGATCACCGGCCTCCGCGCTGTGCACCGGCCGGCTGGTACCGGTTAATTCCAAGCCCAGCCTAATCCGGGGTGGGCTTTGGGAAGGTTGTCCATGGCCGGCGGTCCGGCCGGTGGCGGTTGGCATGGGCCCTGCACATAGAGCCCGAAGGCCGAAAGGGGCTTCCCACCATGGATCAAATCATTCGGGTCAATCTGGAACATCTCACCACCACCAGCGAACCGGTGGGCGAGGCCTGGCTGGGGCTCGGCGGGCGCGCCCTGACCTCCACCATCGTGGCCGCGGAAGTGCCGCCCACCTGCCATCCGCTGGGGCCCAACAACAAGCTGGTGTTCGCTCCAGGCCTGCTTTCCGGCACCTCCGCGTCCAATTCCGGCCGGCTTTCCGCCGGCGCCAAAAGCCCCCTGACCGGCGGGATCAAGGAAAGCAATGTCGGCGGCTCCGCGGCCCAGATGTTCGCCCGGCTGGGAATCAAGGCCTTGATCATCGAAGGCATGCCCCGGACCGATCGCTGGTATGGGCTGCACGTGAACAAGGACGGCGTGACCATCCAGGAGGAGAGCGACCTGACGGGGCAGGGCAACTTCGCCGTCATCAAGGCCCTTCAGGGGCGGCTGGGCGACAAGGCCGGGGTCATTTCCATCGGTCCGGCCGGCGAGATGAAGCTGTCCGCGGCCAACATCTCGGTCAAGGATCCCTCCGGCAAGATCCGCAGCCACGGCCGCGGGGGGCTCGGCGCGGTGATGGGCTCCAAGCGGCTCAAGTTCATCTCCATCGACGACCAGGGCGCCCCCGGCATCAGCATCGCCGAACCGGAACGCTTCAAGGCCGCCTCCCGGATCTTCACCAAGGCTCTGCTGGACCATCCGGTCAGCGGCCAGGGCCTGCCGACCTTCGGCACCAACGTCCTGGTGAACATCCTCAACGAAGCGGGGGGGCTTCCGACCCGCAACTTCACCTACGGACAGTTCGACGCCCACGAGCTCATCTCGGGCGAGACGATGCACGACACCATCGTGACCCGCGGCGGCAAGCCCAGGCACGGTTGCCATGCCGGCTGCGTCATCCAGTGTTCGCAGGTGTACAACGACGCGGACGGCGAGTACCTCACCTCGGGTTTCGAGTATGAAACCATCTGGGGCCTCGGCGCCAACTGCTGCATCAAGGACCTGGACGACATCGCCCGGGCCGACAGCCTGATGGACGATCTGGGGATCGATTCCATCGAGACCGCGGTGGCCTTCGGGGTCGCCATGGAGGCCAAGCTGCTGGCGTGGGGCGACGGCAAGGAAGTGCTCCGGATCCTCCGCGACGAGATCGGCCAGGGCACCCCGCTCGGGCGGGTCATCGGTTCGGGGGCGGGGTCGGTGGGCCGGACCTATGGCCTCACCCGGGTGCCTGTGGTCAAGAACCAGGCCATTCCGGCCTACGATCCGCGCTCGGTCAAGGGCATCGGCATCACCTACGCCACCACCCCCATGGGCGCGGACCACACCGCGGGCTACACCATCGCCACCAACATCCTCAACGTGGGCGGTCGGGTCGACCCGCTGCAGAAGGAAGGCCAGATCGAACTCTCCCGGAACCTGCAGATCGCCACGGCGGCCATCGATTCGACCGGGATGTGCATTTTCGTGGCCTTCCCGGCGCTCGACATCCCCGAGTGCCTCCCGGCCCTGATCGACATGATCAGCGCCCGTGCCGGGGTCGCTCTCACCGGCGACGACGTGGTCCATCTGGGCAAGACCGTCCTGAAGACCGAGCGCCGCTTCAACCAGGCGGCGGGATTGACCTCGGCCCATGACCGGCTGCCGGAGTTCTTCACCTCGGATCCGGTCGCCCCGCACCAGGCGGTGTGGGACTTCTCCGGAGCCGAGATCGATTCCTTCTGGGACTTCTAGCCATGACCATCACCGTGAAGCTCTTCGCCCATTTCCGCAACGGACGGTTCACCGTGGCCGACAAGCACTACTCGAGCGGCATCGATTGCCGCCAGGTGATCCTCGAGCTGGGGTTCAGGCTGGGGGAAATGGGCATCGTGATGGTCAACGGGCGTCACGCCAAGGTTGACCAGCCCCTGCAGGATTGCGATACCCTGGCCCTCTTCCCCCTGGTCGGGGGCGGCTGAGTTCCTGGGAGGCTGGCCGGTTGCGTCGTTCCACCAACGTCCTGAGACCGGCGCTGATCCTGGCCCTGGGAGTGGCCTTGGCCGTGATAACTTGGGAGGCGATGACACCCTGGCCGCTTTCCCTGAACCTGCTCCGTTGCTACCCCAAACGGCTGGGCTCCGCCGCGGCCGGGTGGGCGGCGTCCCGGACCCTGCCGGTGGCGCTGCGTGAGCCGCTGCTGGGCCGGTTCGCCCGGGCCTACCGGCTGGACATGGGCGAGGCGGAACAGCCGCTGGCGGCCTATCCGAGCCTGCAGGCGCTGTTCACCCGGCGGCTCAAGGCCGGGCTCAGGCCCCAGGCCGAGGTGGTGCCCGGCTTCGTCAACAGCCCGGTGGACGGCGAGGTGGTCGCCTGCGGCCGGATCGAGGCGGGCCTCGCCATCCAGGCCAAGGGGCTGCCCTACCGGATCGAGGAGCTGCTCAAGCACGACCCCGACGCGCGCCGGTTCGAAGGCGGGCATTACCTCACCCTCTATCTCTCCCCCAAGGACTACCACCGCATCCATGTGCCGGTGCTCGGCCGGGTGAGCGCCGTGGGCCGGGTGGAAGGCGAACTCTGGCCGGTGAACCAGGCCAGCACCACCCATGTGCCGCGCCTGTACGAACGGAACCGCCGGGCCACCTGGGTGGCCAAGGGCACCGGTCCGGACGAGGGGCTGGAGGTGGCCGCCGTGCTGGTGGGGGCGACCCACGTGGGCGGGGTGCTGATCGCCCCGCGCTGGCTGGCGGGCCGGGCCCTGCCCGGGGACGGCGCCCTGGCCGTGGACGGCCTGCCCTGCCTGCCGGGGGAGGACCTGGGCACGTTCCAGTTCGGCTCCACCGTGGTCCTGCTCATCGGCGGGCCCCGGGCCAACCAGTGGCACGCCGCCCGGACCGCGGGCCCGGTGCGGGTCGGGCAAAGGCTCGGCAGCTATGAGGGGCCGTGACTTGGACGATACCCCCCTGGAATTCTACGAACCTCTGTGGGAAGCCGGCGGCGACCTGGCGGGCGCCCTGGAAGCGCTGCTGGTGTCCAGCGGGGAAGTGGTGGACATGGCCCGGCTGCGCGAACTGACCGGGCTGGGCGAAGGGGTGCTGCTGCAGGGCCTGGAAAAGCTCCAGGAGCGGCTGGTCCCGCCCCGGGGCCTGCGCCTGCTGGAGGTGGGCGGCGGCTGGCGCATGGCCGCGGCGCCGGAGTACCAGGCCCTGGTGGCCAAGCTGGTGACCACCATCCGCAGCGGCAAGCTCACTCCCGCCCAGATCGAGACCCTGGCCATCATCGCCTACCGGCAGCCGGTGACCCTGCCCGAGATCAACGAGCTGCGCGGCGTCAGCAGCTGCGCCAACCAGGTGAAGCTGCTGCTGGAACGGGAGCTGGTGCTGCCGGTGGGGCGCAAGCCGGTGGTGGGCCGGCCCATGATGTACGCCACCAGCCTCAAGTTCCTGCTCCATTTCGGCCTCAAGAACCTGGCCGACCTGCCCAGGCTGGCGGATTTCGGCGAGGGCAACCTGGAGGCCCTGGCCCTGGCCCGGCTGGTGCCGCCCGAACTGCCGCCCCAGGGTTCCGGCAGCCTGTTCGATGGGCTGGACGATCCGCTGGCGTTAGAGGACCCCAATGAATGAAACGACCTACAAGGGCTGGACCCGCCCGGGCCAGCTGCCGCCCGGGGGCCTGGAACCGGAAGCGGACGAGACCCTGGACCATTACTGCGGCCAGTTCCGCATCTTCCAGTACAAGAAGGGCCACCGCTGCTCGACTGACGATCTGCTGACCGCCTGGTACGGCACCACCTGGTGCCCCCAGGCCCGGCGCATCGCCGACCTGGGCTCGGGCATCGGCTCCGTGGGCATGGCCGCGGCCTGGCGCTGCCCGGGCGCCACCGTGCACACGGTGGAGGCCCAGGACATCTCGGTGGCGCTGGCGCGCAAGAGCGCCCAGTACAACGGCCTGCTCGACCGCTACCACATCCGGGAAGGCGATCTGCGCGACCCCGGGCTGTTCCAGGACGAGGCCCCATTCGACCTGGTGCTGGGTTCGCCGCCGTACTGGCCGGTGGGCACCCGGGTGGCGGCCAACCATCCCCAGGCCATTCCGGCCCGGCTGGAGGTGCGCGGCGACATCGGCGATTACGCCCTCGCCGCCGCCCGCATCCTCGCCCCGGGCGGCGTGTTCGCCTGCGTCTTCCCCCTGGACCAGGTGGCCA
>Ga0316231_1001562_pt1 | contig 24762 bp, 20 predicted proteins | sample TBH18027metaG_FD_206002 | JGI IMG/M metagenome (GOLD analysis project Ga0316231, IMG submission 206002) | Freshwater microbial communities from Trout Bog Lake, Wisconsin, USA - TBH18027 | ecosystem: Environmental > Aquatic > Freshwater > Lake > Hypolimnion/Profundal zone | place: USA: Wisconsin... | reverse complement strand
CGACGACCGGCTGGCACCGGGCAGCCTTTACACGGTCGGTCAGGCGTTTCTGCTGCACACCACGGACATGGTCGTCGGCCGCTGCGCCCGGGTCGCAGATCAAGCCGCCGTGCCGCATCATATTCATCGCTCCTACCTGCCGATGGGCCCGATCCAGCAACTGTCCCTGGGCGATCTGCTCGATCTCGACCGCTGCTGGCTGCCGGGGTGCTTCTTCCACCAGCCGGAAGTGTTCTTCACGCGAGATATCTTCGACCGTGCCGGCGGCCTGGTGCGGGAGGATCTTTACTACAGCATGGACTACGACCTGTGGGTGCGCATGGCCAAGGCCGGCGCGAAGATCTTTGCGCTGCCGGAAATCCTCGCCCTCTTCCGCGAGCACCCGAACCAGAAGACCGGCGGTCCCGACGTCCCCTACCTGCCCGAATTGCGCGCGGTCAACGCGGCCCATCACGCCGAGGTCGCCGCAGCGGTTTCACCCCAACCGGGAACCATTAATTAACCACGAATGAACATGAAGGGGCATAAATGGGGAATCGAGCCGGGTGGGCGGCCACGTCCCGTGCCCGCATTTCCCGGCGTCGCTCTCGACCCACCTCCGATTGCTTTCTGGTTCCGCCCGCCGACTCCATGCGGGCACGGGACGTGGCTGCCCACCCGCGGGCCGCTTGATGAACATAATTTGAAAACACCCCCGGCTCATCCGCTTCCGGATTCGCGTCCCTTCGTGTTCCTTCGTGATTTCATCCTGCTCGCCTCCGCCTGACCACCATGCCTCCTGCCTCCGACTCATTTCAGGCCTGGATTGACCAACTCCCCAACTGGCGGGGCTGGCTTCAGCTCTCGCCGGAGCGGGCCTATATGCACACGGAGGAGGACTATAACAGCCAGTATGGCGTCACCCCCGCCGATCCCGCAGAAGGCGAGGGCCTGTGCAATCTGCTGAAGAGCCACCAGGTCGATACGCGCGGGCCAGCCCTGGAGATCGGCTGCGGCACGGGTTACCTCACCTTCGGGGTCGGCCAACATTACCCGGGTCCGGATTTTCTGATCACGGACCCGTCCCCGGCCTTCCTCCGCCTGACCCAAAGCCAGTTCGACGGGCACGCCGGATTTCCCACGCGCCGGCACTATGCCGTGCTCAATGCCGATGATCTCGGCCAGCTGCCGCCGGAGATGTTTTCCGTCATCGCCCTCCGCTCGACCCTGCACCACATCCTGCGGGTGGACGACTTCATCGCCGCCTGCGCCCGCTCCCTGCGGCCGGACGGCGCCCTGATCATGGGGGCGGAACCGTGCGAGAGCGGTTATGTCCTCATGGCCTCGGTGGCCCAGTTCATCCCCGTGGCGCTCCGCGCCGCCGGCGTTGATATGCGCCCCGAATGGACGCGTCAGCTCGCGGATTTCACCGACACCGTCAGATTCAGCTGCATCCGGGACCTCGACAAGACCGAGGCCGAGGACAAGCACCTGTTCGATCCCCACCAGTTGGGCGAACTGGCCGCCGCGCATGGCCTGCACCTGCGATTCCTCCCCACCGCGGCCTTCCGCGACTACGCGCCCCCGTTTGCGCGCGGCTTCAAGGGATTCACCGATTTCTTCTTCCTCTACCTCCAGGCCTGCATGCGATTCGATGCCGAGTTTCAGGAGCTGGTCCGAAAACACCTGAAGGACCAGCTCAAGTATATCGACGACTGCTACCGCAGTCATCCCGGTCCGGCCATGACCGGGGTGTTCATCCTCAAGAAGGGCCCCGCAAAAAATTGAGCGCGATAATCAGGATGATGGCACCCTTGGTCATTGCGAGAAGCCCGCGAGCGGGCGACGATACAATCCATCCGGCTGGATCGCCACACCCGGCGGAGCCGGATTCGCGATGACATGACAAACGGCATCGCGACCGAAAAACGCGGCCGGATTTTTCAGCTGGCCATGTCTCATATAACTCCTTCCTTTTGACTGTTTTTCCGGCGCCATCCTGACGCGGCTTGAGCGGCCATCACCCGATGCAATTGAGCTTAACGTCAGGATCCGGCTCTCCCGCGATGCCCATGAGATATTTCTGCACCCTCCTTGACCCCAACAACCTGACCCGCGTCCTGGCGCTGCACCGGTCCCTGCTGGACCAGGCCGGGGAATTCGAGCTGGTGGTGCTCTGCCCGGGTCAGGAGATGGAAAAAATCCTGAAGGAACGGGCGCCCGCCCACGTCCGTCTGCTGCCGATGGCGGAATTAACCGTGCAGTATCCCCGCCTCGCCGCCGCCCAAAACAACCGGACCGGGCAGGAATTTCATCTCACCATCAAATCCTGGCTGATGCGGCATCTGCTGCCGCAGATTCCGGCCGGCGAACTGCTCACCTACCTGGAGGCAGACCTGTTTTTCTTCAGCTCGCCCCAGCCCATCTACGACGGGATCGGCCACGCCTCCGTGGCGATCACACCCTACCGTTACCCGGCCTCCCTCACCCATCTGGAGCGCTACGGAAAATTCAATCCCGGCTGGGTCTCGCTTCGCCACGACGCCACCGGTCTCGCCTGCGCCGAAGACTGGGCCGGAAAATGCGCCGATTGGTGCTTCAACCTCCTGGAGAAGGATCGCTATGCCGACCAGAAGTACCTCGACACCTGGAGCGCGCAATTCCCCGGTACCGTCAGCCTGGATGATCCCGGCGTAAATGCCGCGCCTTGGAACCTCAAGGGTGCCACGATCGCCCCAGGTAAAGCGGGCCCCCGGATCAACAAGCGGCCGCTGATTTTCTATCACTTTCACGCCCTGGCCCATTTGGGCGGCCAGCTCTACGACCCGGGCCTGCACAAGTATGACGCCACCCTGACGCCCGGCCTGCGCGAACTCGTATATCTGCCGTACCTGAAACTGCTGCAAAGTGACACCGACCCGGCCGGGACTCCTGACGTGCTGCCATCCTCCATTGCCGCGGATCCGCGCAACGAACCGGCCGTGCATCATCTGCTGGCTCGCCTGCAGGCTTCGGAACTCGAGCAGGCGACTTATCTCGCCGACATCGAGCAGAACCGGCTGGCGTCCGCGCGCGCCGTCGAGGAAGCCCGCTCCACCACCAGGGAGACGGTCAGTTACCTGCGTGAGGTCGAAAAGGACCGGGACAAGGCGATTGTCACCACGAGCGAGACCGTCGGTTACCTGCGGGAAGTCGAGAAAGACCGGGCCGAACAGCTCAAATCGATCCATTTTTATCAGGACAAACTCAAGATCGCCTATGCCGACCTGGAGCGCAATGTGGCCTACCTCACGATGCTGGAGGCCGAGATCCAGAAGCACATCAAGGCAGGAGCGGAGAGGGACACCCAGCTGGCGGGGCTGAACGACCAGCTGCGAACGGCTCACGAACAGTTGCAGCGAGTCCCGGCCGGACCCACGGCCGATTACGAGGGCATCCGGCAGGCGTTTGAGCCCTATGCCCGCACCCTGCGAAAAGTCGTGGTAGCCCAGTATCATCCGCGACTGCTGCCTCAGATCCTCTGGCTGTCGGCCTTGGGTGTCAGTGTCGAAGTCTTCGCCAGCCCGCCGGACTATGCCAAGGGCCGGCAGGGGCTGGTCCGCTTCTGGCAGGAATCGCTGTGGGAATGGCTCGGCCAGATCGACAGCCTGTTCAACGAGAAGGCCTACCTGCTGGCCAATCCGGACGTCGGCGACGCGGTCGCCCGGGGATTATTGCCCGGCGGCTGGGACCATTTCATGTTGTTCGGCCAGCGGGAAAACCGGAGCCCCGGCACGCCGAACTACTGCTCTGGCCTCGCGGAATTCGAAGCCATCTTCTTCGACGGATCCAACGCCAACCAGGTACTACCCTGCCTCCTCGGCCGGCTGCAGCCCCACCACAAGCTTTTCATCAGCGGCTTCTCTCCTGCCAGCACCTGGCTGCCACCCGACAGCGCCCGGACCACAATCCTCGGCGACCTGCTGGTCTGCTACAAACCGCCGCAAACCTGGCTGGGGCCGCGTCTGCCCGACCATCTGCTCTCGGTCAACTGGCCGCTCGTCCGGGCGCAGGATGTGTACCCTCCGCATCCGGCCCAACCGGGCGAATGGCCGACGATCTCGGTCGTGACGGTCAGCTACAACCAGGCCGCCTATCTCGAGGAAACCATCCGCTCGGTCCTCGATCAGAATTATCCCAACCTCGAGTATATCATCGTGGATGGCGGTTCCACGGACGGATCCGTCGAGATCATCCGGAAATACGCCAGCCGCCTGAAATGGTGGGTCAGCGAAAAGGACCAGGGTCAATCCCACGCCCTGAACAAGGGCTTTCAACACGCCACCGGCCGCATCCTGACTTGGCTGAACAGCGACGACCGGCTGGCACCGGGCAGCCTTTACACGGTCGGTCAGGCGTTTCTGCTGCACACCACGGACATGGTCGTCGGCCGCTGCGCCCGGGTCGCGGATCAGGCTCCCGTGCCCCGTCACATTCACCGCAGCTCCGTTCCGTACGGCTATATCGACCGGCTGCGGCTCGACCAGTTGCTTGACCTTGACAGCCATTGGCTGCGGGGAGCGTTCTTCCACCAGCCGGAAGTGTTCTTCACCCGCGATATCTTCGACCGCGCCGGCGGCCTGGTGCGGGAGGATCTTTACTACAGCATGGACTACGACCTGTGGGTGCGCATGGCCAAGGCCGGCGCAAAGATCTTCGCGCTGCCGGAAATCCTCGCCCTCTTCCGCGAGCACCCGAACCAGAAGACCGGCGGTCCCGACGTCCCCTACCTGCCCGAATTGCGCGCGGTCAACGCGGCCCATCAAACCACCTCCTAGCCCGCTGTCATGCCTCCCGCCCCCGAATCATTCCAGACTTGGATCGATCGCCTGCCCCGATGGCGCGGCCTGCTCCAGCTTTCGCCGGAGCGGCCCTACGCCCACGCCGAGGAAGAATACAACAACCAGTACGGGGTGACGGACTCCGAACCGGAGGAAGGTCAGGGCCTCTGCGCCCTGCTCAAGACGCATCAAGTGGACACGGCCGGCCCGGCCCTGGAGATCGGCTGCGGCACCGGCCGGCTGACGTTTGGCCTGGCCCGGCATTATCCCGGCCGGGATTTTCTCATCACGGATCCCTCCGAGAAATTCCTGCGGCTGACCCAAAGCCAGTTCGGCAGCGGGGAAGGCTTCCCACCCCGGCTGCACTTTGCGGTGCTCAATGCCGACGATCTCGGCCAGCTGCCGCCGGACATGTTTTCGCTCATCGCCATGCGTTCCACCCTCCACCACATCCTGGGAGTGGAGGCTTTCATCGCAGCCTGCGCGCGGACCCTGCGTCCGGGCGGCGCCCTGATCATGGGCGCCGAACCCTGCGAGAGCGGCTACCTCCTGATGGCCGTCGTGGGCCAATCCATCGTGCCGGCGCTGCAGGCGGCCGGCATCAGCCTGCGGCCGGAATGGATCCAGCAGATCCAAGGCTTCACTGACACCGTCAAGTTCTACTGCCAGCGGGACCTGGACAAATCCACCGCCGAAGACAAGCACCTGTTCCGGGTGTATGAACTCGCTGAGTTGGGCGCCGCCCATGGACTGCATCTGCGCTACTTTCCCAACGCCACCTTCAGTGATTACGCGCCACCCTATCAGCCGGATTTCGTGAGTTTCAGTATCTTTTTCATGAACTACCTGCAGTTTTGCATGATGTTCGACGCCGAGCTCCTGAAACTCATCCGCCGTCACTTGAAGCCCCAGCTCAAGTTCATCGATGACTGTCACCGGAGCCACGTGGGACCCACGATCACCGGCGTATTTCTCCTGAAAAAGAGCGCGACCCGCCCTTAAGCGATGAACTCCGTTCCCGACAAGCGCCGCACCAAGGACCTGCCCAAGCGCATCCTGTTTCTCAACGACGTGGGCTTCCAATATGGCGCGGGCATCGCCCAGGCCCGGCAGCTGGAATGCATCATGGGGCTGGGGATTGAGGCCGGCGTGCTGACCTGGGCACACGGCAATATCCGGCTGGAGGATGTCGCCACCCGGCTGATTGATCCCGATCTTTGGCTGGGCATCCGCGAGGTTCACTACCTCGAGGGCGGCAAGGCCCTGTCAGATGACGCCGTCATCGCCGGGCTGCTCATGGAGGTGGCCCGCTTCAATCCCAGCGTCATCATCGTGGGCAACCTGCACGCGGCCCGCTGGCCCTTCCGGCTGCTGCCCGCCCTCCGGGAGATGGGCTGCCGCGTGCTCACGTTCCTGCATGATGCGTACCTGTTCACCGGCCGCTGCGCCTATCCCGGATCCTGCCAGCTCTACCTGACCGGCTGCAATGAAACCTGTCCGACCGCGACGCAGTACCCGGCGCTGGAGCCGGACCGGATCGCCGGAGCCTGGCAGCTCAGGCGGGAAATCTTCTGCGGCCCACGCGGTCTGGAGGTGGTCGCCAACAGCCGCTGGAGCCAGCAGATGTTCAAGCAGGCCATGCCGTCCTGCCGCTGGGTCGAGACCATCGAGCTGAGCGCCAACGAGGACTCCTTCAAGCCGGGCGACAAGCAGGCCGCCCGCCAGTCGCTCGGCCTGCCCACAGACAAGCCGATTGTGCTCTGCGCCGCCGTCAATTTCCAGGAGGAGCGCAAGGGCGGGCAGCAGCTGCGCGCCATTGTCGCCGCGCTGAAGGACGAAGTGACCTTCGCCGCCTTCGGGCACAACGCGCACGAGATTCCCGGCATGATCGGCCTGGGTTATCATCTCGCGGCGCACAAGCTGGCGGAAATCTACCAGGCCGCGGATCTCTTCCTCGGCACCGCCACCGAGGAGGCGTTCGGCCAGACCATCATGGAGGCGCAGCTCTGCGGCCTGCCCGTCGTGGCCTTCAAGGCCGGCGGCGTGGAGGAAATCGTGCGGAATGAGATCACCGGCAAGCTGGTTCGCAACGGCGACGCGGCCGAGGCCATCGCCGCCATCCGGCTCTCGCTCTCCGACAACCGCTTCATCACGGTCGCCCCGCCCTGGGCCCGGCAGCATGCGATCATCCGCTTTTCCATGTGGGCCCAGGAGCAGCGCTGGCACATGTTCCTCAGCGGCCGCACGCTGGCCGGCACCGGCTTCAATCCACCGACCATCGCCTACCCGCTGGATGAAGCCGTGGACATCCCGGCGATCGATGGCCACCGCCCGTCCTGGCCGGTCAACGGAACCTACATCAACGAGGAACATACCCGGATTTACGAGACGACGTCCGGATTGCCCGGATGGCAGACCCCGGGGGATTCCTTCAAGCTCTACGAGATGGGCTACCACGCGGGCGACGTGATCCTGGAAGTCGGAACCTTTGGCGGGCGGTCGGCCACGGTGGAACTGCGGGGCGCCCTGGCCAATCCCGCTCGCACGCGGCCTCCCCAGTTTTACGGCATCGATATCATGGATGACTCGATCAGCCGCACCCGCCAGATCCTGGCGGGCGAAATCCTCGGCCAGCACTGCCACCTGTTCCACGGGGTCCTGCAGGAATTCGTCCAGCGCTGGGATATCACGCCCACGATGGTGTTCCTGGACGGGGACCACAGCTATGAGGGCGTGGTCGCGGACCTGAAGACCCTCAGCGCGTACCTCAAGCCCGGCACGCCGATCCTGATGCATGATTTCCTGAACTACGAAAACGAAGCCGGCAAAATCGGCGTGAAGCGGGCCGCTCAGGAATGGGAGGCGGCCGGCCACGGACGGTTCATGGGTTGCAACGGTTGCTGCGCACTCTACGTCACCCTGGATAGCGGAAAGTAGCATGGCCCTTTTTCTCGCGCACACTCTTCTCCTGCTCTGGGTCTCCTACCTCCCGGCCCGGCGGTTGGTCCGCGAGGGTGCCGACCGCCTGCTCGCCGCCGGCCTGCTGGCCTGGGGCAACCTCGTCGTCACGAGCCTGCTGCTCGCCAGCCTGCATCAGCTCGGCACCCCGGCGTGGTTCTTCCGCACGTCCCTCGTCCTCGCGCTCGTCATCTGGCTCCTGTTGCGCCGGGTCGCGCCCGAACCTGCCCGGGCCACCAACAATGAAACCAGGCCCGGCCCGCTGCTGCTGGCCGCCTTCATTGTGACGCTTGTACCGATTCTCTATGCGGGCATCCGGATCGCGGCCACCTACCTGCCGAACAATTACGACTCACTCGCCTACCATCTGCCGCGCGCGATGTATTACCTCGGCCAGAATACGCTGGGGCATTTCGATACCGGCAATCCCCGGCAGATTTATTTTCCGTTCAACTACAACCTGCTCCAGCTGTTCGCGCTCATCTACAGCCCGCCCCTGCAGTGCGTGAACTTCATCAACCTGCTGGCGTGGGCCGCGGGCGGCCTGGCGATCTATCGGATCTGCCGGCAATGCGCCCTCCGGCCCAACTCCGCCCTGATTGCCACCTGGCTGGCGCTGACTTCGACGCAGGTCCTCGCCCAGGCCACGGCCACGACGAACGATTTGCCGACGGGGGCCGCCCTGCTCTGCACCCTGCTCTTCGCCCTGCGCTGGCGGGAAAACCGGCAGACCCGCGATGCCCTGCTGGCAGGCCTCGGCGCCGGCCTGACCATCGGGTCCAAGCTGACGGTGATCTTTTTCGCTCCGGCCGCGGGTTTGGTGGCACTGGCCCTCGCCTGGCAGCACTGGCGGCGCAGCGAATTCCACGCATTCCTGGCCGGGGTGCGGGCGTGGATGGTTCCGGGACTGCTGGCCTTCATCCTCGGGGCGCCCTTTGCCCTGATCAACCTGGCGGAAAAGGGCGAGTGGATCAACCAGACCTACAACTTCACCCTGAACCGGCCGTTCTCATTCGCCTCCGCGCTGCAGACCGCCGAGGCCTACCTGTTGCAGCTCTTCATCGAACCCCTGCACCGCTTCACGTTCGACCTGACGTTCACGCACCAGCTGAACGTCTGGAGCCAGCGGACATTCTTTCCCCACTGGAATGAGGCCTATGCGTTCTCCCCGCTTTATCTTTTCCCTCCCGACCTGAACGAGGACCATGTGTGGTACGGATTCGCCGGCCCGTTCATTTTGTTGTGTGCCGTCTATTGCCTCGTCCGACCCCGAAAATCCCCGACGCCCGTGGTCTGGCTGGCCGCCCTGGGTCTGGGCTGGTTCGCGACCTATTTTCTCCTGAACAAGTGGTCGCTCTACAACCAGCGCTATTTCGTGCCAGCCATCCTCGTAATGAGCCCATGCATCGCTCCGGTGGTCGAGGCGGGCTGGGCCAGCGCCACCTTCCGGCGCACCACCCGCATTCTGCTCACCGCCCTCGCGCTGAGCGCCCTCTGGATGGCGGGCATCTATCTGTTCAACATTACCAGCCGGCCCTATGCGCCGCTGTGGGCGGGCGATCCCCCGCCCCAGGCCTTGCCCACGCTGCCACCGGTCATGGTGCAGCGGCTCAGCAGCCAGTCCCGCATCAACATCGACTCCACCGATGGCAACGAACGCATCTTCCTGCTGATGACCCTCGGGCGGAACCAGCGCTTCACGGCGTCCGGCAAAATCAATCCCGCGGCCTACAACGTTATTTCCGAATGGGGCTTTCCGCGCAAAGTCGCCTACAGCAACATCGAACAATTATCGTCCTATACGACGGTCGCGATTCCCACCAAGCGGACGGCTGGGATTGAGTTCCTTGGATCGATTGGCTCGGGGCAACCCGTCCTGGACTACTTCGGCCTGATCCCTCATCCCGAACTGGTCGCATCGGCCGAGGGCGACCGCAATGTCCTCGTCGGCCTCTATTACGGCCCGCATGACCCTGACCGTTACAAAAAGCTGCGCATCAAGGTCGCCGGCTTGAATCCTCCCGACCGCGCCAGACTGACCGTCGGAATAGAATACGCCGACCGGACAATCGATACGCTGGCAACCTTTACCGCCACGGGTGAAGCCAATGCCTCCGTTACCCGCCCTTTCCGCCGTTTTATGGTCCGGGTCCAGGATCAGTCGGGCGGCGGGGAAATCGGGGCCGTGGACATTCCTTATCTATTCCGGGATCAGCCACCGGAGGTGGAAGCACCGGAAAATGCGGCGTCGCTGTTCTCCGATGAACTGATCGCCGTTGCACCCGGCACCCAGATCACCACCGAGGGCCTGGCCGCGGCCGAGGGACCCTACCCGCAATGGGACCTGCCGGTGATTCGCTGGGCCAAGGCGCCGGTCGTCCGGTTCGAAATCCCCGCCAACGAGCATCTTGGCCGGTTGCAGCTGACCTTCGGGCTTCGGCTCCAAGCCCGCGATACCGCCTCCATGGATGTGGTGTTCAACGGTCAACTGGTGAAAAGCTACCGGCTTGAGGACCATGCCGCGTGGCTGAATGACAGCCTCACGCTCACTCCCCAACCCGGGAAGAACATCCTGGAGCTCCGCAATGTGTCCGTTGGCACGGAACCCGACTGGCTGGATTATCTCGACCGCTACCCCGACGTGAAAAACTACCTGATCACCCAGCACATGCCCCTTGAGAAAGGCGCACGCGAGCACTACGAGCTCAAAGGCCGGGCCGAGCGGCGCACGGTCAACCTGCAGCGCAGGACCGAGACCCTCACCTCGCCGCAGCCGCTCTATTATCTCTTCCGCAGTATCCGGCTGGAGGGCTTCAGAACGCCATGAGCCACGGATCCCACGTCAAGCCAGGCCCGGGACCGGCCGGTGCGGGTCGCAACCTGTACATCGATACACTCAGGGGCTGGAGTATCTTCGGGGTTGTTTGCGTCCACTTCGCGGGCAGCTTTGTCACCACGGACACCTTTGCCTGGAGCCCGTCGTTCTACTTGGGACTCACGCTGAACCAGGTGTTCAGCTTTGCCGTCCCCATGTTCGTCTTTTTGTCCGGACTGCTGGCCGGTGCCTCGAGGGCCCCCGTTACCTTGGGCGACTATTATCGCGGCCGGTTCTGGCGGATCGCCTTTCCCTACCTGATCGCGAGCTTTGCCGCCTTTTTCCTGCTGAACCATCATGCCGAATGGCTGGCGCTGCCAGGCTACCGGGCACGCTTTATCTGGCTGTTCCAGCGGATCTGCTTTTACGGCGTCGAGCCTACGCTCTACTTCATTCCGCTCATTCTCCAGTTGTATGTCCTGCAGCCGGCCTTGAAGGCGTTGCCCGGTTGGCTGAACCGGCTGCTGCCTGCTTTCAGGCTGGAGCACTTCGCCCTCGTCCTCACCGCCCTGTTGCTGGCCTTGCACCTTGCCATTGGAGTGAAATGCAACCGTGGCACCTTGGATTACTACACCTGGGCCCGGCCCAATGCCGTCTTCTGGATGGTATACTTCTTCGCCGGGCTTCATTTCCGGACCCTGACCGGCATGATCAGCGTGCCCGTGCTCAGGACGGGTGGACAGATCGCCCTGCTGGCAGCAGTAGGTGCCATGGTTTGGAACGGTTACCATCTCACGGACCGTTCGTTCGTCGGGACCCACTTTGAACTGAACCGTCTCGACTTTGCCTATGTCCGCCCGGAGATGCTGGTCTATGACCTGGCGGTCGTGGTCGGACTGGCCGCCGGAGTGGCCCTGGGCTGGGCTCCGGGGGCCACGGTGCTCACTTATCTCGGGCGCTACACCCTGGAGATCTACCTCTGGCATATCATGGTGCTTTATTTTGGCGCTTGGCGCTATGCCGACGCGCTCGCCTCGTGCCGGCAAATGCCGGAGCTCATCGTCATTCTCTGCGCCGCCACCTGCCTCGTGATTGCCGGCGTCGCCGACGGGCTGTCCCGGCTGAAGACCTTTGTGCAGCACCACCGGCTCGTACTCGTCAAGACCCCCTGACTCGCGTGCGCCGGAAGCCGGCGCACGCGAGTCAGGGTGAAAGTGAAAGTGGAGTTCGTTGTTCGATGTTCGTCCGGCCCAATGTCCCTCATCGCATCCCGGCAGGCGGGACGCCTGCGCTGCTCAACCCTGCTCCTTCCTCCCTTCTCCTTTCTCCGGCGATTTGTGCGCGTTCCCCGCGCACAAATCGCTGTGGACATACCGGGCCAAACCAGCCTCTTTGTGAGCCTCACGCACCCGTTTTACCCTGCCCTTCATCTGTCTTCTGCGACCCTATGGCCAGCCTGAGCCCCACCTCTTCCCCCAGCATCGCGATCACGATTCCCTGCTACCAGGAGGAGAAGACGATCGGGCAGGTCGTCACCGACTTCAAGGCGCAGCTCCCCGCTGCGGCGGTCTATGTCTTCGACAACAATTGCACGGATCGCACCGCGGACTTCGCGCGCGCCGCCGGCGCCACGGTCATCCGCGAGAAAAAGCAGGGCAAGGGCTACGTGGTCGCCACGCTGTTCGAGGTCATCGACGCCGACATCATCATCATGATTGACGGCGATGGCACCTACGATGCTAGCGCCGTGCACCGGCTGCTTGCACCCATCCTGGCCGGCGACGCCGACATGGTGGTCGCAGCCCGGTTGGAGCAATACACCGACAAGTCTTTCCGCAAGTTCCATGTCGCGGGCAACCAGATGGTCTGCGGCATCATCAACCGGATCTTCGACGCGAGCATCTCCGACATCTTCTCGGGTTACCGCGCCTTCACCCGTGAGTGCGCTCTCGCCATCCCGATCACCTCCCGCGGCTTTGACGTCGAAACCGAGCTGACCGTACAGAGCCTCTACCGCGGCATGGTGATCCGGGAAATCGAGGCGCCCTATGGCGAGCGGCCGGCCGGGAGCTTTTCCAAGCTCCGCACCCTGCCCGACGGCATGCGCGTACTGCTCCGGCTCTTCCTGCTGCTGCGGGCCTACAAGCCGCTGACCCTGTTCGGTTCGGTGTTCCTCATTCTTCTGCTCGTGGCCCTGGGCACCGGTATCCTTCCGTTCACGGAATTGATCCTGCATCGGTACGTGGCCAGCCGCGCCAGCGCCATCGTCTCCATTGCCAGCGGCATGCTGGCCTTTATGAGCCTTTCCCTCGGCCTGGTGCTCAGCTCGGTCAACCAGCGCTTTCTCGAGCTTGAGCGCGTCGTGGTCAAACGCATCAAGCGCTGAGGCCAGGGGACCGAACCCGACCGCATCCACCCGTGGGCACGAAGGACTTCAATGCGCTGGACCTGTTCATCTGCCGGTGGCGCTCGGGCATCGTCCGGCGCTACCTCCGGCCCGGGACCACGGTCATGGATTTCGGCTGCGGCCACCAGGCGCTGTTCCTGCGCTCGGTGCAACGGGACATCGCGCAGGGCATCGGGCTCGATTATGATGCGGCCCCGGCCCGGCCGGCGGCCAACCTCGAAATCCAGCGGTTCCATTTCAAGGATCGCTTCGAATTTCCCGCCCGCACGTTCGACCAGGTCACCATCCTGGCGGTCCTCGAGCACATCCCGCCTGATCGGGTGGGCCCGCTGTTCGCCGAATTCGGCCGGATCCTGAAGGACGACGGCCGGATTCTGCTCACCACCCCGACGCCGGCGTCCCGACCCCTGCTCGAGTTCCTCGCCTTCAAGCTGAAGATCATTTCCGGGCCGGAGATCGCCGACCACAAACATTACTACAGCCGGGCCGACATCGAGAACCTGGCCACCAGCCAGAACCTGGCCTGCAAAGCCTACCACACCTTCCAGTTCGGGCTGAACAGCTTTGCCTCGCTGGCCAAGCAGCCGGCGGCAGGCTGACACGGCGTCTTTTCGCTCTTGGCCACGAGCCTCGACGCCAAACGAATGGGACAGCGCCACGCCGGCAGAAGCACCGCAGGTGGCGTCTGCTTTGGGCCGCAGGAGAGGAGTCTGATGTAGGCGGGGTGCCCCCACCGCGCTGGCCTGCAGGCGGATGAGGGTACCCGCCCCACATTCAATTCCCCAAAGAAGGCACCGCCAGCACTGCGCGTGGGGTTGATTTTACGGGCCGATTGCCTGTTGAATGGGATGCATGGTGCTTTCCATCGTCGTCCCCGTTTACAAGGAGGAGAAAAACATCCCTGAGTTTCTCCGGCGGCTGCAGCCCCTCCTCGCTCCGATCACCGGGGACTATGAGATCATTTTCGCGCTCGATCCTTCCCCCGACCGCACCGAGGACGTGATCTTGGCACACCGGGCCGGCGACGGACGCATCAAGCTCCTGAAATTCTCCCGCCGCTTCGGCCAGCCCATGGCCACCCTTGCCGGCATGGAATACTCCCGGGGCGATGCCGTCATTGTCATGGACGTGGACCTGCAGGATCCGCCGGAGCTCGTGCAGGAGATGGTCGCCAAATGGAGGGAAGGCTACGATGTCGTGCTGCCCCAGCGCCGGGCCCGCACCGGCGAGCCCTGGATCAAGAAATTCGTGGCTGAAACCGGGTACAAGGTGATCAACAAGATCGCGGATGTGACGATCCCCCAAAACACCGGCGACTTCCGTCTGATGTCGCGCCGCGTAGTCAACGAAATCATGAAGCTCAGGGAATCCCACGGCTTTCTGCGCGGCATGGTCGCGATTGTCGGCTTCAAGCAGGTCATCATCCCGTTTGACCGGCCGCAGCGCCATGCCGGTGAAACCAATTACAACCGGTTCTTCGGCTCGCTCCGCATCGGGTTCAACGGGATCTTCTGCTTCTCGACCTACACCCTCACCCTCAGCACCCAGCTCGGCTTCCTGATCGCCGCGAGTTCTTTCCTGATTGCGACCGCCTACCTGGTCATGAAGCTCTGCGGGTTCCCGTTCCCCATCGGCAATCCCACGATGGTGATCCTGATCCTGTTTCTCGGCGGCATCCAGCTGATCAGTGTCGGCATCCTGGGCGAATACATCGGCCGGATCTATGAGGAAGTGCGCGCCAGGCCGAAATTCATCGTCGACCGCGCCGAGGGTTTCGAAAAGTGAGCCGCTCCCCGGCAGGAGCCGGGGAGAGTGAGAGTGAAAGGGGTTTCATCTTTCCCCCGTTTCTCCTTTCTTTTTCTTAGCCACAAGCGTTCCGCCGCCTGAGATTTCCCCGTTTCCCTCTCCCTTTCCCTTTCACTCTCACTCTCCCTTCCCCATGCCCCCCGCCGGCCAATGGCCCAAAGTGCTGCCGCCGCTCACGCCCGAGCAACAGCGGATCAGCGATGACTTCATGAAGTGCTGGCACGAGGAGCTCGCCGGCCGCAGCCGCTATGGCCTGATCGAGAAGTTCAACCACCAATTCCCGGTCCGCCATTCGCAGCCCGGCTTCCGGACCACGCTCGAGATCGGGGCCGGCCTTGGCGAGCACCTCCGGTACGAAACCCTCACGCCCGAACAGGAGCAGAACTACTACGCCAATGATTTCCGCGAGAACATGGCCGCGGAAATCCGGAAGTCGTTTCCCCGCGTGCAGACCGTCGTCGGCGACTGCCAGCAACGCTTCGACTTTCCCGATGGCTTCTTCGACCGCGTCGTCGCCGTGCACGTGCTGGAGCACCTACCCAACCTGCCCGCCGCGATTCGCGAGGCCCACCGCCTGCTGAATCCCCGCACCGGCCAGCTGCTGGTGGTGATCCCCTGCGAAGGCAGCCCGGCCTACACCCTCGCCCGCCGGATCTCCGCCGAGCGGGTTTACAAGCAGCGCTATGGCGGCGACTACGCCTGGTTTTACCAGCGCGAGCACATCAACCGGGCCCACGAGGTGATCGCCGAGCTGAAGCCCTGGTTCACCATCGAGGCCCGCAGTTTTTTTCCCTTCCCGTTCCTCCCGTTCGTCTTCAACAACCTCGTCATCGGCCTGGCCCTCCGCCCGCGGCCGGCGCCGCGGGCGGAGGAGTGAAAGTGAAAGTATGGCCCGCCCCACGCTGCCGCCCTGTCCCTTTGACTCTGACTTTCACCTTCACTTTCACTCTCACCTTCACTCCACCCTTTCCCCATGCAGAAAATTTTTGTCACCGGCGCCGCCGGCTTCATCGGCAGCAGCCTTGCTGACCGGCTGCTCGCCGACGGGAAGAGCGTCGTCGGCTGGGACAATTTCTCGACCGGCCAGCGGCCGTTTGTGGCGGAGGCGCTGGAGCATCCCCGCTACCGGCTCATCGAGGGCGACAACCTGGATCTCCCTGCGCTCACGAAGGCCATGGCCGGGTGCGATTTCGTCTTCCACCTCGCCGCCAATGCGGACGTCCGTTTCGGCACCGATCACCCGGGCAAGGACCTCGAGCAGAACACGGTGGCGACGTACCACGTATTGGAGGCCATGCGCGCCAATGGAATCAAGCGGATCGGTTTCTCTTCAACGGGATCGGTTTATGGCGAGTCTCAGGTCATCCCCACGCCCGAGGACGCGCCTTTCCCGGTCCAGACCTCACTCTATGGTGCCTCGAAGGTGGCCGGCGAGGGACTCATCCAGGCCTACTGCGAGGGCTTCGGTTGCGAGGGCTATATCTTCCGCTTCGTCTCCATCCTCGGCGAGCGCTACACGCATGGCCATGTATTCGATTTCTACCGGCAGCTGCGGGAGCACCCGGACCACCTGCGCGTGCTCGGCGACGGTACCCAGCGCAAGTCGTACCTCTACATCCAGGACTGTATTTCGGCCATGCTTCATGTCTCGCGCCTCGGCCTGGCGGCGAAGTCCCCGCACCGGGTCGGGGTCTTCAACCTGGGCGCGCCGGAATACTGCCAGGTGAAGGATTCCATCGGCTGGATCGGCGAGGCCCTGGGCCTGCAGCCGCGGCTCGAGTTCGGCGGCGGCCAGCGCGGCTGGATCGGCGACAATCCCTTCATCTTCCTAGAAACCCAAAAAATCCAGGCGACCGGCTGGAAAGCCCAGCTCACGATCCGGGAGGGCATCCTCCGCACGCTCCGCTGGCTCGAAGCCAACCCATGGGTCTTCGACTCACGGTCTTGACGCTCCTCATCCATCGTTTCCCGCTTCACTCACCCGAGTTCGTCCTTCTCCTTACTCCCTGCTCCTTGTCCCCTTCTTCTTTATCCCCGCCCCCTGCCCCCCTCTCCCGGGCGCGTTCCACGCGCTGGCTCTGGCTGCTGGCCGGGCTGCTCATGCTCGCGGAGTTCCTGCTGTTCGACCGGATGACGTCGCAGCATCACGCCTCGGTCTATCCCCGCTGGAACGACCAGATCCAATATCTCCGGGAGTCGTACACGGCCTATGAGGAGGCCAAGGCCCACGGCCTGGCCGCCGGCCTGAAATTCGCCCTGGGCAAGCCCGCCTTGCAGGGCACGCTGCACGACACCGCCGCCCTGCTGGTCTTCGAGGTGACGGGCTCCGCCTCGCGCAGTGCCGCACTCAGCCTGAACCTGCTGGTCTTCCTCGCCTGGCAGGCCGCGCTGCTCGCCGGCATCGCCCGGATCAGCGGATCCCGGGCGCTGGGTTGGATGGGCTTCGGCCTCCTGCTCTGCCTCGCGTGGCCCTGGTCGGGCGAGGCCGGTTCCGCGGTGGATTTCCGGCTCGATCACGGCGCGATGTGCCTCTTCGGCATCACGGCGATCACGGCGTTGCTGACCCGGGGATTCCGCTCGTGGGGCTGGTCGCTCGCCTTGGGTCTCGCCGTGGGCGTCACCCTCCTCGAGCGCTTCCTCACCGGAGTCTACTTTGCCGCGATCTTTCTGGCCTGGGCCGCCTGGATCGGCTGCAGCGGAGAACGCTGGCTGCGCCTGCGCAACCTGGCCCTCGCCGGCCTGGTCGCGGCCGCGCTGGCCAGGCCCATGTTCTGGCTCAACCGCGTCAACATCTACAATTATTACTGGGTGGGGCATGTCACGGGAGCCGAAGGCGCCGCCCGCCTCCTCAGCCTCGATCTTTGGCACTCGATCCAGTTTGTCTTCGGTCACCTCGGCGACATGCACCTCGGCCCGCACTTCGGCTGGACGGCCGCAGGCCTGTCGGCCGCCGTGGTGATCCTGTGGGTGTTCTTCCCGAAGAAACCCGCGCCAGGCTGGAACTGGGACTGGCTGTTCACCGCCCTGGCCTTCCTCCTGCTCCCCGCGCTGGTGCTCAGCGTGCATCCCCAGAAGTCGGGCTTCGTGCTGGGCGTGCTGGTCCCGGGGGTGATCCTGCTGGTGCTCTGGGCCTGGAACGCCCTGTGGAGCCGGATCGACTTTGCCCGCGGGCCGGCCTGGCACCGGTTCGCGCCGGCAGCGCTGGCCGTGGCGGCCCTGTGGGCCGGGGAAAGGTATTTTGTGCAACGCCAGCTCTGGCAGCCCCACAGCGACGCCTTTCTCGCCGATGACCGGAAGGTGAAGTTCCTGGCCGACCACATCTTCACGTCCTCCCGCGCGACCGGCCTCGACAATCCCGTGATCGGGGTTGACCAAGTGGTCGACTTTCTGGACGCACAGATCCTCCAGGTGGTCTGCTATGAACGGCACGGCGTGTGGATCTCGTTCGGCCTGCAGCTACCCCAGAGCATTCTCACCGAGACCGACGAGGTGATTTTCTACCGGCTGAAACTGTGCGACTTTTTCCTGCTGACCGACGCGATGCCCGGAAACGGCCACTGGCCCTATGACAAACAAATGCGCCGGCTCTATCCCGAGTTGAAGACGTGGTGTGACGGCCACCTCCATCCGGTGGGGACCTACTCGCTTTTCGGCCGGGAGATGACGTTGTATGAACGGCTGACCCACCCCTGACGGCCCCGCTTTCCCTCTCACTCCCGCTTTCCCTCTCACTCCCGCTCTCCCTTTCACCTCGCCATGAACCTCGTCCTCACCGGCTCCAGCTCCGGCATCGGCCGGGCCCTCGCCGAACACCTGCTCGCCGGCGGCCACCAGGTCTGGGGAATCGCCCGGAGCGACCAATCCGACTTCGCGGCGCGCCTCGCCGGCCGATTCCGCGCCTCGCGCTGCGACCTGGCGAATTGGGGTCAGGTCGCGTATGTCGCCACCGAGATCACCGCCGCCTGGCCGCACCTTGACGGCCTGATCACCTGCGCAGGGCTGCAGGGTGAGGTCGGACGAGCACTCGGCGCCGATCCGGTCAACTGGAGTGCCACCGTCCGCGCCAACCTCGACGGCACCTTTTTCGCCGTCCGCGCGCTGGCCCCGCTGCTGGCCCGGGCGCCGAGGCGCGCCAAGGTCGTCTGCTTCTCCGGCGGCGGCGCCACCCAGGCCCGGCCGAATTTCTCCGCCTATGGCACGGCGAAGACCGGCGTCGTCCGACTCGTCGAAACCATCGCCGCCGAGGAGCAGGGCCGTCCCCTCGATATCAACGCCGTTGCCCCCGGCGGCATCAACACCCGGCTCACGGACGAAATCCTGACCCTCGGCCCCACCATCGTCGGTGACGCGGACTACGCCAGCGCGCAGAAGCAGAAAGCAGCCGGCGGAGCCTCGATGGAAAAGGTCCTTGGCTTGGTGGACTGGCTGCTCTCTCCGGCTAGCGACGGGATCAGCGGCCGGCTGTTGAGCGCGCAATGGGATGACTGGAGCAGCCTCGCCGCCCAACGCGAAACACTCACTCAATCCGATCTCTACACGCTCCGCCGCGTCACACCCAAAGATCGCGAGCACGAGTGAACGTAGCTAAACCGAAAGTTAACCGGGAAGAGCACGAAGGATTAACCGTACCGGGCCAAACTTTGCCCCTTTGCGTCTTGGCGGTTAATCCGACCCGGCCGCCCGCGCCTTGAAGACCCGGTAGTTCAGCAGCAGGAACACCACCACGGTCGAGGGGGGTACCGCCAGGGCGGTGGACCAAAGCCGGCTGAGCCCAAGCAGATCAAGGCAGAGATGGAACACCCAGAAATTGATCGCAAAGCTGATCATCACGGTGACCACATACTCCCGGAATTGCCGCCACCGGTCGGACCGCGCGCTCGGCAGCGCCCAAAAGCGGTTCAACCCGTAGTGCGTCGCGGTTGAGCAGAGAAAGGAGAGGATGAACGCCGGGTTCGTCCCCAGCCAGAACAAGCCCAGCTTCATGGTCGCGAGCTGGACGCCATACGCCGTGCCGCCGACCACCAGAAACCGCGCAAACCTCACTTGCGTCTGCCGGTCGGTTAGCTTGGCCTTGAACATCCTCGCCAAGGAATGAACCGCGCCCAAACCGAGCAACTCAATTTCGCCGTCATCGGCTGCGGCCTTATCGGCCGCAAGCGCGTCCTCGGCCTCGGCGCATCGGCCACCCTGCTCCATACCTGCGATCTTGATGCCGGCCGCGCCGCCAGCCTGGCCGAACTCGCGCCCGGCTGCCGCGCAGGCACCGATGCCGGCGTCGTATTCGCCGACCCACGCGTCCACGCCGTGATCGTCTCCACGCTCAACGCGTCCCTCGCTCCGCTGGCGCTCGCGGCCGTGCGCGCCGGCAAGCACGTGCTGCTCGAGAAGCCCGGCGCGCTGACCTCCGCCCAGCTCCGCGAGGTACAGGCGGTGGCGCACGCAGCGGGCGTCCGGGTCCGGTTGGGCTACAACCACCGGTTCCACCCGGCGCTCCAAAAGGCCCGCGAACTGGTCGACACCGGCGCACTCGGAACGCTGATGTTTCTGCGCGGCCGCTACGGCCACGGCGGCCGCACGGGCTACGATCGCGAGTGGCGCGCCGACCCCAAGCTCTCGGGCGGCGGCGAACTCATCGACCAAGGGGTGCACCTGATCGACCTCGCCGGCTGGTTTCTCGGCGACTTCCCCACGGTCGCGGGCCATGCAGCCACCTATTTCTGGGACATGCCGGTGGACGACAATGCCTTCGTCTCGCTCCGCACCGCCGCCGGCCAGACCGCCTGGCTCCACGTCAGCTGCACGGAGTGGAAAAACCTGTTCTCGCTGGAGATCTATGGCCGCGACGCGAAGATCGCGATCGACGGCCTCGGCGGCAGCTATGGACCCGAGCGGCTGACCTTCTACCAGATGCTCCCGCACATGGGCCCGCCGGAAACCACGGTCTTCGAGTTTCCCGCCGGAGACGAGTCCTGGCGGCTCGAAACCGAGGCCTTCATCGCAGACATCCGTCTAAACCGGGAGCCCGCCCCGGGCTTGCTCGAAGCCATCCGCACCCTCGAGATCGTCGAACAAATCTACCGCGCAAGCGGCTATCCCGTAGATCCCGATGCAATCCGGCGAAAGGAAAAGTGAAAGTGAAGGTAATTAGGATCCACCCCTTTCGCGCATCCTAATTTCCCCTTTCACTCGCCTTTCCGCACCCTTTCACTTTCACCGTCACTTTCCCTTACCCTCTCACTTTCCCCTTCACTGCCCCTTCACTGCCCCTTCCTGCTCCCTGGCCCTTTCTCCCTTCTCCCTCGCGCAGGCCGCGCCGCGCCCTCCCCATGATCATCACCCGCTCTCCCCTTCGCATCTCCCTCGGCGGCGGCGGCACCGACCTGCCTTCCTATTATCAGGAACACGGAGGCTTTCTCGTCGCCGCAGCCATCGACAAGTATGTTTACATCACCCAGCACCGCACCTTCCAGGAGGAGATCATCGTCAAGTATTCCAAGATGGAGCGTGTGTCCACGGTCGACCAGATCGAGCACCCGATCGTCCGCGAGGCCCTCAAGCTCACCGGCGTCACCGACCCGCACCTTGAGCTGACGTCCATGGCCGATATCCCGGGTGGCACCGGGCTGGGGTCGTCGGGCAGCTTCACCACCGCACTGCTCAAGAGCCTGCATGCCCACAACAAGGCCATCATCTCCCCCGCCGAACTGGCCGAGCAGGCCTGCGACATCGAACTCAACAAACTGGGTGAGCCCATCGGCAAGCAGGACCAGTATATCGCCGCCGTCGGCGGCATCACCGCCTTCACCTTCCACCCCGATGGCCATGTCGAGTACCGGCCCTGCAAGATCTCCGAGGAAACCCTGTTCAACCTTGAGGACAACCTCCTGCTCTTCTTCACCGGCTATTCCCGCAGTGCCTCCTCGATCCTCAAGGACCAGAACGACAAGTCGAAGCAGAATGACCCGGTCATGCTCGATAACCTCCATTACACGAAGGAGCTCGGCCTGAAGTCGCTGGGAGAACTCGAGCGCGGAAATCTTGAGGAGTTCGCGCACCTGATGGACATCCACTGGCAACGAAAAAAGAGCCGCAGCGCGGGCATGAGCAACGCCCGCATCAACGAGTGGTACGACTACGCCATCGAGAACGGCGCGCTGGGCGGCAAGCTCATCGGCGCCGGCGGCGGCGGGTTCCTGATGTTTTATGCCTCCGACAAAACCAAGCTGCGCCACGCCATGCGCGAAAAAGGGCTGCGGGAAGTCCGCTTCCGGTTCGATTTTGAGGGCACCAAGATTGTGGCGCAAAACTAGCACCTGACGACCCGGGCGGTTGCATGATTTTCAACACCTACTGGTTCATCTGCTTCAGCGCGGTCTTCTTCCCGATCTATTGGTTCCTGTTCCTGCCGGTCTTGCGCCGGTTCTGGCTGCTCGCCGGTTGCGCGGTCTTCCATTTTCATTTTGCCGGGCCGGCCGGCGTGCTCCCGATCATCGTCATCGGATTGGTCGCCTATCTGGCCGGACTGACGCGCTGGCGTTTCCTCTGCGCCGCCGCCATCGCACTCAGTGTCGCGGCCCTGGGCTTCTACAAGTACGCCCAGTTTCTCTGTGTGGACCTGCTCGGCCGCCTGTTTCCCGGGACCGGCGCCCTGCTGGAGCGGCAGCTGCACACCCTGCATCCCATCGCGGCGCCGCTCGCCATCAGTTTCTTCACCTTCGAGTTTGTCCACTACCTGGTCGAGGTTTACCGGGGCCGGGAACCGATCCGGCGGCCGGATGACTTCGCCCTCTTCGCGATCCACTTTCCCTCGCTGGTGGCCGGACCGATCAAGCGCTACCAGGATTACCTACCGGACCTCCGCGCCGGCTTGGCCGGGGTCACCGTGGACGACGTCGCGGCCGGCGCCCAGCGGATCGCCCTGGGGCTGGTGAAGAAGATCGTGCTGGCGGACAATCTCACCCTGGTGATCAATTTTTACGGGCCGGGCTTCGCGGGGCTTTCCCGCGGCCAGGCCTGGCTTTTTCTGGCGGCACTCGCGGCGCGCATCGTGCTCGATTTCAGCGGTTATACCGACATGGCCATCGGCCTGTCGCGGCTGATGGGCATCCGCCTGCCGGAGAATTTCAACTATCCTTACCTGGCGGTGAGCCTGCAGGATTTCTGGCAACGGTGGCACATCTCGCTGACTTCCTGGATCCGGGACTACGTTTACATTCCCTTGGGCGGCAATCGGCACGGCCTCCTCCGGCGGCTGGCCAACGGCCTCTTCGTGTTTGCGCTCTGCGGGCTCTGGCACGGTCCCGCCTGGCATTTTGTGCTCTGGGGCTTGTGGCATGGAGTCGGCCTCGTGATCAATTTCTCCTACGTCACCCTCCTCGGCCCGGTCGGCCGGGCTCTCGCCGGGGTGTTCACCCGTCTGCCGGTGCTGGGCTGGGCCCTCACCCTGCTGTACGTCGCCTTCGGCTGGCTGATGTTTTTTTATGAACCGGCGCAGGCTTGGGCCATGGCCGTCAAACTGTTCGCGTTCCACGGACCATGACGACGAGCCGACTTTCCAACTGGCTGCTTATCGCGGGCATCATGACCGGATTTTGCGCCGCCGCGTGGCAGGGGAACCTGGCCAGCACGTACAGCAAGCCCGACGGATTCATCCGCTTCCACCAGCGGATCAGCCCGGACGCCATTTTCTATCCGCCCTACGCGATGCTCGAGTCCCTCGCGCTCGCCCACTGGCAGCGCGGCAAGACCCTTGTCATCATCGGCGGCAACTCGATCATGAACGGCGTCGGCCAGCCCAAGGATGACGTCTGGAGCCTGCGCCTGCAGGAGCAACTCGGGGACCGCTACGTGGTCGTCAACCTGGCCTTCCGCGGCGCCTATCCGACCCAAGGGGCGGCGTTGGTGGCGGAATCGCTGATGCTTCGCGGCTATCCCGTCATGTATGTCGCGAACACGAATCCCCCGGCCGCCACGGGGCGGGCGCCTGGCGGGGCTTCCGGCTATTTCTACTGGCAGGCGCTGTACCAACACCGGCTGGCCGCCTTTCCGGCGCGGGATGCGAGCATCCGCCAGTGGCTGGACACGCTCCCGCCGGCCGAGCGGCAGCAACAGGAGGAGGAAAGGCTGGGCGCGCGGCTGGACGCCTGGTTCCGCCATCAGTCCCTCTGGCCCCACATCGGTTACCGGCACGTGTTTACGGTCTGGAATTTCATCCTAGCCCGGGATTTCTGGGTTCCGCATGACCGCCTGCCGGACACCGAGCCCCATGCCCAGCCGCTGGCGGATCGTTTCAGGAATTTCCTGCCGGAGGAAATGGCCATCACCCGCGGCTTTTCGGAAAACATGGCGGTACCCGGACCGGGCGGGTCATGGCAAATGGAGGAAGGCAACCGGCAGCGGCTGGCCGCCGACATCGAAGCCTCGGTGGTTCCCTTGCTGCGCCCCCACACCCTGATCCTGCTCAACAAAAACGCCCCCTACTATCTCGACCGGCTGAGTCCGGCGGAAAGAGCCCGGGATGTCGCGGTCTATGCGGCCTGCGCCCAAATTTTCCGGGATCATGGGATCGCCTGCGAGGTCGCCGGGGACGACTTCGAGTCCGCCGACTATATTGATCGCGCCCATCTTTCCGCCGAGGGAGGCCGCAAGCTGGCCCGGCTCGTGGCCCGGAAGCTCAAGGAATTTCCCCCGCCCTGAACCGTCATGCCGCCCCTTCGCCTCCTACCCAACATCGTCCTCCCCGCCCCGCTCCGGCTCCTTGTCCGGTTTGTGCTCGGGCTGGCCATCGGCGTGCTGTTCCACTACATCCTCTACCGGTTTTCGCTCCCCGTGCAGCCCTTCATCTACGTCGCCTTCTGAAAACGCCCGCCCCAGCTCTGCCCGTGGCGATCCTCGCCGGCGGCCTGGCCACCCGGCTGCGACCGGTCACGGAAAAAATCCCGAAGCTGCTCGTGGAGGTGGCCGGCGAGCCGTTCTTT